>Ga0209541_10000617_pt1 | contig 70227 bp, 74 predicted proteins | sample RifCSPlowO2_01_FD_184027 | JGI IMG/M metagenome (GOLD analysis project Ga0209541, IMG submission 184027) | Groundwater microbial communities from Rifle, Colorado - Rifle CSP2_plank lowO2_0.1 (SPAdes) (version 2) | ecosystem: Environmental > Aquatic > Deep subsurface > Groundwater | place...
CCCGAGCCAAGCAGTCAAAGCTGCCCCGGCCACTGCTCCACCTGCCGCAGAGGCTCCAGTTCCCACGGATACTAGAGTAAAACCTGAGCGGCTTTTTGCTTGTTCAAAAAATTCTGCTCCAATTAATCTTGTAATGTCAAAGCCTTGAACCAGTCTCTGGCTTACTCCCTTTTCTCGAACGCTTTTCTTTTTTGCGTCCAAGGTTTCTATATTTGCGGGCGTATCTCCTTGAGGTGCGCTTATTTTATTGTAAAAAACTAGCGCTAAGATGTTTGATGAATCAATTACCACTTTTGTAAAGAACATACTGAAATTTATGAGAAGAGCCATTATGATTACCTGAACAATTATTTTTTTAGTTTCGTGACCTATTCCTAAGATTGTTTGAATAGCTACATAAAGCAAAATAAGGATGAAGAAAATGTTTGAGAAATCTCGTACGATTATCCATGCTTGTTCAATAAAGCCCGTCTTGTATGTAGTACTGTCTAAAGAAAGAGCGATGACAACATCGAAAAGTTTTCCAGCTAAAGAAAGTAAAAATGCCGGTATTGTCTGGAATAAAAAATAAAATAATTGCGCCAGACAGCCGCCGACACTTCCGTCAGCGATGGATAAACAGTGATCGTCCAGAGCGTTTTCAAATGGTGTTTTATTTGGGTCTGGCGTTGTAGCTGCTGCTGTCGTGGCAGGATCAGTACAAGGTCTGTTTGTGGCGGTCCCCATGTTGTAAACGCAAACCGGCAGAGGTCCTTCCGGTTGTGGCTGTCCCTGCGGTGTTCCTGCTGGTGGTTGAGTTGTCTCAGGCAGAACACAAGGTCTGTTTATGGGAGTTCCATATTGAATCACACAGGGTTCTGTTGGATTAGCAGTGGAAGCTTTCACCTCTTCCACCGAACTAAAAACTCCGACTAGTATTATCAGTACCAGAAAATAGGGGATTATTTTTTTAATTTTATCAGACATTTTTAATTTTTAACTTTAAAAACTTTACAATTCTCACTTTTTTTACTATCTCATTTACCGCAATGTAATATTAACTCTGAAAGTCTGAGGATTTGGCGTGGATGAATCTTGTATTATAAGATAAGTTCTACCATCATTTGTGCCAGCTGTTATTTTTAGGCTACTATTAGTAATTTGCGCAGTTGCTCTGTCTGCTCTCGGCGCTGTCTTGATACTATAAGGGGCCACACCACCAGATATAGTTGCGTTCGTTGTGTGACCCATAGTCAGTGAAACGTCTTCAGGATTAACCGTCAAAAATCTGTTGTCACTTATTGTAACATTGGTTGTAGTAAGTTTTGTAGATGAATCTTCTACCACCAGGACTATTTGTCCTGGCGTGATACCAGTAACTATAAGAGTCGAACCTTCAATTCTGACATTTGCCGATGTAAAATTTTGAGTTTCAACACTATAAGGGGCCACACCACCAGATATAGTTGTGTTGGTCGTTTGTCCCACTGCAACTGAAACATCTGGAACAACTAAATTAACTGTGCCATTTGTCGTGATTTGAGCGATCGTAGTTTTTACTGGTGTTGATGAATCTCTCACCACCACAGAAGTCTGACCTGCTCCAATGCCAGATACAATCAATCCTGTGCTCGACAAGGAAACTATCGCTACTGCTTGATTTGGGGGTGTTTGTATGAAATAGGGTTCTTGGCCACCGGATATTGTCGCTACAACTGTGTCGTTCGTATTTGTCAAAATATTGTGTGGGTTTATCACTAAAGCTCCAATTGCATTTATTGCAATCTGAACCGCAACAGTTTTAGAAGGTGTTGAAGAATCTTGAACTGTCACAAAAGTTTGACCCGGCGTAATACCAGTGACTGTAAGGGTAGGATTCCCAGAGCCGGTAAAGTCAATTCGGGCAGTGGCTACACTTATATTGGGTTGTGTCTGAATACTGTAAGGCGCAGTTCCACCAGATATAGTGGTACTAGCCGTCTGTCCTACTGTAACTGAAACATTTTGCGGTATGTTCAAAGCCGTAGGCGTGCCGGATGGCGTCGAGCCATCAAGAGTCTGACCGTTATAACTCCAATTGTCTCCTCCTGATGATGAACTTACTGTGCTCGCGAGTGCAGTCAAGCCTTTGTCTAAAAAGTGGTTTATCAGAGCGTCAAAAATAGCGCCTACACTATCTACCACACTATTACCCAATGCTCCAGCGAGTGTTGTTGATTCTCTAGGAGTATCAAGCGCGTTAAATATTTGATTTGCTGCCACCGAGCCGGGGGTAGTGGCCTGCAAACCACCGGGGCAAGTATTTGTCCTTTCCCAGTCTGCTTTATACAACGCGTTGTCTGCATTCCATCGCTCGCGAGCCATATCTATTTCTGCTTGATTGGTCGGAGTGGGACGCCCATCGCCGTGTTCTGCGATGTATTCTTCGCTACCTACATTCGGATTATAAGTGGGTTCTACTTCATAGTTTGTGTAAGGTATTGATTTATAGCTCGGTCGTTGAAATTCATTTGTACCATTGTTGTATGCAGGATTTGAAGGGCAAGATTGCGGAGACAAAAAGCCCATTCCCTGCTGGAGCAAGCTTTGGACTTTTTCCGCTGGAGCTTGCAGTGTCCCCTGTAGCCTGCTAGCCAAGTTTTGCTGTATTATCATTTGGAATCCGAGGTAATTATTTTGCGGATACTGGGTATTTATGAGAAATCCATTCCATCCTCCATAATTGAAATCATTTCTGTAACGCACTAAGAGGTCCGGATCATTTATCACCTTGCTCAAAGAATATTGAGCGTTGGTTTCGAGCTGGCTCTTATAGCTGCTTATCACGTTGAGCGCCGTCTGTTTGCCGAATGGGAACCTGAAAGTATCATAACCGATCATGTCCACCAAGTTTCTGATTTCTGATTTTGCTATGTCTCTAAAGAAAGATTCTGGATTTTCCAAGAAGAGCGGAGCGCCGTGGAAGTCCGAGTTTATCCAGTTGATCGTGGCTTGGGTCATTTTTGCCAACAGTCTTTTTGCAGCTACTTTGAGTAACTCTTTACCGATATATACTGCCCAATCTTTTAAGCTCGTAAGATTGAGGGAGCTAGCGTTGCCTGCAATTGTACCGAGAATCTTTGCAGCGGCAGCGTCCAAAACTGGTACTTGTCCTTGAGCTTCTACTGGTTGTGGTTTAGAAAATAAAACATTAGGCAACAATATTGAAATAATTAAGAAAGCGGAAATGAGTTTTGTTATTTTATTTTTAGCTATCATTTTGTTATTTATTATACATTTTCTAAATTAATTGTTCAATTTTTGCCTGACTGCTTCCGTAAGTCTATTCAGAGATGATTCCAGGGCTATGGTATTTTGTTGGTACTGTATTATGGCACCCATCGCTACTACGATATCACTATCAAAAAGTTTGATATCGTTTATATTTTCTAGCACTCTTTGAAAACTATTTATTAAATCTAGATGTATAAGTGATAGAGATTTTGGGACTTGCATTTTTACTGACTCATTTATCACTTCGTTGAGCTGATTTATTATGGGATCAAGTTCTAATAAGATACTTGTATTAGTTTCATCGGCTATGAATTCTTCCAATATATTCATTACTCCTTTTTTAATATTATATTTTGTGTAGATATTAGCTAATTCGTTACTGTATTTTTGTATAGCCTCTTTTATATCACTTTCTATTATCTTTATATCGGAAATTACGTATATTTTTCTCGGAACAGAATTTTGTATTTTTTCTGCAAGCGAACTGCCTAAGGTATCTATGGTAGTTTGGTCAATTACTCCATTTTGACTTGTCGCGGCCACTATGGCAAAAAGTTCTCTAGAAAATTTATCTGTCTGTGTTAAGTTTTCTACATTTTGTGTATTATCACTTTCAAGCAACGATCCCTCCTGCTCACTTTTTAGCTTCTGTATTGCTACACTATCTAAAACTCCCGGGGTGGTTTCACTTTTGGTCGGGTCAAGATCGTATAAGCCCTCTTGCCAATCCAGCACCCCGTCACCATCGGTATCTTCATTCACCAGATCCTCAAAAGTCATATCTCCGTAGACCAAACTGCTGTCTTGCTTATTTCCCTTTAGAAATGTCTCAGTATTTTTAAATGTTGATGTGTTCTTTATGAGAAATAGGACAACCAAAAAAAGCACCGCAAAAATGATTAGAAGTATCCTCTTGTGTTTTAACCAAATATCTTTAATTATAGGTTAATTGTATCACCTTTTTATAAAGCAAACTAGCTTTTTCGGGCTTCCTTTGTGTATAATTATACTTATGAGATTATTTCACTTTTTTATTCTTTTTTTCTCTTTGTTTTTTTTACAAACTGTCTTTGTAACAGAAGTTTCCGGCGACTGTACCATTGTCGACACACTTAGAGTGGGTTCTAAAGGCTTACAGGTCCAATGTCTCCAAGAAAAGGTGGGAGTCGTCGCAGATGGTAGTTTTGGCCCTTTGACCAAAAATGCGGTTATAATTTTTCAGTTAAATAATAGCTTGGTGGCTGATGGAATAGTTGGCCCTCTCTCTCGTTTTGTGCTCCATGGTGTTTTGGCTAATGGTAGTATTTACCCCACAGGTTGTGTTTCAAGTATTGGATATAGTCCCATAACTGGTGCCAAATGTGACGGTAGTCCAAAACCTCAAACTGATCAGGCCTCACTTAGTATTCCGTCTCCAGATTACGTCCCTGTTTCTCAAGTTCAGCCCCCGAAGGTTTTTAGTGTTTACCCAGAAAAAGTGAGATCTGGGAATACCGTAAAAATTTACGGTGAAAATTTTTCTTTCAATCGTAATACTGTGCTTCTCCAATATGGGCAAATCGAAGCTAGATTTGAAGATCTACCATCCAGTGATGGCAAAGTTATCTCTTTCGTGTTTCAACCTCCGGAAGTAAAAACCATGAATAAAGAAGAGTTGTTAAATTTACCGTCTACGCTTTTAAATCAAATCTTAGATCCAGTGCAGGCAGTCGGTGGTTCTATTGACGATATTGTGGCTCCGTATCGAGATATGAAAAACGAAGATGATCTACGAAAAATGTTAAATGATAATGGGCATAATTTTGATGAATTATACGAAAAGTTTTGGGTGACAATTGAAAACGGGTATGGTAGTGGATCTTCCCAGGCACCAATTTTATCTGGCTTGAGAAAACTATCATTTGGTTCCGACTTAACAAGTTCAGAGAATAAAAATTTTCTTGCAATGCTTCATTCTATTTTTGATGTTTTCACACCTCAAAAAGCTTACGCACAGACACCAGAAGGGGGCACCAATACTGGTATTGTTACGAGGTGCACTTGCGGAGACGGGTATTTGACAATTATGACAGATTTTTCTAGTAACCAAGGGTCAGGTTTTTATTGGTGGTCCTCTGGATATAAACCTATTGTTGGGGACCCAAGAATTGCTGGGCCTCAGCTCGGTTTTTTTACTAAAAATGCTGGTACATGTTCAATTGGAGTCAGACCTTACTGTGGTGACGTCACGGCCAATGTTGCAAGTCCTGTATGGGGCGAAGCGCCTAAATAAAAAAGAAGATCTCATCTAGTATTTTCAGTGCAAAGCTCTATCCAGTCCGAAAGCGTCAAATCTTCAGCCCTTTTATTTCCTAAAGATGTTAAAGTGTCCCTTTGACACACAGCTTTTAGGTTAGAAGAGAGCTTTTTTCTCTTGTGGGCAAAGCCGGCTTTTACTATTTCCCAAAATTTTTCTTCGTTCACGTTATTTTCCTGAAAAGTTTGGCGAGATATTTTTTTTATGGAAATGATTGCTGAATTTACTTTTGGCGCCGGTGAAAAATATCTTTTATCAACCTTCGCCACCATCTTTGGATTGCCGTAAGCCTTGACCGATACCGACAAGATGCTCTCTTTGCCGTCTCTCGCGAGAATCCTGGTGGCCACTTCGTGTTGAACCATGAGCACCATCGCTTCTGGCTGTTTTTTTTCAGTTAAAAATTTTTTCAATATTGCACCGGTGATATTGTAGGGAATATTGGCTATGATTTTATAGGCGCTGGGCTTTAGGCTGTAGGCACTAGCATTAAATTCTAAAATGTCTCCCTGTACTAATTCCAATTGCCCAGATGCGATTTCTTTTTCAAATTTTGTTTTAAGAAATTCAAGAAGTTCTCTGTCTTTTTCTACAGCTATCAACTTAGAGCTAGAAGCTAGAAGCTTGGATGTGAGCGCTCCCTTACCCGGCCCTATTTCTAGAATTATATCATCGGATCTTATCTCTCCCGCTTCGATAATTTGTCGGAGGGCTATTTCCGATTTCAAGAAGTTCTGTCCTAGTGATTTTTTAGCTTTATAGATCATCCCGTACGAAATAGGACGCGTACGCTGATGTCTTATTTCTAATTTTGTGATTTTATTTTTCATGAAAATTATAGTTTATTTCTTTTATGCGTCCGCGATTTCGTTCGGGATCATATATAGATGGTTTTTATTCTACTATCTTCGCCTTCTTTTTCAAGCAGGTCTGTGGGCACATCAGCTATGAATTCTGATGGAGCATTCATATTGCGTGATCCAAAGATGGTGCGGAAATTTGCAAAGGAGAGAAAAAGTTTGCTCCGGGCGCGAGTGACTGCCACATAGAAAAGCCGGCGTTCTTCTTCATGGTCGATGCTCTCCCCTTCGCCGTGCCGCTCGTGAGGAAAAAGGCCGTCTTCGAGTCCAGTGATGAAGACATACTTGAACTCGAGCCCTTTGGCAGCGTGTACAGTCATGAGTTTTACACCATTTATCTTTTCTTCCTTGTGGCTTTCATTGATCATAATGCTGTCCTGGTCGGAGGCCAGGGACGCGTCTTCGAGAAGCTTTTCTACCCCCCGGCCGGCTTCGAGACTGTCGTATTTGAGCGCCAGCGTCGCAAGCTCTTTTATGTTTTCGAGCCTTTCCGCATCTTCCTCTGTGCCGGAAGAAAGTTCGTTTTCTATGCCGGACTTTTTCAATACAAATTTTATTACTTCACTGGTTTTCAGGCTTGCAATCTTTTCCTTGATATCTTCTAGGGTCTGATAAAAATTATTTATCTTTATTTTCACTTTTATCGGCAGGGTTTCTGTCTCGTTGGCAAAAATTTTAAGCAAAGTGACTTTGCCGATTCCCCGCGCCGGAAAGTTGATGACCCTTTTAATATCGGACAAGCTATCTTTGTTCAAAGCTGCTCTCAAATAGGCGAGGGTGTCTTTTATTTCCTTTCGTTCGAAAAATTTAACCCCAAGAACTTGATATGGAATGTTGTATTTGAGCATTGTTTCTTCCAGTGCGCGAGATTGGAAATTGGCGCGGTAGAGTACTGCGACTTCGGACAAGATATTCTCGGACTTTAAAGCGTATGTTACCTCGACAGGGTCGCTGTCTCTGTCTGCTGACAGAGCGCTCCCTCTCGGCCCGTCGGCCTGCGAGAGACCCTGCCGAGGTACATTCGCTTTACCGTCCAGGATTTCTAAAATTTTTGTCACCACAAATTCTGCCTCATCGTTTTCATCCAATGCTTCATACAATCCGATCTTCTCCCCTTTCTCATTCTTGGTGAAGAGGTTCTTGTCCGGCCGGAATTTATTTTTCTTGATCACCACATTGGCGGCCTCGAGGATATTCTGGGTCGATCGGTAATTTTGCTCCAATAAAACTATCTTTGCATCCGGATAATCTTTCTCAAAACTCAAGATATTTTTTAAATTTGCCCCGCGCCATGAATAAATGTTCTGATCCGCGTCCCCCACGACACAAATATTTTTGTTATTATCTGCAAGCATTTGGCACATTAAATACTGTACTTCATTTGTGTCTTGATACTCATCAACGTGGATGTATTCCCATTTTTCTTGATATATTTTTCTGATTTCAGGATTTTCTTTCAATAATCTTGTCGCTTTCAAAAGTAAATCATCAAAATCGAGTGAGTTTTCTTTCATTTTTTGCTTTTCATACAGGCTCCAAACTTGTGCCACTATTTTTGCAAGAGAATTGGCTCCTTCCCTCTCGGTATAGTTCGCAATCTGTACAAATTTGCCCTTCTCTCTCGAAATAATGTTTTTTATTTTCTTCGGATCGTATTGTTTTGGGTCTATGCCGATATCTTTGAGTATTGTTTTTATGAGTGAGGTTGCATCTCCTTCGTCCAAGATAGTGAAATACCTAGTCAGTCCGAGCAGCTTCGCATGCTCTTTTATTATGTAAACTCCTAAAGAGTGAAATGTAGAAACGAAAGGAACCCCATCTTGCCCGTGAATCCCATTGGTATTTTTTTTGATTTCTGCAATGATCCGTTCCCGCATTTCTTTAGCCGCTTTGTTGGTGAAGGTGACAGCCAAAATCCGCTCCGGTAAAACACCATTTTTTATCAGATTCACGATCCGGTGCGTTATCGTCTTTGTTTTTCCGGCGCCTGCCCCCGCGATGATAAGAAGCGGACCATTCGTATGAATTGCCGCTTCTCTCTGTTCGCTATTTAGTCCTTCTAGATGCTCTCCCTCGGTAGTCACTCTTGAAATATACCACAAACTTTTCTCTTATTTTAATTTCAATTCTTCCAGCTTTCCTTCCTCGGCTGCTTTTTCTAGAGCTCTTTGCATGTAGTGTTCTATGGTTTCAGGTTTTCCACCACGTACCCCGCTCCCCGGTTCTAATCCAGTGGTTTCCTTCAGCTTTTCTAGGTATGAAAATAAAGCTCTCTCTGCTTTTGGAACCTTTTTCTCTGCTTTGCTCATGAGTTCGTAGGCGCCTTCGCCTTTTTGCTTGTTCCATTTTTCCAAAGTGTCCTTCGGAAATATTTTTTCTATATTGTCCTCAAAAGTATCTGCTACCTGTTCTAGGGCCTGCTCCGAAAGCTTGGAATTTATTTTTGTTTTTTCCGGTGCTTTAGGTATTTTGTTAGGATTCTCAAAATTGTCACCGGTAGTATCATAACTGTAATTGAATCCGCCGGCATCCACGCTCCCTCCAGTCACTTTTGCCCCAAGAGGAGGCACCCAGGTTGATTCTGGAGTCTTTGGTTTGGTTTTTTTCGTTGTTGTCGTGCCACCTGTTTCTATCGTCCATCCCGTCACCACTGTCGGCTGTTTCATTCCTTCTATATTGTACAAGAGGGCCTCATCGGCAGTGACTCGATATTCTTTGGGTACTGGTTCCCCCTTGTTTTTTCTTTTTTTTCCTTCTTCCAGTCGTCTTTGTATGTCGGCGATTTTTTCTGAATGAGTTTGTGGGGCGGGCTTTTCTACTTTTGCTTTGATTTCAGCCACTTGGTTGCTAAACGCTGTGTTTTGTTCTGCGAATTTTGATTCGAATTCTTTTCTAAGCTTTTCTATTTCTTTTTGTTGATCCAATTGTTTCTGCTCGGCACGGGCGGTCAGATTTGTTTCCGGCATTGTGTAAACTTTTGTCGTTTCATTGGTCGCAGTATTTTTGACGGCTTCTTTGATAGGTGCTAGCTCTTTCGTATCCTGTTTTCCTTCTTTATTCAAGGCTTTTATACCGACAAAACTTGCCCCAGCTGCCAGTCCAGCCAATCCAATAGGTAATGCTTTTCTTTTCAAATTTTTCCACCACCCTGGTTTACTTTCAGATGGGTCTTGGATGGATGCCAAAGCTTCGGACGTGTCCTCGGTCAGCGGAGGTGTCGTCGGCAACGTTTCTTTTTCTGGTTTAGTTGCACCAAAAGTGACTTGAAGCTCGCCGTTCACGATTTCCATTTTTGCTACCTCTTTTTTTTCTTCTTTTTCGATATAAGATTTCAACAGTTTTGAAACTTTATCAAGTTCTGTCCCAATAAATGCTTCTGCCAGTTTTTTGACCATCCATGTCGCTTCAATTTTATATCTCTTTACGCCGATACCGTCTTGTTTGTTTTCTAAAATAGCTTGTATGCCCACAGTCCCTCCCCATTTTTCTATCGTCGTCTTTACAGTCATTTCTTTGTCCTCTCCTGTAACCTCCGGGTCTCTGACCACAGTCACTACCTCTCTAAGTAGTGAAGTAATTCTTTCTCCTATATATTGGGGAGAAAATGTTTTCGTAGGAATTTCTTCCGAGGGAATTGTTTCTTCTACTTTTGTTGGTTCTGGCGGCAATTTCACCGGAGGGTTTTCCATTGCAGCTTTTTTTTCTGCCGCCACTCTAGCTTCCTCCCGTGCTGCTGCTTCAGCTCTCGCTCGTTCCATTTCCGCTATAGCCTGGGCTTCTTTTCTCTGTTCTTCCGCGTCTGCTTCTACTGTCGGATCTGGTTTTTGCTCCCTTGCTTTTCTGATCGCCCCCAAAGCTTCTGTGGCTCTTTGTAAATCTTCTCTCATTTTTGCATCAGCTAAATCTCTTTCTGCTCCCTTTTTTTGCATTGCTCCTATTTCAGCTTCTATCTGTTCTCTGGTTTTTTTGTTTTGTGGTATATTATCCATAAATGCTTTAATTAAATTATTAATTAAGCTGACCCATGGTCTTCACTTCCCATCTTTTGCCTTTTTTAGCCATTTCCGCAGGAATAATTTTCTGGATCTTGTCCGGACTACTTGAATCTGCTCCAAATTTAAATAAATCTTCCAGTGTATCAAATTCTTTTACGCTTAACGGGTAAGGTAATAAATAGTTTTCCCCACCAATACTCACCAATATGGCTTTCATGTCAGAAGCTTCAGATTTTCTTCCTCCAAAATATGTTTCTTGAGCATTGATTGGACGATAAATCGTTTTGACGTTCACTTCCGACAGAATCTTAGCCACTGACCTACCAAAAGATTTGACATTAAATTCGGCAAGATTGTCGGCATTTTTACAATATTCCACAAAACAATTTCCTATTTTTTCAGGGGTCGACATTTCTTCTGTACTTTTGCTACTTTCTTCATTTTTGTCTCCAGCTTCAGGTGTGTTTGGTTCTACCACTTTTGTAGTGTCTACTGCTATTGTTTCTTTCCAATCAGTCAATATTTCTTCTGTGCCCGCATCCTCTTTTTGCACTTCAGGTTCTTTCTTTTGTTTATTTATTTCCTCTTTTTCCGCTTCCTGTAATTTTACCAGCTCTTTTTCTAGGTCAGCCAATAAGTGATTTTCGAGTTTTCTTGCGATCCGGCTCTCTTCCAGTGCTTTTGTCACATTTGCTATCACCTTCTCCAGTCTTGCGATTACTTCCTCTTCTCCTTTTTCTGTTTTTATTTCAGATGTTGCTTTAGGTTCAGGAGACTCGTTTTCATTTTTTTTAGGTCTCTTAACTGGTTTTGTCTCCAGGACTGATTTTCCTGTAGTTTTTAAAAGTTCCTCATAAGCCGTACTAAGTGCTGCGAGGAATCCCGGATGATCTGAGTCGATCTTATTTGCATCATTTAGAGTTTGGTCCATGTATTCTCCCCATTTGTCTGCTTTTTTTCCTTCTAGATTCTTAATATGTTGAGTTGTAGTCTCTCTTATAAAAGTCTCACTGGTTTCCCTTTCGGCCTTTTCTGTTTCTTTGTGTTGTATTTCGGACAAGACTGGGTCTTGTGTTATAAGGAGTCTATTCACAGCATCTCTTATTGCAGGGTCGACTAATGTTGTCATGAATCTTGTATATGCAATAAATCGTCTTTGTGGGTTAAATTTTTTTGAGTCAATAATAATAGTCATGATTCTATGAGAAATAGATTTTCCAATTGCTGTTTTATCTAAAAGAGCATACAACTCGGTAAAATTAGAAACCGTATCAAACGGTCTTGCCTCAAGCTTTGCGGTTGAGTTTTTTGGTGGTTGTGGGTTTGGCTCTGACATCTTTTGTATTATATATTTTTAGGCCTTGCAATACCAGTTTTCTATTAAAATATCTATTAATTATACCGCCTTCTTATCTTTTTGTCCAGTTTTTAGGTCAAATTAGTTATCCACATCGGAGGTCTTGAAGGTTTGATTTCTCTCCCTGTTTAGGGTACTCTTACCTTATAGTTTCGGAGTAGAGGTATGACCTGAGCTAACCGAATGCTAGAGATGATAGTAACCATCGTGAGACCCTTTGTTTGCAGTACTATTTGGTCGTCCTGTAATTCTACCCTTATTTTGTAAGGGTTAGAAAGGAATCTTACGATATTTTGTTTGTTTTATAAAACCACTATTTAAAATATTCAGCTCCCTTTTCGCTATTTCTCTGTTGATTAGGGTCGCTTTTGTGTTGTTATTCGCGTCTACCCCTCTCCAGGCGGAGGCTGGCCTTTTATCGTTGCTTTTAGGCGACGATGCCCATGCCGACACTCGGGTAACGATCGGGTCGGCACAAGCCATAAATTCAACTCTTCCGGAGACTTCTGGGACCATGGCGCTTCTAGAGGCCAATACTTCCTCTTTTTCATATGGAGACAAAAACACCAAAAATGAAGCGAAAAATGACGAAGATATCGTCGCGAATGCCGAGGTAAATATAGTTTCTGATAGTGCTCTTTTGCCGGTAACGGGCCCGATGGGTGTCTCTTCGGAGGCGAATGCCGAATTGGAAGATTTTTCCTTGGATCAAGTGAGTTTTTATGTGGTCAGAAGTGGCGATAGCTTATCTCAAATAGCTGAAATGTTTAATGTTACCGAAGACACCGTCTTGTCTGCTAACAATATGAAAAAAGGCGACAAACTCCAAATCGATGATGTTCTGCTCATTCTCCCATTTTCCGGAGTGGAATATACTGTAATAAGCGGTGACACGCCTCAAGGCATAGCCAATCGTCATAAAGTAAGCTTGGACGATATGCTGGATGCAAACGATATAGACAAAGATTCAAAGCTCACGATTGGACAGAAGTTGATTATTCCCGGAGCAGGTTTGTTAGCAGACATTAAACCAAAAAGCACTGGCACTGGCACTGGCACTGGCACTGGCACTGGCACTGGTGGCCAGGTCGCAAGTGGTGGCTCACCTTCTCCTAGTGTGGCCGGATCTTTTGTAAACCCACTTCCGGGGGCGCGAAAGACTCGAGGTCTAGTGCCTGGACATAAAGGCGTAGACTTGGCGGCTCCTACCGGCACACAGATTCACGCTGCGGCTGCGGGAAAGGTTTTGATCGCGCGAAATGGCTACAATGGCGGTTTTGGAAATTATGTTGTGATCCAGCATCCGAACGGAACAAAAACCTTGTATGCTCATATGTCCCGATTGGGGACATCTACCGGCGCACAAGTCGAACAGTCTAGTGTGATCGGTTATGTGGGATCTACCGGACGCTCGACCGGACCTCATTTGCATTTCGAAGTCCTAGGAGGTAAAAATCCTTTCTAACTATTCGAGGAGAGTGAGAAAAATCATAGCCAAAATACCGACGATGACTGCGGTCAATTGCAGCATGGAATATTTGATATTTTTTGTTTTATGAAGTTCAGGCATTAGGTCTGCTATTGCCACGTAAATAAATCCTCCGGCGGCGATCGGTAAAAAATAGGTGACGAAGCTCTGTACCACTTCCCCTAAAAGCAGGGCCACTATGACTCCCACAATAGCCAAAAGTGCCGATAGAAAATTTAGAAAGAGTGCACGGGTCTTGTGGTAGCCGGCGTGTAACAACACGGCAAAATCCCCTATTTCTTGAGGAATCTCATGCAAAATGACTGCGAGCGTGGTCGCTAAGCCGATCGGAATGCTTATCATGAAGCTTGTGCCTATGATTACTCCGTCGATGAAGTTGTGGACTCCGTCCGAAATCAGGATCAATTTTCCCATGGGGTGGACGTGATTCTTCTCTGTATCGTCTCCGTGGTGGTGCCAGTGTAGGAATTTCTCCAGTACAAAAAAAAGCAAGATCCCTGCGACGATGAGAATACTCACAAGGAGCGGATTGGCCGATTCGAAAGCTTCGGGGATGAGGTGGATGAATGCATCTCCCAGGAGCGCGCCTACTGCGAGACTGATGAAGATAAAAATATATTTTTCGAGCAGATCTTTTCTAAAAGAAAGCCCTAATATTCCAACTAATGAAACTAGGCTCACTACCACCACGCTGGCCAATGCAAAAATATATGTTGACATGTGCGGGATAGGAGAATCGAACTCCTGTCCACAGTTTGGAAAACTGTTATTTTACCATTAAACTAATCCCGCCTTCGCTCATTATTTATACCCTAAAAAAACACCAAAAACAATACTGGGTATCTACTAGTATTGTTCTCGAGTTACAAAATTTTTGAACTAAAATTTATTCTACGACAATAGTTCCAAAGAAGCTGGGTTTCAAATGATCGTGATATTTCCAATTTCCAACCTCGTCAAATTTAAATGACCAGGATTCTCCAGGCAAAATACCTTTGCAGGAATCGAAAGTGCTACCAAGGCAACCACCAGTCGTAGGATAGACTCCATGTGTAGGGTGAGATGCGGAAGCTGTCCACATTGATAAAGAGCTTTCGTTTTTGAACGTTACAATAGTCCCGGCTTTTATGGTTATCGTGCTGGGTGCATAGCCCGTATTGCTATAAATTATTACAGGGCTGGCTATGTTGCTGTCATTCGTGGTCTGATCTGTTGTCTCAGTTTCATTTTCATTGTTGGTTATTCCTGATGGAGAAACTGGCGCTTGAACTTTCGGACTTTTAAATAAAAAGTAACCCCCTAAGGCGACAACTATTAAAATTAAAACGAAAGATATTGTTTTATTCATAATTTGTAAATAAAATTAATAATAATCTGCAAAGTGACTAACTTTGATTTGTTTGTTCTGACCCATTTCCCCTTTTTGTCCATGATTGTATTTTGTCGATCAAAGTTTTCGGAAGAGAATCCGCCATCAATGCGACCATTCCTGCCAAAATTCCAATATCTCTGACTGTTATGTCAGTAATACCGCTCACTACTAGGACAGCTATCAAATGTAGTGCTCCCACCAGTGCTGCAATCCATACAAACGAATCAATCAATAAGAAAACTCCGATTAAAATATCTACGAATGCGGTTCCCATCATGGCCTGCTCAATGGGTACGGGCAATAGGTTGGCGGCCCATGGCGCCAGATACCCTCCCCAAGCTTCAGGTTGTTTAAAAATTAAAACACCAATCCATAAAAAAGTTATGGCGAGCCCGACTCTTAAAATATGAAATGAAGTTTTGTTCATAATTAAATTACTGCACTTACCAATATTATAATCGCCATCAGCCAGATTGTAAATGCCGACATCAGACACCAAAAGCACCAAGCTCGGAGGACACGCCATTGCAGATATGTGAAAAACAAAGATGCGAGCGAAGCTGTCACAACGAGAATTTTAATTAGCAAGCTCCACAAAGTGGCCGGCGGGACCTCAATTACCAAAAATGCCGCTATGACAGAAATTATTATGTAAGATAAAAGGCCCACAACATCATTGTGGATGAAAAAAATCTTATTGTATTTACTTTCTAGCACTTTTTCACAGCCCCCTCCGATCGGACAGATAGGTTTTTCTAAAGCGATTCTCTTGCGAATAAGATAAACAGTTTCACTGATTCCAATCGTTGAGAGTGTAAAAAGCAAAGCAAATGAAGTCATAATGTCGGGCCGCTGGGAATTGAACCCAGTCTAAATGCTCCCAAAGCACTTGTACTACCGGTATACTACGGCCCGAATAAAAACGAGTATATCATGGTTCTATTAAATTCACCATGACCTCTTCGAGCCTGAGTCTCAGAGCGAAGGCCCGAGTTTATCGAAGGGTCACAAAATAATATCACTTACTACCTTTACCCTTGCCTTCTTTTCTTTCTGACATAAATAAACCACAAGCAAATCTACTTGCCATTCTTTTTCGTCCAGATTTTTAGATAAAATATAAGTTTGAATTGTGCGCGAGAGACGTTTTAATTTCCAAGGATGCATATTGTCTTCTGGTCTGTGTTCGTATCTCTCGTCGGAGTCATTGTACGATTTTGGTATAAAAGTATTCAGTGTTTCACGAGAAACGCTTTTCACTTCTATAAAATAAAGTTTATTTTGTTTTTCAGCTACTATGTCTATTTCACCCCATTTTTTTGTGTAATTTCGGTCTAAAATCGAGAAATTATGTTTCATGAGAAACTTCACTGCTATATTTTCACCTATTTCCCCTATTTTTTGTTTTTCTGAGGTGAATACTTTAGGCATTTAGTTGTTTCATATGTAACACGTTTCACGTGAAACGTACATGTATAATTTAATGTCTTTTATACTAAAACCCTTATTTTATAACGTATTTAGCTAAAAACGACCATAAAAGACAAACTTTTGTTATGTCCTTTATGAACATTACCAACACAGTTATCCCCAGTTTTAGTAAAACCCTTATGTGTTAAAGTTATTAATAAAGGACATTGAAATTGCTTATATTTGTGCGGCCAGGGAGAATCGAACTCCCGTCTCATCCTTGGCAAGGACGTGTTCTACCACTAAACCATGACCGCAATTTTTTTTTATTCCAAATTAATGTTGCAAACATTATAGTATTTTGTAGCATCTAATGCAATTGCCACTTTGGGTCAAAATTTCCTTATAGAATAAGCATTATTTGCCATTATATAAAAAATAGTGTAAAATTATCATATTAAAAAATAATTTGCACCCGTAGTGAAACGGATATCACAATAGTCTTCGGAACTATTATTGCAAGTTCGAGTCTTGCCGGGTGCACAAAGTAAATCTTGAACAGTCAATATAAAAACTTAATAGAAAAAATACCAAAAACTGTTTCACATGTAACAGATGCCCTTGAGCAAGCTGGTTTTGAAGCATATTTGGTGGGTGGATGTGTAAGAGATCTTATGATGTCGCAGATCCTGAGCGGAGCCGAAGGAGGAAGGGAACCTAAAGATTGGGATGTCACAACCAATGCTAAACCAGAAGAAATCATTAAACTTTTCAAGAAGACTGTGTATGAGAATACTTTTGGCACAGTGGGAGTGGTAGTTTCCCGTGAAACCACAATTGATAGTGTTTCACACTTGTCCACAAAAGCTTCAGTGTTGGTAGGAGAAACAACCACCATTGTGGAAGTCACCCCATATAGAATTGAAGCAAAATATAGCGATTTTAGACATCCTGATGAGGTGAAATTTAGTGATAAGCTAGAAGATGATCTTAAAAGACGTGACTTTACGGTCAACGCCCTCGCTTTAAATTCTAAAGGACATCTCGTAGATATGTTTAATGGTATAAAGGACATAAAGGACAAGACATTGAGGACAGTAGGGGAAGGAGGTGATCGTTTTAAAGAAGATGCACTCCGAATGTTGCGGGCGGTGAGGTTTGCGATACAATTAAATTTTTCTATTTCATCAGAAACTGCAGAAAGCATTTTTAAAAATGCGGACTTGATAAAAAATATTTCTCCGGAAAGAATTCGCGACGAGTTTATAAAAATAATTTTGTCGAAAAATCCTGCGAGCGGAATCGTGATGCTGCAAAAATTCGGATTGCTAAAAAATATTATTCCAGAATTAGAGGAGGGGATAAAGTGCGAACAATTAGGGGAGCACATTTATGATGTTTGGGAACATTTATTGCATGCTCTCCAGCACGCTGCCGACAAAAACTGGCCTTTAGAAATAAGGCTTTCTGCGCTTTTCCACGATATTGGAAAGCCAAAAAGTCGCAGAGATGTTTCGCAGGTTCAGGAAAATTCTTCCGCTTTCCTCCACCCTTCGGGCGGAACCTTCCGCGTGAAGAATCTCCCTAAACCTGCTTCGGAGCGGAAAAAAAATTCTGCAGACGGAAGGTTCCAGTCGGAGACTGGAGGAATGTCAAAGAATTTATTTCCAGCGAGAAGCAAAAAGAAATACACTTTTTACGGCCATGAAGTTATTGGGGCGCGGATGGCAAAAAAAATAATGGAGAGGCTGAGATTTCCAAAAAAGGAAACTGATCTTGTGGAAAAACTCGTCCGCAATCATATGTTTTTCTCTGATACGGAGCTAATTACACTTTCTGCAGTGCGTAGAATCATTACAAAAGTTGGCCCCGCCGACGCTAAAGCTTTGGCGGATAAAAAAGAAAATAAAGATCATCCAATTTGGGATTTAATGAAAGTAAGGGAATGTGATAGGGTAGGGATGAAGAAAAAAGAAGCTCCGTATCGACTGCGGAAGTATTTTGCCATGATAGAAGAGGCACTGCGAGACCCTATTTCCGTCGGCCAATTAAAAATAAACGGAGAATTTATGATACACAAGCTCGGAATCAAGCCTGGACCCCGCATGGGGTGGATTTTAAGTGCGTTATTGGAAGAAGTTTTAGAAGATCCAAAGAAAAATACTGTAGAAAAGTTGTCAGAGTTGGTAAAATCTATGGATAAACTTGATGATAAAGAACTAAAGGCGCTTGGAGATAAAGGAAAAGAAAAAAAAGAAGAACTTGAAGAAAAAGAAATAGAAAAATTGCACACTAAACACGGAGTACGAAAAAATAACTAGGAAACTTCCTGTTGATAACACTTTTCGCAGTAAACTATCTCGGGTCTGTCGGGGGAGTAGGAGGTTTCGAATTCGTTTTCACATTTTTCTGTGCCGTGTTGATGAGTTTTTAGTTTACACATACAGAAACGAGGCCAAAGCTTGCGAGGATTGCGCTTCTTCATTCTGTCACGGTGTCGGCATTCAAAGTCTTTGTGCGGGAGAGGAATGTTCATCCTCTTGTAGAAATCCAACTCTGATTGAGTGATACGGAAATTCTTTTTGCAGTCCTTGCAAACCAAAATTTCATTTAAAATATCTTCTGTGACCTCAGTAATGGTCTCCGGAATTTCATTTTCTTTGATTGTTTCTTTTCCGTATGTGCCAGTAGTTTGATCTTGCCATTTGAAACCTTTTTCTTCTGCTTCCTTTTTGGTAAGTGGATAATAATCATTTCCCAGAGTTTCATTAAAGCCAAAAGGGGCGAGCTCTGGCGGGAAAAATTGTCCGTAAGTTCCATCTTTTTTCATCTGTGCATCGATTTGTTCTTTGATTTTGTAAAAATCTTCTTTTGAATACTCTTTATTGAAAATCATATACTGACCCTTGCGTATAGCGTTGCACCCGATGGCACTCGTCACATTGTGGCAATTTTCAGAATATTCAACTTCATTGCAATAAAATACGAAAGCACCGTTTTTACATTTACTGCTTTGCAAGACACCCATCATGTTGTAACAAAGTTCGGGCTTGTAATAACAATTGTTCAAATCCATGCAATCGATAGAGTCCTCGGCGTCAGCGATGTAGGAAGAATTTTTTGCGCTCGAACTATCGAATGCTCGTATCCCGTCATAGCAATTGTATAGATGGTCGCCCGTAATGTTGTGACATTTTACTTGCGCAGAGTATTTAACGATTGTCTTGTTTTTTAATTCTGTAAATTCTTTCTTTGCTTTTTCGATGTTTTCATAGCTGGACAGGAGTTCTTTTTTCTTTTTCTCAAACTCTTCTCTTGAATATTTTACATTTAAAATCGCGTTAGAAATATTTCTTCCATTGACGCAAAAAATACAATTATTTGAGTTGCGCATGTTGTAGCAGAATAAGAGATCGCTCGAGGCGGTGCATTGTTCGGAATACATACATTTAAAGGATTCATGAGTATCGATGCACTCGTAGCATAATTCTGAATCGTAGATAAAAGCACAATCGACGCAGTTTTTTGATCTTTGGACCAATCTCCCGTATAGGCAATCTTGGTTGCCATCTGCTGCAAAGATGAGATAGCAATCTTTATTGTCGGCTGCACCGTTTGTATATTCGCTCCGTACGGAGTTGATCATCATCAAAGACAATCTTGGGACTTTCTTTTGCAATTCTCCATATTGTTCAAAAAATGTTTTATTGGGATCGTAATCTTGGGCGAAATTTTTAGGATCCCATTTATCGCTCCACCAGCATTCGTGGCAATACACCGTGTAAGGAGAATTGGTCGTATAGAGAGAAATCATATCCTTCTTGCAAAGATCGCAAGGCCTTTTGTAGAAAGTTCGCTCATTGCGGAAAGCAAGGCGACGCATCGCTCGGCAGTCGGGGCAGTCCTCTGGGGGAGCGGTTTTTACTTGATCGTAAAAAATCAAATCATCCTTTCTTATTTCGAACTCTTTGTTACATGTTTGGCAATTTTTTTGCATATATATTTAACCAGTTACTACGTGAAAACTTTCTAAATCCTTATTTGGTTCACTCCATTTTGTATAAAAGTTCTCTATTTCCCGGGAGCTGCTTTCTCTTTCTAGTTTGCTTGCGAACTCTAGCAAATCTCTTTCCTCTCCCTTTGCCACCACCTTAATACTACCATCTGGCTTTGTAAATACTATACCCTTGATTTGACACATAATAGCCAGACTTCTTATTGATTGAAGATAATGAAGTCCTAAGCCCTTTCCAGATATTCCACTTTCTATGTGTTTTATCATACAATCATCTTATAAATATAATATGTCATTGTCAATAGATTTCGTCAATTAAATAATCAAATAAGCCATAGACGACAATCTATTTATAGTTATCAACATATTATTGTGGAAAAAGATTGACACAGAATATTTTCTAGATTAGAATTTGGATATGAAAGATACAAATGAACAACTTAAACTAAATCTTCAATCTTTTGGATTCAGCGAAAAAGAGACGATCGTGTATGTCGCCCTCTTGGAATTAGGAAAAGGAACAGTAAGACAAATCAGCGGTAAGGCAGGAATAAATCGTACCACGAGCTACGATATCTTGGGTTCGCTTTCCAATAAAGGGTTGGTTTCTGTTTCCGGCAAAGAGCCAAAATCAGAATATGCAGTGGAGTCGCCGGAAGCAATCACCGCATATTTAAAAAAAAGAGCGGAAGAAATGGCAGAGAATATAAAAAGATCCGAAACTATTATTCCTGAGCTCGAGCGCCTTCACGTGAAACAAAATCGCCCTCGAATCAGATTTTATGAAGGCAAAGAAGGTCTCAAGCATGTATACGAAGATACGCTCACGAGCTCTGAGCCGATACGGGCTTATGCGAGCGTCGGGGATATGCACGAAGGTTTGCCGGGGTATTTTCCTGATTACTACAAAAGAAGAGCGGGGAAGGGCATCGCCATACGAGCAATCATCCCAAATACCGAGACAGGGCTAGAGCGCAGAAGTTTCGATAAGGCAGAAATGCGAGAGACTGCTCTGGTGCCAAAAGACACTTTTCTTTTTTCTCCTGAAATAAACATTTATGACAACAAAATTATGATTGCCTCTTGGAGAGAAAAGCTCGGCATCATCATTGAAAGTTCAGAAATCGCCGATGCAATGAAAAAAATTTACGAGCTCGCTTGGGCGGAAGCCAAAAGATTAGATAAAAATATATAAAACACATTTACGCCATGGCGTAAATGTGTAAACTACTACAGTTTTGACAAATTTTCTCCATAGATCTCTTTGGTGAAATTCTCGAAAAGTCTTGTACTGTAGGAAGATAGATTGAAAATCACAGCGAGCGTAAACAAGACGAGCGAAAGAGAGATACTGAAAAAGGAAAGAGGAATGGCTATTATGGCGAAGATTACAGGAGCGAGGGTGCGGACAGTACTCCCGCGGATCTCGTGCCTGGTTATCTCCGGGTTTTGGATGTGCGGAGAGTAGAGCACGTATTTTCGCATCCAGTACAGGCAAAGGCCGATAAGAATTATATGAATGCCGAAAACTATGACGGAAAGCTCATTGTGGCTGAAGGTGCCAAGCAGGCTAGTCGAAAATGGAACCAAGCTTATCAACATGAGGAACACGGCGTTGATATTTATGAGCGTGGAATCTATATTTTTTGCGTAAACGGAGATGAAAAAATGATGCGCACGCCAATAGGTGAAGAGTAGAGCAAAGCTCAAAATGTAGCTCAAGAATACCGGGATTAATCTTTGGATTTCAGACCAAAGCTCCATGTTGGTCACGGGGCCCCATAGGTCAGGAAGGTCAATCTGAAAAACCAGAATCGTCATGACGATTGCAAAAATTCCGTCCGAAAGCTGGTCCAATCTGGCATGATTCATGTTTTTAATATAGCATAAAAATAATTAAATATAAACTTTCGGTTTTTACTAAAATATTGTAATATTAAGACATGAAAGAACAATCTTCATTAGCCGAGGAAAGAGCGGAGATTTATCTCCGGCTGGAACAGTATAGCGATATCTTTTCGGATTTCGACATGAGGCCGTTTGGAAGGAGGGCGCTCTCGATAGACTTTCTAGAAGAGCTCAAGCGAGCAGCGACAGATGCAGACCAGGGCGGGATAGAGCTCATGCTGCATATTCCTGAAAAAGATCGGAATGAATCCGAAGAAGAAGTCATCAAGGAGCGTCTAGCGGTGCATTTCAAGAAGCATTTTCATCTACTATCAGCAGAGAAGCATCGCGTGCTCAAGCTCGGGCGAAGCATGGTGATCATGGGTATTATTTTTATGGTGGCTGCTACCTTTATTGTTTTCAAAGATCCTTCGGAAAGCTTGTTCTTGTCTTTCCTAGTCGTCTTTTTGGAGCCCGCGGCGTGGTTTCTGCTCTGGGAGGGGATGGATCAGATAATATTTAATTCCAAGAACATGAATAGGGATCTGAATTTTTATCGCAAAATGTTCAATTCCCATAAACACATATATTTCAAATCCTATTAAGTTTTTATTGAAACAGGGCAGTGGTCGGAGCCCAAGACTTCTGGAAAAATCTCAGCGCTTTTTATTTTCTTTGCGAGCTTGCTGCTTGCGAAAATATAATCTATCCTCCAGCCCACGTTCCGCGCTCTCGCATTAGCGAAATGGCTCCACCAGGAGTAGTGCCCTGGCCCTTTGGTGAAAATGCGAAAAGTATCTACGAAGCCATTGTCTACAATTTTTTGAATCCCTTCGCGCTCTTCTTTGGTAAATCCTTTCAGCCCCTCGTTGGCCCCGGGGCGGGCGAGGTCGTCCGGTGTGTGCGCTACATTCAGGTCTCCGCAGAAGATTACCGGTTTTCCGTGTGGTGAGCTTGCCGAACCATTGATTTCCAGCCTTTTGCAATATTCGAGGAAAGCGGGATCCCATTGCTTATAGCGCAAAGGAATGCGAGAGAGGTCGTCCTTGGCGTTTGGAGTATAGACGCTCACGAGGTAAAAGTCTTTAAATTCTGCGGTGATTATTCTACCTTCAGTTTCCGTATCGCCGTAAGTATCTTTTAATTTATATTTTTTTGCAATGTTTTCAGGAAAATTATTTATTACAGAAAGTGGTTTCCCGACTGATTTTATTTTTACGAAAATAGCAGTGCCTGAGTATCCTTTTTTAATTGCTGAATTCCAGTATTCCTCGTACTCGGGCAGGTTTACTTCAGATTGGTGCTGCTCTGCCTTGGTTTCTTGTAGGCACAATATATCCGGCTGGTATTTTTCTATGAATGGCACAAAGAGCCCTTTTTTATGGACTGCTCGTATTCCGTTCACGTTCCAAGACATAATTTTCATCAGATTTTTTTGAAAAGAGTTTCGATCAAAGTTAGCTTATTCATTCCTCTTTGGACTTCGGTTGGCTTCACTTCCTGCGAGACAACCTCGAAGTGGGTTTTAAATATATTTTTTATCTCTCCACCTTCAAAGAAATAATAATGCACGCCGTATTTCTCAAATTCTCTTGTGGACGAGGCGGAAGGATGAAATTCAAAAAAGCCGGATGTCTTGGAGGAGAGGGATACGTTCAAGTAGAGACCTCCCGGCTTCAAGATACGATGTATTTCTTTTACATACTGTGGCCAGTCTTCTTTATACAAATTTTCGAAAAGCCCAAAGTCGCATGCTCCGTCGAAGTTCTCATTTACCAGGGGAATATTGAGCGCGTCTCCTTCCAAGAAGCCTACTTTACCTTCCAGTTTCCAGTCTTTGATGGCTTCGTTCGCTTTTCTGACTATGGCACTTTCGAAATCGAGCCCAATCACTCGGAAACCTATTTCCGCAAGATGTTTAGCAAAAAGCCCGCGACCGGATCCGAGCTCTAAAATGATGTCTCCTTTTTTGAGCTTGCTCGTGAGTTTCGCCACTTGTTTGTTAGTGGGCTTGTGTGTCCAGACGTCGGTGCCGGTCTTGTAAGCTGTTTCGAAATATGTTTTATGCGCCTGATAATCCATTTGTAAATTATACCACTGTTTGATTTTGGAGCGGAGTCTCTGCTTTGCCATTTTTCTTCAAACTATATGGGAACCAGTTGACGGTATATTCTTCCATCTCAAAAACATCTTGACTGATGATCGTGTCGCTGAATTCAGTTTTGATTCTATCCAAAATTCTTTTCAATGAATCTTTATTTTTTACGGCGAATTCTACGGCGAGATCGTATTTACCCAAAGTCACAGTGGCAAAAGTGGATTCGGGTAGTAGCGCCACAGCATCTATAATTTTTTGCACATCATTTTGGTTTTTTAAAGTGAAATCTACTTGATATTGTTCCACTCCGAACTTTTTAAAATTAATATCTAAGACCGAATTTCCTAGAAATCCACCCTTTTTAAGTTTTTGGATTCTGTATCTTATAACATTCGGATGAACTTTGTTTGTTTTAGCCATTTCACTCAAACTTGCGCGCGAGTTTTTCGCTAGGGTAGTGATAATCCCATAATCTAGGTCATCTATGTCAGGCCTTTTTAATTCTTCTGGGTAGTGCGAATGGAGTAATTTTCCGCCTTCATAAAAAAAGCGAAAATTAAATCTATGCACTGAAGTCATAGTCAAAATTTCCTGTTCCAAAACATATTCTCCAAATTTTTCCTTGAAGGGAACTAGAAAAGCATATAAATTAGAAATATCTTGCGCTAGAACCAAAAAAGTACAATCAAACCTGCCTTCGAGCCTAGCCAAATACGCTATCCCATGATAGGCGCGGAGATAATCAATAATATCTCTTTCTATTTTGGGAATTGTTTTCTGAAACTTAAAAAAGAATTTGTAATAGAAACTATTTAAATTTGAAGTGTTTATACTGGTTATGAAATTCTTAATATAGCCATTTTTCTGCAAGCGTTTGACCCGAAAGGCGACAGTTTCATTTGGAATATCAACTTTTTGCGCCAAATCCAAAAAAGACTGCCCGCTATTCAAATCAAGCTCGTAAAGTATCTTTTGGTCTATTAAATCCAGTCCCTTATTATTCATTTTATTGGCAATATATTACTACTAAATACAAATAGTATAGTCTATTTCTCTTTTATTGTCAAATATGTCTTTAATTATTGACAAATACTAAAAATATGTCAAAATGATGAAAGAAGTTGTTTGAAAACTTAATAAATGGGTTGGCTCTTGAAAGGAAGCCTCGCTGTCCCGAAATAATATAGCGGAAATGCAAAAAAATGAAAAAAAAGAGTTTATTTGATTACAGTGAAAGTGACGTCGATTCCTTGTCGGGAAAAGAATTTGTAGAATTGTTGCTTTATACTGAAGAGCGTTATCATAGTTGTCGTGATAGTATTGCCAGGTTTTGCGCCCTTGAGTTTTTTGATGATGGGCCTCCTGATTTAGAAGAAGAGCGTAAAAAACTCGAGATACTAAGGAGTTTTTGCCACAACCGCATTGAGAAAGAATTAAACAGAAAATAACAACAACAAAACGAAAGGAAACAAGAATGAAGAAAGAAAAACAAGAACTCTTGTGGGAGCCGGAAAAAATTAGGGAAAAGTTGGAAGAACAGATATGGTATTCCCAATCTGGAAACTTCCAAAAACAGATTCTTCACAATCCTAAAAACGCGGGCATTGTTGCTGAACTGGCGGACAGAAGGGTGCGATATTTTTGGGAGTTGTACAAGGAGAATACCAATCTATCCGGACAAGATCAACTCGAGTCTTGTGTCGGAGAAGAAAATATCGCGGAGATAGACAAAGTTTTGAGAGCAGAAGGGTTGCCCAGCCTCCAAGACTTTGATAGCCTTTATTCCTTTTTTAAGGAAATCAGGGAGTTATTTAGAGACTAATCAAACCGCTCAACAAAGGGAAACCGTTTGGAGGGCGGTTTTTCTATTTGTTCTATAAAACTTCACGATCGTGGGATTTCATAGTATGCGACATATATACGCTATAGCGTAAATATGCCAAGTTGTCTTTTTAATTTTTATTATGAAACTTCTTATGTATATCCCGCAAATGTTTGTCTGTAACGTGCGTATATATCTGTGTGGTGCCGATGTTGGCATGGCCGAGCATGGCTTGTACGGAGCGGATATCTGCGCCATTTGATAGGAGGTCGGTGGCAAAAACGTGACGAATCACGTGCGGGGTTACCTTTTTAGATATTCCGGCGATAGTGGCATACCTCTTTACGATTCTTTCTATTGAACGGCGAGTGAGCCCTTCAGTTGTTTCTTTTTTTGAAATTTCATCGCTTAGTTTCACAAAAAGAGCGTCTGATATATCTTTGCGAATCGATAAATATTCTTTAACAGATTTTTTTGCCTCGTCGGATAGGAAAACAACTCGCACTTTGCCACCCTTCCCCCTAATAGAGAATTCATCTAGATGCAAGTCTAAGTCATTTTTTAGTGAACAAAGTTCTGAAACACGCAGACCCGTAGAGAAAAGCATTTCCATGATCGCTTTATCACGCGCACACCTTTCCAAGTTTTTTTCTTTGTTAGGAGCATCCAAAAGTCTTTTCAATTCCTCTTGCGAAATTACGTCGATTTGTCTTTCACCGACTTTTGCAAGTTCTATATGGTCAGCGGGAAGAGAAGCGATGCTTCTTTTTGCTAGGAATTTGAGAAAACTTCGCAGAGCAATCATATAATAATTCTGGGTTTTCTTTTTTATCGTGTCTCCGGTGGCGCGGTTGTTCCCAGTCGTCTGGCGATTGAGCCAAATACGGAAATCTCGAACTTTTTCATCCGTAATATTTTTTGGGTCGGTAATTTTTGTTTGCTCGAGAAATACAGTCAGATAGTGGTCGTAATTTTCTACAGTTCTGATAGCACGGCCTTTTTCTATCTCCACATATTCCAAGAATTGATTTTTTAGCTCCTTTAGTGATGCCATTTGCCAATTATACCATGTCGCACAATATATTTTATAATGAGAAAGTGCTTGCTCACACATAATCACGGGGTACAGGGGAAGGTTGCAATTTTAGCTACTTTATGCTAATATGCGGGGTATGTTAGCAACCAAGAAAAAGCAAGCAATTATAAAGAAAAATCAGATTCACGATAAAGATACGGGCTCTCCGGAAGTACAGGTGGCTGTGATTTCTGCGGCTATTGATGAATTGGCGAAACATTTAAAGAAGCATAAAAAGGATAATCATTCTAGGAGGGGACTCATCAAAATGGTTGCCGACAGGCGCACTCATTTGAAATACTTGGAGCGAACAAACAAAGCTCGCTACAACGCTTTGATGAAGAAGATTGAGCTCGTCTAGTTAAACTCAAAATTAAAATATGAGAAATTTTGGCGGGGAAGGTTCCATCACCAGATGGAGAAATCCGCAAAAATTTCTCATATATTAATTTTTTATAATCTGGTATAATTACTTCAGGTTGAACTTTTAATATTTTTAATAATTTTTTTTATATATGGTAGTCATTAAGCACAAAGAGCAAAGAGTCGGAGTTTTTATCGATACTCAAAATTTATATCACTCGGCCCGCAATTTATACAAAGCGAGAGTCAATTTTGGCGCAGTCTTGAAAGACGCGGTCTCCGGCAGGAAGCTGGTGCGGGCGGTGGCCTATGTCATCACCACCGAGGCGGGCGACGAGAAAAATTTCTTTGAGGCTCTGCAGAAGCTAGGCATCGAAACCAAGACCAAGGACTTACAGATATTTTCAGGCGGATCAAAGAAAGCTGATTGGGATGTTGGGCTCGCGGTCGACGCGATCAAAATGTCTCCTCGCCTCGACTCTGCAGTCATAGTCTCCGGCGACGGCGACTTTGTTCCGCTAGTGGAATATCTGCAGACCATGGGCGTGCAAGTAGAAGTCGTATCCTTCGGTCAATCGACCTCCGGCAAGCTCCGCGAAGCGGTGGACGACTTTGTGGATCTCTCTGAAAATCCTAAAAAATATCTAATCGGGGTGAGATAAGACATGAGCAATACTGCGCCTATTCTCAAAGAATACGGTGAGGTGCTGGACACGAAACAGGCATTTTTTGCTGTTCTCAAAAAGAAATCCAAAAATATTTTTCTTGCTGTTTTCATATCGACAGCTTGGAGCGTATGCTTCTTCATATTTTTGCCTAAGGAAATTACCTTATCGGATCTCGGTTTTTATATTCTTATCACCCCGTGGGTCTTATTCGGCGTTTACCTGGCGATGCTTTACTCCAAAGTGCGCGAGGCCTTCTGGATGCAGCTCGCTTTGAAATATAAATGGGATTATATAGCCACCAAAAATACTTTGGATGAAAAAGCACTTTTATTCAAAATCGGCCACTCTCCAAAATCGCATCATGGCATCAGTGGCACCTACAACGGCCAGCCCTTCCACATCTTTGAATATCAGTACACTGTAGGCTACGGCAAGCACAAAACAACTTATTCATTTACGGTTTTCGAAATAAAATTTTCCGGAACATTTCCGCATCTTTATTTGAATTATAAAGGTGACTGGCATGCAAACCCTCCCTCGATGTTTTCTTCTCTGGCCAATATTTCCGTCCCGCCCCAATTTGCAGATAAGTTCAAACTATACTCACCAAAGGAATACGAAATAGAAACTCTGGAAATTTTTACTCCGGAAATTTTTGCCGAGCTCCTTGATTCAAAATGGGATCACGACATGGAATGGGTAGAAGGGGAACTGGTCATTTACACAAGGAAAAAATTTAACAATTTCGCGAGCCTCGATGCGGAAGTCGCGAGAATCAAGAAATTTATTGATGTCCTTTCCCCAAGGCTAAACAAGTCCAAACTCTCTTCGATCGGAGATCTTCCTTTTTTATTGAAGAGATGACTGTTGAAACATTTAGTGTAATATAAGATCCGTTGCTTTTTTACCTCAAAATGCTAATATAATCAATAGTTCATTAGACTTTATTAGTTAATCAGTTCGCGTCTAGACACAAAGTAGTGTTTCAATCCGCCCATAAAACGGAAAATAAAAATGAAACAACACTGTAGTCTGGACACGAACCCTGTCCGCCTTTGGCGGATCGCCCGTCTAGAGCGGGAATCATATGCAAAAAAAAGAATATAGTGTGGAGATCGGAGGTAAAAAAATGACAGCTGTTTTTACCGATTTAGCGGAACAAGCTCACGGATCAGTGATGCTCAAATACGGCGAGACGATAGTCCTCGCCACTGTCTGTATGTCGCACGACAGCCAAAAGGGTCTGGGCTATTTCAATCTGACGGTGGATTATGCAGAAAAGTTTTATGCGGCCGGAAAAATTTTAGGTTCACGTTTTGTAAGGAGAGAAGGCAAGCCATCCGAAGATGCCATCCTCGCGAGCCGAGTCATCGACCGGACTTTGCGACCGCTGTTTGACCAGTCTATCCGGCATGCGGTGCAGGTGATAGTGACGGTGATCTCTGTCGACGATAACGACCCGACTATTCTAGCGGTGAATGCCGCTTCGCTCGCGCTTGCAGTGTCGAATATCCCGTGGAACGGGCCTATCGGTTGTGTACGTATCGGAAAGTACGATGATGAGAGCTTGAAAATAAATCCTTCCCAGAGTTTGCGCCAAGATGATACGAAATATCAGTTTGATCTCACGGTGTGCGGGAGAAATACCCATATCAATATGATTGAGGCATCCGCCCACCAGACGGCAGAAGCGGAGCTCACCGAAGCTCTGCTTAAAGCGAGCGAGGAGATCACTAAATTGGAAAATTTTCAGAAGAGCATCGTGGCTGAAATCGGGAAAGAAAAGAGAGTCATCCCAAAAGAGACGATCGACCCCGAGTCAGTAAAATTATTCAACGCGGAAATATTACCAAAAATGGAGGAAGCTATCTTTTCCGGAGCAGGCAAAGCCAAAATAGATGCGCTCCACAACGTTTGGAACAAGATGGTGGCCGAAAAGTATACAGACAGAGAAGATTTCAGTCTAGAAGATAATTTATTTGACGATACAGAAAACGACATTCTCCACAAAAAAGCAATTGAAGAAAATAAACGTGCTGATGGCAGAAAAATGGATGAAGTTCGAGATCTTTTTGCGCAAGCTGGAGGGCTCTCGACGATACTGCATGGCTCGGGGATCTTTTATCGCGGAGGCACGCATGTTCTTTCGGTGCTCACTTTGGGCGGACCAGAAGACAGGAATCTAGTGGATGGTCTTCAGCTCAAAGTTGAAAAAAGATTTATGCATCATTACAACTTTCCTCCGTACTCTGCCGGCGAAACAGGAAGGGCAGGGTTTACCAACCGTCGCGAAGTCGGCCATGGAGCACTCGCTGAAAAAGCTCTCGCCATGGTATTGCCTGCTGTGGCGGATTTTCCCTACACGATGCGTTTGGTCTCGGAATCAATGGCTTCGAACGGTTCGACTTCTCAAGCTTCGATCTGTGCTTCCTCACTTGCTCTCATGGACGGCGGAGTGCCGATCAAGGCGCCTGTCGCCGGCATCGCGATGGGGCTGATGCTGCGCGAAGCAAAGTCCCGAGTTTCTGTCGAGGGATTACCCTTCGGCTCCGCTCAGGGTCAAAATTTTGAGTACAAAATTTTGACTGATATCCAAGGCCCCGAAGATCATCATGGTGACATGGATTTCAAAGTGGCCGGTACGAGGACTGGAGTCACGGCAATACAACTAGATGTGAAAGTGGAAGGAGTGCCGATAAAAATATTGAGTGAAGCCATGGAGCAAGCAAAGAGTGCCCGCATGGCGATCTTGGATGTGATTGAAAAAGAGATAAGCGCCCCTCGCCCCGATATATCGCCGAGCGCGCCGAAAATATTGATCATCAAGATCAATCCGGAGATGATTGGTATGGTGATCGGCGGGGGAGGAAAAACTATTAAAGAGATCAAGGAAAAGACCGGAGCGGAAATAACTATCGAGGACGATGGCACGGTTTATTTTACCGGTAAAGGGGATAGCGCAGAGAAAGCGAAGACCATAGTTCTCGACATGACCCATGAATTTACCGTAGGCGAAATATTGAAAGGTGAAGTCGTAAAAATAGCCGACTTCGGGGCTTTTGTGGGGCTGAATGCATTTACCGACGGCATGGTTCACATCTCAGAATTGGCGCCATTTCGCGTGGAACGAGTTAGCGATATAATAAAGGAAGGGATGATCGTGCCGGTCAAGGTCATTTCTATCGACAGAGAAAAAGGCAGGATCGGCCTGTCTATCAAGGAAGCAGATAAAGATTTCTTTAAGAAGCCTTAAACTTGTTTGTTTAAGCAAATATATGGAAAAAGAAAATAAAAATAATCTCCAAGGGGCCGAAATTGGCAACAAGATCGTTCAAACTTACGCCGATGACATGGTGAAGGTGATTGAAGATGACAAGACTGGCCTCGTAAAAAAAATAATCCATGGAGAAGAACAGCATGAAAAAGAAAAGAGGAATCTCTCTCCAGAATCAAAAAAGAACCAATTCTTTATGATGGTGGGCGGATTGTTCATAATACTCGGTGTTGTGACTCTGGTGTACTTCTTTTCCAAGACTAAAGTTCCGACTGTGCCGGTAGGGCAGCAGTTTTCGCCTATTATCTTCCTTGACCAGAGCACTTTTATCGAGGTGAAAGATCTCAAAAAAGAAAAAATAATGCAGGCGGTAGTGAACGCCGTCAATGCAACAGAAGTCAAAAACGGAGGCGTGGAAGGCATTTATCTTACTTACGACAAGAACAAGATCATAGGGCTCCGGGAATTCTTCACCCTTATCAAAGCAAATTTCGAGCCGAAGCCGGATCAGCCCCTCACGGATGGTTCCGGAACCGTCAGCTTTGTGAGCGATAGTTTCCTGATGGGGGCAGTAAAAAATCAAACAGACGACTTTTTTATTTTGCTTAAAGTCCGTTCCATCGCAGATGTCTTTGATACGCTCCGCCTCTGGGAAGACAAGATGTTTCTCGACTTATACAAATTTTTGGGCCAAACGGTAACGACTGAAAATAATTATCTTCTCACTGCTGATTTTGAGGACGGTATTGTGGGTAACAAAAATGCGCGCATTTTATATGAAAAAGACAGCATAGAGGACAGGAAGATAGCTCTAATGTACGTCTTTGCAGATGATAATTCTGTCATTATCACCAACACTGAAAAGGCTGTGCGGGAAATAATGACTCGCCTGGCTGCAGGCCAGATCAAGAAATAATGGTGCTATTTGGGTTGTAAACGTGTTACAATAAACACAGGTCGCTTATTAATTTCTTTTACCATTTTTTTATGTCAGTACTAACTCTAGCGCAAGTCGTTTTCTTTCTTGTGTTTGGCATCAGCCATTTTTATCCGTTCAAGTATTCCCGGGTCATCAGCGCAGTCGCAGCAATCGTAATCGGCGTACTCTTGGTTATAAAATTATAATTGCTTGCTAAGCTCGTAAAAAACATTAGGATTCTGGTGTTTTTTATTTATTTTTTTGATCTTTTCCCAAGGCAGGTTTCCCTTGCCGAAATGCCCGTATGCAGCAGTTCCCTTAAAGATGGGATTGCGCAAACCGAGGCTCTCAATGATGGCGAGCGGACGAAAATCAAAATTTTCGCGGACGATTTGCGACAAATCTTCTCCTTTTTCGTTGATAGCTTCTACCATGAGCGGTTCCGCTACCCCGATCGCATAGGCGACCGATACCAATACTTCTTTGCCATAACCGCCGGCGACCAAGCTTTTGGCCGCATATCGGCACATATAGGCGCCGGAGCGGTCTACCTTGGTGGCATCTTTGCCGGAGAAACAGCCTCCGCCATGGGGGACTAGGCCTCCATAAGTGTCCACCATCAGTTTGCGCCCAGTGAGACCGGTGTCCGCTTCGAATCCTCCGGAGACGAAGTGTCCAGTCGGGTTTACCAATATTTTCGCTGTTTTTCTTTCGAGAGGAGTGAGGAGAGGGTGGATTATTTTTTTAGTGATCTCTTTTTTGATTTCTTCCTGGCTCACATTTTTGGCGTGCTGGGTGCTCACGAGGACAGTGTGAAGCTTGCCGTCTCTGTAAGTGACTTGCGTCTTGCCGTCCGGCTTGAGCCATTTTATTTTGCCTCTTTTTCGCATCTCTTCGAGGCGGCTTGCGAGCTTGTGCGCTAGGACTACCCCTTTCGGCAGAAATTCCGGAGTTTCATTGGTGGCGTAGCCATACATTATGCCTTGATCTCCCGCCCCGCCGGTGTCCACCCCCATCGCTATGTCAGGGGACTGAGTGACGATACGCGCGGAGATATCGAGCTTGTTGTTATAGCCGATTTTCTTATAGACATCCTGCGCTATTTTGGCGTAATCCACTTTTCCTTTGGAAGTTACTTCTCCGCCGATCACTAGCTTGCCATGCCCGCCAAAAGTTTCGACTGCGACCCGGCTTTTGGGGTCGGCTTTCAAGTAAGCGTCTAAAATTGAGTCGGAAATCTGGTCGCAGACTTTGTCCGGATGCCCAGAAGTAACGCTCTCGACTGTATAACTGCCATTGTGCTTGTAAAACATAAATAATTTTTTGAATAAAAAAATCCTCAAACTAATGAGGAAAGAATTTTATGTCGACTAGGCATACTTATCTCTCCTCATGCTGTCTTATCAGCATTTGGTTGGATTTAGCACCTTTGCCTAAAACGTATAGCTAGGTTGCCGGGCGAGTCATCAAGCCAATTCTCGCTCTCCGTCCGTAGTTTTACGAAGGAGGATCGTCGCCACTCTTGATATATTTACTTGTAAATAAAGAATAGCAAACTAATTTTATTATTGCAAATGTAACCAAACTCTTTCTTGGCACACTTTTTGATAGGCAATCTATCTCCGCGTGCTCGCGGAGCGAACTTCTCGCGCCGTCGCGCTGCGAAAGGCCTCTCAAAAAGTGCGCTCATCGAGTCTGAGACTCTCAGAGTCGAATGACCTGCAACGAGTTTGGTTGTTCTTTATTCTACCGCTGGCAATTCGATATAGAAAGTGGAGCCCTTGCCTTCGCCTTCAGATTCTACCCAGACTTTGCCCTTATGCGCTTCGATGATGAGTTTGACCGAATAGAGGCCATAGCCGGTCGAGTCCACGTTTACCCTGATCGAGTCCTTGCCGCGGCCGCCTTCGGTAAACAAGTTCTTCTTGTCTTCCGGGGTGATGCCCATGCCGGTATCTCTGACTGACAGCAATATTTTTCCAGCATTCCGCTTGAGCGAGATGAATATCCCTCCTTCCTTGGTGTATTTGACGGAATTGTCGATAAGATTATTTACCGCTTCTTGTAGCCAGAAAGCATCTCCTGGTACGGTATAATCACTTTCCCCAACTTCCTTTTCTATTTTCAGGCCCTTCTTTTCCGCGGGGATCTTTTTTTCAGAGAATGATTTTGAGACTACATCTTTAAAGTCTACCTTTTTCATTTCGTATTTGATGAGACCTTGTTGCAAGTTCGCAGCGTTCAAAATCAGATCAATGGTCTTGTTGTCGTTTGCCTCGAGGCCCTGTTCGGATCTCCTCCTGACTTCTTCATTTATGTCTCCAAAAGTTCCATCCAATATGCCCGCAAAGACATATTTGGAATGAGTAAACGAACCTTTCACTTTGTGGTTGATGAGATGCATCAAGCTTTCACGTTGTTTGATCAATTTTTCAAGTTCAACATTAAGTTTGGCTAGCTCTTCTTTCTGCTTTATTTCTCTTTTAACACTTCTTATCAAGAGGTCACCCATAATTATAATAAGTAGAAGTGTTGCTATTGCAACTGCTCTAACATTGTCTATACTTCGAATGAAAATAATTCCTAGGACTGAAAATCCAAGAGCAGCAACAAGAGCTTGTGTCCCAATCAATTTTGCATTAAATGTTTTAAACTTTACAATCATGTACCCTAAAAATAGTGCAAACAGAGGCATACAGAAAAGACCGATTTGTGCAAGAGTCCAATCCTCAGTTATACTTCCGATTATATTTCCTGAAACAAAGCTTAAAAGAAAAAGTATTATACCAAAAGTAACAAGAATGATTTGCTTTCGCATTATTTCGGTGGCTTTGTAGTACGCCTTAAAAGCGTATAGGAGTATCCAGAATAAATATATGGTTTCTGTTATATATATATAATATGTAGCTATGGGTCCTTCAATTGGTTCTCTAAAACAGTTTGATAGATCGAATGAAACAAGTGCAAGCTGTGTTGGTAATAAAACTATGATTGGTAATAACAACGAAAATATTCCAATCTTTTTTTTAAAGCTTATATCCTTTTTTTCAATGAAAACATAAATAAAGTACACACATAGAGCATACACAAGGGGTTCCACTAAAAGAATTAACGACCAAAAAAACATTATAAAATCAGGCCTTTCATTTGCCCAAAGGACAAGGTCGAGGAATGTCCATGTCGCGAAAAAAAGCATTATAAAAAATAATAATTTATTTACTAAACCTTTTTTATTTTGAGAAAATACAAAGAAACCAACCACCAAGGCCAAAATCATTGCAAGAAAATGCGAATAATAAATCAAAGTTCCAAATACATTGTCAGAAAAAATCAAAAATCTTGATGAATCCCATTCGCACAATTCTATAAATGTTTGAGTTATCATATCCATATGATTATTCCTCTAATAAAGATTCGTTAAATGCCTCCTCATCTTGGAATACTTCGAAATCATTATTAATTACATATTTGTTATAAGTAATTATAATTGACACAATTGCAAGTGAAATAAATATAAGGAAAAATATTTTTGATTTTTTATCTACCATGTATTTATTATACATTAAAATCCTTTTTAATAAAATTTACCCATTCAGTTTGTAATTTTTTCTGATTTTTGAATTTAAATGCATTAAACTTTTTGTAAATTTTTCTAAAATCTTTTGGGATATGTGATTCATGCCCGGAAAATTTTTTTGGATGCAAAAACTGAATTGACCTAATTGTTTTTCTGCAATTTTTCGAACCGCAATAGCATTTGATGTACCAAAAAATATCTGCCTCATTCAATGAATAATCGAAAGTTATTTCTTCATTTTTTTTAATATCACGGATTGCTGCAGCCGTAACTCTTCCTTTAATGGCACAATTTGGTTCACAGGAATGATTTATGTACAAACCGTGGTTTATAGGGTTAATCCAAGTATTTTTTCTTATTCCAATCCAGTTAAAACCAGCAATTTTTGCTTGCTTTTTGTTGTGTATTAAAAAATTAACTTTCTCTCCTTTGATAATAAAAACGATATCACCTTTTTTTATATCTTTTTTTGCAAAAATTCCTTTCCCGTGCAATTTACTCTCCCCGATGTAGATTTTCATGGTTTAATTATGCTTCGTAAGAAAACTTATATCTTTCATTATACCCTTCTTTCTTAAAAGAAGTATAAAAATTATTATGAGATCAGAAACAAGCATATATATAGGGTATAATAAAATTGCGAAAGTAAATCTTTCCACAGCAAACATATTCAAGCTATCTGCGACTCCCGTACCGAACCATGCCCAAAAGTCTTCTCCTTCTGGTCGCAAGTATGATTTTTTAATAGTGGGCACTATTGCAAAAGAGTCAATCAATAAATTAGTTACAAGGGCGACTACTGGATTATTGAATATAACCCATAGAATAATACTAAAAATTGCGCCAAATAGACAAATTAAATCAGTTTTGTTATTTAATCCTCCTTCTCCATATTTAATAGATAATAGTGCTATAGAAAAAGGTCCGATAAATTCAACAAAGGGGACCCATATTGTATTAACAGCGCCGGAGGCATAATAACTTATTCCGATTACCAAACCCATGAAAGACCAAATCCACCACGTCGCTCGGTTGGGTTTCGAACCACCCCTGAATATTGAAATAATATAAACAATATAGGCTAAAAAGGCGATTACCCCAGCAATTATTCCTAAAACAACTTTTATGTCCCCGAAATCAAAATTAAATACCATAGCGGTATTGTAGCATTTATAAACATTCTTGTGAAAAATCCTAGCTTTCCATATGCTAGAATTAGCTTTATGAGCTTTTGGAAAAAAATGCCTTACTGGCTACGAGGAGGGGTGATCGGAGGTGGAATTTCTCTTGTTTCTACTTTTCTAACAAGTTTTTGTGAATATATAATTATGGTACCAGGCTATACGGGCTTAGGATTTGAATGTTTGCCTTTTGCTATTCCATGGATTCCTTTCTGGTCTTTTAAAAATATAATTTCCTTGTCCGTAATTGAATATACAATAGCCGGAACTGCCGTGTGGTTTGTTTTTGGTTCTCTAGTAGGTTCGATTATAAAATTTATAAAACTTAGAAATAGTAAATAAAAAGAGCTTACCGAAGCAAGCTCTGTGTTGTGACTAACTAATTACTTAATACGGTGCAACTGCCCTGTAGAATCTCATCGGGTAGTTCGTTGAGCTTTGATCGAAGAATCGGACAGCTCCGTTCGTGTTTTTAAGGACAGCGATGTCATTCCAGTCAACGAGATTGACAGAGGACTGAACGTTATATTCAAACCCCGCCTCTCCTGTTAACTGATAGATTCGCACGCCATTTGTTATCTCGCTTCCTATAGATAGCGAGAATGGCTGGCTAACACCAACCTGATTAAGAACAATGTTTGTAATCGCTACGATTGACTGAATATTCGTGAACGAATCGAGACGGAGTCCCAGAGTATGACTGCTGTTCGCGATTGAATTTGGGTACCTGAACGTGTAATGATTATTACTGACAATACGTTCGTCAATTGAACCGATGACTTGGTCGTCCCAGACAACCGTCAATAATCCTTGAGCTCCACTTAAACTGATGAATTCAGTATCAAAGGAAATCACATTTAATGGATTAGTGCTGGAAACAAGCGTAGCGAGCCACACTGGTGATCCACTTGACAGTTTGATTGAGGAGTCAGAACGTTTTAGAATTGTGCCGGTATCGCTTTGGACTGTCGGCGATTGAGTAAAATCAATCAACGTATTATTCCATGTCGCAGGAGTCAGCTGAACTTCCGTGACACATGTAGGGTCGGGGGTGCCCAAGATTTGAGCTGGATCATTTCCTGGCGTATAAGGAACAAGAGGATAGGGCCAGTTGCCATCTTCACTTAATGCAAACCCAAATCCTTCATAGTCCGATGTTACACCATTGCCTGTAATTGTGTTCATAAAGAAGTCCAATGGCCAATTATGCGATGTAACTGTTTTTGTGCAGGGTTCAAATTCACCCGAAGCGGATGAATGGAACTTGAGAGTAGTGATCTTGTTGGGATCAAGAGGGGTGACATCAATGTTGTGGGCATTCACCAATAAACCTTGGGTAAACGGCCAGATTTCTCCTCCTGTTGAAATGTCACGAGTGAAGTAATTAACCGCCCAATCAGCACTATTTCCATACGTATATATTCCTGAGTAGTCAAAACCAACGAAGGGATCAAGAAATACGCAGTAAACTTTAGTGTTTGGTGATAATGCCCTAATTCTTTCTGCGGTTGCCTGAATCAAAGCTGCACCAGCACTATGAGCAAACATATAAACATCTGTCCACCCCTGTGCTGCAATACAATCACCCAGTATCTTTCCTTCCTGTTTCCCATTCTCAAGAGCGGTTTGGGGACCACCTTTGATTAAAGGGATCTGAGCCCCCTTAAGCCATTTATAGGGAGCCACTTGCCAATTCGCAAGACTGCGACTTGTAAGATAGGAATTAATACTGCCAATCATATTATCGAGCCATGTTATGTCGGGATTCCAACCATGTGTTCCAATTACTAACTTGCTTTTTCCTGGCTGTTTCGTAACTGAGCACGAGTAAACTTCCTGCGTCGGAGCCGGCAAATTTGCAAACGGCGCAAACCATCCGGGCAAGACAGTCCGGAATCCTAATCCATAAAAGAACCAAGACGGAGAACCGAAACCGACACGTATCGGATCGCAAGGGAGGCGACGTGAATTTCGACAAACGGCAGCGAAGGTGTAGTCGTACCAGGCACCGCCTCGAAGTATGCGCAAAGACCCAGATACGGCACCAAGCGGATTGTTTTGCGGGCCGTCCGGATATGTTCCGTACAAGTCCCAGCACCATTCCCAAACGTTTCCGGCCATATCGTGCAGTCCGTAGCCGTTTGCTGGAAAATACCCGACTGGACTTGTATTAGGAACAGAGTATCCGCCGTTACAACCGAAGACGCAATTTAAGCCACGCGTCGGACTCGTGTCGTAGACTTCACTCTCTCTGCTGTTGTAGTTTGCTTGGCTGTGGGTGATGGTATCTCCTTCACTCCATGGGAAACGGTGCCCGTTTGTTCCACCTCGGGCGGCTTTTTCCCACTCCGCTTCGGTCGGCAAGCGATATCCCGCGTTCCATTTCACGAAGCTGTTTTCCATAATTACTTGTCCAGTGCGGTAAATATTCGAATGAGTGGCGCTGGTGTAGTAGGCGGGCATTCGGGATTCTTTTTGCGAACGTGCATTACACCACTTCACCACGTCGTACCAATTTATGGTGTGAACGGGATGATTAGTGCCTCGGCTTCGATTTGGCGGTCCCCCTAAGTAACTGGTTGAATTATTTATCATCCAAGACCCCGGATTGTCGAAGCTGTATCCATGATTTATGGCCCAAACATACACTTCATCCCAGAGTGCTTTACTGATCTCCGTTCTGTCCATGTAAAATGCCGAAAGATAAATGGCACGCAAGGGCAGTTCGATGCTGGACCCCTCGTTTGTGTCCATACAGTTGCCCATTGTAAACTCTCCGGGGGGAATCCAACTCATGTTTACCGGTACCTGTTGGGCGATCGTTCTCAAATTCAACATCAAGATCGCGCAAAGCAATGCCCAGTGTTTTGTCGGGTTTGTTTTCATGATTTCAGGGTTTTTAATTTTCAAGTTGCGGTGTTTTTAGAACTAACTCATCCGAGCTAGGTAAAACCTCACTCATTTTTATGCTACTCCATAACCAGGCGAAGATCAATTAAGCATTTATAAACTTGTATATATTCCAGGCTTGCTATGAAAATCAGAAATGCTATGATGGATTAGTTTAAAGTTATCAAGTTCATAAGGTTATAAAGAAGATACTTTAAAAACTTTACAACATTATAAACTTTAAGAACTAAATTCATGTTAGACAAGAAAAAAATAAAAGAAAAACTGGAGAAAGAACGAGATGTCCTTTTGGAGGAATTGCGTGGAATGGGCAAGCTGAACACCGAGACCTTGGAGTGGGAAGCGACTCCGGAAGAGCAGATTGCTCCTGCAACGGATCAGAACGATATGGCTGATAGGTTTGAAGATTTCGAGGCGAGAAGCTCGATGATCAAAACCCTCGGGCCGAGATTGAACAATATTTTAAAAGCATTGAAAGGATTGAACCGAGATTCTTTCGGCAGGTGCGAAGTATGCAAGGCCGATATCGAAACGGCGCGCTTGGAAGCAAATCCAGCGGCGCGAACCTGTAAAAAGCATTTAGAAGGCTAGAAGCTTTTATGTCTTTCTCTAGAGTATATTCTGCGCAAACACATTTACTGAAAGGTAAAATTGTGACGGTAGAAGTCGATATTACAAAAAATACTTTACATGCTTTTACTTTAGTCGGACTTCCTGACAAGGCGGTGGATGAATCCAAGGACCGTATGAGCTCTGCCCTGAAGAATTCCGGCTTCAAGTCTCCTAAGAATCAAAACCAAAAGATAGTGATCTCTCTGTCTCCCGCGGACCTCAAAAAAGAAGGACCATATTTTGACCTAGCCATCGCTCTCGCGTATCTGCTTTCTGCCGAAGAAATAGATTTTGACCCAAAAGGGAAAATATTTTTGGGAGAACTTTCACTAAATGGGGAACTGCAGCCGATCAAAGGAGTATTGCCTCTTACTGAACAGGCAAAAAAACAAGGATACAAAGAAATATTCGTGCCTCTTGCGAATGCCGAAGAGGCGGCTCTAGTAAAGGGCATTGCGATATACGGGGCGAAGACTCTCAAAGAAGTAATCGATCATATTGACCAGAGCGATCAGGGCGAAAGAGTTCCTAAATCCGGCAAACCTGGACCTAGGAAAGAGAAGCCGAAGATTTCCGTCCAAAGGCCGACAGTGATCGCCCACAAAGATGCCACTCATGATATAGATTTTTCCGATATCAAAGGTCAAGAGAGCGCCAAGCGCGGGCTCGAGATCGCAGCTGCTGGCGGGCACAACATTGCCCTCTCTGGACCGCCTGGTACAGGCAAGACGATGCTCGCCCGAGTGTTCTCCCATATCTTGCCGGAGCTTTCGAACGAGGACATCTTGGAGATCACCGGGATACATTCTATTGTCGGATTGCTCGAGGACGCTCTCGTGACCGAACCGCCATTCCGTGCCCCGCACCATACTGCGAGTTATGTATCGATGATCGGCGGCGGCACAAATCCCAAGCCAGGGGAGGTGACATTGGCGCACAAAGGAGTGCTCTTTTTGGACGAGTTCCCAGAATTTGAAAAAAGAGTCTTGGAAGCACTTCGTCAACCGCTCGAAGACAACATCGTTTCCATTTCCCGCGCGCGAGGGTCGGCTATTTTCCCATCGAATTTCATATTAGTGGCGGCGATGAATCCCTGCCCATGCGGGAACAAAGGCAACAAAGACAAGATCTGCATCTGCAAGCCGAATGACCTCGATCGATACTCACGCCGAATTTCCGGCCCGATCATCGACCGCATAGACCTCTGGGTCACGGTAGGCAATGTGGATTACAAAAAATTGAGCGATGAGGTGGTGCGAAGCGAGAAGACTCATACCATAAAAGATCGGGTCAAACAGGCGCGACTCATCCAAGAAAGAAGATTCAAGGACAGCAAAAGAAAGATCAAGACCAACAGCGAGATGAATGTGAAAGACCTCGGGAATATAGTGAAACTTACCAAAGAGGTGAGGGACCTCTTGGACGGCAGTGCCGAGCGCCTAGCCCTCTCGGCTCGGGCATATCACAGAGTCATCAAGATTGCCCGCACCATCGCGGACCTTGAGAACTCCAAAGAAGTGGAGGCAAACCATATCCTAGAGGCTCTGCAATATAGGCCGAAGGTCACGCAGTGATCTTGAGCTTGTCGAAGGATAAATAAATAGTTATCCACAGTTTGGTTGTTGACAGTGAACGAGCGTTCACTTATACTAAACTCATGACCAAGTCGGGTCAGATTTAGTAGAAATAAAAATCCGCCAGAGGCGGACAAGTATATGTCACAATCACAATATTTAAAAATGTTAGAAAGGGAGATAAATAGGATTAATAAAAAAATTGACCTTAAAATTCTTCAGGGAGAGGGGTATAGAAGGGAAGCAAGAGATCATAAACTGCTCTTGCGAAAAGTTCGCTATCACACCAGGAGAGGTCTTGTGAATAGGTTGGTTACTTTATTCTTCAGAACTCCTATCCATGCGTAACGAATATCAAACAAAACTAGAATCTTTTTACTCTCAAAACAAAAGGATGCCCACGTATTCTGAAATGATGAAGCTTTTCAGTTTCAAGTCCAAGAATGCAGTGTTTAAAGTCGTAGGAAAATTATTGGAGGCAGGACTTGTCGCGAAAGATCATTTAGGAAGACTGTTGCCGACCAAAAGTTTTACAGAAAATATTGCTAGCATCCCCATGTTGGGTTTTGTCACTGCTGGATTGCCTGCCACCGTGGAAGAAGAGCTCGCTGATATGATAAATCTCGATGACCTTTTGATAGAGAAGAAAGCTACCACTTATATGCTTGAGGTAGACGGGGATTCGATGATCGATGCACACATTTCTAAGGGTGACATGGTTCTGGTGGAACGGGCCAATCAGGCCAAAGATGGGCAGATAGTTATTGCTGAGGTGGACGGAGAGTTTACAATGAAATATTTTAGAAAAGAAGGAGGGAAAGTCTGGCTCGAACCGGCCAACAAGAACTATCAGCCGATATATCCGGAGCATTCTCTAAATGTGATTGCAGTTTTAAAAGCAGTGATCAGGAAGTATTAACATTAACTATTCATAAACATAAAAACACCCAGAGAGGGTGTTTTTATGTTTCATTCTTTTCGCGCGAAAAGAATTTATGCAATAGAATCCTTCAAACCTTTTGCAGCTCTAAATTTTGGCACTTTCTTTGCCTCCACTTTGACTTGCGCTCCAGTCTTTGGATTGCGAGCCATACGAGCAGCTCTTTGTTTTACAGAAAAGATACCAAAACCAGCGATTGAGACCTCACCGCCCTTTTTCAAGGTGTCGATGATAGCGCCAAACAATCCGTCTACGATTTCCTCTGCTTGTACCTTTGTTCCACCCAGTTTTCCATGTACCCATTCAGCTAATGCTTGTTTATTCATATATATTTAAAGTTATTTTTATAATTCTTTCGACCCCGCCCCGATTTGTTCCGCTACTAGGTGACAAACGGTGGCAATTTAACCTTATAATCAATGCCCATACATTATATATCAAGGGTTTTTTAAGGCAAGCCTGGAGATTTTTATCTTGCGTACTCGATAATTCTCGTTTCGCGAATCATGGTGACTTTGATTTCGCCAGGATATTTAAGTTCTTGTTCTATTTTGAGCGCTATATCGCGAGCCATGAGTTTGGCCTCGGTGTCTGAGATCTTCTCGGGAGTGACGAAGATGCGGATCTCGCGTCCGGCTTGGAGGGCATAAGACTTTTCGACGGCAGGGAAGGTATTTACTAAGGCTTCGAGTTCTTGCAGTCTCTTAAGATAGTTCTCGACACTGTCACGGCGTGCTCCCGGTCTGCCACCTGAAATGGAGTCTGCGGTCTGGACGATAATGGCCTCGATCGTTTCATAAGGGTAATCTTCGTGGTGGCTCTTCATGGCGGTGATGATGCGTTCGTCTGCGCCAAATTTTTGCAAGATCCTGATGCCGATCTCAACATGCGTGCCTTGCACTTCGTGGTCGAGCGCCTTTCCTATGTCGTGGACCAAGGCTCCGGCTTTGGCTATCGCCACGTCTGCGCCAAGCTCTTCGGCCAGCATTCCGGCAATGTGCGTCATCTCGATAGAGTGCTGAAGCACATTTTGTCCGTAACTGGTGCGGAAATACAGCCGTCCGATGATGGCGACGATGCGTGGATCGAAATTGAATATTCCGCATTCATAGACGGCTTGTTCTCCTTTTTCTTTAATGATTTTATTTATTTCTTCCTTGGCTTTTTCCACCAATTCCTCTATTTTGGCCGGCTGGATGCGTCCGTCCAAGATCAGATTCTCGAGAGCGAGGCGGGCGACTTGTCTTCTAATAGGATCAAAAGAAGAGATGACGATCGAGCCTGGAGTGTCGTCTACGATGATCTCGACACCAGAAGCGCGCTCAAATGCCCGGATGTTTCGTCCTTCCTTTCCTATTATTTTGCCTTTGATTTCGTTGTTCGGGATAGAGACCACTGTGGTCATGAGTTCGGAAGCGGTGCTCGACGCCAGTCGTTGAATGCTGGTCGCTAATATGTCCTTGGCCCGACGGTCTAATTTTTCTTCATTACTATTTTCCAGTTTTTGGATTCGGGTCAAAAGGTCTTCCTCGTATTTCCGCTCGATGTCTCGCAAGAGCTCTTCTTTGGCTTCTTCCTGTGAGAGCTTGGCTACTCTTTCGAGATCGGTCCTCTTATCTTCTTCCATTTTCAGCACTTTTTCCTGGACTTTTTTTACTTCTTCGACTTTTATTTTGATGTTGTCGACTTCTTTGTTTATTTCTACCTGGCGCGTGTCCAAAAACTCGTCTTTCTTGATGAGTCTTTTCTCTGTTTCCCGCAATTCTTCTCCCTTCTTTTTTTCTTCTTCTTTTAAATTCGCGAGCTGTTCTTCTGATTTTTTCTTGGCCTCATCAGTGATCCGCTGGGCTTCTTCTTTGGCGCCGACCAGCATCTGCTTGATATCTATCTCGATAGACCTTCTCTTTCCTAAGGCGACTATGACGCGCAAATAATACCCGATCAAAACTCCAAAAAAGAGCGCGCCGGCACTTAATAGGATTGTTATCAACGTTATGCTCATAAGCTGTGTTTTAGCTTACAAGAATATGCCACTATATTTATGCCCGCCTGCAACGCTATCGTAGTATTGCGGGCAGGGATTGGTTTCTAGTCCAAAGCGGACAAAAGAATAGTTTTACTTGCTCTGACAGCGAGTGGAAAATTTTGCTTTAAACACTTCATAATATATGGATATTCCCCTAAACTAAGTGAAAAAATTTGTAAAATTCAACATTGTCAGTATAACAAGTTACTTATCTTTTGTCCAATTATGCTAGAATGGTGGGATGCACTCCGGAATACAATCGTGGAAAAATCTTGTCGTCTACGCCATGAATGCTTTCTCTGTTCCGCTCCTTTTAAAGACCCTTTTTGAACCGTGGAAGATGGATAAGATCAAAGAAGCGCGCTTTAGTTTTGTCGAAAAGGCCGTCTTCTTCATATTTTCCAGAGTTTTGGGATTTTTTGCCCGTGCTGTGCTTATCGTCATCGGCCTGGTGTTCACACTTCTCGCCATAATCACTTTTCCCATCTTTTTCTTTTTGCCGATCAAGATCAATCTTGCTTATTTACAGAATCTGCCTAGCTTCGGTATTTCTCTGTCGTATGGAGACACACCGACCTTGAGCGCTCATAGCCGAGATGTCGCACTTTCGACTCCAGAGAAAATTTATGGCAAAGAAAAGGCTCTTCGCATGATCGAGCGCGGGCTCTCCAAGGAGATCAACCACAATGTTCTCTTGGTGGGAGACGCGGGTGTCGGCAAATCTACATTGATTTCTCACTTGGGGCATTTGGGTAGGTCGGGGTTGTCGTTTGCGGGGATTCGTAACCATCGGGTTGTCGAATTGTTTACCGAAGGATTAAGTTTTGCGGATTTTGATCAAAGTCTCAAAGAAGCCGCTTCTGCGGGTAACGTAATTTTAGTAATCGAAAACATCCATGCCTATGCATCTTTGTACGAAAGGCTGATGCCATACCTTTCTATTTTGCATCTCGGAATCATCGTCACTACTGATTTTACAAATTACGACCAGGTGCTGAAAAATTATCCTGAATTCCTTTCTAAATTTGAAAAAGTGGATATCGAGGAGACCAGCCGGGAAGATGTCACAAAAATTTTGACCGACGAGGCAGATCGCCTCAACATGTCCATCAGTCCGGATGCGATCGCCGAAATCGTCCGTCTTTCCAATCGTTTGATCCAAAACCAGCTGGAACCAGCTAAATCGCTTTCTATTTTGGAGGAATTGCAGACATTACATAAGAAAGTCACCATCGATGACGTGCGGCAGATAGTCTCGGACAAGACCAATATCCCTATCGGGGAAATTGGTGCAGACGAACGAAAAGTTTTATTGGAGCTCGAAGTTTCCATGAGAAAAAAAATAGTCGGACAAGATGAAGCGGTCAAAGATGTTTCTGAGGCTCTTCGCCGCTTGCGAACCGGGATCGCCGATCATAGCAAACCAGCAGGCAGCTTCCTTTTCCTGGGTCCGACCGGAGTCGGCAAGACATTTACCGCCAAAATTTTAGCGGAAAGCTATTTTGGCAGGAAGGATGCGATGATTCGCTTCGATATGAGTGAATTTTCTCTCGCTGGCTCCGTAGGTACTTTCACCGACAGGCTCGCCGCCGCGATCGAAGAATATCCTTTGTCTCTCGTATTTTTTGACGAGTTGGAAAAATCCAATGCGCTCATCCACAATCTGCTTTTGCAGGTGCTCGATGAAGGGAGGTTGACCCGTGGCACGGGCAGGCAGGTCAGTTTTAAAGATGCGATAGTCATTGCGACCTCGAACGCCGGTAGCGCTCAAATTGTGGTCAATCCGGATATCGACAAAAGAACGCTTGTAAATGAGCTCATCCAAACCGGCATGTTCGCTCCGGAATTTCTGAACCGATTCAATAGCATCGTGCTCTTCAAGCCACTTCGCGAGGGGGAAGCGAGAAAAATATCAACCTTGTTACTCGAAGAATTTGCCGAACGTCTCTTAGTTGAGAAAAACGTTACCCTCATCATCACTGACGCCTTGATAGACAAAATATCTGTTGCCGGTTTTGATCCGGAATTCGGCGCTCGTCCGATAAAACGTGCAGTAGAAGAAATAGTCGAAAATAAAGTTGCGGACTACCTTATGGCAGGCAACACTGGAGGGAGCATCAAAATATTATAAAGACTACTCGGCCACTTTTTTCTCAGTTACTTTAGACTTAGTGACGATTTCGTCAATGATTCCGTATTTTTTAGCTTCCTCGGCATCCATAAAGAAATCTCGCTCTACGTCTTTTTCTACTTGAGCAAGAGTTTTGCCGGTATTTTTCGCTAGAAGTTTGTTTAGATTATCTCTAGTTTTTAAAATATGCTTAGCCGTGATTGCTATATCTGTCGCCTGACCTTCCACACCACCGAGAGGTTGGTGAATCATGATTTCTGCATTTGGCAAGACAAATCTTTTACCTTTTTTACCAGATGACAAAACTATTGCAGCTCCAGATGCTGCAAGTCCCACACAAAAAGTGGAAACATCTGGGCGGATATGATTCATAGTATCGACTATCGCCATAGTGCTTGTGACTGATCCACCTGGGGAGTTAATATAAAAGTAAATATCTTTTTTTGCGTCTTCAGACTCCAAAAATAGCAATTGAGCAATGACTATATTCGCAGTGTGGTCATCTATCGGGCCTGCTAGGAATATGATGCGTTCTCGCAAAAGCCGTGAATAAATATCATAAGCTCTCTCGCCAAATTGTGATTTTTCAATAACTGTTGGTATTAACATATATATATGTTATCTCTAATCTGAAAATTTTTCAAGTTTTACTGATTTTCCAAGAATTGAAATATTTTTTCGTTGGTTAGGACATTTTCGGCATGCATCCTGGCGCGTTCAGGGTCTGCATCTTTGTAGTGTTCCAATATTGCAGTCACTTCTTTCGTGACTAGCTCGGGGTCGGCAACTATTTTTTCTACTTTGGCTATTTCGTTCAAGATGAGGGCAAGCTTGGCTTTCTTTTCCGCTTCTCCCCTGAACTCAGTTCTAAGATTTTCCTTGGTCTTGCTCAAGTGTTTGAGATAGTCTTCGAATTTGAGCCCCATTTGAGTGATATCGGACTCCATCCGGTAGAGGATCTTGTCGAGTTCGACCTCGATCAAGATTTCAGGCACTGTGAGCTTACTTTTCTCAATAATTTCCTCAATTATTTTCAGCCTGGTTTTTTCTTTCTGCTTGTTTTCTTTCTCCAGCTTGATATTTTCCTTCAGTTTTATTTTAAAATTGGCTACGTTTTTGAACGGTCCCAATGCCTGTACGAAATCATCATTGAATTCAGGCAGACTTGCATCCCCCTCTCCTTTCAGGAGAGGGTCAGGGTGAGGTGTCTTTTCTTTGACCTCATCCCCCGCCTTCTCCTGGAGAGGAGAAGGGGCTTCAGTCACGTGTTTCTTTGGAGCACGGGATTTTCGAATATCCATGATGGTAGCTTCCACTTCTTCGTCGGTCGCCACGATGTTTTTCTCGGCTTCTGTGATATTAGAGATTATGTTTTTACCAATATCTTTGTAGTTCGGAAGTTTTATTTCCGGCAGGACCGCAGTCTTGATCTTGAAGCCGAGGGGATTTTTGCGGGCGAGCTTGGTGATGACGATTTCCGGTCGGCTGATCGCGTCCACCTTCTCGCTTTCCAGTATTTTCGGATAGTGCTCAAAGAGCGCCATTTCCGCCATCTCTCCCAAAATGTGCGCTTCCGGAATATTGGCTAGGAGCACGTTTTCTGGTATTTTTCCTTTTCTGAATCCGTCCAATTTCAAATTTTCCCCTAGCTTTGCGAGTGCTTTTCTGAAATAACTCTCAAATAGGTCGGCGGCGAGCTCTCCCTCAATTTCAACTTCACTCTTTGGTAATCTAGTGATTTTTATATTTTGCATCTCCGTATCTTATATATATTGACGTGTTTTGTCAAAAATATCCCCCCGACCTAAGTCGGAGGGATATTTTTTTAAGCGAGCTATATTCCTTCATCCAGACTATCCAGATCCATATTATTCAATTCCGCCTCTATGCGAGCCGTGTCGTCGGCAGCAAGGTCAGAATTAGGCGTCTCGATTTTTTCTTCTTGGTTAGTCTTCCAGAAATATATTCCACCAATTATAAGGACGATGATTATGATGACAATAGAACTCATGAGAGTACTATTTGGTTTTTTTTGAATTTGATTAGGTTCCATAGTTGATTATGATTAGTCTTATAATTTTAATTAGTCTTCATCTTCGTCATCATCCTCTTCATCGTCATCGTCTTCATTTTTTAGGGCCTTTATTGTTTTCAGAGAATCAATCAAAGCGCGATGTGATTCTTTTAATAAGTTTTTCGCATCTCTAGCGGCGAGCTTAATCTGTTCGAAGATTTCCGGAGTTACTTCTTCGCCCTCTTCCGGTATCAAATCTTTGATATCTTCGATTTTTTCCTTCGCTTCGTTTAGTATTGTTTTCGAAAGTTCCAGTAATTCTTCCGCCAGAGCGGTATCCTTGGTCTCGTCTTCGGCGACTACGTCGATCAGATCACCGATCCGCTCTTGCATTCTCTCGAGATTCCTTACTGCAACTTCGAATCTCTCGCCGATCATATTCTTCGCATTATTTTTGAACTCTTCTTTTCTTTCCTCCCTAGCTTGTTTGAATTCCTCCTTGGCAGACTTCAACTCCGCTTGGAAAGCCTGTCGATCAGCTTTCAAACTGTCGTGGAAGATTTTTCGCTCGGTGTCAATCTCTGCCCTGAAAGCTTCTCTCGCTTCTTTTTGTTCCACCGTGAAACCCCTCCTTTCACCTTGGGTGGTTTTGTTCCACTCCGGTCTCTCTTTGTTTTCTCTATCGTTCTCGGCTCCGGCTACTGAAACAGCAAGTAGTAAACCAGCCACAACAAAAAAACTTAAGTATTTTTTCATAAATAGTTATATGGTTACCCCGCCGAAGGGACGGGGCAAGTTAGGTTGATAATTAGACCCTAATCTTATTATAGCAAGAAAGCGACCAAAAGCAGCGCAACGATATTCAAGATTTTTATCATCGGGTTGATGGCCGGACCAGCTGTATCTTTATAAGGGTCGCCGACTGTGTCGCCAGTAACAGCGGCCTTGTGGGCATCGCTACCTTTACCTCCGTGAGTTCCTTGTTCGATAAGTTTTTTAGCGTTATCCCATGCACCTCCGCCGGAAGTCATAGAAATCGCAACGAAAAGCCCGGTGATGATGGAGCCAACCAAAAGTCCTCCCAAGACTACCCAACCGTTTTCTCTTCCGAAAGCGAGGACGACGATGACTGGGGCGAGTACAGGTATGAGAGCCGGTAAGATCATTTGTTTGATGGCTGCGCCGGTGATGATAGATACCGCCTTCGCATAATCCGGCCTTGCTTTGCCTTCCATGATACCTTTGATTTCCCGAAACTGTCTGCGGATCTCTTCTACCACCTTGCCGGCAGTTTTTCCTACTGCTTCCATGCAGAGCGCACCAAAATAATATGGCAAGAGGCCTCCAATAAATAGACCGACGATTACATATGGATTGGAGAGATCAAAGCTGATGCTTTTTCCAGCTTTTACGATTTCTTCAGTGTAAGACGCAAAGAGAACTAGGGCAGCCAAGCCTGCCGAGCCGATGGCGTAACCTTTGGTGACAGCTTTAGTTGTGTTTCCGACAGCGTCGAGGGGGTCGGTGACATCGCGAACTTCTTTTGGCAGTTCGGCCATCTCTGCTATGCCTCCTGCGTTGTCAGTGATAGGTCCATAGGCATCTATGGCTACGATTATCCCAGTCATAGAAAGCATGGACATCGCGGCTACCGCGATTCCGTAGAGTCCACCATAGTAGTAGCTCACCAAAATCCCGGCGACTATGGTGATGAGCGGCCATGCCGTGGATTTCATGGATATAGCGAGTCCTTGGATCACATTTGTGCCATGTCCGGAAACGGATGCAAGCGCGATAGACTGGACAGGGGAATATTTTGTAGAAGTGAAGTATTCGGTGATGAAGACGAGTGCGCCGGTGACGATAAGCCCGACTAGAGAACAGATGAATAGAGCCATTATCGAATAAGTGCCATTACCAGCCATCAGCATATCGGTGACAGGGTAGAAGGCTACCGCTGCGATAATGCCAGAAGCGATAAGGCCTTTGTATAGTGCGCCCATTATGTTCCCGGACTTTCCGATCCTGACGAACCAAGTGCCGACAATCGATGCGAATATTGCCATGCCACCGATCACCAGCGGATAAATGATAGCATTTTCAAATCCGACAAAAAGGAGCGAGCCTAAGAGCATAGTCGCGACTGAAGTAACAGCGTAAGTTTCAAAAAGGTCTGCCGCCATGCCTGCGCAGTCTCCGACGTTGTCTCCGACGTTGTCAGCGATGACTCCGGGATTCCTAGGATCATCTTCCGGTATGCCAGCTTCTAGTTTGCCGACCAAGTCTGCGCCGACGTCTGCTGCTTTGGTAAAAATTCCACCGCCCAATCGAGCGAATACAGAAATAAGAGAAGCACCAAATCCGAGGCCGACGAGAGCCGTCACATCTTTGGTAATCGCATAAAATATAGTAACTCCGAGCAAGGCAAGTCCGACTACTAGGAGTCCGGTAACTGTTCCACCCTTGAAGGCGAGAGAGAGCGCGTCTTTGATTCCGCCTCTTGCGGCTTCAGTAGTTCGGACATTGGCTCTGACCGAAACATTCATGCCGATATATCCGGCGAGAGCTGAAAAGACAGCACCCACTAAAAATCCAAAAGCCATTGTCCAGCCGAGCTTCGGGATGAAACCGATCACAAAAAATAATACGAGGGCGATGATGCCGATGGTCTTGTATTGCTTGTTCAAATAAGCCCCGGCGCCTTCTTGGATAGCTTTAGCTATTTCCTGCATGCGTGCATTTCCTGGGCTCTTTTTTAAAATAGATTTTGCCAAAAACAGACCGTAAATTATCGCTATAACCGAACTGATAATCGCAAACAATAAAAATTGATTCATATTTTTATTTAATTATTAATAATAAATTTATTTTTTCTCACTTGCGCTGGAATCTTCGGGAAGGGCAACAGGTTCTTCAGATTCTAATTTTTCGGGAGTGGCATCTACTTGCGTAGATATGCCGTCACCCTTGATATCTATCCTCCATCCGGTAAGTTTAGCCGCTAGGCGCACGTTTTGTCCACCTTTGCCAATGGCAAGCGAAAGTTGGTCATCTGCCACTTCGATCGTAGCCTTATGGTTTTCCATATCGAGATCGATGGAAAGGACTTTTGCTGGGGAAATGGAATTGGAAACGAAAACCTTCGGGTCCTCCGACCAGGGAATGATGTCTATTTTTTCTCCTCCAAGTTCCTGGGTGATGGTGTTTACTCGAGTGCCTTTCTGTCCGACACAAGATCCGACAGCATCGATGTGTTCATCGTTGGAATGGACTGCAATCTTCGAACGAGAACCAGGTTCTCTTGCTACGGATTTTATTTCCACGATTCCACTTTGAATTTCCGGCGCTTCCTGGGCAAAGAGCTTTTCGATGAATTTTGGATGCGTGCGAGACAGGCGCAAATTTATGCCCCTAGGAGTATCATCCACGGAGTACAAATAAGCTCGTACCCGCTGTCCTCTTTGGAAAAATTCCCTTGGGATCTGCTCTTCGCTCGACAATACACCTGTCGCCCGATTGAAATCGACATAAATATTTCCTCTTTCGATTTTTTGCACTATTCCCCCGATGATTTCGCCTTCTTTTGTTCCATATTCATCGATGATGGATGTGCGTTCAGCCTCGCGGATCTTTTGGATGATGACTTGTTTGGCCGTCTGGGCGGCGATGCGTCCATAATCTTCCTTAGCTTCGAGAGGAAAGATAACTTCATCATTCAATTTCACCCCTTTTTTTATTTTTTTAGCATCCTCGAACAGGATGTGATGCTCGGCATTAAAGTAAACCCTTTCATCGCCGATATCCTTTACCGAGTATTCTCCGTGATGGGCTCCATCTTTTTTTACTTTTTGGCCCTGTTCTTCTTTGTCGATGATGGCGATAGTTTCATCTACTACTATTTTTACTTGATAGAAATCAGTTTTACCCGTTTCTAGGTCAAACTTTGACCGGATGATCTGTCCTTTTTTACCATAATCTTTTTTGTAAGCGGCAGCCATGGCCTGCTCTATGGCATCTAATATCTTTTCTTTTGGAATTTTTCTTTCTTCTTCCAGCTGTTCCAAGGCTGATTTGAATGTTTTTAGATCTAACATAGATTTACATTATTTAATTTTTCTAAAAAAATAAGCCCTGTTGCGACAGGACTCATACCTAAAAATGCTACCACAAGTGCTCTTTTATTGCAATACTGGCCAAAGACTAATTAGTTATCCCCACCACCCCTTCCTCCACCACTCCTTTTGTCATATAATTAACTTGTAAAATCATGACTAAGAATTCCAAACTCGCATTATCCATCCTCATCATCCTAGTATTGGCAGGACTCCTCTTGTATTTCTCCCTTACTCCCACCAAATCTCCACCAATAGATATTAAGACGGAAGAAGAGAAAGAACTAGCCACTTTACAGAAATTAGCCGAAGAATCCAACTTCACTCCCACCACAGAACAAGAACAACTCGATATCATGTCTAACCTAGGTAACAATTAACAATATTAACAATCACCATATGAAACAAGACATCATCAAAACACTCAAGATCGTTTCCCTCGCTTTAGTCATTACCCTTGGAATAAACTACATCTACGCTTGGACCGGACCTACCGCTACTCCTCCGGGCAACAACACTGCTACGCCTATCAATGCGGGACCTGTAAATCAGGTCAAAGTTACAGGCACAGGCACAGGGAACAACGGTGGCTTATCGCTCGGTGTACTTACTGTCCAAGGCAAGAGCTTGTTCCAAGATACAATTCAGATAGCTGGAGGGACGCCAGCAGACGGCTATGTCCTTACTGCGACTGATAATTTAGGCAATGCGACCTGGGAGGAGGCGGGGGGAAGCGTAGCACCAACTCCGGCTGGATTAGTTTTAGGTGGTTTTTACTACGAAGGTAGTCAATGTAGTTTTGGTAGTAAGTGGGGAAACGCAACTTCTACTGGTAATTCATGTGGTTGTGCTTCAGGTTTACCAGAGTTGAGTGGTTATGCCCCGAATTTCAATAACGGTAATACTTACAGTACTTATCTTTGTGTTTCTCAATAAAAATCTGGCAGATAAATTAAATAGTTTTATGTTGTAAAAATATTTAATTTGGATAATACGTATTTAAATACGTATTAAAGTTTATATGAAAAAAACTAAGATCATGGCCTTCGGTACTTTTGATGGCTTGCACAAGGGACATTTGAACTTTTTCAAGCAGGCACGGAAACTCTCCGAAAGTCCTTTTTTGATTGTCTCGGTGGCGAGAGATAAGAACGTGAAGAGGATAAAAGGGAAGTTGCCACTTTATAGTGAGAAAGAAAGACTCCATCTTGTAAAAAATTGCCCCCTGGTTGACCGGGCGGTTCTTTCAGGTGTGATCGATCATATTCCGCACATCACAAGAGAGCGACCAGACATCGTAGCACTGGGGTATGATCAAAAAGCCTATGTAAAAAATTTAAAAAAAGATCTTAGAAAAAAAGGTGTTTCAGTCAGAGTTTTTCGCCTAAAGCCCTACAAGGCAGACATATACAAGAACAACTTGCTTAAAAAGTAAGATAAAATAAACGTTCCAGTTCTTATGGAAGCTCTGAAGGAGTAGGACTAGTTTCAAATCTTACAATTTTAGCTTTCTCCATCTCTTCTTGATGCGCCCGATTGATCGCTTCCTTTGCGATTTCCGGATTTTTGATCCCGTACATGGTAAATTCGTTCGAACCAGCTGCAGTCTGCACATGAATATTTCCTATTTTCAAAAAAGTGTTTATGATGCCTGATATCTCTATCTTGATATCCTGAATGTTCTCGAGCCGGAGAGTAGCGATGTCCCGATGGAAGAGTTTTTTCTGGTTGACGTCAATCAATCTCTTGTTCGTCAAGATCCATACGTCTAAATAATAATTCATCCAAATGATGAATCCCAATATCCAGATAGCAGAAAGCCAGATTATGTATAGCATAATCGTGAGAAGGCCCATTTTTAGGGTTAAAATAAAATTAGAATAAAAAAATCCGAGCAAGAAAAGGGGAGCGATCGCGAGTAAAATAATAAATCCGATCTCTATTGCGAGCGTCCACCAATGCTTCCGAAATTGCGCTGTCTTTTCTTCTGCCGGATCAAGTTTTAATGATTCCATTGTCATTTCAAGATTGAACCGTAAAAATAATGGCGATTATAAATAAAATGATCCACAGGATTCCCAGAACTCCCAAAAATATTCCTTTGATCAATCCGAACCTCACGAACTCCCCGCCGAAGAGATATTGGTTCCAGTGGTAGCGCAGAAGAAAGATCATCAATATTCCGGCGAGAGTCGCCACAGAAAAAATCATCCAGACAAGATTTGGTGAGAGTAAGCTATCGAATGAGCCGAGTGTATTTTCCAAGTCCACAACGTATTTATTGTATCACTTTCTATTCTAAAGTTGTAATCAGATATCACTTTTTCGGATGGTGGAAGAAAGATAAACCCCATAGAGCATGAATCCACCCAAAATAGGGAACATAAAATTAAAAGATGGAGCCAGGTCGAAGATCAAGATGGCGACCAAGGGAGCGAGTATGTAGGCGACGGGATGGGCGTTCCGGTAGATGCCGATGGATTCATCATTTTCCGGGGTAATATGCTTGAAAAAGTATACATCACTCATAGTCTCAATGATAGATGCCCCTATTCTGGTAATAAACAGGAGGAGTACCCATACGAGGAGGATAGGCTTAGTTATGAAAAACAAGGACAGAGTGGCGAGGGAGGCGAGCGTAAAACCGAGCATGAGCAGTTTTCTTTCTCCGATCTTGTCCGAATATTTGCCGAGCGAGAACGGCAGGATGATGAAAGGAGTAAGCATGATAGTAAAGATGAGCCCTATTTCTTTCCAGGAAAAACCGAGATGCGCGCTCAAGTATAGAGGAGTATATATCACCATGAAAGCGAAGAAGAACTGCAAAAGGAAATTTATTTTATACGAGCGGGCCAGATTCGGGTTCTTGAAAAATACCTTTAGGGATTTTAATATCGGTTCCTTATCGTAATCTGGATCCGGCAGATTTTTGAGAAAGAAGTATGAAAACACTAATAAAATAATCATAATCATGAATGACATGAGATAGAGGGCGGAGAAAGAAAAATTAGAGATGATGGCTCCGGAGAAAGCCTGGGCGATGACCCATGCGGAAGACAAGATCGCTACGTACAGTCCGCGTACTTTTCCTATGCCTGAGTTTCGAGAAGATATTTGCAAAAGTTCGTCTAAGGAAAAAACGATCATAATGTTCAAGCCCAAGTAAAGCACGAATACCGGAACTATCAAGAAAGCATTTTGGGACATGGACAATAAGAGCAGTGCACCCGAGCTCAAGGCTACGAGGGCGAGCAAGAATCGGTAACTGCCTATTTTTATCAGCATTTTAGGGATGACGAGGAGCGCGATGACGGAAATAATGTATCCTATGGTGTACAAGAGTCCGACGGTTTTTTCTTCCAAAAAAATAGAAAGGAAGCTCGAATTGACATAAGCCGTGAGGGCCATGTGCAGAGAAAATAGGAATCCCGCAAAGAAGATATTTTTTAATTTCGGATTTTCTTTGAACATATTTTATGCGCTTAAGATGACAGGAATGATGAGGGGTCTTTTCTCGGTTTTTTGGTAGAGGAATTTAGAGACTGTTTCTCCCAAGTCCGCCTTCAGGTGGTCGAGGTCGAGCGGGGTGCCACCGAAAGACCGGCGAGTTTCCATTTTTGCCGTACCGTCTTCGACAGATTTTTTGATTATCATCCTGACTTGGCGCAAAAGCTCCTGATTTTCTTTGAGATATACGAATCCGCGGGAGATAAGATCAGGGGATTTCTTCAGTTTGCCGGTCTTTTGGTCTAGAAGCACGATGATCACAAACATTCCGTCCTCGGCAAGCATTTTCCGGTCGCGAATGACCACGTCTTGGGTGTCGCTAATAGAAGTGCCATCCACCATCATGGGTCCACTAGGAGCACGTTCTTTACGAGCAATTATTTTTTGTCCATCTGCAGATATTTCAACAATTGAGCCATTGTCTGGGACGATAATATTTTCTTCACTCATGCCTAGTTCCATGGCTAGTTCTTTGTGTCGTACGAGCATCGAATGATGGCCGTGAATTGGTACAAAAAATCGAGGATGAGTTTTTCTGTGAAGCCATTTTATGTCTTCTTGATTGCCATGTCCTGTCGCATGCACGAAATCTTCACCGGATGTGCGATAACTTATAATTCGGACACCTTGTCTAGTCAAACCATCTTTCATTTTTTGGACTTGTAGTTCATTGCCTGGAATTATGGAAGCAGAAAGTATTATGGTATCACCTTTTTGCAGAGAAAATTTTGTGTGGGTTTTATTAGCCACGCGGTTGAGCGACGCGAACTCTTCACCCTGAGCCCCAGTCATGAGGATCACTATTTTATTGGGTGGATAATCGTTCACTTCTTCGATCGGGATGATGGTGTCTTTTTTAGGCGTAAATAATCCGGCTTCTATCGCCACATCAATATTTGTTTTCATGGATCTTCCATCCAGCACTATTTTCTTACCCAAAGATTCTGCAAATTTTACCACATGAGCCAGTCTGGTGATGTGTGAAGCGAAAGCAGCAATTATCATTCTTCCTGGGACTTTCTTTATAAGGTTCTCAAGTCCTTGATGCACTTTCACTTCGGGTAGGGAGAAACCCTCATTTTCAATGTTTGTAGAATCTGTCATCAAAAGTAACACTTTTGCTTTATCAAAAATTGAGTATTCTTTCTCTTCCTCTTTTGAGACAATTCCGTTGATTTGGTCGAGTTTGTAATCTCCTGGAGTGACAATCCAGCCATGTTCCGTCTCTACGATGATGCCCATAGAGTCGGGGATAGTGTGAGTGACTCCGAAAAATCTGATTTTTATTTTTCCACAAGTAATCGTCGAGTCTTTTTCAACTATGTTCTCTTTCATCGCCGGCAAATGTGGGAATTCAGCCTGTCGTTTTCTCATCATCAAGATAGAAAGATTTCTAGAATATACCGGTGGATTGCCGATGCGGGATAGGACCAAGGGTACCCCTCCTATGTGGTCTAGGTGTCCATGTGTGATGACGAGTGCGCGGATCTTGTCTTTCCTTTCTTCGAGGTAAGTGGTGTTTGGGATGACGTAATCCACTCCCGGAGTGGCTTCAGTTGAAAAATGCATACCAGCGTCGATGACGATAATGTCGTCTCCGATCTCGATTGCGGTCATATTCTTGCCGATCTCTTCTACTCCTCCAAGGGGTATGATGCGGATCACTCCTTTTTCCGGCGGAGGAATCTTTCCGCTTGTGGTGGACTGGCTTTTTCTGTCGAATCTAGTAGGTCGGCCCGACTGTCTGAATCTTTTTTTGGTGTATTGGTAAGTGGAGCTCTTCATTTGCCTTTTTCCGGTTTCAGGAAATGGCTTGCGGGCAGGAGCAGTTCGCGGACCCACCATATTTTGCCCTCCGCCTGCCGCTCCGGCACGCTCTAGCGAGTCGTGCGTTCGGGCATCGTCATACGAATCATTGCGGGCAGGCGCCCTTTTATTGTCGACACTTATAGCGCTGAAAGACAGTCTCTGTTTCTTTGTCATTTTTGTTTAGTTAGTACCATGAATAATTGATTGAATGAGTCGTCTACCTGGCGAATATTTTCCAGACGTTCTCTGTTTTGCTGTACCACAGGTATGCATTCAGATAACGATCGGCAGGGGAAATAATATGGCCTGACTCGAGCTCTTTGTGATCTTTTGACACAGTGTAAATAAAATCCGGGCTATAGAGGAAAACCGCCGATATGTCTTTTTTAATTTCATCAGAAAACTCCATATATTTTTTGATTCTGGATTGTTCGTCGATTGTGGCTGATGCGTCCTCGAGGATCTTGTCCACTTTAGCATTGGTATACATGGCCACGTTCAGCCCCGGATCGTTTCGCTGGGAGGAATGCCAAAAAGCGTAAAGGTCAAACTCGCTGTTTATAATCTCGCCAAAAAGTAAGGCATCATATTGGCGAGGGCGGATCACATTTTGATTCAAATTTCCTTTTTCAAAAGTTTTTACGTCCACTTTCATGCCGATGATCGCGAGGTCTTCTTTGATCAGTTCCGCTGTTTTCGCCAATTCCGGAACACTACCGGTCGAAATCGAGAATTCCAGTTTGCTGGTCGTTTTCTTCTTTCCTTCAGTAGTGATCTTTTCTAGAAAGCCGTCCTCACCCATCTGCCAGCCTGCTTTCGCTAGGTCGGCTTGGACTTTTTGCAGGATCTCCGTCCTTGAAAGGGTGGTTTTTTCGGCGATGGTACGATATTCGGTCTTGTTTGGCGGTATCGGGCCGTCAATCACTGTTCCGTATCCGAGGAGCACTTCTCCGACGATCCTTTCCTTGTCGATCGATTCGTTTATCGCCTTGATGATAGCCTTATCGATAAAAAGTTGGTTCTGGTTCTGGTTGAAGAAAAGCCCAAATACCCTCGGCAGTACCGCCGACTCTACCTGGTAATTTTTTCCTTTCAGCATCTCCGCATTTTGGGAGGAAATAGAGCTAACTTCATCCACTTTTTTATCTGTGAGGGCTTTAACCAGATCTTCTTCGTTCTGGTAAAAATGTAGGTCCATATTTTTGATATAAGGCTCGCCCAAGGCGAATTTTTCGAAGGCGACAAGTTTATAGTTGTCTATGATTCCAGAGGATTTCTTGTTTATGGAACTGATCATGTATGGTCCCGATCCGACAGGGCTGGTGTTGGATAGATTGAGCTCGAGCGGGGAGCCCTCCCACAGATGCGCGGGCATGATGCCGATTGTGGTATTTTCGAGGAACAAGGCATAAGCTTGCCTCAAGGTGAATTCTATGGTCTTGTCGTCTATCTTCGAGACGCTGACTCCGTTCCAGTGAACTTTATGCGGACTTTCGATGATCGAATTCTTGACGCTGTCTATGGTGAACAATATGTCTTCTACGGTTACGGGTTTGCCGTCATGGAAATATATATCGTCCTTTAAGGTGAAAGTATAGGTGAGGCCGTCTTCGGATGCTCGATATTCCTTTGCCAAGTCCGGAATCAAGTTGCCTTCCGCGCTTTTTCTCATGAGCCCAGAATATACCAGCGAGACCAAGTTCAAGTCCGCTTCAGAGTTTGCTAGCACGGTATTGATAAAACGTGGCACTCCGGTCATGCCGATCGAGATCGAGCCTCCACGCAAGGGCACCTGCACCATGAAGAATTTATTGATGCTCTCCAAGATGGCAAATGTACTCAAAAACAGGACGAGCACGAGGCCCACGAAGACAACCCGCTCTTTTTTCGAGAAAGACGTAAAGACGAAATTGATTTCTTTTTTGGAAGGTAATTTAAAATTACGCATATGGCATTATTGAGGAAGCCCGAAAAGCTAGCTATTAGCTTTTATTATTATAGACAAAAGTGCAAATAAAGCAAAAAGAATTGCACAAGCAATGGACAAGTAAAAAAGGAACTTTTCAAAACCCCGGCGAGTGTGGTGAAAACCTCCCGAGTCGTTTCCACCCAAGGCGCCACCCACTCCAGCAGAAGACTGTTGGAGCAATATGGCTGTTACGAGGACTACCGAAAGGATTATCTGCGCATAAGGCAGAATTGATGCTACTAAATACATAGGATAATTATTGCATATCGGAGAAGAGAATGCAAACCAAAGCTTTTATTTTTGCTATAATAATAAAATGAAAAAGATAATCAAAATTTTGGTCTTTTTTGTTGTCCTCATCGCCTTTCTCGGGGTTCTAAATAGGTATCAGGATGCTATCCGCCCTAGGCTAGTGCCCATAATAGACAGCATTGCGACCCGCCTAGGCTTCATGAGCCCACCTTGCACGGAGCCTCTGGCATACTCTCTCGGCACTTTCGACGAAGAGTTCGATATTTCCAAAGAATATTTTTTGAGCGTGCTTGCCGATGCGGAAGCCATCTGGGAGAAGCCTTTCGGAAAAGAATTGTTCATCTATCAAGAAGATGTTAAGGGCGAGGATGCGCTCACGGTCAATCTCGTTTACGATTATCGTCAGCAAGCGACCAGCAAGCTCGCTGGCCTCGGTATTGTCGTCGAAAACAACCGGGCTTCCTATGACGCGCTCAAAGCGGAGTTTAATAGATTGAAGACCGAGTTCGCAAAGGCGGAGCGAGATTACGATGCCCGGGTGGAGAGTTTCAATGCGAGACAAAAAGTTTATGAAGAAAAAGTAGAATACTGGAATAAACGGGGCGGAGCGCCCAAAAAGGAATATGAGGAGCTTCAGGAGGAAAAGTCCGAGCTTGACCGCGAAGTGAATGAGCTCCAGGCCATGCAGGCAGAATTGAACGAAACCGTGTCGGAGATAAACGCCATGGTCGTGGTGTTGAACCGCTTGGTGAGCTCGCTCAATATTTCCGTGGAGAATTACAATACCATTGGGGCTTCGCGCGGGGAGACTTTCACCGAAGGGGTTTATTCTTTTGACGGCAGGAACAGGGAAATAGATATTTATGAATTCAGCACTCGGGGCAAGCTGGTGCGTGTCTTGGCGCACGAGCTCGGCCACGCTCTCGGGCTCGAGCATGTGGCAGACGGCAAGGCGATCATGTATGAGTTGAACGAAGGCAGTAATGAATCCCTGACTGAAGCCGATCTCGTAGAACTTAGAGCAAGGTGCCGGATCGAATAAGTATATAAGTATATAAGTATATACGTATATGAATACGTATAACTTTTTTACGTATATACGCCATGGCGTATATATGTCAATTTTATTTTTTATTTATCTTTATCTGAGATTTACGCATATGCGGAAATTCTAGGTAAGGATGGAATTATTAAAAAGAGAAACCCGCCAAACGAACGGAGGATTTCCTGTTCGGGCGGGTCGGATTATAACTTTTGGTAAGCTAGTCAGACGTGACGCGATTTTCCATCTCGAGAACTTTATTGACCTTCTTCTCGATATCGTCCGCAGCCATGCGTTTCGTACGAATTGCAATGAGCGCCTGTTGTCGTAAGCCACCAAGAATACAGAGACCAAGTGGTACCACACTCGGTTTCGCAAGTTCTGCAAGAAGGTCACCCTTGAAGAAAATACGAAGGTTGTATGTGGTAATAGCCTCGCCATTTGACGTAGGAAGATCGAAACCACACGGTACAATGTGCTCAACCTTCGTAACTTTTCGGGTTAGTTCGATCATTTCACAATCACGACTTAGGAGTAAGTGTCGTTCTGTTACTGAGGCTCTAAGAATATCATCTTCCACAGAAAGACGCGTAAGCGCAATCATCTGGCGCATCTCCACACAACTTACATGGAAGCCATTGAATTTAACGATGATGGGGGCTGGCTCAAGCATGAAGTTGTGTACAGGCAAAAATGACAGTTGCAGACAATTTCCTTTCTCTTGTTAATAGCAATATTTGAGGTGAGGCTTGAAAGCCCCTAATGCGTCCTCAATTATCTCATACCACTCCTCGACGGTAAGGTCGTAAGCAGAGACGGTAAGACCCTGCCTGACGAATTCCAATGCAGGTTTCTTGACGTTATGGCTCATGGGTCTGTGGGTTTTTTTTGGTAGTTTGCTGGTGAGCGTACTCATTGTCAGTCCTATTTAGTTTTTGGTTTTTGAACAGTTATCCGTCCTTCGCGCGTACGCGAATAGACAGCCGTTAAAAATTCTACTATAAAATTATGTTTTGTCAATGTTAAAAAATACATATTTTAATACTTACATATAAAAAGCGAGATAACGTAATGGCAACGGCCGTGGCTATTGCGCTATTTGTTTGAATTACACATTTACGCCATGGCGTATATATGTCAATTTTATTTTTTTATTTATCTTTATCTGAGATTTACGCATATGCGGAAATTCTAGGTAAGGATGGAATTATTAAAAAGAGAAACCCGCCAAACGAACGGAGGATTTCCTGATCGGGCGGGTTTAATTTATTCCATCGTCTGTCATGGGGTCATTTCTTCAAACCCCGATGATTTGTGTTTGCGGGCTGATACCCAGATGGAGTTGGCGTTGTGGTTCTGGCATTACCACGAAATACTGCATATCCTTATCCAACTCAAAGTCGAAGAAAACAAGTTTTGGTTTGTCGCCACATTTATCTTGAACCACGACGAACGTCATCTTTCTACCCACAAGTGAGTCCGTCCGATACTTGATGTGGTGTTTTACGCCACGTGGCATGTTCTGGTAATAAACCGGCTTGCCATTTCCGTCGCCACCAAAGAGCAGTGCAACAACAAAGCTGGCGAGCGCCAAGCAAGCCAGTGCGCCCGAGAGTGAGATGGCCTTGTGCTCGGTTGCCGAAAGGTTCTTGGAGTCAATCCAGAACCCGTGGTGTTGGAAGACGGGGTTCATGATGTCGCCGATTAGGTACACGAACACACAAACGACCAGCATTGAGAAGAACAGTCCTTTTTTCATATTTAATTTCTAATTTGAGGGTTTTGGTTGTCAGGCGCCCGATTCACTAAAGAATCCAGGCGGTACTGTTAACTACATATACAGAGTATGGCAAAATATTTTTTTGTCAATGTCACCGTAATATACTAAATCTATTATTCAATAAGTTTATACGTATACGAATACGTATTTAAACTTAGATTACCCCAGATCATTCCAGACCAGGAGCTTCCATTCGTTTTTTTTGAGAAGATGGGTGGTATAGGAGCAGATGGCCATGCTCGCATTACTCACCGGGTTCAGATAGCTCAAATTGTTGTATTCGGAAGCGGAGAGGCTGTCTCCGCGAAGCATATAAGACACTGCCATTTTGAGGAATATTCCGTGAGTGACCATGATCATCCGCTCTTCCGGCCGGTCGATGATGTATTCGAGCAGATTCTTGGCCCTTTCTTTTAGATCGGTAAAATTTTCCTCGTCGGAATATCGCACATTGTCGTCATGAAAGCTGTTGTCGATATAGTCGACGATCTTGCGGACTTCTCTTTCTCCACCTTCGTGTCCGACGATTTCGGACGGGTTCCTTCTTTCCTTGAGGAGATCGGAGTATTCCACATTCATGCCGAGTTCCTTGCCGATGATCAGGGCGGTTTCCCGGGTACGCTCATAAGGGCTAGCGATGATCGCTTGTGGGCGTCCTTTTTCCTTTGGGAATCTTTTTGCGGTTTCGAGCGCCTGGATCCTGCCTTTTTCGCTAAGCTTTCCTTCCGGTCCCTGCCTTATATTTTTTGCATTATTCAGAGTCTCGCCATGTCGTACGAAATATATCAATTTTGTGGCCATGTATGTATTTTAACATACTGAAGTGTGATATAATAGATATTATTAATTTAACTTTATTATTTTAATCTAAAAAAATATATGGATTCATTTAATTCTCCGACTACCAAACCTCTTTATCGTGGCACGCAGATAGTTTGGTATATCATCGGTTTCCTAGAAGTGCTGATGGGTTTTCGTTTTATTTTGAAATTGCTCGGTGCCAATCCGGATGCTGGATTTACGAATTTTATTTACGCGGTCACTTATCCTCTGGTCGCTCCGTTCTTGAATGTTTTTAGGATAAGCCGGGTAGAGGGGAGTGTCTTCGAATGGACCACCTTGCTCGCCATGCTCGTATACTTCCTTGTCGCCTGGGGCATCATCAAATTATTCTTGATGAGTAAGAGCGTCTCTACGCCCGAAGCTGCAGTCAAACTGGAAGACCAGGAGAGGTAAATTTTAACCCTAAAATAAGCTCCGGTTACTCTCAATACTGTAATCTTTTTATACCTCGAACGTCACCATATCTAATGGCGATAATGTTTTTATTATTAATTAATCATGTAAAAATTTTATGGCAACAGTAATAAATAATCCAAGCGGTGAAAATTCCTCTGGATGGGGAATGGTGATCGGAATCATTTTGGTCGTATTAGTAGTCTTATTGTTCTTTGTCTACGGTCTTCCGGCTCTCCGCAACAACTCCGCGGCTCCTGCTCAGCAAGATGACATAAACGTAGACATCAATCTGCCTACTGGTGGCAGTGATACCGGCACCTCTGGTGAAGCTCCCGCAGGGACTGCTCCAGCAAATTAGTAATTTTAACTGAAACTTTATGCTTACAACAATTGCAGCAATCTTAATAGTTCTCTGGCTCCTTGGATTCTTGGCTTTTCCAGTCGTGGGAGGATTCATTCACATCCTTCTCGTCATAGCCATCGTCCTTTTCTTGGTCCGCATCATTCAAGGAGAGAATCCGCTCAAATAGCAAATAGAGACAATAGAGATTAGATTATTGATCCCTTCGAAGGCGTGGCTATGGGTTCGTGTGTTAGAATAAAAGAGTGAAATACATACACGTGAAGGTAACTGCCGGCGCCAGTAAGGAATCCTTAAAGCAAAAGTCTGACGACCATTTTGAAATTTCAGTCAAAGAAAAAGCCGAAAGAAACCAAGCAAATGTCCGAGTTCTCTCACTCGTGGCTTTGCTTTTTAAAGTTCCGAAAAACAAAGTCCGGATAGTGAACGGTCACCGGAATCCGAGTAAATTGCTCGTTCTCGATATTTGAGCCTCCTATTTATCGCTTACCTTTGCCACTTCCACGTAGTATTCGCTATTTCCGTATAGAGTGTAGCCTCCGTCAGGTGTTTCCTTCGCGTAGACATTTGCAAAAGCTCCCATCTTGCCCTCCAAGTCCCCGATAGAGTCTACCCCGAGTAATTTTCCTACAGCTGCTCCGGAATCCAAAGCCAGTCCGCCTTGGACCAAGATAACTTTCTTCCCATCGACTGTCACACTACAGACACCGTCAGCAAAACAGGCCGTATCCACAGCCGAAATAGTACCGGAGAATCTTTTTTCTCCTGTCGTCGCACCCTGCGTCTCGCCGGTCGCTTCATTATTCTCTTCTGCCGGCTCGGCACCATTTCTCATCCAGAGCACTGCGAGCACCACTATGACTAACGCTACTACCCCGATCGTTATATATGTGTTCTTATTATTGTTATTTTCCATTTGTTTTTTATTAATTTAATAATGCTTTCCCATTCTTGGTAGAATAGGATTCAGTTTACATTATAGCATATCTTATCCTTGTCTTGTCTTGCCATGTGGGGTAGATTTGGTATAATTAAGGTATTACTAGTTAAGTAATAAAAAAATATATGAAAAACAAATACATGAATTTACAAGGAGGTTTTGCACCGCTTCTCATCATAGCCATAGTCGCAGTTTTGGCTGTTGGCGGGGGAGCATATGTGATCACCAAGAATAAGCAGGCAAAAGTGGATATCGAAGCAGAGGGGAACTTAGAGACGCAGGCGAATAGTAATGCCGATGCGAACGCAAATGTGAATGCGAACTTAGGCGTGAATGCGAATATAAATGCCAAAGGTTCGCTTCGTTCATTGCTAGGGTTGGGCCAAAGTACGGTGTGTACGTTTTCTAGCACCGCTGGAGGCACAAGTTCTTCAGGTACGGTGTACATAGCTTCTTCGGGAAGCATGCGTGGAGATTTTTCTTCGCAAACTAGCTCTGGAGCTCAAGCTTCGAGCATGATCGTCAAAGACGGATATTCTTATGTTTGGAGCGGTAGCCAAGGGGTCAAGATGAACGTAGAAAGTAATGCGAGCGCAAACTCTGGCGCGAGTGCCCAAACGAAGCAATCCGTCGATCTTGATTCGCAAGTAGACTACGATTGTAAAGCTTGGACCGTGGATCAATCTAAATTCACTCTGCCTTCCACTGTGGACTTCGTGGATATCGATGCCATGTTGAAAGGCTCTTTGCAAGGGGGGGTTAAATTGTCCCAGTAAATCTTACTCTTATAAACATGTTCAAAAGCCCCCGCCCTGCGGGGGCTTTTGTGATATAATTGATTTATGAATTTTATAAAAAATCACATCGCATATCTGAAGGACAATCCGAACCATCTCTGGTTCAAGCGCAAGCTATATGGCTGGGGCTGGACTCCGGTCACATGGCAGGGCTGGGTGATCATTCTGGTCTTTATTATCATTGTCGTCGCAAATTATTACCGTATCGACGCCTCTTCGCCTTCCGAGAGCGAGACCCTTATGAACTTCATTCCGCAGACCATCTTTCTCGCCGCCCTTCTCATGATCCTCTGCTACAAAAAAGGCGAGGAGCCCAAATGGCAATGGGGCTTTAAAAAGGACAAAAAATAAACTGCTTTATTGTTTGTCCGTTTTTTAAGAGTATGAAAAAAATTTTGAATAAAAATATAAATACAAATCAAAACAGAGGATATATCGGGCTTTTAATGCTTTTGATAGGGGTGGCAATCATTGCGTTATTAATGGTTCGCACAGATATTTTTACAGGGCAAAAGGATGGTAAGAATATGTATGAACAAGGTACAGATGTCATCGATCAATCCAACGACGTAAAAAATATGCTTGAACAAAATAGCAGACAGTCTGTGGAGTAATTTTCTATGAAAAACGCAGATTCGTTATGAAGAGAATCTTTATGATGGTAAGGAATTTGGTTTTTAGTATAGAGATTTGGTTTTAGAACTAAAAGTAATATAATACTGTTATTAATAATTTAATCTAAAAATAATATGGAAATAAATTATTTGGTAGTAATAGTGGCAGCGGTGGCACAATTTGTAATCGGATTTTTGTTTCATGGACCGGTATTAGGAAAGACTTGGATGAGGCTCGCGAATATTACTCCGACAGGGAACGAGAAGTTTAAAGACATGATTCCGCAAATGATCAAGAATCTTGTTTCAAATATTGTGTTTGCCTATGTGCTTGCAGTGATTTATTTATTTGCTTCGACTTCTTCTTTTATGAGTGGTGGCGCATGGAATGGCGTGGTCATTGCTTTCTTGGTATGGCTCGGGTTTGTGGTTACAAGCTCTTCAATGGAAGTGATCTGGATGGGAAGATCTTACAAATTATGGTTGTTTGAAATGTTTGCTTCATTAGTTTCTATTCTCGCTATGGGCGCAATAATTGGAGCTTGGCAGTAGTTACCCGATAATTTTTCCGTTCGTGACAGGCATACTAGGATATTTCTCTGAACATCTCTTGGTGCTATAATGACCATATGATCAAATTTTTATTTATCTTAATAGCCATCGCTGTGTTTGGCGGAATATCGTATTACTCATACCATGCTAACCCGAATCCTACAGAAATATTGCAAGATAAAACTACGACATTTACAGTAGAGGATCTTGGGCTACAGTTCGATTACAAGGTCGGCCTCACTGGTTATGTCTTAGAAGAAAGGGTGTCGGCCTTGGCAGGGACTCTAGTTCGAACACTTACTCTATTCCAGACCGAGGATAAGATAAAAGGCATACTGGAGGGTGGCGAAGGGCCGGCAGTCATAGCCATACAGGTTTTCAATAATCCGCAGGGGGAATCTCCGGAAACTTGGGCAAATGAGAATGTACAATATAGCAACATCAATCTGAAGCAGGGAGAAATTTCGAAGACTTCGATCGGTGGAGCGCCAGCCATCCGCTATATGGCCGACGGCCTGTATGCGTCGGAGATCGCGGTCTTCACCAAGGGCGAATATGCATATATCATCACTGGACAGTTTATCGACGCAGACTCCGATATCCGTCGCGACTTTGTGCCATTTCTCGATTCTATTCGATTTATGGAGGAGAAAGCTGCCATTAGCAATTAACCAAATAAAAATATGATCGACCCAACAAAAATAAATATGAATCAGCTGCCGAAAAAGTTCATCGATGGGGCTATTGGGGCTCACGGCAAAGAAGTTTTTTCATTTGCGCTCACTTCCGGCAACAACTTGGATTCTTTTGCCACGACTCCGCGAGTCATGAAGAGTATTTCCATCTGGATCAGCAAACAAGTGGAGAATTACGAAAAAAAATACGGCGTGATCGACACGACGCCGGAAGCGGTGGTGAGTCCGATCCAGGCCTCTGACCTTGGCAAGTCTGGTGACAATAAGTAGGATTGTGATATAATATGATTACATTAATAGTATAACCAGCCGCTCGGCAGAAATGCTCGGGTGAGCAAGAAAAATTTTATGGCAGAATTAAAAGCTTTGTGTATGAAGTGTAGAGATGCGAATAATAAGCCGACTATGCAGTTAATGAAGAATGTAAAGGTTGAGGAAAAAAATGGCAGATATTTTGCAAAGGGTCAGTGTAGTGCTTGCGGAGGCAATCAGTTTAAATTCATGTCCAAGGCGGATGCGGAGGCGATGAAGTAATTTATCAGGCTAAGTAAAGGTCTTGCATAAACTCAATTCGATACAATTTTACTTTTGGGTACTGGTAATATACGGCCTGGTGATAGTTCTTTTGTCACTCAGCTCGGCTTTTACCAAGTACTTTTTTGAAAATGCCTCCGTCTGGTTGTTGCTCTTCCTCATATGGATCATCAAGTGCACCAGCACGCATTAAACATTATTAACTTAACAAAATGAATTTATGGCAAAAGGAGATGGACACAGAAAAGAAAAGAAGAAACCAAAGAAGAATAAATAAGCATTGAAAAAGCTCCTTAAGGAGCTTTTTCAATGCTTGACTTATGAATTCCCTTAGCATATACTTGCCTTTAGCGTCTTTCCTTTCGTGGAATGACGTTTTAATTTCACTCTCTTTGACATATTAATAAATTTGAGAACCCCCAACGTTCCGTTGGGGAAGCAAGTCTCAAAAAATGAATTTGAAGTAAGTATAAAATAATTTTTAGAGCAAAAGATTGAACTCTAACTGATAACAAAAATACTACAAGCGTGAACGCTTCTGTTTTTTGTTTTGTTTCGTTCTAATAAACTTTTATTTAGAGTTTGATCCTAGCTCAGGATGAACGCTGGCGGCGTGGATAAGGCATGCAAGTCGAACGGATTTTTCAAAATCGAGATGCGATTATATCAAGTCAAAGGTCGTGAAAAATTAGTGGCGAACGAGGTAGTAATACATAGGAACATCCCCCAAAGTCGTGAATAATCCGGCGAAAGCCGGACTAATACACGATGGTCCCTGAGAAATTTATTTCGAAGGGTAAAGTTTTAACGCTTTGGGAATGGCCTGTGCGATATCAGCTAGTTGGCAGTGTAAAAGACTACCAAGGCTATGACGTCTAGGGGAGGTGAGAGCCTGACCCCCACCGAT
>Ga0209541_10000618_pt1 | contig 70208 bp, 69 predicted proteins | sample RifCSPlowO2_01_FD_184027 | JGI IMG/M metagenome (GOLD analysis project Ga0209541, IMG submission 184027) | Groundwater microbial communities from Rifle, Colorado - Rifle CSP2_plank lowO2_0.1 (SPAdes) (version 2) | ecosystem: Environmental > Aquatic > Deep subsurface > Groundwater | place...
TGAAAAACGCGCAGCGTTCGCAACTGCGCATGATAGAAAGCAGCTAAAAGAGCTTGCTAGAAGCAGATATTAAAACATATCATTACACTATTTTTAACATGAGAAAACTAGCAATGAGCAATGGGCAATGTGCAGTGAGCCACGCTTTACGTGCAAACGATCCATTTGGAAAATACAAACCAGAGACCCAACAACCAGTTCGTAAATTAAAAGTGCAAGGAGATGAGACCCTAAGAGAATTGAAAAAAGTATTTAAGAGATTTTTGAGAAAAAAGATAAAAGAAACTCAAGAAAGAGGATTTTTTACTGAGCAAGATGTTGCAAAGGAAATGATAAGAGGAATTTTTTATACTGCTGAGGATGTAGAAAAATTTAGCCTAGCGCTTGCAGAATTCCAAGATAAAAAAGATTTTGCAGAGAAAGCAGGAAGATTTCTTAGTGTGCTTATTAATGAAGGAAAAGACAGTGATTATATTGTACACACAAGGCATTTAGAGCATATATCTTATATTGGCATTAAAAATACAAAAAACATAACTATAGAAGGACATAGTGGATATGCTGCTGCGTACGGTATGAGTGGTGGTAGAATTATTGTGAATGGAGATGTTGAGCTGGATGCTGGTGAGTTTCTTTCAGGAGGCGAACTAATACTTAATGGAAACGCTACTAGTCGCATAGGCTATCACATGAGTGGCGGTAAGATCGTTCTTCATGGCAACATTGAAAATTCTTCAGGATATTCCTCTGTTGGTGATGTGATGGTAGGCGGAGAGGTAATGATCTTTGGAAATGTAAATTATAGCGTTGGTTCCAGTATGAAAGGGGGTAAAATTACTATTTATGGAAATGCTGGTGAAAATATAGGAGAAATGATGGAAGGAGGAGAAATACATTTAGAAGGCGATTATAAGAGTTTGGCTGGTCATTATCCAAATCCGTATATTGACAAATATCGAGCAGGTTTAATCTTTCATAAGGGAAAACTGATTCTTGATAGAACTACATTGTAAAAGTCTAGTTATTATTAAAAATAAAAATGGGGTCACGAGGAAAGTCAGCACTTAGCGACGCAGTTTTTGGGCGCTTTTTACCTAAAAAGTGCATTTGAACCCCGACATGCTGGTAACTCATGGCTACTTTTGCCTGTTAGATAACAAGCGAGATCTGGAGCCAGCCACGCTACCTGGTTACGCGATAACCCCTTTAATATTCTTATTTGCTTAGAAGTTTTTAAGTGTTTGTTTATTTTCCAACAATGCTAGCACCAGTTGAAATTGCTAATACATTATCCGCTCCCTCACCAATCATATAAAGCGGTGCGTCAACATAGATAACGGAAATAGGATATTCAAACGTAAAACCAGAGCCGCCATGCAATGGCAGAGCAAGGTTAACAACTCGCTGCAACGCCCGGCCAGCAAAGCTTTTTGCCTGTGCGGCTTCTGTTGCAAAATTAGTTACCTTGCCATCGCTATCTAATGTTTCTGCAAGAAATGCTGTACTATAAATTGTATCCCTAGTTGCTTGAACTAGCTGGGCGATTTCATCTATTTGATATTGCGCAACAGGTTGCAGATGCAATGGTCCACCAACACCTCTGCGCTCGCGAACAAATTTTATTGTTTCATCAAGCGCCCTTTCCATTAATCCTAAAGCTTCAGCAGCAATTTTTAATCTTCCATAGGCAAGTGTAGTAACTGCAATTAGGAAACCATCTCCTATTTTGCCAACAATATCCTCTGCTGTTGCACTCACATCATCTAATGAAATAATTGAAGTATGTGAAGCACGCCAACCTAGCTTATCCATTGGTTTTTCTGCAACAAATCCATCTGCGCAAGCGTTTTTCGCGGGTACAATAAACACAGTGATATTTCTATACCTTTCTTCATTTCCTCGTTCAACTGCAAATACAACTGTAAAATGTGCAATTGGCGCATTAGTAACAAATGTTTTCGAACCATTTAATACATACACTTCACCTTGTTTAGCAAAACGTAGCGTTGACATATTTGCAACGTCAGATCCACATTGTAAGTCAGTTAATCCATAGCAACCAACTATCTTTCCAGCAACAAGATCAGTTAAATATTTCCTTTTTTGGACTTCAGTTCCAGCTAGCATAATTGGTGTTGCAAATAATCCATTACCATCAAAAAAAGCAGAAGCAGATGCGCTCCCATAAGCTAAATTCTCATGTAAAATTACCATGTCAACTATTCCTTGAAATTCAGCTATTCCGCCAAATTCAGCAGGAATGCCTACTCCACGAAATTGCGCAAGTTCTGGAAGTTTTTCTTCTAATGTTGCATTGCCCGTATGCAATCTGCAGGTATCTGGAGCAAGCACCCGTTGAGAAACATCTCTAACCTGTTCAAATAGCGCTCTTCTATCCTCACTGAAAAATCTTCTGAATACTGCTGAATTTCTTGCTAAATCCAAACTCATCAACGGTCCTTTTTTTGGCTTCGCGTGTTTATCTAAAACTAAGAGTACCATTTATTCACCTCAAGTGCCAGGGGCTCCGCCCCCTAGCGCAACCCCCTCTGTAATTTCTAATACATCAAGTAGTTATATAGTATGATAAATTATATAAGAACAGAACCTAATTAAAACCTTATTACCAGCTTTCTAATTTCTTCTATTATAAAAACTCCAAAAGAAATGGCCAATACAATCAAGAAATCGTTTTGATCCATTTTATTTATTCCAAAAAAACCATGTAACTGTGGATAGCTGTATAATGCAAACAGTACAATCATAATTAGCAAGAAAGCTACCAACCTAAATTTATTTCTTATTAATGATTTTAGTGTGCCAGCACTTAAGAGGTTAAATCCATTAATTGCTACAAATGCGAAAAATACACCATTCATTCCATAAGTTGAAAATACATATGCAATAATCCCAACCATTACTAATGCTAAAAATAAAGCCACAAACACTGTGCTATAAAATAACCTGTTTAGTCTTAATCTTGTTTTCTTTAAGTCTCCTGTTTCAAATGCCAATGCAAATGATGGGAAGTAAAATAGAATCATAAAGAAAATAGCAGAATTAAATTGAAGCGAAGGAACTAACGGCGTAAAGAGATTAGCAAAAAATAATATAAACAGCGAAAATGCAAACACTAAATGAAAGCGAATATAATTTGCAAGATTAAAGAAATATGATTTGACGTTATTAGACTCGTCTAGTTCCAAACTGCCCATTTGGACTACGGCCTTATTTTTTTCTAATAGATTAGCGATGCGTTCTTTTGTATCCTTCGTTGCATTCGCAACTACAGGTGTTTCTTTTAATCTTTCAATTAATTCCTGATCTGTAATTTTACTGTCCCAACCAATTACATCTTGTTCATTTGATATAATTTCAGAGTCTATTGCCAAGTATTTTGCAACCTCGTTTTTTTCCTTGCTTATATATATAACTTTTATGTCTGATTCTTTACATAATTTGATTAATTCATTAGATTTTTTACTTGGACTAAGGCCAAACACTAGGAATGCAAGAAAGATAAACCCATAATCTTTATCTTCTATTTTTTTTGCTTTTAAATCCTTATACGCAATAGCAACAACATTTAAGTTAGCAGATGTAAAAGAATTAACTTTTTTGGACAATTCCCTTTTATTTCCAAAGCTCAGTTGTTTTACCTTTTCATCCTCTTCTATAAAATCGCATTTTTCCAATATTGATTCAGGATCTCCCCGTGCTATTGCGGTATTCCTTTCTTCTGTCTCGTAAAAATATAAAGCATCCTTTTTTCCTTTGGACGGCTTTGTTAGTTCCTTACATGTTTCTCTTATTTTCGTCAAATCTAAATTATATGCAGAAATAATCGCTTTATCTATGTCATCCTTTTCGTTTATAGTTAGCGCAGCTAGTTTAACAATTTTATCTTCCATATCAAAATCATTAACTGCATAATCCTTCCAATCAGCAAAAATAGTTTTTAGTTCTATACTTTTTGATATGAAGTCCTCGTCTTCTATTATGACTGTATCTACAAATGCAGCTCTGTTGTCGATTTTTGTTTTTAACCTATTTGCTAAGAAAAACTCTGTTGCTATTGCCGTGCTCTTTGGCGTGCCTGCTGCCAATAATAGTAATGCTGTTGGAATTACACTAATTATAGGTTTTTTTAGAACTACAACACTAGTTCCAATATAAGCTATGGTTAGTACAATAAAAAGTAACGCAAGGTGCAGCTCTATTTTTTTAATAAATTGGTCTGTTTCTAATTTTTCTATTCCAAGTTCTTTAAGCTTTTTTTGTGTTACATATATTAAAATCGATGTGAAGATCGTATACGCTAGTAAAAAAACTAATGTTAGTTGTGCCTCTTTTATCTTGCCTACATAAAATAAACCAGTCAATAGCACCAATAATGCATATAAAAATGGGTTTCTTAGCTGCTTGTTGGTTATTACATTTGCTAGTTTTTCCATGCATTTACTTCTAAAAAATACTTTAAATAGATATGTGCTTCCAATACTTACTATGAGTCAACTCGAATTCTGTATTCACTATCCCTTTACTTCAGTTGCGAAAGCAGCACTAGAGCAAAGTGGCATAGCTATTAGCGACAGAATAGTAGAGCTTGCGCTTCAGAGAATAAAAACTGCTTTAAAGGAGGGCAAGGTAGCAAAAAGTTCAGCATTGCATGATAGTGAGAAAATAGAAAACATTGCTAGTTATGCTGCTGCACGTATGATACTTGGTTTCTCTAGGAACAGATTTCTTATAAACGCATATGCAGTTGCAGAATCTAAGCGTGCAAGCGATTATTTAGATGGTGAAAGTGATGAAATAATTGATAAAGTTGCGGGCGAGTTTAATATAAAAACAGAAGAAAAAAATGGAAATCTGCTTATTCCAGTTCATATTTATTTAAAATATTCACCGCGAGATGTCCATTATAGATTATCAAACCGTGAGCTAGCAAATGGCTACGTTAAACTGAAATCACGACATGAAAAGATCAGGCTTATAGAAGGTGCAATAAAAAAACACATGGAAAAGATTCCACTTGTTAAATCTCCTCCAGAATCAATTAAAATTGCTGCAGAAAAGCTTAAGGAATTCCTACCCAAGATACAGAGACAAGAGATTAGTTTTAGCCTTGCTAGTGGTGAGGTGCCTCCGTGCATAGAAAAACTGCTCGATTCTCTAAAGAAGCATGAAAATCTACCTCATCAAGCAAGATGGTATCTTGCCGTTTATCTAATAGGTAGGGGTATGCCAATGGAAGAAATAGTTAGTCTTTATTCTAATTTACCAGATTATAATGAAAAGATTACTAGATATCAGTTAGATCATGCAAAGAAAAAGGGTTATGCAGTGCCTGCATGTGCAACTATACTAACTTGGGGTTTATGCTGTGCTGATTGCAAGATTGGCAGTCCGCTTAACTGGCAAAAACTTGGAAAAGCGGATAGGGAAAGTTTGTTGAAAACTGGGCGAAGAATATGAACGATATTGATAGACGCATCGCATTAAAATTTATTGCAGAATATTACGCTAGCGCAGAGTTTAACATTTTTCAAATTGAAAAGCGCGAGTTTGGCATTGGTCTCATTAAGAAGATAGATGCAAGGCACTTGGCATTTGACAGTATGGAAGGATTTAGAAAATATCTCCTTACTAATACGCCGTTATTTGTTTCTCACTCTACTGCTTATTATGAATTTCCTGCTGCAACGCCAATTGAAAAAAAATCCTGGTTTGGTAATGATCTGGTTTTTGATTTGGATATGCACAGTGATGGAAAGTATGGTGTTTATCATAAACTTGAAGAAGTTAAGCAGGATGCAATCAGACTAGTTGAGGAATTCCTGCTCACAGATTTTGGAATATCAAAAAAAGATATTCTATATGTTTTTTCTGGAAACCGCGGTTATCATGTGCATGTGCGTGATAAGAATTATTTGGATTTATGCAGTGATGAAAGAAAGGAAATAGTTGATTATATTCGCGGGACTGGGTTAAATTACGAAAATTTTTTTGATATAAATGAAAGTGGTCGTATAATTGGTCCAAGGCCTGATGAAAAAGGTCATCGTGGCAGATTTGCACGCGCAGCAATCACAATGCTTGAAAAAGAGCCAGTAAAACTATCTCGAGTTTTTTCTAAAGACGAAATACGAAACAATTTTATTACTGGAGTGCGCGAAGGCAATTGGAGCAGGACTTCGATTAAGGATATTATTTCGCGATTGAAAATTGTTGCAGATACGCTTTTGCTTTCAACAGTTAATACAGATGCTGGCGTAACGCAGGATTTAAGTAAGCTTATTCGTGTGCCTAATAGCATACATGGCGAGACGGGTTTAATTGCGAAAATAATCAGTGATATAAATAATTTCGATCCGCTTAAAGATGCGGTAATTAATATTAATAAAAATGAAGCAAAATGCATTATTTTTACTGAGGATGTACCGGAAATAGAATTTGCTAATTCTACATTTGGTCCATTTAAAAAAGATGAGAAAAAAGAGCTTCAACTCGTAGTAGCAATATTTTTTGTATTAAAAGGAAGCGCTAGTTTTTGCAGTGGGCAATGAGCACAGAACCTTGCTAGCTCATTTAAAAATATTATTAGAGCAACTATCATTTATGAGATTATTTATCTTATCCTTGTTTATCTTTGTTTTATTAGTGGGTTGTTTTCATAATGCGCCATCACAACCAGCACCGTCTCCTCAACCAGTTCCTTCTCCAACACCTAGCCCTACACCAACCCCTCAACCAGCACCCAGTCCGGAACCTCCTGCTCCTGTGCCACAACCAGCTCCATCGCCTAGCCCAGTTCCTGAACCAGTTCCAACACCTCCATCTGATTCAGTTCCTGTATCTAGTGGAATTCCATCTGGAGCAAGTACTGCGTGTAGCGATTCAGATGATTCTGATGACCCATTAATAGTCGGAACTGTTACTGTTGAATACACAGAATATGGGTCTAATGTTTATCAAAATTACGGCAGTTGGTCTGATAGTTGCATAAATTCAAATACGGTACAAGAAGTTTCCTGCTCTCCTGAATCTTCAGATTTTTATACTACTAAATCAATAGCTTGTCCGAACGGACAAACATGTAGTGGCGGTAAATGTATGTCAAGCACATAAGCTAAAGTATACACTACTTTTTATTTCTTAGTAGTACCAATTCCACCTAATTGAATTCTCTGCGGAACGAGCGGTGGCGAAAGATTAAGCACACGAGCAACAAATATTCCATTGGCGCTACCAGTATAATTAATCGCACTTAAAATACCTTCAGCAAAAACATCTGGCATTTTCTTGCTTTTTTTCCATTCATCTTCAATTTCTTTCGCTAATTTCTTATCCTCTTTGGCTATGATAACGCCTTTTACGCGCACAAAACCAACATCATCAGCATAATTTGCATCATATGTATAGCTTACTTCTACATTCTCACCACTAACGCTTACGCCATCAACGCTTATATTTATGTTCAAACCTTTGAATTCATCTTCCTTTTTTTTCTTTCCTTCTACTGCATCTATTCTGCCGCCTGTTATCATAGAATCAATCCTCACTAATTAGTATACTTATTTTGAACCTATGGGTTTAAATGCTTAATTTGTGATCAATTTTTATGAGATTTACGACGCTAATCACATTCATCTTGTTTTCATCCATCATATTCGCAGATTTTCGTTTGGAAAATGTAGAAGTTATTATTAGTGATATAGATAAAGAAGGCGGCGCCCGCGTGCAGGAGATAATTACATTTTTAATTGTCGGGGATCTTTCTTATTCGCTTTATGATAGTGGACTTTACAATAATGATCTTAGTTTTTGGGCAGGAACCACGCAAATAACCGATGCAAAGCTACATCTAAATCCAAATAAAGTAGACATTCAGGATTTTAGGCTAATACCACAACCAAGAAAAGGTTGTAATATATTTGCAAATAGCTGCCGTGGCCAATTAATAATTGATTACAAGGCATTGCCGCATTATTCAAAAGGTCAGAGAATAAACGGAACCGGCCCTTTTTCGGTTAAAAAAGAAAAGCCCAGGACTACTACATATAGGATAAACTCAGATGCACTTTCTTTTACAACAACTAATATTGGAGATATTATAATTAACAGAGACATAACGCTTAAGATAGTTCTGCCAAAAACAAGTACTATCACAGAACTTAACCCATTCCCAGAAAATGTTGAGGTAAAGCTCCCACAACAGCTTGGCGAACTATCCTGGACAAATACCATACTTGTTAGATTTGTTCTTGCCTTTCAGGTTGAGGAGAGCCTAGGAAGTGAGGTTACCGAGTTTTTTACTGGCCTTAGCAGGACTGTTGAAAAGGTTATACGGGGAGAACATGGTTTGGCGGCCATATTGATATTATTAATTCTTGTTGGTGGTTATATCTACCTTAGTAGTCTAAAATATAAAAAAGAAAAGCGATAAATATGTACAAAGGTTCTGACTTAATAATTGAGTTTCTTTCAGCTAGAAAAAGCGCAACAGTAGAAGAAATAGTAAAGGCAACCAAGCTAAATGTAGATAGCGTTAGGCGCGCTTTGGAGTGGCTTAGGGATAATGGGCATGTAACGACCAAAACCTCATCAGAAGAAAAACTAATTGTGAAAGACGAGTTTCATAGATATTATGAAAGTGGTTCGATGCCAGAATATGATGTATTTAAGAAAGCAATTGCTGGTGCTGCGATTTCTGAGTTATTGCCTCAAGAAAAACAATTTGGTTTGAGTTGGGCAAAGGTAAAAGGATACGTGACTATTGAAAGTGGCAAGCTCGTCCCGCAGAAAAATCAAGCAGATATTGATGGGGATAGAAAAAAATTATGGGAAATATTTAATATAATAAAAGAAAAAGGTACATACGATGATCCTGCTGCACTTGAAGAGCTCTTTAGACGCAAGCTTATAGAACGACGCACGGAGAAAACTATTATTGTAGATTACACAGGAAAAAAGCTCGAACAAACTAGTTTTGATATTTCTGTCAAGAGCGAGAACGCAGCAGTTGGCAAGCAGCACCCTATTTCATTTTTAACAAAGAAAATAAAAAGAATATTTGCAGAGCTTGGCTTTTCTGAAATGACTGGAAGCATAGTTGAAAGCGCTTTCTGGAATTTCGATGCGTTATTTCAACCGCAGGATCATCCAGCGCGAGAACTTGCAGATACCTTTTATTTAAATGGCGAGGCAGAGCTTCCGGATAAAAAACTTATCGAGCGTGTAAAAAAATCGCATGAAGCTGGATGGAAATATAAATGGACCGAACAAGAGGCTAAGCGGTTAGTGCTAAGAACACATACAACTGCGCTCAGCGCCCGTTATCTTGCAGCTAATTATGAAAAAAAAGACCCAAAAAAATATTTTGCTATTGGCAGTGTGTTTAGAAACGAAGCAACTGATTATAAACATTTAGCAGAATTCCATCAAGTAGAAGGTATAATTGCATGGGAGCATGCAACATTTAGAGATCTTTTAGGTATATTGAAAGAATTTTATATGAAGCTTGGATTTGATAAGATTCGCTTCAGACCGAGTTTTTTTCCTTACACAGAGCCAAGCCTGGAGGTAGAAGTGTTTTTCGAACCGCGCAAGCAATGGCTAGAGCTTGGTGGCGCAGGCATATTCAGGCCAGAGGTAAGCGTTCCATTGGCTAATGTTTACCCTGTGCTCGCATGGGGATTAAGTCTCGAGCGCCCGCTAATGCTTATGCTTGGTTTAGAGGATATAAGGACATTTTACAGGAATGATTTGGATTTCCTAAAGTCTGTAAGGTTATGAACGACAATGAGTACTATGCTTAAAAATATTCTAATGATTTTGGTTGGCATTTTTTTACTAGTTATCTTATTAGCAATATTTCAACCTGCTCCATCAGAGAAACCAATAGAATTTAGTGGCAATGTTTCTATAAATAATATTAACCGAATTGGCAATCATGCATATGTCCTCTTAACTTCTGAAGGGCAAGGTAACATAACCCTATTTGCTTATTCTGAAAAACCATCCAAGGAAGTATTTGTTCTTAATGATAAGGGAATAGGGATGTCAAGATTTGAAGAATTTGTCCCTAATCTACGACATCTAGAAGAAATTGGTTTTTCCATAAAGCTTTCTGGTTCTACTGCAAAGGTTACGCGCGGTATATATGTTGTTGCAACAGGTGCTATGCCGTTTTATGTTTTTGATAACCTTAAGGAAACGAATGCAACTATTATCTACATTGGTAAGAAAGATCTATTTCTTCAAGCAGGGAATATAAAAAGCAGGCAATGGTATTCAGAACTTTCGGAACAAGAAAAAAAGAAGATTATTGTTTATGATAAAACATTGGATGAATTTCTGGAAAATAAGGAGGATATTAACCAAATAATTCTGGAAAACTCCTGGTTATTAAAGAATAAGAAAAATTTCTATATCTCAGGAAAAAATAAAACAACACTAAGCCTGCAGCTTTCAAATATCTCAGATAATGCGTATCTAAGGGTTTTCTATGATTTTGGAAAAAATGCAAGTAGCATTGTTGATTCTGGGATATTACAAAGCCAGCAGTTTCCAATTCAAAGAGAGTTTAATGTTTTTCCAGATGAAAAATTCGAATTCGAAGTAAATTTGAATAAAACAAACGGAACTGTTTATCTTATTATAGAAAAAGATGGGGCAGAAATATCACGCATAAAGGAAACCAGAATTATAGATGAAGGCGTGTTATACGAGAGATTATCTTTTAAAGATCCTGGAGATTATGTAATAAAAATAACTGATAACTCTGGCGTTATTGGAGGAACTATTGTTCATGTAAAAGAATTATCTATATCCTTGAAAGAAAGACGATTACACAGCTTCACTTTCTCTATTATTCTGGATGGCGAACCTGTTGATAAAACAGAGGCAGCAGTTTCATTAAATGAAGGTGGGTCAAAGAATTTTACTATAAATAAAGGCCAGTTATCGATAAATGCCCGGCTTAATAAAGGTTTTAATGAGTTTACTTTCTCAGTTTTTGGCTCTGAATACAAAGTTCAAGTGGAAAATAATTATGAGGATGCTACAGAGATTTATATAAAATACGGAACGCCCGGTGCTCTATTGGTTTTAGCTATCTATATATTTGCACGATTATCTAGAAAGCCTGTTTATGTAATTCGTATTGGTAATATTGCTAGAGAAGTAAGAAAAGAGCTAAAATGTCAATCAAAAAGGGCAATAGAATTATTTAAGCTTACAAGAAAAGAGCTTGGAATAAACGGTCCGATAACCGCGCAAGAATTTGGTTTTATAATGAAGAGGCACTTTACAGAGGGTGCAGATGTTACTGAAGGCAACATAGAAGAGCTTCTTAAAGAACTAGAAAAAGAAGGTCTTACTCAGCATAAGCGTGGTTATTATCAGTTAAGAGGAGACGGAAATTTAGATAGAAATGTCATGCAAAGAATAATCCGAGAAAAGCTTATAGAAAAAGGCATTAACTTTACTTTAAAGAATGATAGATTTTTTACTGCTAATTATGAAATAGCATTCTTAGGTAGCGGCCGCTTGGATAAGGCAATTATTGTATACGATAATGAAGGTGACTTTAAGAAATGGTTCAATGCACTTACAGAAAAAGATCGTGCAGCAACGAGGATAAAGCGTTTCAATGGCTCACTAAATTTTATATCAATAGATAGAATAGAAGAGGTATTGTGAATGGCAATTAGCCTTCAGCCTTGCGCAATGGGCCCATTGCTCACTGCCCAATGCTCATGGCAGGTAAACCTATGAGATTTGTTCTTATTCTGTTTTTGCTTTGCACTATTGCATTTGCACAGTTTTTAGATCCACCAATACATAACATGACATCGCTAAATAATGAAGCGTTATTGAATTTACAAAACAACTACTTAAATCAGCTAACAAAATCAACACCAACGATAAGTAATCCAGTAGAAGCAGCTGACGCCAAGCTCATAAAGTTTGACCCTGCTGTTGATAATTTTATATCAGCAGAAAATCAGCCCAAGCTCATTTGGATTTGGGCAGAAAAGCATGCAGAAGAAGTAAATATAGCAGCAGATCTGCAAAGCTGTACAGATGGCATTAACCTTCGATTTAATTCCAGAACAATTAATCCAAATATTGAATTTTTATTTAATGGAAACAACAAGACCACAAATGATTCTAGCACATTCTCAATTGACATTCCATTCTCAATTGAAGAATTATCTGCCACACCAAATCAAAATATCACTGTTTCGCTTTCCGGTGAGTTTAATTTTCTATACGATAGAACAGTTTTGCATTATCAATATTTGCCATGCAGCGAAGGTGGAGTAGAGGAAGGTTGCGTGGCAACGTGCGAACTTTACAGCATCAATTCAGATATAGCTAATTTTTCAAGGCAATTCTCGTCAGTGCTTAATTATACGGTTGAGGGAGGCAATAACCTATTCTTTTTAACCAAGCCAGTTTTGCGCGAGCAATGGTATAGAAATAATAAATTTAATAACTTAGTATTCTCGAATCGTGTATTTTATAAATCAGTAATTCTTTTTAATGACGAAGAGATCTCAAATACATCTATTTACAATTTTGATTTGTATAACGATAGCTTAGGTATTTTTTATATAAGAACTACTAATAAGAGTGAAGCGAACATTACATATATATTAATGAAAGAAAACACTGGCTTGTTTTCACCACATACACTTCAGCAATCCAATAGTTCGTATTCTTACTTATATCAAATAAACACTACTTATGTTGGCATCGGAGAAAATAACATTACACTTCTTATGGTGGATCGTTTCTTAAATAACGCTACAAAAATAGAACAAATAAATAGTAGAATGCTTTCTTTAGACGGATCTTCCAAAATTGCTAGGCCAAGTCTAGTTTTTAATAGCGCTGTAATATCAAATATTATTATTGGTGTCGGTATATTAGGTGTTTTCTTATTTATTATTCTTAGAAAAGTCCGCTAGATTTTTTCCCCTAGTGCAAACGTTCTCTTGATATCAGTTATTTTTACTTTGCATTGTTCGCCCTTTTTCGCGTTCTTTACAAAAACTATCAGCTCATCTTTTTTGGCGATGCCTTCTCCATGTGGATTTTGCGCAGTTATCTCTAATGTTAGCACTTCGCCTATATTTATCTGTGGTTTCATGTTATGATATTATTTAAAAGAAGTTATATTACTTTCTGTTCTTTTCATTCTATAACCTGATTCTTTGGTTCCTGAATATTGCTAGGCAGGTTAAGCGGTCCTCTAGAATAAACAGTCCCAAATATCTCCTGCGTTCTCCTAACTCTTTGTAATTCCATTGTGGTCACCTGTTATTATTTTTCCATAGACATTTAAATATCTTTTCTTTATCTCTCAACATATTCGACATGAAACGAATCGCATAAATCTTTTATTAATGTTTTTTGTTTTTTATTCAAATTTTCTTTTAAAATCCAAACCTGCTTAATTTTTTCAATGTTTTTTTCTATTGCCTGCTTAAACGTGTCCTCAGCCAAGCTATCTAGATGGTATTTTGGTAAGATATGGCCTATTGCAATATCATCTTCTAATTCCATCTTGTTGAAATCTCTTGGGTAATGGCCGCAGCCAACTGCAAAAACAGTTTCAAATGTTTTATTATTTTTTATTGACTTCTCTACCGCATGCGCAACTACTTTTGCAGCATTCTTATCTGTTAAATACTTATCACTTCCACCATACTCAACAAAGATGATTGGTACATTGCAGGTTGGACCGTGATGATCTGCTTCTAGCGTAACATCCCAGTTCAGTTGTTTATTTTCCTCGTATATGTTTTGCATTATTATTTTGAGCTTGCTTGCATATGCAATATTAAGCGTTCTTGGTGCACCACCAAAGTCTGCGTTATTCCAATTTCCTGGAAAATGTGCAGTAAGCGCTTTTTGCTCTTGTTTGCTTTTATGTGAGCTAAGCACGATTACGCAGTCAGTAACAAAATCAGTTGGCACATCTAGTATTGACTCAGTTTCGGTATCAATTAGTTTTACATTATCCCTCTGCCAGACGTTTTTTTCTATACTTTCGTAACCTAAGTTAATCATCTCTTCTGCAATATTCCTACTGGAGATATTCTTTGATGTGAATAGTAATACTGGCATAATTAACACCTTACTGAATTAAAATAAAAGCAAGTAAGCTGCGCAAACAAGTGGCAATGAGAGATTATCATCTATAGGTAACCTAATACTTTCTATTATTGTTGTTATAATGGCAAGTGGAACTATTTTTGGGCCAATGAATAAATATGCAATAAGTGAGGTAATAAAAAACGCAGCACTACCTTCAATAGTTTTTTCCTTATTATATGGAAGTTTGTATCTCCCATGTATACCAATAATAGTTGCGATTCCGTCAGATACGCCAAGAATAAATATTCCAACCAATATTTCATTATCTTCACTAAGTGCTGTTGCCAATAAGATTATTCCAAAAACATACCAGGCAGGTCCCCATCCGGGAAATCGTACGTTCTGTCTTTCTAGTGCATCTCCTATGTCATGAGCCATTGGTACGCGCTTGCCAGTTAGTTTAAAGTTTATCAATAAAGAGCCAATAAATAAAAGCAATAGTGCAATTGCAATTAGGTTTATTCTTCCTAAGTATATAAGAATGAACATAAACACTAGTCCAGCTATTACATGTACTAGCTGTCTAGCTAGCTCTCTTTCTCTCATTTAGAAAACCCCTGTTTTTCACCATTTTTTATTAATAGATCCGTAATATAATAAGAAATACCTGCAACAGCAATGCCGCCACCAACATCAACTAGTGAGTGCACTGTCAAGTATATGCGCGTGAATGATACAAATACTGCAAACAATAAATATGCAGGGTAGCTTCTCTTATTAAGAAATGCAATTGCTAATGTAAATGATAGCGCAGCATGAGTACTTGGAAAAGCATAGCTATTTGGGCAGTCTATTCTAGCAAATTCATTAATGCACGGTCTATTAATTTTAAATATCTCCTTTGCAGCAGCGCTTATAATAAATGCCAAAACAAATGCAAATATTATTTTTTTTATTTTTTCCCTTCTTCTTTCTCCAATGAGCATTGCTGTTAAAAGTGCTATGCCAAATATAATATCGCTATCCAATGCTTTTGATATATTGGTTAAAAGTTCATTATTTACCGTTGAGATAAATAAGGAGATATAGTCTTGCATGGATGTTTATTATCTTCATATATTTATAAAGTAAAATGTAACCGCAGCAAGCATGGAAGTGGCTATAAAATATATTATTACATTATGCTTTTTTCCCTCCAGCTCGGATATAAAATATGATGTAAGAAGCGCATAGAGTATTATATAAGCAGGCATTATAGTATAAAAGATATTGAAATCTATTGCTGTTTTAGATAGCTCTTGCATGCTATACGCTAATCCAATCGTAGATTTTATTATGAGTGGCATAAGAAGGCTTGAAAAAATTAATGTATATTTTTGCGTTGCCAGTGTGTTATTTCGTTCTCTGTCTATTTCTCTAAATTTTAATATATCGTCTGCAACATAATTTAGTTTATCAATAGTGTTCGTGTTTATTGCCAACGCAATAAAACTGCAAACACGCTTTAAAATTTGAGAATGAGTTCTTTCGCTTAAGCTAAAAAGTACTTTTTCCGGTTTGATGTTTGCTTCTAGTTGTTTTTTTGCCACCTTGCTTTCCAGTGCAAGTTCTCCATATCTTTTATCTTGCCACATTTCAAATATTCTATCAAGTTTTACTCCTTTTGGTATAGCGCTTGCAGTCATTAGTGCATCTGGAATTTGCTCTTCAATATCAGCGATTCTTTTTTGTTTTTTATAATCAAGTATGAAAATGAAAAACAATATAATATATGTTATAGCAATAAAGATTTTATTTAGTGGTTCTTCAAGCACTAGCACCGCAGCAACCAATATGAATGCAGCAAGCATTGGCGCATAGTTAAATTTGCCCCTATTTTCAAATATTATATTTGGCAATGTTGATTTTGCAACTAATACAACAGATGTTGCTAATACAGGAAGGACTAATAGAAAGATTATAGTTATTTGTTCTTTATTGAACTCGCTTTCAAATATTCCTTTTCCTAATATCGTTGTTACTATGAATAACGTTGGTAGAATAGTAGATAGCGCTATGAATATTAAACCGAATATCGCGACCCTTGATGAATATTCTCTTAGTTTAAATCTTTGTATAGATAGTAGTTCATCTGCTAATTTTTTCAGATCCTGCGCCCCAGTACCGATTTGATATACTATTATTATCTGATTTATTGCCCTTTTGATTGTTAAAGATTTTATATTGCTAGAAAAAGCAGATAACCTTTTTTGTAGAGACGCACCTTTTTCAACATCTGCTACTATTGTTTTTAATTCTTTATTTAATTCACCACTTTCTTCGCTAGCTATTTTTATGGCCTTTTGAAATGGGAGGTTCATATCAAGCAATAGTGACAGCGTTCTTAGTACTATTGGCAATTCACTTTCCATTCTATGTATTGTTAATGAATATTCAAAGCTTGGTAATTTTATTAATGTAAATACAAATACAGCAAACAGAATTAGCGTTACTCCAAAACCATACAGGTTGAAATCAAATTTTAGTAATAATATTAAAATGGAAAAAAGTGCTGAAAGAAAAAGTGAGACAGACAGATACTTTTTTGCCACTGCCTCTGGTTTTATATATTTTAATACATCTAGTTCTTTGCTTTCTATATTAATTTCAGGAAAATAATTAGAAAGTTTGACTAAAACATCAACTATCCTCATAATTTAACCCATAGAATTGTTTTTGGAATCCTTTAAAAAATTGTTTGTATGTTTTTGGTAATTTTTTTATTATTTTTGTTCTTTGGATCAGCTCATCATTTATTTCTTTTTTAGTTAGCCCCATTTTATCCCCTATTTCTTCTAGTAGTTTGCTGCTATTGTATATTAAACAGTCTTTCTTATAATCATAATGAGCAACAGTCGTATGTCTATTATTCGTATTTTCAGATACTTCTACTATTTTTCTTATTTCAAAATTTCTTTTTGCTTTCTTATCATATTTTATCATTCTTTTCTGTATGACGATACAGCTTATGCTGTTTAAATCAATCTGATTTATTCCAAATGTTTTCAGCCTTTGCAATGCCTCATTTGTGCTTTGTGCATGCATTGTTGCATAGCTTCCGCGCGCCTGGCCTGCTAGCAAAACATCAAATAGCGCATTTGCCTCATCTCTATTTCTTATCTCACCAACAATAATTCTATCTGGTCGCATTCTAAAAGAATCATAAACTAGTGTTTGTAACGATATTCCCATATCCTTATTCGCAACTAATCTTAAGCTGTGCTTATGCGGGATGTTTATCTCTGGCGTTTCCTCTGTTATTATTACCCTGTCGCTAAGAGGCACGAAACTAAATAGCGCGTTTAATGTTGTTGTTTTTCCGCTAGCAGTATTACCTGCAATTATTACTGAACTATCGCTTTGCATCAAGATCGACAAATAAGCCATTGTTTTTTCATCTACGGTGTTATTTTCGCATAATTCTGCGGGAGAGTATGGCGTTTCCCTAAATCTTCTTATTGTTATTTCGCCGTTGCTTATTGGCGGTAGCGAGGCGTGCAAACGATCGCCATTCGGCAATATCGCATCTAATCGCGGGTTTTGCAGCGTTATTCTTCTTCCTATTCCATGCGCCATTTTGTTTACTACATCTGTTATGGCATGCTCATTTGTGAAGCATGCATTAACGCTTAGCCAACCATTCTCTCTAGCGTAAATGTATGCTGGCTTGTGCACACCTATAATACTAATTTCTTCTATATTTTTATCCTCTAGTAATTCATCTACAAAACAAAAGCCGTATATGTGCATAGATGCTATTTTGCTTAAGTATTCAGTTTGCTCGCCATCTAAATAAGTTCCTTCATAGCTTGCCTGTTCTATAATTAGATTCCTTATTGTTTCTTCTATATCTTCTAAACTCTTTATCTCTTCGCTGCCAGTTTTTTCGCGAAATCTCTCTTCTATTTTTAAAATAAGTTCTTTTTCTTCATCGCTTATTTTTGGTATCTCGAGTTTGTATTGTCCTTCATCTAGTATATCCCAACCTAAATCAATTGAATTTTTCTGTTCATATTTTTTTGTTATTGCGTACATTTATTCGCACCATTACAACTGCATACATTTCCGTTTCGTTCGTGGCCCACTGCTGATTGCCCATTGCTCACGGCCAATTTACGTGCTTCCTCGCTCGGTCTTTTTATAATATTCATATATTTTGAGTCTTTTCTTTTTAATAGTACAATTCTAGATTCCCAGTCATCATCTATAACGCGGTAGTTTGGCAAAAGCATAGCGAGTCTTTCTGAGAATTTCTTTACTTCTTCATGCCCGCACATATTATCGACGCCTAAGCGCTTTCTCGAGAATCCAAGAGCCATGTATGACTTTATCTCTAAAAAATCTGCTTTTGATTTTTCCATTAATTCAGCATAAGCTGGCAATAACGATTCAGCATCATTAACATTTTTTATTAATGTGAATCGAATGACCCTTCTACAATCAAATTGCGCCATTATCTCTAATGTGCGGTTAAGGCGTTGCCAGCCATCGCTATAAATAGATCTGTTTATTTTTTTGAACATTTCCTCATTAGCAGCAGTTAGCGATACATATAATTGAGTAGGCAGCGCGTTTTGATCTGCTAAGCGTTGCAAATGTTCTGGTTCCTGCCCATTTGTCACTACAAAAACAGAGCGCACATCATTTCTTGATGTAAGTATTTTTATCATTTCGCCTAATCTAGGATAAATAGTTGGCTCGCCACTAAGCGAGATTGCCCAATGTGAGGGAAAATCTTCAAACGCCCGCTTAAATTTTAGTTTATTTACACCAGCCGCACCACCCAAGCCACTTATTAATTTTTTCCTTGCTTTTACTGTTTCATTTATTATAAGTTCAGGGTCATCCACTTCTTGCTCGCCAAACGTTGTTTTCTTCATCCAATCGCTCGGGCGCCAGCAAAATACACAAGCCTCAGTGCACCATGCCAATGCTGGAGACATCTGAGCGCACTTATGGCAGTCTATACCGTAGAATTTTACCTTATAACATCCACGATGGCCTTTAACAGATTTCTTGTTCCAATGGCAGATTTGCACACCGCTATGATTACCAACTATTCCATATGTTTTTTGATATTGTTTTAGTGATATTGGATTGAATGTTACCTTGCCATTATTACTGCCGTCTTCGATTCGTTTTTCTTGGAAATCTTTTACTAGTTGTGCGACCCTTTTCTTCTCTTCTTCTAGAATTTCATTCTCTTGCCCAGGAATTATAATTCCTTCATTAATATCTCCATCCACCATATTTATTACCGCAGAATTAGTTTAGATAAATTTATATACATAGTTAGATTAAAATATATTCCTACAACTAATAAATCGTGTTTTTATGAAAAAATCACTTCTTAAAGTAATTGTTTGTCCAGATTGTAAATCGTCTATGAAATGCAAAATAAAGCAATCTGACAAGCTTGGTATCAAGGAAGGTTTTCTACTATGCAGTTCATGCAAAAAAAGCTATAAGATAAAGAATTATATCCCTCGTTTTGTTGTATCGGATTTATATGTTGATAATTTTAGCTTTGAATGGCATGCGCATAAGAGTACTCAGCTTGATTCTAAAACTGGAAGAGATGAATCTACTAAACATTTTCAGCGCATTACTGGGTTTAACCTAAAAGACCTAAAGAATAAACTTGTTTTGGATGTTGGTTGCGGAAGTGGCAGGTATTCAGAGGTCACATGCAATGCTGGTGCAAGAGTTGTTGCTATTGATCTGAGTTTTGCAGTTGATGCAGCATTTCAAAATCTTGGTAAAAGAAATGACATTGATTTTATACAAGCTGATGTTTTTCACCTTCCTTTTAAAGAAAATACCTTTGATTACGTATTCAGTTTAGGGGTACTTCATCATACTCCTAACTGCAAAGAAGCCTTTATGCAACTTCCGAAGCTCTTAAAGAATACTGGTAGGATTAGTATATGGTTATACTCAAAAAAGATCCATTTTCTAGCAACAGATGTACTAAGAATTGCCACTACGCGCATGGATAGAAAACAGTTATACAGTGTATGTAAATTTGTCGTCGAGCCAATATATTCTGTTACGCGGATCCCGATAATTGGGTATCCATTTAAGGCTTTTATCTCTACACATGAAAATAAAGATTGGCGCTTGCTCGATACATTTGATTGGTACTCTCCAAAATATCAGTCAAAGCATTCTTTTGATGAGGTAATAGACTGGTTTAAGGAAGCTGGTTTGCATGACATAAAGAGGCTTGATTTTCCTACTGCTGTTACTGGTAAGAAGTCTAATTGATTACTTTTTTATTTCTTTCTTAACACAACTTATTCTATGCGAATTGCGATGAATGCTGATTCTAGAATTAAAGCGAGGTCCAGAGTTAGCGCCCATGATGTTTTTAGAAGATACAAAAAAGAAACAAAACAAGAGGTTCGAAAACCAGATGTAAAAGAAAATAAAGCGCTTAAGGAAATAAAGGAAGTATGGCAGAGGTTTAAGTATTCTTACGATGATCGCGATGAAGTTGATACAGAGGTTTTTGGGAATTATGTAGAAGCATCTGCATTAGTCAAAGTCTTTGCCAGATTACCTTATACGCCCAAGGATGTCCAGTTATTTGCTATCGCGCTAGCAGAGTTTCAAGAGGAACCGCATTTTAACCTTAAGGCAGGGGTTTTCTTAAGTGCACTTATAAATAATGGAAGTGCGAAGCATTATAATTTGGATTTATCTCACTTATCCCATCTTTCTGAGGGGATATGTTTTCTGGGTTACGAAAATAATAAAATTGTCAACGTAACAGGTAATGTTGATGTTGGTTTAGGGCAAGAAATGCGTGCAGGCAGAATTGTTCTAGATGGCAATGCAGGCGTATTCGCAGGTTCGGATATGAGCGGCGGAACATTGGTAATCAAAGGAGATGTACTAGATAATCTTGGAGATGGCATGTCTGGTGGAAAAATTATACTTCATGGATCTGCCTATCCAGATGTCGGAAAGGATATGAGCGGTGGCGAGATTCATCTAAACGGAGATCCAGCTCGAATAGGATGCAATATTCATGGTGGAAAGATTTATTATCAAGGCAAGCTTATTGCAGGCAAAGAATAATAAGTTATTAATCTATTTATCTAAATGATTTTTATGAACATTACTATAGTTGGCACTGGCTATGTTGGTCTTGTTACAGGCGCATGCCTCGCAGAGCTTGGCAATAACGTCACTTGCATAGATATTGACAAATCAAAAGTTGACATGCTTAATAAAGCGAAAGCTCCTATATTTGAAAAAGGACTTGAGAATTTGTTGAAGAACCATGCTGGAAAAAAGCTAAATGCCACAAACCAGTTGCCACAAACAGCAGAAGTTATTTTTATTTGCGTTGGCACGCCTTCGCGCGAGGATGGAAGTACTGATCTAAAATATATTGAAAATGCTGCGCGAGATATTGGAAAAAAGCTGAAATCGAAAAAAGATTATTGTGTTGTTGTAGTAAAAAGTACAGTTCCACCAAAAACTACTGAAAGCCTAATCCATATTTTAGAAAAAGAAAGCGGAAAAAAATGCGGAAAGGATTTTGGAATCGCAATGAACCCCGAGTTTTTACGCGAAGGCAACGCAGTTTATGATTTTATGAATCCAGACAGGATTATTATAGGTGCAAATGATGATAAATCTTATGAAAAAGTCTACGGGTTATATAAAAATTTTAAATGTCCTATTTTAAGCACTGATTTACGAACTGCAGAGATGATAAAATACACAAGCAATGCGTTTCTTGCTACGAAAATAAGTTTCTCAAATGAAATTGGCAATATCTGCAAAGCGCTGAATATTGATGTTTACGATGTAATGAATGCAATTGGCATTGATAAGAGAATTGGGCGGGCGTTTTTGAATGCTGGAATTGGATATGGAGGCAGTTGTTTTCCAAAAGATGTCAAATCTCTAATATCCACAGCAAAAAATGTTGATGTTAGTCCAAAGATACTAAACGCGGTTATAGGCGTGAATGAAAACCAGCCATTAAAGATTGTTGAATTAGCAAAAAAGAAGTTAGGTACACTAAAAGATAAAAAAATTACGATCCTTGGTTTAGCGTTCAAGCCAGATAGCGATGATATGCGTGAAGCGCCTAGCATAAAAGTAATCAATGAGCTGTTAGCTAGTAGCTGTAAGCTCGCGGCTTATGATCCAATTGCAAATGAAAATGCGAAAAAAATATTTGGAGATAAAATAGAATATGCGAGTTCGCTAAAGGGGGCACTTGCTTTTTCAGATATTATTTTTATTCTTACTGAATGGGAAGAGTTTAATGATGAAAAATTATACAAAGATAAAATCGTTTTTGATGGCAGATACGTTCTAAAGAAAAAGAGTGATAAAAATTACGAAGGGGTTTGCTGGTAGCTAAAACCTCCTTCTAACTAAATAGCCAGCAATCCTAAGCCCATCGCTTACCCTTAGTTTTGTCTTGCCCCCTCTTTTTTTGTATTCAATGGGGATTTCACAAAATCGTAAACCATTTTTAACACATTGTACAAAAAGATTAACCTCTAATTCAAAATGAGGTGCATTTATACTTATTTTTTTGTATGCCTTTTTCGTAAAACCCCACATACCAGAGCACACATCACTTATATTCTTGCCATAAGTCAAACTGGCCAGCATAGTAAGGAAGATATTTCCAAATTTATTAATCGGAGTCATAGCTCCATTTTCAATGTTACCTCTAAATCTTGAGCCAATAGCAACATCAAAATTCTTTAGTAATTCTAAAAATTGCGGAATTTTTTTAACAGGGTAAGTAAGGTCAGAATCCATTATGATTAAGTAATCCTCAGTTATCCTTTGCAATGCGTGTTTTACTGCGAGTCCCTTTCCTCTTTTATTTATTGCTATTACTTGTGCACCCATTAACTTTGCGATTTTTTGTGTATTATCTGTTGAGTTGCTGTCTACCACAGTAATCTTGTATTTTTTAGAGATACTTCTAATGCTATCTATCATCTTTGCTATATTTTCTTCTTCATTATATGTTGGGAGGAGAATAGTTACACCCATAAATTAACCTTTTTTTATTTTTTCTATTATGCTTGTTGTGGAGTATCCGTTTAAATAATCAATAAACTCTATTCTTCCACCGTTTTTCTCTACTGCTTTTTTTTCAGGAATCTTTTTGTCTTTCCAGTCACCACCTTTAACATGGGTATTAGGTTTGATCATCTCAATAAGATTTAGTGGTGTTTCCTCGTTAAAAACTATGGCGTAATCAACTGCTTCAAGTGCTATTATTACCGCCAATCTTACAGCTTCACCATTTATTGGCCTTGTTTTGCCCTTAATTTTCTTTATTGAGTTGTCGGAGTTAAGTCCAACTATCAGCACATCTCCGAGTTTTTTAGCTTCGCTTAGATAATAAACGTGGCCATAGTGAAGTATGTCAAAACATCCATTTGTAAATACTATTTTTTTCCCGTTTTTTCTGAGTTCTTGAACCAATTCCATAATATTATACTTATCCCTTATTTTTCTATTTAGCACCGGGCTACAACTTTCATTTATCATTTTAGCCGCCTCATTTAAGTTCTTAGCATCTCTACCTATTAATATCGTTTTACATCCTGCAGTTTTCCCTGCTTTAATATCGCTTTCTCGATCGCCAATCATCCAAGAATGTTTTAAATCAATGTTATGTTCTTTGGACGCTTTCAATATCATGCCAGGTGCAGGTTTTCTACATTCGCAAACACGGTTATATCTCTCTACATTTGCTTCTGTTGGATGGTGGGGACAGAAATAAATGCTATCAATTTTGGCTCCCAATACTTTTAGTCTTTTTATCATTTCTTGGTTAAATATTTCCAAATTCTCTTCTCTATATAATCCTCTTGCTATGCCAGATTGATTTGAAATGATAATTACCAAGAAGTCTGCTTTATTAAAAGTTTTAATTGCTTCTGCTGCACCATCTATTATTTCTAAATCCTCTATTTTATGTGTGTATCCCGTGTCTTTTACAATTACGCCGTCTCTATCTAAAAATACTGCGCGTTTCATTCAAATCCTCATTCAAAATTCTTAAAGTCCTCTAATGTAACATGTGGTCTTGTTCTTCCAATAGCAATACCAGCGGCAAAGTTAGCTATTTTAACAGCATCCTCAAGCGTATAGTCCGAAGCTGTTGCCAATGCTAACGAAGCAATAAAGACGTCGCCTGCACCAGATACATTAACTATTTTCTTCGCAACACTCGGAACGTTTCCTTCCTTGCCATTATCTATCCATAATATTCCTTTTTCCGAGCGTTTTACAACTAATTTACAATTCATTTGCCTAGCAAGTTTTTGAGCAAACTGCCTAATAATTCCATCATCATTAGTTGGAGCTGCGCCAAAATGTTCACACAATTCTACTCTATTTGGCGCGATAATATCTGCACCTTTATAATCCGATACGAAACCTTTACTGTCTACGATTATTTTTCTATTGTTGCTTTTTGCCTTAGTAATTATCGCTTCGCGCAATGTCGGCGTAAGCAATCCTTTTTTGTAATCAGATATTACAACTAAATCCGCATTTTTTAATAAAGTGTCTAATTTTAAGATAATTTCCTGTTCTGTTGTATTTGATATAGGGTATACGACCTCCTTATCAAATCGCATTAACATCTGCCAGAATGGGGATGTTGCAACGCATCTAGTTTTAATTGTTGTTTTTCTCCCATTTTCTATTGCTACGTTCTGGAATGAGGCACCGGCACTTTTAAATAATTTCTCGAGTTTTTCAGCCTCTTCATCATCACCGGCAACTGAAACCAAATTTGTTTTAGCGCCAAGATGTAATAAATTCGTTAAAACAATGCCTGCCCCACCAAGAAACATTTCTTCTGATTTGCAATTAAGTACTGGCACTGGTGCTTCAGGGCAGATCCTGTCAACTGTTCCATAAATATAATGATCGATTATTATATCTCCAATTAGCAAAATGTTCGAGTTTTTGAATTTTATTTTCATAAATCCGCCTCAATAAGTTCGCATATTAAATGAATAATCATTATGTGTGCCTCCTGCACGCGCTGCGTGTCATTTGAAGGAACAATTATTTCGCAGTTACATAATCCTTTTAATTTTCCGCCGCCTTTTCCTAAAAGCGCGATAGCGTTCATACCGATTTCATTTGCTTTTTTAACAGCTCTTATTACGTTTTCAGAATTTCCGCTTGTACTAATTGTAAATAAAACATCTCCTTTTTTTCCAAGTGCCTCAACTTCGCGTTCAAATATTTTTTCAAATTCATAATCATTCCCTATTGCAGTCATATTAGAAGTATTTGTTGTTATTGCAATTGCTGGCAATGCCTTTCGTTCTTTCATAAATTTGCCTACAAGTTCACCAGCAAAATGTTGCGCATCTGCAGCGCTTCCACCATTTCCACATATCAAAAGTTTCCCGCCTTTTATATATGCGTTCGTTATTATTTCTGCTGCTTTGATAATATCGCTTTCGCTATCTGTTATTTTTTTGCACGTTTCAATATGTTCGTTTATTCGTTGTTTCATATTTGTCATTTCATTATCTCCAATACCATTTTCTCTACTTTATTTACACTTATATCTAGCATACACTTTTGATAAATCCTATTTATACATATATATTCGTGAGAGTTTTTATTGGTACCACAAGGGCTGCACCACAGATTTGTATATAAGTGGTGTACGTTTTTTCCCCATGAACCATATATAGTAGGAGTGCTTGGTCCATATAAAACTACTGAAGGTACATCAACCGAAGCTGCAAGATGCGCAGGCCCAGTATCTGCAGAAACAAATACATTTGCTTTAGTTAAAAAATATGCGAGTTGTGGTATTGTTAATCTATTATAGACATCTATATACTCACTATTGAACTTGCTTTTAAATATTTCAACTTCTTTTTTATCCTGGTCAGATCCGATTATTGCGATCCTCAGTTTTCTATCATCCAATCGCTTCGCAAGTTCAACAAATCTTTCAGTTGGCCAACGTTTTTCAGGTGCATTTGGTCCATTACCAACGTGCAATACAACAATTTTTCTCATAACTCCGTTAATTAAATTATCCACAAATTTAATATCGTTGTTTGTATATTCAATTTTCTCTAATTCAATATCCTCATTTCGCTTAGTAGTAATTATTGATACTAGTTTGTGAAACTGCTTAATCATATGTTCATTTTCATTACATTCAATTGTTTTATCATACAATAAACATCTAGGATTCTTATCTAAAGAAAAACCAACGCCAAAACGCGCATTAGATAAAAAAGATATAATAGCAGAAGTTCGTGAATACTGTTCAAAATCAATAATCACATCAATATCTTCATTTCTTAATTTATCTATTGCATTTAGGATTTTAGATGGGATAAGAACTGGATTTGAGAGATTTATATCAATTACTTTGTCTATTGTTTTGTAAAAGCTGGCTAATTTTTTATTCCCAGTTAGCGTTAGCAAAATCAGCTTAGCATTCGGAAATATCTGCTTTAATAGCTTAAAAAATGGAGATATCATTATTACGTTCCCAAATCCAAAGAACTTGATTAGTGCTATTTTCTTTATCTCCTTTGGTATCTCTCTTTTCTTGCCCAGAATACCCAGCATATGACACAATAAGCTTCCTGCGCCCTTGTCCATAATACGGATTAGGCTAACGCTGTCTACTCTTCTCCGTGATACGGTTTTAGAATTCATTTTACTCCCCATAAAGCCTATTAATATAAATTTGTCTATCCTAACTATTTTAAGCATTAGTATTTTATATTGTTATTTTTGGTGTTTCTATGTCAGTTGATTTCTCAAAGATCAAAACATATTCGCTTTATGATCGGTCAAGCCTAAGCAATGTTAAAGATTTTGCAGCGCCATTTAGTGGAGATTTAGGCGCTTTATTAGCTAGTATTCCGAATATCTATAGTGGTAGCGATTTTAAGGCAATTATAAGCCATTTAAAGGCTGCAAAAGCAGCTAAAAGGAAGATTATCTGGGGTATTGGCGCTCATGTAATAAAATTTGGTTTAAATCCACTTTTAATTCAGTTAATGGAAAATGGTTTTATTACGTCTATCGCCGTAAATGGCGCTAGCGCAATACATGATGTTGAATTCGCTTTAGCAGGTAAAAGCTCAGAAGATGTTGGTGAAAGCTTGCATGAAGGCGAATTTGGTGTTGCAAAAGAAACAGCAGAATTTATTAATAAGGCTGCAAAGATTGCGGCAGATGCGAACGTTGGTTTTGGTGCAGGCTTAAAGCGCCTTTTAGAGGAAACAAAACCAAAATATGCGAAATACAGCATACTTTGTGCAGCAGCAAGGCTTAACATTCCAGTTACTGTTCATGTTGCGCTTGGAACTGACATAGTGCATATGCATCCATCTATGAGTGGTGAAGCAACAGGCAAAGCAACATATGATGATTTCAAATTATTTTGTAATGAGGTAAGTGAGATTAGTGGTGGCGCCTATATTAATGCTGGTTCAAACGTTCTTTTGCCTGAGATATTTCTAAAGGCAATTGCAATAAGCCAGAACCAAGCTGTGTCGGCAGGGCAAAAAAACGCCGACACAATTGATGAAATTTCTAAATTTCATCAAGGCAAAAAGTTAAAGGATTTTATAACAGTTGTTCTTGATTATAACTATCAGTATCGCCCACTGCGCAATGTTGTTGAACGACCAACAAAAGGGATAGGAAAAGGTTATTATCTAATTGGTAGGCATGAGTTAATGATTCCTTTACTGGCCGCTGCGCTTTTGAGTAAGTGAAATCATGGTAAAAAATTTTATTAAACGCGAGTTAAGTTCGGATACTTTTAAGTATGTACTTCTTTTAGCGCTAGTTGTTGCTCTTGTCAACTATAATTTTTTAAGTCAGTTTAAGCAACTACCAAGTCCGCTTTATGGAGGCGATTATTATAATCACTTAGGGAGCATTTATCATATTTATTATGGCGGATCTATTTTTGAAAATGGGCAAATGCTCGGAGAGATCCAATGGGCTCCCTGGCTTTATCATTCATATGTTGTAATTCTTTCGAAAATTACGGGCGTGGATCCGTTGTTTGGAATTATATATTCGTCACTTCCATTAATTTTCGTTAGTGCAATCATTGTTTATTTAACTATTACTCGCTTTACTGAAAACAGATTGTTAATCCTATCAGTCATTCTAATTTTCCTTTCTGCCTATCCGATATACAAATATACATTATTCGCATTTTTCGTTACTTCGCCTTTAATGATTCTTGCATGGTTTTTGTTTCTGGAAAAACAAACTCAAAATCGTTTTATATTTTTAGCAATTGCTATAGCGCTCGCGCATTTATCAAGTACGCAGCTATTTTTTGCAAGTATTATTTTGTTTGGCGTTATAATGCTGGATCTAACATATAAAAATTATAAGAAATCGAAAAGTTTCGCTTTCATTCGTTCTTCGGATTTTATAAAAGAAATAATACCATTTGTAAAGGTTTTTGCCTTAGGTTTTCTTTTGTCTTTAGTCTATTGGTATGCACCACTTTTTGTTTACAAAGGTGCAACGCCCAATGATCTACAAATATATGGTTGGCCAGATTATACGAAATTTGATTTACAGATAAAGTCAATAACAGATGAATTACGTGGTACTTTTTTTGCAATAAATTTTGATAAACTAGAGAATGTTGTTTCTTCCATGATTTCAATTCTGGAGTTAATTGGTGCCATAGCCATCGTATTGAATCGTAATATTAATCTCTTTTATCGTTTTGTTTTTCTTGTTTTAGTAGCTGCATTGATTGGTTTATCTCATCATTTGATTTTATTTAATCTTTTACATACGCACCTCGCACCAGGGCATTTATTCCAAATGATGCAATTTCCGCTCGAGCCTATAGAAATATTATTTGCTTTAATTTTTATCAAAGAGAGGATAAAGTTAGATAACTTGATAAAGATCGGTTCTAGTGAAAAAGGTATTGCAATAACCGAGTTATTATTAGTTTTGCTTGCAATTGCATTTTTCTATAATCATTTTGCAGATCTTGAAAAGAATAAAGGTGGTGCTAATGGCCCAGGTAATTGGGTTTCTGCTGGTCGAAGCGATCTATCCTCAATGCATAAAGAGATAAAATCCTGGATTTTATCAGATACTAGCCTAAGCGATGTTTTCCTTACAACCAATGAAGGGGGGTTTATGCTGAATGCGCTCAGTGGTAGAAAAGTAGTTACATACAGGAGAACGCATGCACCAGTCTATTCAGATATGAATCAGCGTGCATTAGATGCAGCGGTCATGCTTTATGGAAAAAATGATGCTGTAAGAAAAGAGCTTCTTAGAAAATACAATGTAAAATATCTATTATGGACAAATGATTGGTTTGGGCACGAGTTTATAGTTCAAAATAACCAAATTGCTAGATTCTTTGACCCTCTTATGGTTAAAGATAAACCAGATTATCGTAGTTATCTGGATAAAAATGGAGTTAGATACGTTGAAATGCATACTTCTTTGGATCCGTATACATTAGATGTTTATCCAAAATATGATATGTTGGTTACAGGTGCAATAACTGTTGAAGGTTCGAATATTCTTTATCCTTGGGATGTAGGTCTCAATAAATACTTAAAACCAGTAAAGTTTATTGGTATTCAACAGCAAGGCGAACAGATTGCATGCTTGGGTGAATGTGCGATCATTTATGAAGTAAATGTTAATTGAAACGATTCTTATGTTTGAAAATTTTGCCGTTTTTATAAATAAGAATTTAGGGTTAATGAACGTACTACTTATTCTGATTATTCTATTCTTTATAATGGACTTTTTTTATGAAGTTGCGTGGTTGGTAATTTTTCTGCTCCCTTACTTTCTTTTGACTTATAAATGGAATCTTGGTTTATTAGAGCGCATGCTACTTTCTCTTCCGTTGGCAGCACTCTTTACCAATGTTCTTTATTTATTGTCGGTTTTCGGTCTTCCCTTACCATTGCCTTTTATCTATCTTCTGCTTTTAATTTTTCCAACACTATTTGCATTTATCTTCTATAGAGAAAAAATAAAATCAGACCTTAATCGTCTAATTAATTTAGAACCTCTGGCAAACAGGAATCTTATGTTTGTTTTGCTAATCCTGATAGTTTCCCTATATGCTTATCAGGGATTTTTAAGTACAACATACATCCAGAAAACAGATGCCATGTCGTATTTAGCCAGGATTCATTTCGTTAAAACTTCTTTAGAATATTATGAAATAATTTTTAGCTGGTACGACAAGGAACAGCTTGGCTACCCTATGTTTACATTTGACCCTCCGCAATCATTTATTTTTGGGGGAACATACCAGCTAATATCCCATGGAGATTTAAGAAACGCCTTTAACCTTATTTTTCTGTTTTTTATAATATTAATGGCCCTTGGCGTATTTTTGTTGAACAAGGCCATACTAAAAGATCCCTATTTATCATTTATATCCACCATTATATTTATAATAAACCCGGTACTAACATTGAATTCCGCGTATGTTGGCAATTATAAGTTGTTCTCTGCATTTGCTGCCATGTCTGTTGCATTATACTTTATAATAAGGACCTACCAGGTGCATGATAATAAGTATCTGCTGCCAATCGCGCTGCTGATTGCTTACGCATTTTTGTCCCACCCCAGTGTCGGTCTAGTTCTATTGTCCTTTCTTATGCTATCATGGCTTGTTTATTCCTTTAAAAGCAAAAGCGTTACTGGCATTGGCGCGCTGTTCGGAGCGTTGAAATTTCCAATGAAAGTGGTGTTTATATTTTTTTTCCTTGTCGCTTTTTTCGTTGTTCCAATCGTGATCTATTCCGGTCACATATCAAAAATAACATTTGAATTAGGCAGCGTTGACGCGATCAATCTGCTGCTACTTCCGCTTTTCAGCGAACCGGAAATAAAATTCACAGGGTCGAATAACTTGAACGTTGGTTTATTTTATGGTATTTTTGTAACCCTTGGGTTGATTATTCTGGGTCGTGAGGCGGTAAAAAATAAGAGAAACGAACTTCATACCTTTACATTCATCTTTATTTTGACCTGGTTGGTTATATTCTTAGGTGCAAACATCAGCGATACTATATCTAAGACAATAATTGGCATAGACAGGATGATGCCTTTCTTTGCATTTTTTTATGCTATCATTATAGTTAATTTTTTTGATAAGATTTCATCTAACCCTAACTTGGTTGGTAAATTTATGGTGCTGCTAATACTAGTTATTTTTATCCTGCATTATCTCTTTATCACGCATGAAAAAACGATCAGGTATGTTACAGATAAGGGCTTAATAGACAGTATCGATTATCTGAAGAAAGTTTTTGGTAGGTTTGAGGGAAGGGTAATAACATATGGAACCTACGGGACTACTTTACATCCTTTGCTTGCAATTTCCGGTATTTCGACTAATGGACTTGGTTTTGTGCAAGGCCAGCATACGGACATATATCTTAACAGATTAACTGATATATATGGTAATGATTGGGGGTTGCCCAATAAGACAACCATGCAAGAGGCATTTAAACTGTTTAAAATGACCGATGTTACCAGGATCTTTGTTGATACCTGCAACGATGGAGGTATGAATTTTTTAGATAGGGTTGATATTTGCAAGGAATGTAGATTTAAAGAGGCAATACAGGTGAGTAATTGCGCGTTTGTTATATCTTTAGAAAATAGTTTTATAGATGGGTTTGACTTTGTACCTACAGAACAAAATTATGACTGGAGGGTGGCGAAGAAACTAGATTACGTGAGGCCCAACCCCCAAGAAATTCTGATAAAAAATCCTAGATCAAAGTATCTATTTGTGAAAGAAGAATATTTTCCAAATTGGCACGCATATCAAAATGGATTTGGCCAAGTGCCAGTAGTAGAATCAGATGTTGGCCTTATGATAGTTGAAAATAAAAATGGAAATGATATACTTTTGAGATATGAATTGCCTTTATGGGAAAAAAGCTTGTTTCTTATTAGTATTAGCGGAATGATATTCTTAATTTTTTATCCTAAAGATTTTGTTTAAAATTATTTTGTACTAATTTAATAACAGCCTCTGGTTTTATTGCCTGCAGGCACCTGTTATTTGTGCAGGGACTCTTTCTATGATTATATGCCGATACACAAGGCGAACAAGCAAATTTCGAGTACAAGGTAGTGTAGTTATTGCCTAATGGGGAATATAAGACAGGTGTTTCCGGGCCATAAAATACAATTGTTTTGATTGGGGTTAGCGCAGAGAAATGCGCAGGGCCGGAATCATTGGTTATCAGGATATCTGCAACATTGTATAAGTCAATTAACTCCTTCAATGTTTTGGTCTTCCCGGTAAAGTCAATACACCTGTCACCAGTGAAATTGCGTATATAGTCAGCATAAATTTTATCTTCTATAAGCCCAGTTACTATGATGTTTGTATCCTTGTCCATCAGTAAATTTTTTGCTAATTTGGCATAATAACTTATAGGCCATTTTCTTAATGGGAGTAGTTTGCTTGTGCCTGGGTTTAGCAATATTATCCTGTTTTTTTTGTTAATTGACGGCTTTAGTAATCTTAGTCTCTTCCACATAAGTTCTTTATCAGATTTTTTACTGATTATTTTTGGAACTTTGATTTTGTCAATGGTTTGTTTTAGGAGAGGTATTTCATCCGGGCCTTCTAATGCCTTAACCAGTGCCATAAAATTTTGGCTCATATGATAGTAATTATTATAGGTCACATTGTGGGTTTGTAGATTACCACGATAAAGTCCCTCTGCTGCGAATTTATAAAATCCAACCCTGGTTTTAGCACCTATCAAATAGTTCAATATTGCAGAATATCTAGAGAACAATTCCAAATCAAATGAAACATCAATTCGTTCGCATCTCAACCTCCAGATAGCAAATAATGTGTCAATAGTTAATTCTATGAAAGAGGTGTCTCTTATTGTTATAACGTTCTTTGGGTTTATTATATTTAAAATATCTATCCCTTCTTTGTTTCTTTTGAATATTAAGAAATACAGTTGCGCCTTTTGATATTTTTTCTTAATATATTCCATAGCAGAATAAGCAATAACGGTGCTTCCCATTTCTGATAGTTGAATAAACAAAAACTTCTTTTGGTTATCCATGTTTTTTTTATTTCTAAAAAGCTTACTAAAATTATTTATAATCGATAAAAAGAAGCATATTGGTATTCCAATCCAGTAATCTATTTTTCTTATAGCATCAATATTCATATGCATCATCTAAAAACTTGGAACTGGAAATATCAGCTTACTGTTTTATGGTGCCCAGTACCGAAACCCCTGTTTTTCTAATGTCCTGCGATCTAGTTTTTTTGGGATATCGATTACGTAGCCATGGGCACTAAACCATGAGCTGTAATCCATTTTACCAAAAGCATCGTGTGCAACCGCATAAATAATTAAGTCAAATTTTTCTCTTGGTTCCTCATTTTTCAATCCAAAAATACTATCCTCTTTAATAATTGGATCGTAAATCGAGATAGATTTTGCACCTTCCTTTTGCAGTGCTTCGACTAGATTTTTCACCCTGCTGCTTCGCAGCTCCGCAACATTTTCTTTATAAGAAGCTCCCAAGATAAGTGTTTTTGCGCTCTTCCCAACCACCTGTACTGCTTTTTTCGCGATAAAAATCGGCATGTTTTCATTTGTTTTTCTACCTGCGAGGATAAGCTCTGGATGAAAACCTATCAGTGCTGCCTTATAAGCTAGATAATGTGGATTAACCGGAATACAATAACCACCAACCAAACCTGGTCTAAATTTAATAAAATTCCATTTAGTTGCAGCGCCTGCGAACACTTCTTCACTATCCAATCCAAGTTTGTCAAAAAGCATGCTCAGCTCGTTGAATAGTGCCATATTTATATCACGCTGCACGTTTTCAATAATTTTTGCAGCCTCTGCAGCTTTTATATTTGACATAGCATAAGTTTTTGTGATTTTACTATAAATTTCCTTCATTTTTTCAAGCGCTTCGGGATGCGAAGCAGATATTAATTTTGTAATTTTATCAACAGTATGTTCTTTATCGCCTGGATTCATGCGCTCTGGAGAGTATCCTAAATAAAATTCCCTTAATTTCATTTTACTTTCTTTTTCAAGAATCGGCAGACAGAATTCTTCTGTGCATCCTGGATAAACGGTTGATTCATAAATAATTAGCGCACCTTTTTTCATATGCTTACCAACTGTTTTTGAAGCGCTCTCCAAATAGCTTAAATCAGGATTATTATTTGGTTTGAGCGGAGTTGGAACTGAGATAATGACAATATCGCCTTTTGCGATTTCCTTTGCGTCAGTTGTGAAATTAATATTTTTTGAAACTTCTTTAAATTCGCTATTAGTTACATCGTTATTCTTGTCAAATCCTTTTTGTAATTCCACAATGCGATCTTTGTTTATATCATAACCGATAATAGAAAAATGTTTAGCGAATTTAATTGCAAGAGGTAATCCAACATATCCTAAACCGACAACTACTAATATTCTTGGCATATTTTAACCTTTTTTAAAATAGTCTATTGTTTCTTTCAACCCTTCTTCGAACCCATATTTAGGCATATAATCTAAGAATTCTTTAGCAAGTGAAATATTTGCATAAGAATGTTTTATATCTCCTGCCCTTGGCTTATCATAAACCGGCTCTATTTTCTTATCCATTAGTTTGTTTAGCGTTTTAGCTAAGTCATTGATTGTTATTTGTTTTCCACCAGCAATGTTAAATGCCTTCCCGCAAGCGGTTTTTGGCGCTTTAATTGCAAGCAGATTCGCATTTACTGCGTCTTTCGCATAAGTAAAGTCCCTGCTTTGGGTTCCATCACCACAAATTGTTGGCTTTTCGTTATTAAGTATCCTATTTATGAATTTTGGGATTACTGCCGCATATTCGCTTTTAGGATCTTGGTTTGGACCGAACACATTAAAATAGCGCAAGCAAATAGTTTCCAATCCATAAAGTTCATAAAACTGTCTAGCGTGGATTTCATTTGTTAATTTGCTTACTGCATATGGCGAGAGTGGGCATGGTTGCATGTTTTCATGTTTTGGCAAGTTCGGAGTATCTCCATAAACCGAGCTTGAAGATGCTAAAATTACACGTTTTACACCTGCGTCTCGTGCAGCTATTAGGACATTAAGCGTTCCAATTACGTTTACTCTGCTCGTTCCAATCGGATCTTTAATTGAGCGTGGTACGCTTGGTATTGCTGCTTGGTGCAAAACATAGTCAATATCTTTGAATCTCTCTCTTAATTTTTCAAGTTCGAGAATGCTTGTTTTATGGAATTTGATCCTGGTTTTTATTTTATCAATGTTTTGTGTGTTTCCGGTGGAAAAATCATCAATACCCATAATACTACTAATTTCGTTGTTCCTAACTGCCTCTAAAGCAATGCTTGAGCCAATAAAACCAGCGATGCCTGTGATGAGTAGTTTCATATCTTTACCTCACAAGAAATAAGTTTGTGTTCTCAGTTTCACTCAAAGTCCTTGTAAATCTTTCAAACTTATCCTCTTTTAATTCCTCCAAATTCCTTTCAGCCTGATTAATATTATATATCACAAAATTAGCTCTTTTTATAAATCTTAGAAATTCTATCGGATCTATACCAGCTGCTTTTAGCAAGACAGGTTCGTATTCTGCAATAATCTTAATTTTTTTATTTTTCTGAATAGTTTTGTAACCTCCTTTCAATACTTTATACTCTGCCCCCTGAACATCCATCTTGATAAAGTTGATTTTGCCATTATAATTCTCAAAAAAGTCATCAAGTGTCGTAGTTTCTATTTCTATATACTTTGAATTTTTGTTTTTGTATAAACTGTGCGAATCCTGATTATAATCTAAGTACAGCCTGCTTTTTTGTTTTTTATCAGATACTGCCATTTCAATCACTACGACATTTTTGATATTATTAATTTTGATATTTTCCCTTATGAGTGCAGCATTTTCTGGAGCAGGCTCAAATGCAAAAACCTTACCAGTTTTCCCAACGAGTTTTGATAATATTAATGTATGGTACCCTATATTAGCACCAAGGTCAAGTGCAATATCCCCCCTCTTTACATTTATTTTTATCGTATCCATCGTTAATGGTTCTACAATCCCAAGAACAGATAAAGCTGCAGAGGTAGCTGATTTTTCTCTATGCAGGAGCATTTTGAGTCCATCTACATCTATAACATTTTTACTAGGTTTTAATTTATTCATTATATAGCAGTGTATGGTCATAAGGAAAGGAAATGTTTTTGTGAGTTTCCTGTTACCGACTATGCTGTATGCCTTGCCATACAATCTTCTAAGTAAATTTTTTACCATGTCGCTACAACTCTCTATTGTTTATTGCTTCTCTATATATCCTCCCAATTTTTTCTTTCCAAACCCTTGGGCTAAATTTACCTTCAGTGGTTTCCTTCCTTGCATTTTCTGAGCATTTGTTTCTTAGTCTGCTATCCAATATGAACCTTTCCATTGACTTGACAAGCTGTGCAACGTATTTTTTTGGAGGGTTCATGCATGCCATTAATCTATTTCTATGTAGTTCTATGTTAGTTGGATAGATATAGTTTCCTTTTACATCAAAACAGGAGTAATAAGATTTTATCAGCAGGCCGCTTTTCTCGTGTGCAACGAGTTCAGGTCTGGAAAAACTGTCTTCTGCAATTACTGGCAGGCCGTACGAAAGGGCTTCCGGAATTACAAAACCAAACGTATCCATATGTGTTGGCAGAACGAAAATATGTGATTGTTCATAAAGTTTTTTCGCTTCTTCGTATGGTATGCGATCTTTTATTTTTATCTTTTTATTTTTTTCAAATAGGTTTTTTATGCGTTCTGGTACTGAAGAAACCATGGTTAATTCTATATCGTACTTGCGACCTATCTTATCAAACGCCATCAGTGTTTCTATTCCTCCTTTCTCGTAGAAATTTCCACCTATAAATAAAAATTTTATTACGTTATCATTTTTCTTTTTGATTTTTTCAGGTGGCGTTATCACCGGATAGACAACTTCTATTTTTTTTCCTATTTCTTCTGATTTCAAGAAATTTAACAAGCTTGCCTTTGCAGCATTTGTCCAGGGCAAGAGTTTTTTCAATCTTCTATTTTCAAGTATTTTTTTCAGGTTTTTTAGGAATGCCGGATTATTAAACGCCGCCTGGTTGTATCCGGAAAATACAGCAGCATGCTCAAAATCCATTACATAAGGTATGTTTGTTTTCAGGAGCGACTGCGCGCTGTGCACGGCCTCATAATCATTGCTGCTGAATTTTCTTATTTTTGGTCTTCCTATCTTGACCAAAAGATCGTTATAATGTGGCGAGACTGACCAGCGGATTCGTTCGAATAACTCCATTACCCTGCTATTTTTGGCTTGTGCCATTGGTATTGCTGCATATTCCTTGGTTTTATATTCACAGCCTTTTGGCGGGTTAGTAAGCATATGCTTATGCGTATTATGCAGATTTGTTGAAGAGTATAAAAATACTTTATAGTTCTGCCACATGTTCTCCCAAAAACTATTTTTTTCCAAGTGCTTTATAAATATCTTCAAAGACTTCTTTTAATCCAATTCTTATGTTCCAAGCTGGATAATGATCGCGCGCCTTGTTTATGTTGGATATCCACCATATATGATCAGCCTCTCTTTCCGGGCCCATTTTATATTTTATTTTTTTGTTGGTGATATCCTCAATAAGATCGATTGCTTCTATTAGCGAGATGGAATTTTTTCTTGCACCGCCGATGTTATATACCTCTCCTGCTCTTGGTTTCTTAATAAATTCGAAGAATAATTTTGCCAGATCTGCAGCATGTATAACATCCCGAACCTGATAACCTGCATGCCCAAAAATTGTTAATTCCTCACCAGTAAGTGCCTTTTTGATGAAAAACGGTTCCCAGTTGTGCATTTCTGCGGCCTTTGCAGCTCCACCTGTTATGCAGCCCATTCTGAAAATCCCAGTTTTCAATCCATAGAGGTGCGCATATTCCTGGCAGTATAAGTCAGCGGCAGCCTTTGAAACACCGAAAGGCGTATGCATCATTTGGTCTATGCGCAGGCTTTCATCAAAACCATCCTTTAAGGTTGGGTCGATTGGTTCAAATCGTTTTCCAATTTTTTTATAAGAAAAATAGTTTGGCGCCTCGCCGTAAACCTTATTAGTACTACAAAAAACAAAAGGAATCTCTTTATTATATTTCCTCACCGCCTCAAGAAGAAAAAGCGTTCCGTATGCGTTTATTTGGAAGTCCTCCATTGGTATTTCGATTGATTTTGGGTGGCTCGGTTGTGCCGCAGTATGTATGACCGCATCAACTTTTTTAACTACTTCTATAATTTTTTCATCCCTTATATCTATCTCATGATGCTCTATGGAATACTTCTTTCTTAGGTCCATCATAGTCGTGCTTGTTTCGCTTTCTTTACCGAAAAGTTTTCCTCTCGTGTAATTGTCAATACTGATTACCCCCCAGCCGTCGCTGGCGAATAGTTTGCAGCATTCACTTCCTACCAAACCAGCACCGCCAGTAATAAGAATTTTCATTTTTTCCCCTCATCATTTTTCCAGCAAAAATTTAACAGTTCTTCTTATTCCATCTTCAATGCTTATTTCGGGCTTCCATCCAAGCGCTTTTATTCGTTCAGTTGATAGAAGTACCATTGGCTGGTCTCCAAGCCAGCCCACTTCACCACCAGTATAATATCGTTCGACTTTTTCCAGCCCCATCCCGTTTATAACTAAATCCGCTACTTTATCGATTAATATAACATTATCATGGCCAAGATTGAATACATTATTTTGATTCTTTGATCTTTCGATGCCAGTGAATATGCCCTTTATACAGTCATTTATATAAAGGAAAGACTTTTTTTGCCTTCCATTTCCAAGTATCTCGAGTTTTTTCGGATCTTTTTTTAGTTTATTTACAAAATCTATCACCACGCCATGCGGGTAGCGTTCGCCAACTATGGATACGAACCTATACATATAATGTCTAAAGCCATAATAAAATGAAAATGCCTCTATCAATGCCTCGCATGCAAGTTTGCTCGCGCCGTAAAGCGAGTTTTGTACTTTTGGCGTATCTTCTGGTGTTGGTATTGACTTCTGCTCGCCATAGACTGCTGCAGAAGAGGTAAAACAAATACCCTTTACGTCATTTAGGCGCATTGCCTCCAGGACATTGCATGTTGCGATTGTATTTTGTTCCAAATCAACGCGTGTATTTTTTATTCCATTGCGTATGTCTGCGTTTGCAGCAGCATGAAAAACGAAATCAATGTTTTTCATCTCCTTTATCAAAAGAGCAGGCTCTTTGAAAATATCCACTCTAGCAAGTTTATAGTTTTTGTTTTTCCTGTGTCCCTCAACAACCTTCTGCTGTCCAGTGTGCATATTGTCGATTACAGTCACATTTGCTTTTTGCGCCAATAACCTATCGACAATGTGGCTGCCTATGAAGCCTGCACCACCGGTTACAATGATATTTTTGGATTCAAAAGGCATCATATACCATCTTTTTTCTATATATTCTTATTTTTCGCATAAAGCGGGTGGCCACCAGGTGCAAACCATACCTTAAAGCCTTTTTTGACAAGGAAATCCGCCAGGATCTGTCCATTGTATTTTTCAACATCATGCGTGGATATTGCAATTTTTTTGATTTTTCCAAGCGTTTTATCTGATGCATTTAGAAGTATATCATACTCAGCGCCTTCACAATCCATCTTCAGAAATTCACAGCTTTTTATATTATAATCCTTGAAAAGCTGGTCTATTCCAATCGATGTTGTTTCTATTTCTTCCAGGTCTTTTTCAAATTCCTGGCTGGCGATGCTTTTGTAGAAACTGTGCAATCCGGTGTGATAAGCAGTTTTATTTATATACATCTTTCTTTTTTCCTTTCCTTTACCAAGCGCCTTTCTGACTACTGTTATGTTTTTTTTGTTATTCAGTAGGATATTCTCTTCAAGCAGCTTTCCATTAGAATCAGTAGGTTCTACAGCAATTACTTCCTTTGCCTTTTGTGATGCCATTATGGAGAAAAACCCGATATGCGCCCCTACATCAATAACCGTGCCATCACCTAATGGTAAACTATCTGGAGTGTATATCTTTTCTATGAATACTTCCCTGAATATATTGTGGTCTGAAGAATATCCAGTTCTTATCCTGAATTTTAGCCCGTTCCTAAGTTTCAGTTCGAACAGTTTTCTTTTTTTATCCAATGTTGATATGAAAAGCCCAGGCCAGTTTTTTATAATATTGGCCAGGTCAATGCCCCTTTTTATTTTATTCAATACCATCTTTGCCCCCCTCTTGTTATCCTGTGTCATTATATATTATTTTAGTTCCTTCTTCCTCGAATTTAAAACACACTTCTCTTAAATTGCTTAATGCCTTGCGTACTACGGATTGCTTTTCTTCTTCACAATAAAACATGAGAAATCCGCTGCCACCTGCGCCTAAAATCTTTCCACCGCTTGCGCCGGCCATCATAGCTTTTTCATAATATGCGTCTATAATATCGTTGCTGATCTTATCCGCAAGGGATCGTTTTAATTTCCAGGAATCATTTAAGGCTTCGCCGAATCCGTCAATTACTTTATTATCAAGCTGTTTATGCATTTTATTAGCTATCTGACGCATTTTATTAAGTGTTTCGATTTTATCTTTTATATTTCGCTTTTGAGTAGTTAATATATCACTGGCCTTTCGGCCGCCACCTGTATAAAAAAACATTAGTTTTTTGTATAATCTGCCTATTGTTTCTTCAGATGCATTTATTTTGGTTACTGTTACAGTTCCGTCCCTGCTGAACCGGATAAACCTAAATCCGCCATATGCAGCAATGTACTGGTCCTGCTTTCCTATTGGCTCCTTCAAAACATCAATTTCTATCTTGCATGCCTCTGTGGCAAGCTGTTCAGCATCTACATTTTCTTTCTTATAGGTGTGCATTGCATTAAGCGCCCCCACTATGAAACTGCTGGATGAGCCAAGGCCAGTTCCATGAGCAGGTACATCTGCAATTGCGCTAAGCTCGAATTCCTTGTTTATGCCAACCAGTCGCATACCTTCCCTTATGGTCGGATGTCTTATCTCATCAATCGAACTGACAATCTCCGTTATTTTGTAATTGAGCTGGATAGTCCTGTCGAATTTTCTATTTACCATCAGATATATATACTTGTCAATGGTGCTGGTTAGGACGCATCCATGGTCAAGTTTATAATAATCCTCAAAATCCGTCCCGCCACCAAAAAAGGAAACGCGTAAAGGAGTTCTAGATAAAATCATTTATATCATTCTTCAGTCCATTTTTCTATAAGTTGGTATTTTAACATATGCCCTATTATAAAATGAATATCTTCAGCTATTTCAACGTTGTTTGTTCTTGTAATAAAACAGTGCTTTACAATATTTTTTACCTTGCCTCCTTCAAAAGCGGTTAATGCAACTGTTGTAGCACCATTTTTATTTGAGAATTCCAATGCTCTAACGACATTTGGAGAGTTGCCGCTAGTACTTATTCCTATAACCAAATCATCCTTCTCCAGAAAATTTTCCAATTGTCTTGAGTAAATCGATTCATAGTTCTCATCATTGGCCCATGCGGTAATCAGGGGCATATTTTCATTAAGGCAGATTATCTTCAACCTTTTTTTATACATGACGGCAGTCTTTGATAGATCTGCTGCAAAATGAAATGCATTTGTTGCGCTATCCCCATTACCGAAAATATAAACAGCGCGATTGTTTTTTAGAGTGTTATTTATTATGTCCGCTAACTTTACTATATCTTTTTCGCTTATGCTTTGTAGCACCACTTGAAGTTCTTTAAGGTAATCCATGTTTATCCTATTATATATTCTGAACCAACTTATTATAAGCTTTTATAAATCCAGAAATTGTTTTGCTTACGTCAAAATCCTTGGCTCTTTTAAGCGCTTTCTTAGATAGTTCTGATTGAAGATTCTCATCGGAATAAATCTTCTCTATTTTATCTGCCAGATCAACGTGGTTGCCAGATTCAAAAACCAAACCAGCTCCATCAGCAACCCATACGAGAGCGCCCTTATCTGATACAACGACTGGCAGGCTCATTGCCATTGCTTCCACAACTGTGCGCCCAAATGTCTCAAACCATCTTGCTGGATGGACAAAAAGTTTGGCGTTAGCATAGATTTCTAACAGTTCTTTTAGCCTTACATGGCCGTGCAATATTATGTTATTCTTTATTTTGAGTGTCTTTATTAAATCTATTATTTTTTCTTTCTGATTTCCATCATTCCCAACATGATGTAGTATGATGTTAATTCCTCTTTTCTTAAGTTCAGCAACTGCTTTTATAACAATATCAACCCCTTTCGTGTAATCAAAACGTGAGGCAGAAACTATGTTGAAGACCCTTAACTTTTGATCTGTAGCCTTTGGTCTTGATTTAAATACGCTGAAATCGAATCCATCCGGAATCATCATCATTTTTCCAGCATCTAAACCGTATTCTGTGAAAATTTTCTCCGCAAATGGACTTACTGGGAAGTACATGTCAATGTATTTTTTGGTTAGTTCCAGCCCTTTCTGCTGATAAGCTCGAATAGGGATCGACATAATTTTTTTTAAGAATGGCAGGTCAGAGTGCATTACCCGCTCGTATGTTCTGCAATTTTTATGACAGTTACCATCCATTAATGCAAAATTTGTGCAGAACATATACGTGTTCATATCTACAACAACAGGTGTGTTTCCGCCATTTTTTCTATATGCTGCAGCAGCAGTAAGCAGCCACGGATTATGAACATGGTAAACGTCAAACTGGTCTTCGTATTTTTTAAGAATACCTTGTGCTTCATGATCGGTTTTTATCGGGTTTGAGTTATCAATGTTTTCCTCAATCATCCTATAAGGTTTTTTCTCGCTTTCGCCTAAATCATTCTTGCTTGAAATTATAGTTATTACAGAAATATCATGGCCTCGCTTAGTCAGCTCTTTTGCATAAAGGTCGAGGCTAAACATCGAGCCTCCTTCCAGCTGCAGATTCAAGAAATACTCAACAAATGCGATTTTCATTTTTCCACCAAATTTTGGATTCGTTCAAAATCTTATAACTATCATTTATCTCCTTACTGCAAATAAAATATGCCAGTATCCAGGCTGGTCATTATGCATAGTTTTATAGCCGCATTTCTGAAGATAGCTAGCTATCCTTTTTCTTATTGCCCGATCCCCGCATTCTATTGCAAACTTTTTTATTTTTCTTATCACGTTCCTTGGTGTTGATATTACTGTGTCAAGCTCGCAACCTTCAGAATCTATTTTCATAAAGTCTACACAGTTCAATTTCTCCAATATGTCAGCCATGGTAATGCATTGGACCCTTTCGGTTTTTTCTGTTTTATTGAAAATTGAATTTGCAGAGCTGTTATGATGGAGAAAAATATCAAGCTTCTTCCTCACGTTCCATACTGCCATCCTGCGAGTTATCACATTTTTTAAACCATTCACCTTTATATTTGCATTTAAAATTTCAAAATTATTTTTTATAGGCTCAAATGCGATAACCTCCCTTGCTTTTCTTGCAGCATATATAGTAAAAACCCCTATGTGCGATCCTATGTCAACAACGACGTCGTTTTTTTCTATATCAAAAAATCTTGTGTAAACCTTATACAGCCATATTTGAACAAGCAGCCCTCTGTCCGGTCCGCGTGCATTAACCCACAGTCTTGTACCATCCGTTAACTTATACAGGGTTAAAAAGTTTTTTCCAAAGGCTAGTGCTTTTAAGTACGCAAAAAAACAATCAGGATAGTTCTTTACGATCTCCGGTAGCCTTAAGAGTTTCTCCATTCTTTTTACCATCAAATTCACTTGCAATTTATAGATCGAACGATCCATTCATAATATCTTTTCAACCCATCATCTATTTTTACTTTTGGGTTCCAACCTAGTCTTGCACCTGCTTTTTTGTTATCTGCCCCTGTATGTTCAACATCCCCCTTCACATTTTCCTTGGTTATGATTTTTGATTTACTTTTGGTAATTTTCAATATTTTTTCAGATAGCTCTTCTATAGAGATCTTGTTCCCGCCGCCAATGTTAAAAGTGTCAGTACCGTTATACTTTAGTGCAAGTATATTTGCCTCCGTGGCGTCTTCTATATAGGTTATGTCTCTTGTTTTTTTACCATCACCGTAAATTTCTAAATCCTCTCCTTTAATTGCTTTGTGCATGAATTTATTAATCGCAAGGTCAGGTCGCATTCTGGGCCCATAAACAGTGAAATAACGAAGTGTTACTATTTTTAAACCATAAACTTGTGAAAAAACCTTGCAATAATGCTCGCATGCAAGTTTGCTCGCTCCATAAGGAGAAATAGGTTGTGTCGGATGCTCCTCATCAAATGGTAGATATTGTATTTTTCCATAAACAGAGCTTGAAGAGGCAAAAACAATCTTGCTTATATCCTTTTTTCTTGCCGTTTCCAATACATTTAATGTTCCAATGATATTAACGTCTGTTGTTTTTACCGGCAGCTCAACTGATATGCGCACACCTGGCTGTGCAGCTTCATGAATAATTGCATCAACATCTTTGGTAACACTTTCGATATCTTTAATATTCATTATGTCTCCTTCAGTTAATTTGAACTTTGGATTTTTGAGATTATTGGCGACATTTGATTTTTTGATTTGCAGGTCGTAAAATCTGTCAAAATTATCTATAACATTGACTGCGTTTCCTTCTTTAAGAAGCCTGTCACAGATATGGCTGCCTATAAATCCCGCACCGCCAGTTATCAGGATTGAGTTCATTTGCTACCACTCGGTGGTATTATTCCCTCCATCATTTTATTGGCTTTTCTATAAGACTCAATGGTTCCTATGTCAAGCCAGTATGGAAGTTTACATACGTATCCGGCTAGTTCTTGTTTTTTTACCAGTTTTGGAAATAGCGATTCCTCTACTTTTATTTTTTTAAGTTCTAAATCTTCTAATGCCTCTGGCTCAATAATATAATATCCTGCATTTGCTTTGTTTGATTTTGCCTGTGCCTGGGTTGGTTTTTCAACAAAATTTTTTACAATATTGCCATCTAGATCCGCAACTCCGAATCTGGAAACATCCTCCAGTGGCACTTCAAAAAGTGCTACTGTCCCCATCTTATTATTCTTCTTATGAAAGTTGCACATGTTTTCAGAATCTAGCTTTGTTATGTTGTCTCCATAAGCAATGAATGCAGGTTCACTAATTTCCTTTTCAATAACTATGGTTTTCAGGTCGCCGGCAGTTTCCCATCCAAGCGTCCTTACTAACTCTATTTCGATCCCGTAATCAACATGGTTAAAATAATGTTCTAGTGCATCGCGCATATGCGATATGCCAATATATATCTTTTTTATGCTGTTGCATTTTTTTAGGTTGTCAATTACATATTCTATAACTGGTCTGCCGCCTACAGGTAATAAGGGCTTTGGTATCCCATATGTAAGCGGTTGCAGTCGTGTTCCTTTCCCTGCTGCAAGTATTATTCCGATCATAAACTAACCTTTCAGCTTTATTTTATATTAATAAAATGACGTTTAATTTATTGTTTATTGTTTATTGATTATGGGCTTATAATTACATTACATAAGCTTTACTATTAAAAGGTTTTCTATGTCAATTTTTAGCATGGTCTCTTGTCGTATTTGTAATAATAAAGATCTACGGTCGTTTCTTAATCTAGGGCCCCAACCTCTGGCTAATAGTTTTTTAAAAAAAGAACATATTAATGAACCTGAAACGTTTTACCCGTTAGAGGCTTGTTTTTGTAGCAAATGCCATTTTGTCCAGTTGGGTTATGTGGTAGACCCAGAGGCATTATTCAGGAATTATATGTATTTTTCATCTAATTCAGAGTCAGCACAACGCCATTACGGTGAGTTCGCAAAAGATATTGCTGAGAATGTGTTAAATAAAAAAGGCTTTGTTATTGAGATCGCCAGTAATGACGGCATTTTATTAAAAAATTTTAAAAAATATGATATATCAGCATTAGGAATTGAACCAGCAGAAAACGTGGCAGCAGCCGCTAAACAGCAGGGCGTAGATACATGGGTGGATTTTTTCTGTGAGCGAACTGCGAAAAACGTTTCTTCAAAGTACGGCAAGGCAAACGTTATTATCGGAACCAATGTTTTTGCGCATGTGCCAGATTTGGATGATATGGCGAGAGGACTGGACATTCTTCTTGCTGAGGATGGAGTAGCGGTATTCGAATCCCCGTATCTGGTTGATCTTCTGGAGAATTTGGAATTTGATACGATCTATCATGAGCACTGCTCTTATATATCAGTTACCCCATTAGACTATTTTTTTAATCGTTTTAAGATGGAGATTTATGATGTTAAAAGGACTTCAATCCATGGTGGATCTTTGCGTTTTTATGTTAAGCGAAAATCATACCATTCACATCCCATCAGCCCTGATGTAAAAAAACTAAAAATACTTGAAACTGATCTTGGGCTAGACAAGTGGGAGACATACGAAAAATTCTCCAAGCGCGTTTTGTCTTTTAAAAATGAACTGGTCCTTCTGCTCACTGATCTGAAATCAAAAGGTAAACGAATTATTGGATATGGGGCAGCAGCCAAAGGCAATGTACTTCTCAATTATGTTGGGATAGGTCCTGAAATTTTAGATTTTATAGCAGATAAAAGTCCATACAAGCATGGCTATTACACACCAGGAAAACACATCCCAATAGTTTCAACTGATAAGATAACGGAATCCGGTAGCGACTATATGCTTATTTTAGCCTGGAATTTTGCAGATGAGATTATGAAACAGCAGGCTTGGTTTAAGAAAAAAGGCGGTAAGTTTATAATTCCAATTCCGCATGTTAAGATAGTTTAGTGTTTTTCATTCTTCATTGCATTTAATCCTTCCTCAATTGTCCGCATCTTTATTTTGGTTTCTTTTTGAATTTTTGTATTGCCCAGATTGACATTAGCCCTTATTGCTGGCAAATGCAGAATGCCAGAATTTATGCCTTTGACTAGAGAATCATCCATTTCAAATTTCATTGCAATTTTTTTTGCCCATTCCAAACGATTCAGGTATGTACTTCCTGTTGCATGATATGTTCCAACCTTGTCCAACTCAATTAAACGCTTAATGGATGAAACTAAATCTTCTACATAGGTAGGTCTATTATACCAGTCTTCACAAACCTCTATAATCTGATCGCTTTCTAGTTTATCTAGTGTGCTCACAACAAAGGATTTTTTCTGTTGCCTGGTTTTATTCCATCCATAAATCTGATCAGTTCTGATTATCAGATGGTTCGGATTTTTTGCCACAGCCAATTCGCCGCCAAGTTTGCATGCACCGTAAAAATTGATTGGCGCAGGTATATCGTCCTCTTGGAAGATGCGTTTTACAGGTGGGAATACATTAGACGTGGAAAGATAAACTAACTTTGAATTCATTTTTTTCGTTTTCTCTGCTATGGCTCTGGTTGTTTCCACATTTATTGAATAAGATTTCTCTTTTTCAGTTTCATGTGTATCTACGCTAGGCGGCGCAGCTACATGGCAGACTATTGATGGTTTTATTTTGTCCAAGAGTGATGTGATATGTGCATGGTTTTCTAAATTGATTTTATAACCGTTCGTATTGTCTATGTCTACTTGGTGGTTGCAGTATGTTAATGCTATTTTATAGTTTTCTTTGAGTTTTTCCACGAGCGTGTATCCGACCAGACCGCTCCCACCAATAATAAGACAGTGCAAATTTTCACCTTTGTTTTGGGACACCATATTTAATATTTTTCTTGCTGCGATATGGCACGAACAAATGGGAATATAAGAATATAATAATCGTAAGCGTCAGAGAACCTGTAACTATTAATGGTAAGAGTAATACAAAAGCAATCTTATTTAAAAATCCAGTGCGACCCTGGTATATGACATGTTCTTTTTTATCTACTACAAATAATTCCGATGATAGAAGATATAGAAAGATAACCCACCAGCCAGTGAAATTAGCCTTATTTGTAAAAATTTTTTTGTTAAAAGCGCCAAGTGTGGTTTTCCATTTCCTCATTATCTCGTTCTTGTGTTCGTAATTGATTCCAATAGCTTCTGTTGGAAGGTTGCAGTTGTCCTGTTCGTATCTAACCGCCTTGTAATTGCCGCGGAACATCCGCCCTGAAACAAAATCAGCGATTCCCTGTAAAAGGTACCGTGACCTTGGTTGGTCTAGCAGGTAAAAAGAAAATCCGGAAGTCATGAAAACGTACAGATATGTAAAAAAAACGCGCTTTTTGCCCATCATGAATTCCAGCATCAGGCTGTTGCGGACAACATAATACGCCCTCTCGCTAAAAAAGTAGATCTGCCTGGTTTCATGGACTACCTTGCTAGGTATTATGACATTTTTGGCGTATATGTTCAACCTGTTGTGCCATTCCAGGTCTTCACAATAGTAATAAAAAGGCATCCAGCTCAGTCCGGCTTTGTATAAAGAATCTGTTCTTACACCTGCGTAAAAACCCATTAGATGCGTTATAAAGTTTGAGTCGCCAACATCTGCAGTGGGAAAAACAACAACTTGGTTTTCCTTCAGTACTTTTACAATATTTCCTACCAGTTTCTTATCAATCGGAAAGCAGTCGTCATCTGCAAGTATCAGGTATTTGTAATCCTCTTCCAGAACAAAACGCTCTCCAGTATAAAACCCGCCGGCACTTCCATAGTCATTGTTCCTTCGTATATGGGCCAAACTGAATTCTTCCGTGTTTTCTATCAATTCGTCATCCGGACCATAAACAATTATTAAATCGAAATCTTGGAATGTCTGCTCTTTTAGATATTGCATGTGCCTGCCAAGCTTTTCCTTTCCCCTAAAACTTGGCATAATTATGGCAACATCGTTTTCTGCCTTTCGTTCATCCTTAACAAGATTCGCTAGCTCCTTAAGCGTTGGTCCTTCCTGTAGCCAATTGTCTTTAAACATAAAACGACCACATTTATTTGTGTTTTATCTCCCAATTGTAAGGAATGTCCTTGCTAAACGGATCCTTTCTTTTTATCTCTTCTGGATCATGGGGTTCTGTGGCGCAATTGGCTACAATCGCAGGCTTAACTCCTATCCCTTTAAACCCATTCCATATATTTGGCGGAATCTTCACAAGACAGTAATTATCCTTTCCTATAAACAGTTCATCTATTTCCCCTTTTGTCCTGCTTTTTGGTCTATCATCGTATACAACTAGTTTTATCATCCCGCTTACTACTGTATAGTTCAACGTCATCCTTTCATGTAGGTGCCATCCCTTTATTACATTTGGATAAACCATGGAAAAATATATCTCGCCAAATTTCTCAAAGTGCTTGTCATCTTTCCTTAGCATATGCATTACCTTGCCGCGTTCGTCAGGAATCTGCTTTAGTTGGTGTATCTCTATGCCTTCAATCAATGTATCACCTGCTTTTTCAACTCAATTAATACCATAAATGGTATTTATATTTAAACCATAATAGTAAGAAGTTTTTTCAATAACCTGAAGCCACCATTTATTGTTCTTGTACCAGTCTACAGATCTTTTTACTGCTTCTTCTAAATGTACAGAAGGCTTCCAGTTTAATATTTTATCAGCTTTGTCCCATGATAAATATTGTTTCTCTATTTCACCAGTAGCCTTTTTATTAAGTACTACTGGTTCATAATTGTAATGCAAACCGAAATTTTTAATTGCTAATTCTGCTAGTTGGATTACTGATGTGGCATTTCCAGTGCCAAAATTAAATACATGGCCATTTGTTAGTTCCTGCTTATCCCCTAGTTTTATTAAGGCGTTTACTGCGTCTTCAACATACATGTAGTCCCTTATATATCCTCCACTAGTTCTTATTATAGGTTTTTTATTGTTGATTAAGAAATAAACAAAACTAGGGAGGGCCCTCAATATATTAGAATCTCTCCCGCCAATTACGTTCGAGCACCTTGATATTGCAGTTTTTAAACCATAGGTTGTATGATAAGACTGAACCAGACGATCTGCTGCTAATTTGGAAGCATCATAAGGAGACTTTGCATCTAGGACATGATTCTCATCTATAGGGACATAGTTAGGTTCACCATACACCTTGTCTGTACTTGCAAAAATAAGGAATGCCTCATTGTTTTCAATCCTTAAGGCCTCTAATATATTCATGGTTCCATTAATGTCTACTTCACTTGTTTCTCTTGGATTTTTTATTGCATACATTACCTGTGTTATTGCAGCAAGATGGTAAATCATATCCATATCTTTCATTGCTTTGTTGATTACAGATGAATCCCTAACATCTCCATAAACTACCTTTATTTTTTTTCTTATATGTTTAATGCTATCTAGTCCGATCGGATCATCTCTCTTAACCAGCAAAGTTATATCTGCTTCCCTATCCGTAAGCGCTTCAACAAGCCAAGAGCCTATAAAGCCAGTCCCGCCTGTTATTAGAACTTTTTTCCCTTTCCATAACATGAAAACAACCCTATTTTTTTATCCATGGTACCACGCCCTTATAGCCAGTGTGTATCATTTTTCCAGTATTCCAGAGACTATTCAACCTGTCAACATCCTTGAAAGTATCCATGCAGGTCCAGAAGCCATCATGGGTATACGCAGCCAATTCACCAGCCTTGGTAAGTTTTCTCATTGGTTCTTCTTCCAGTATGTCATTAGCATTAAGATAATCGAAAAATTCCTTTTTAAAGATAAAGAAACCACCGTTTATGTAATCTTTCAGGAAAGGCTTCTCACGAAATGATTTGACCATGTTATTTTGGTCTATTTCTACAAGTCCAAAGGTTGTCATAGGATGTACTGCCGTCATTGTTGCTATTTTTTTCTTTTTTTGATGGTATTCATATAGTTTGGATATGTCCAAATCAGTTAACCCATCGCAGTATGAAACAAAAAAATTTTCACTTTCTACATATTTTTCAATAAGCTTTACTCTCCCACCTGTTTGTGTTTCTAAGCCTGTATCTGCAAATGTAATGTTAAAGTTATGCCAGTTATCTGGCAGGTGTTTTATAATTTCTTTGTTATTATTATTGTCTGTACGGATTGAAAAATCATTGAGTTTCCATTCCATATCTACGAAAAATTCCTTTACCATTTCCCCCTTATATCCTAATGCTAAGATAAAATTAGTATATCCATAAGAAGCATAAATATGCATTACGTGCAGAATTACTGGATAGGGGCCTATTGGGACAAGAGCCTTCGGTATTATGTCCGAGTATTCCCTCATCCTCAGTCCTTTTCCACCAGCCAGTATTACTACATTGGTTTTATCTTCCATATTTCTTATCACCAACGTCTTTAAAATAATTAATAGTTTTTAATAATCCTTCTTCCAGGGATACCTTTGGCATCCAATTAGTCGTTTTTGTGATCTTTGTAATATCTGGTTTTCTTTTTACCGGATCATCCTGTGGCAATGGCTTAAATGTTATTTTCGAATCGCTCGCGCACAATTTTTTTACAATTTCAGCAAGCTCTGTGAGTTTTGTTTCATTTGGATTTCCAATATTGAAAATATCAAATTTAATATCTGAGAAAGCGAGCCTTATTAATCCATCAACCATATCACTTATATAACAAAAACTGCGCGTTTGTTTTCCATTTCCATAAATCGTTATTGGTTCGTTGCGCAGTGCCTGGTTAATAAAATTTGGGATAACTCTGCCATCATTACTGCGCATTCTAGGGCCATACGTGTTGAATATCCTAGCCATAATGATGTCTATCTTATATTTTTTATTGTAATTCATGCAAAAAGATTCCGCAAATCTCTTTCCTTCATCATAGCAAGAGCGTGGGCCATTTGGATTAACATTACCCCAGTAGTCTTCACTTTGAGGGTGCTTAAGCGGATCACCATAAACCTCTGAAGTTGACGCATGCAAAACACGCATCTTGTATTTTATTGCATTGCCCAGAACATTTTTCATACCTATAGAATTTGTTTCAAGCGTTTCAATAGGATACTTTTGATAATCAATAGGGCTTGCCGGGCATGCGAGATTAATTACCAAATCCGCTTTAATATCAAATGGCTTTCTTATATCTTGATTTAGGGATTCTATGTTGAGATTCTCAACGTTTTTTTTGTCTCCAGTAATTAAACTATCAATGCATACCACTTCATGGCCTTCACTGGCTAAGCGCTCGCACATATGGCTGCCTATGAAGCCTGCACCACCTGTAATTAGGATTTTCATATATTAACCTTACCCAGTCATTTTACATCTTTTATTTCTTATGCAAAAGTACTTTACCAATTTTCTTTTTAATTATGTCCATCCAGTATTTTGTATAAAATTTTATTGTGTATAAGTATTTTGAGTATAACGCACATCTATTCTCAATCTGGTCCATTGTTGAATTTTGTTCAACCTTTTTAGCATAGACCATTGAAGTTTCTGTAAATTTAATATGTCTGAAATTCCTGGACATATATAAATTATCTTTAACTACTTTTTTTGGTCCTTCGTATTGGGTAGTGTCGTGAAAAACAATCGTTCCATTGTTTATTAATTTTGGGAACCATATTTCAAAGTCTTTTTTTACCGAATCATATTCATGGTTTCCATCTATAAAAATCAATTCAACCGAATGGTCAAAGGATGCAGCCGCCTCCTCTGACGTCTTAACAATCGGATAGACTATATCTTCAACTTTTGCATTTTTGATATTTTTTTTAAATGACTCTAGTGTATTAATTTTTTCAAATACTTTTTGGTGTTCAGGGGAACCATTGTGCGGGTCAATCGCATAAATTTTGGTTTTATTACCAGCATTTGACCCTTTGGCAAGCCATATTGTGCTTTTCCCTTTCCAAGAACCTATTTCAACAATCACACCTCTGCCTGTGCAGTTTTTGGCTAGGTTGTAGAGAGTTTCTCCCTCTTCATCAGTTAACCATCCTTCTACACCGTTAGTTATCTTTTTAATCTCAGTTATTTCCTTTGTCATTGGCCCACCATTATATTAATAGAATCTAATCAACCTTTCAATGCCTTGTTCAAGATCTACCTTTGCCTTAAACCCAAGTTCTTTTTCCGCCTTCGCAGTGTCTGCCCTTATCCTGAATACATAATTGCTTATTTTATTCTCGACATATTTTGGCTTTAAGTTCTTATGCATTTTTTTATTAAGCAGGTGAACCATATTATTAATAGAGGTTTCAACCCCAGTACCAACATTGTAAATTCCGAATTTTATGCTGCTTTTCATTGCCAGCATGTTCGCATCAATAACATCATCAATATATGTAAAGTCCCTGGTTTGCTTGCCGTTGCCATAAATAACTGGAGATTCGTTATCTCTTATCGCCCAAAAAAACTGTGAAATTAGGTTTGCATAAGTTTTTTTAGCTGTTTCTCCTGGGCCATAAACACTGAAATAGCGCAATGCCATTGATCGTACGCCATAAAGCTTATTATAAAGTTCTGCTAACCTCTCCATTGCAAATCTTGCCTCGGTATAAAAGTCAGTAACCTTTATGCGCATGTTTTCCTTATGTGGTGGCCTTAGATCGTTATATAGAGAGGATGTCGAGGCCCATACAATTCGAGTCTCTTGCTTACGTGCAAACTCAAGAATATTTATGAAATCATTTATAACCATGCCAACGCGGAGCGGGTTTTCTTTATACATTGGAGTAGATGAGTATACTCCTTTATGAAATATAACATCATAGTTATCTGTGAATTTTTCGCAGGCCCCGCTTTCACAATTCAGGATTTTGATCTTATCTTTTATAGCTTGAAGATTTGACACGCTTCCACTATGAAAATTATCAGCAACTGTAACGTTGTTTCCTTCAGTAACTAGTTTTACGGCAATATTCGAACCTATAAAACCCGCACCACCAGTAATTAGTATATTCACCTATGATCACCTAATCAAAACACGAATTAATTGGATGTATATACAACAAGTTAAGGCATTAAGCTTTTAATTATAATCCGACATCATATTGCCATGAAATCTGCGTTAATTACTGGCATTACTGGACAAGATGGTGCCTATCTCGCTAAATTTCTTCTTGATAAAGGCTATAAGGTATTTGGCACTTACAGAAGGCTCAGCACGCCAAATTTCTGGAGGCTTTTTGCAGTTGATGTTTATGATAAAGTTACTTTGATTCCTGCAGAACTTATAGACTCAGCATCCTTAACAGAGGCCCTAAAGGTTTCAGAGCCAGATGAGGTGTATCATCTCGCAGCCCAGAGCTTTGTTGGTGCTTCTTTTGAACAGCCAGTAGGAACAGGTCAGGTAACAGGGATAGGCGTTGCAAGACTACTAGAGGCAATAAGAAGCTTTGATCCCAAAATAAAGACGTATCAAGCATCAACAAGCGAGCTGTATGGTAACAATAAAAAAGAGGCGCAAAACGAAGAAACCACATTTAGTCCTGCATCGCCATATTCAGCAGCAAAGCTTTATGGCTATTGGATGACAAGGATATATCGTGAAGGGTATAAGATGTTTTGTTCAAATGGCATATTGTTTAATCATGAATCCCCAATACGTGGTCTTGAGTTTGTAACAAGAAAAATAACAAATGCAGTTTCTCGTATATCACTTGGGCTACAAAAAAAATTAGTGCTAGGAAACCTAGATGCAAAGCGGGACTGGGGGTACGCGCCCGATTATGTGGAAGGGATGCACATGATCCTCCAGCACCATGAGCCAGAGGATTTTGTTTTTGCTACTGGAGAGGCGCACTCAGTTAGGGATTTTGTTGAAAAGGCATTTGCAGTTGTTGACCTGGATTGGCATAAATATGTGGAGACAGATCAAAGATGCAAAAGACCGTTGGATGTCAATCATTTGTGTGGTGACTATTCCAAGGCTAAAGAGCATCTTGGCTGGAAACCAAAGGTCAAATTTGATGAATTGGTAAAAATAATGACAAAGGCAGATGTAGAAAGATGGACAAGGTGGCAGAAAGGAGAGGTCTTTCCCTGGGATGCACCAAACCACTTGGACGAACTACATATTTTATCACGAGCTCTTAAGGCGTAATATTATAATTTAGCTGTTTATATGAGATTTTATGTGGAATCTGATTTTTATGATACCTATGGCAAAACCTTATTTTGATGAAAAGGAAACGCTCTATGTACAAGAAGCAGTTAAAAGTACATGGGTATCTTCAAAAGGTTCTTTTCTTGATACTTTTTCAAAAAAATTCGCAGCGTTTTGTAATGTTAAATATGCGAGTACAATATCCAATGGAACCGCTGCTTTACATCTTGCATTGCTTGCATTAGGTGTCGGCCATTCACACGAAGTAATAGTACCAGATTTTACATTCGCAGCTACTGCAAACGCAGTTTTGCATGCGAATGCAAAGCCAGTGCTTGTCGATGTGGAACGAGAAACCGGGTGCATAACAGCAGATGCCATTTCAAAAAAAATAACAAAGAGAACAAAGGCAATAATCCCAGTTCATTTATATGGACATCCTTGCAAAATGGATGAGATAATGGAGCTTGCCAATAGGCATGACATATCAGTAGTGGAAGATGCGGCGGAATCGCATGGAGCTGAGGTGAATAAAAGGCGCGTCGGTTCCTTTGGCCATATCAGTTGCTTTTCTTTTTATGGAAATAAAATAATAACTACTGGAGAAGGCGGCATGTGCGTAACAGATGACAATGAGTTATATGCAAAGATGGAGCTTTTGAAAAACCATGGCATGACTGCATCAAGACGTTATTGGCATGATGTTCTTGGTTATAATTATCGCATGACAAATCTTCAGGCGGCTGTTGGAGTAGCGCAGATGGAAAAAATAGATTTTTTTATCAATGAAAGAATAAGAATAGCAAAAAGCTATGTTTATCATCTCTCTGATTTGAAGAAACAAAGTATAATTGAATTACCTGCATGCAAACCTTGGGCAAAAAACGTTTACTGGATGTTTAATATATTAATAAAAAATTCAAAGGTTTCTAAACAGGAACTGATGAAAAGTCTTGTAGATTCCGGAATCGAATCAAGACCTTTTTTCTATCCTTTGCATCGCATGCCACCCTACCATAGCAATGAGAAATTTCCAGTAAGTGACTATATTTCAGATCATGGTATAAGCCTGCCTTCATATGCTGGAATGGAAGAGAAGGATATCGATTATATCTGTGATTGTATAAAGAAGGCGCTTTCATAAGCGAAACGCCAGTAAAAAATTACACAAGCCATTTTTTCAGTGTTTTTAGATTCTTTATGATCTCGCTTTCTTTCAGGCTACTACTTTCAAGTGTAAAATAAAGTTCTTTTTGATCTTTAAATGAGCGCACTGTTTTTTCAAACCAGCTTCCATTGCTTAATCCGAGATGTTGGTCACTCACACCATTATTTTCGTGTATGTGCAATTCCTTTACGAATTTTCTTGTTCTTTCAATAAAATCATCTCGGTCGAATTTAAGATTAAATGCAGAAACATTGAGATGCGCTATATCAAGAAGCATGCCAAAATATCGAGATCTTACTTTGTTGAAAACATATTCGCATTCAGGTGAGGTTCCCATTAGCAATGGCGTATACCCATCTCTGATATTGTAGCCTGCAACAACATTGTTCTCGACTGCCAATAGTATGTGCTGCTTGCTGCTGTATTCCTCCAGCATTTTCAATGCCTTAATGAAACGTTCCATTGCTGAATCGTTGTCCTGCGGGTTAAGAGAGAACCTGAAGTTTATATCTGGATCTTCGCTAAAGCCAGCATGAATAGAAACGATCTTTGATTTTATCAATTTTGCAAAATCAATGGCTGTTTTTACCTGACTGATGCTCCTTTGCCATATACCATCATTTGGTGATGCTAAGTTTAGAATAAGGTCCTCTTTAGGTGGAGGAAAATTATTATGTATAATATATTTGAAGTTGTATTTTTTTACCAATGACTTTATATTTGGATGATACCTGTGCGCTGAACCTAATTCAACACGTTCTATCCCTAATTTTTCATACGCGTTTAGAACTGATTCAATGTCCCTGCAGTTCTCGATGCAGGAGGAAGAGGTATAAATCATCCTAACCCTCCCTTTTCTTTACTACTCTAGCAGGCGCACCTACAGCAGTTACATTATCAGGTATGTCTTCCAAAACTACCGAACCAGCACCTATCTTTACGTTTTTTCCGATGTTTACGTAATCCTTTACTACTGTACCAGCTCCTATAAATGTATTTTCACCTATCTTGGTTCTACCTGCGATAACTACTCTTGAAGCAAGATGTGAATGGTCACCTAATATTGTTTCGTGTTCTACTATTGTGCCGCTGTTTATTATGCAGTTATTGCCTATTTTAGCCTCAGTTGTTATCTCAGCCAGTGGGCAGATCACCACGCCCTCTCCAAGTTGTGCAGTAGGGGATACATATGCATTTGGATGCACTGCGTTTATTATTTGGAAACCCATGTCCTTAAGTTTGAGATAATACTCCTTTCTTATTTCGTTGTCACCAACCGCAACTATAGCTGTTTTTATCCCTTTGGTATTGTATAAATCCGGTATTATTTCATGGCCGCCCAATATGGGGATATCAATTATTTTTTCATCCCTTACTGGTTTTTTATTATCTATGGCTGCGTATACCCCTGCCTCCTTGTGAAAGCGCAGTATTTCATATACTACCTTTGCATGACCGCCTGCCCCAATTATTATCATTTGCATAAGTCTCACCCTTTTTAGTCTTCTATGTCGCTCCACGTTAATGGGTGGAACTTCATTATTCCCTTTTTAGTCTTTTTCCCAATCACCTGTTTCCAATACTTAGGAGGTATGCCTTTTTCAGGTCGCATTATGGCAATGTTATCATTGTTTAATCTCTCACCAGCTAAAATATCTCTTTTAGCAATTATGCTTTTTCTCATGTACTCTTTTATTTCTTCCTCTCTTTCACTAAGTCTTTTTACCCCATCACCTAACCCTTTTTCAATGTTTCTTATTGATCTTACCCATTGTTTGAGCTCATCAGGATTCAATGATGCCTTATGATCAGGCCCCTCCATATTCTTATCAAGTGTGAAATGTTTTTCTATTATCCTTGCTTCAAGTGCAGCTGCTGCTAGTGAGGCCTCTAATCCTTCTGTGTGGTCAGAAAAACCTACAGGCAATCCAAACATTTTTTCAATGGTTTTCATCACATTCAGGTTCAAATCTTCGAATTTTGTAGGGTAATCAGTAACACAATGCAGTATTGCCAAACCGCCAGAACTGTTACTTGCTATGGAAACAACATCATTGATTTCTGCATAATTAGCAGCGCCTGTTGATAATATTATTGGCTTATTTGTTTTGGCAATCTTTTCTATAAGCGGTGTGTTTGTTATCTCTCCTGATGCTATTTTGTAAGCAGGCACGTTTAGCCGTTCCAAAAGATCAACTGATTCCAGATCAAACGGGGTTGATAATGCTATTATCCCCTTCTTCTTGCAATATTCAAAAAGAGTCCTGAAATCAGATTCGCTAAGTTCCAATTTTTTAAGCATTTCAAACTGAGTCTGGTTCTTTTTTAGGTTTTCTTTTTGGTAAGGAGCCATACTAGTTGTCTCTGCTACTAGATTTTCTGTTTTAAAAGTTTGGAATTTGATTACATCTGCGTTTGCTTCCTTTGCCACGTCCACAAGCTTTCTTGCCAACTCTAGACTTCCATTATGGTTTACACCAGCCTCTGCGATTAGCAGACAACTGGATTTTTCCGCATCAAAATGGCCGAGTTTGAAATTTTTATTATATTTTCTCATAGGTACTACCTGGAAATATTAATTAAGGCTAAGATACAAATATTTTCAATTTTGTGTTTAAAATACTTCTTGTTTCAATAATTTCATCTTATTTTCGGTAGTTTATATTTTTAAAAAATTTCTATATATCTTCAATCCGGCCTCGCCGCTTTTTTCAGGGTGGAACTGACACCCCCATACATTATCTTTGTTTATTACTGCACAATATAAATCCTTTCCATATTCTGATTCTGCAATGCTGTACTTTTTATTTTCAGGTACACAAATATAAGAATGTACAAAATAGAAAAAACAGCCAGTAGGGATACTTTCTAATATTGTATTTTTCCAGTAATCCCATGGTTCTTCTCCTGGTGATTTTATCTTGTTCCAGCCTATTTGCGGAATTTTAAAATTTACCCAGTTTGGATCCGGATCTCTAAATCTGATCACCCTGCCTTTAATCAGATCAAGTCCTTTATGATGGCCAAATTCAAAACTTTCAGTAAACAGTAGTTGCATACCAAGGCAAATGCCAAGTAACGGTTTTTTCGATTCGACAAACCTATATACCGCTTCGATAATTTTTCGCTCTTTTAGTTCATCCATAGCTTTTCCAAATGCTCCAACACCAGGTAGAATTAATTTGTCTGCATTCGCTATTTTCAATCTATCGCTCGTTATCTCAGCTTTGGCACCTATATAATTTATCGCCCTTTCTATACTGAAAAGATTTCCCATACCATAATCAACAATTGTGATTTTTTGATCCTTCATAGTAAAAACCCTTTACTTTCTGCATTCTGCACCAGCTTCTGTTACAATTTTTTTTACATCATTTATGCCCATCTTGGTAATCCGATCATCCATAAAAACAATTGAATTGGTTTTTTGTTTTATAAATTCAATATTCCCTTCCTCCTTGAATTCCTCAGAATTAACATAATTTTCTAAATAGTTATAATGGAATATGGTAGATGCACAGATTGCATCTGCATTGCTCTTTTTGATAATATTAGTAATATGTTCTGGCTTGCCGCAACCCCCATGCGCAATAACAGGCACAGAGACAGATTCAGTAATTTTTCTGACCAGTTCTAAATCATAACCAAACCCAGTGCCGTCTCTGTCAACAGATGTTAATAAAATCTCTCCAGCCCCAAGGTTAACAACCTCTTGCACCCATTTAAACACATCCTTGCTGGTTTTTTCCCTGCCATTATCAGTCATTGCCTCGTATCTTCCATTCATATATTTAGCCTCGATGGCAGAAACAATGCATTGCGAACCAAAAATCTCTGCCCCCTCTTTTATGAGATCTGGATTATGTATAGCCGCTGTATTTATTGCAACCTTGTCTGCACCAGCGCGCAGCAGTGTTTTTATGTCCTCAACCGTTCTTATACCCCCGCCAACTGTCAACGGAATGAAGATATTCTCAGCGGTTTTTTTAACTATCTCTGTAAGATTATTTCTACCATAAAGGCTGGCTACAACATCCATATAAATTAATTCATCTGCACCTTCTTGGTAATAACGATATGCAAAATTCCAAGGCTTTCCAAGCACGCGCAGGCCTTCAAGATGGATGCCTTTTACAAGGTTTGGCCCTTTAATATCTAATCTTGGTATAATACGAATTGTCATAGTTATTCCTTATCCCGATCCAACTTTGTTTGTTGGATCGATCTATTCAGAACCCACGGGATAAAACCTATAATCCCGAATCGGTATTACTTAGTTGGTTCTGAATATCTCCTGTTTGCAGAAAAAATTTATAATGTCCAGCCGCCATCGATCACCAGATTTTGTCCTGTCATATATTTTGATGCGTCTGATAATAAGAATATTAAAATTCCTGTCAGATCTTCTGTTGCGGCCATTTTTCCTCCCAACACAACGTTCTTGGAATATTTTCTGACAAAACTTTCTGGTTGGTCGTTGAAAACTCCGCCTGGAGATATAGAATTAACCCTTATATTATACTTACCCAAGTATGCTGCCAGGTACCGGGTCAGGTTTATTATTGCACCCTTGATTGCAGCATACTCAACAGGCATTGTCATCTGCGTACCTTCATATATTTCAAATTTTGGAGCTGAAAAACCGTATATTGAAGCAAGATTTATTACGTTTCCAAAATTTTGTTTTATCATTATTTTTGATACTTCTTTTGTTATTAAGAAATAACCGCCCAAATGCATATTTATATTCTCACAAAAATCCTCAAATGAAACTTCTTCAAATTTCTTTCCGTAATTCTTATTTTTTGGATAGGCGTTATTAACCAGTGCGTCTATCTTTCCGAATTTTTTTAGTGTCGCATCTATAAGTGCCAATGCATCGTCTTTATTTGTTATGTTACAATGCTGAAACAGTACGTTGTTATTTTTGGTTTCCTTTTTTATTCTTTCTATAGTATCCTTTGCTTTTTTGTCATCAAGATCAGCAATTACAACACTAGCGCCATGTCTGGCGCATTCCATTGAAAACGCATTCCCAAGCAGGCCCAAGCCTCCAGTTATTACTACTACTTTATTTTTTATGTTAAACATTTTCATCACCTGTTTTAGCAGCTGATCTTTCAATCAGCAATGAAACAACTTGCAGGTCAAATGGTTCATCAATATCAATACCGCGTTCGCGAGGCATAATATACATTTTTGTCCTTTCATTAAAAACAGTATCCTTTTCAAATAATATCTTTCTTTGCCAGACATATATAGAGTCGTTCATATCATATACTTGAGGTGCATCCTGTCTTCTTACCAGCTTTTTCCCTGGTTTTCTAACTATTTTGATTTTACCATCAACTATTTCGACTACATTGTAATATGGGTTTCTATATGGCGGTGATACTGAAAATACATTATCTGCCTTTTCATTAACTAAAAGTTCGATCGAATTTTTGATATCCTCGGCAGACCTTAATGGCGACACAATACTTAAGTCCACGATAATATCATATGTTTTATGATAATTTCTTTCTGCCCATTCCACTGCATGTCTAACAACTTCGATTTTGGAGGCATCATCTCCAGATATGTTCTCCGGCCTTTTGAATGGAACATTGATGCCCCTAGCCTTGGCTAGTTTTATAACTTCATCATCGTTGGTAGATATTATTATATCATCAAGATACTCACACTCTTTTGCCGTGTCAAATGTGTAAAAAATTAACGGCTTTCCAGCTATCAGTGCACGATTCTTCCCTGGGATTCCCTTAGAACCACCTCTTGCACAGACGGTACATAATACATTAAGTCCATTAAACATGTCTAAACCTCTAAAATTTTTAATACTTTTAAACCTTCTTCGATTGTGCATAATTTCCTTTTGTTTGTTTCATCCGCAAGAAATGACATTAGCATCCTCTTGTATGACTGTCCGATACTGTCGGCAAATGTTGTCTCCCTTGTCCTTATATCTATTCTATTTGTTGTAAAATCATAATATAAGTTTTCGCCATTCTCACAAATTATTCTTATATATCTTGTTTTTGGTTTTCTTATATAATCAAGCGTAACATCAACAACAAACCTTTCGTATCTAAGGAATAACTTGAAAATATCAGGAGAATCTATTTCCAAGTCGCTTATTTTTTTCCTATACATCATTTTATCAATGATTTTATCCCCAAAAAGCCATAGCACATAATCTATCTCATGCGAAAGATCAAGGTCAACACCACCGCCTTGTTCGCGATGAGCGCTATATGATCGTGTATAATCTCTGGCTGATCTCCATTCCTTTAGATCCTGGCCAGCAACAATTTCTACAATCCTAATACCTTTATTTTTTTCTAGAAAGCCCCTGATAGTTTTAAATACCTCAAGAAACCTCAGGTTATACGCAACAAATATTTCTACATCAAACTTTTCAGATATTTTTTTTACCTGGATCCCTTTAGCATAAGTTGCCTCGAGCGGTTTTTCAATTAGAATTTTTTTAGGCCCATGTTTCAGGGAAAGGCATTTTTTCAAGCTATCTAAATGTTCCGAAGTTGGCGAGCATATGATGCAGTATTCTATATTTCTACCACCTAGCTCGCTTACATCGTTTAAGAATGTAGCATTAAGATCATCAGGATGTTTCGTTAAGATAAAAGGAGTCAAACCCATTTCTATAAGATTTCTTGCGTGCCTTTTTCCTATCGAACCGTACCCGATAAGCAAAATACTTCTGGTTTTCATTGTTCTCCATGTCCTCAATTGGCCTTTTAACCCCCAAAATGAAAATTATCTATGTAAGATTTTTAAATAGAATCGCATAACTTCAATAGTGGAGTGGTATAATGTCACTTATTAATGATATTTTAGACAAACAGCTAGTGCAATTGCCATCTGAGATAAAATTTTGTAAAAAATGTGTTGTTTCAAATCAGCGCCCCAGAATAGTGTTTGATGAGGAAAGTGTCTGCGGAGGCTGTAAATTCAGATACTTAAAAAACGAGGCTATTAATTGGGGCGAAAGAGAACAGATGCTACAGGAGCTGTGCAACCAGTATAGGAGAAATGATGGCAGTTTCGATGTTGTGGTACCCGGCAGCGGCGGTAAGGACTCGGCTATGGTTTCGCATGTACTAAAGCACAAATACAAGATGCATCCGCTTACTGTCACGTGGGCCCCGTTTGAATATACGCCAATAGGATATAAAAATTTTAGAAACTTTGTCAAAGCAGGGTTTGTAAATTTGATGGCTTGGCCGAATGCAAAACTACACAGAAAACTTTCGCGCATTGCATTTGAAGTAATGGGAGATGCATGGCAGCCTTTTGCATTTGGTCAGTATGCGTATGCATTTCACATAGCCCAAAAATTCGATATCAAACTGGTTTTTTTTGGGGAGAATGGCGAGGCAGAATATAGCGGGGATCCACGGGTTTTTAATCTGCGTGGAATGCCATTTGAAATATGGACAGAACAATACTTCAAAGGCGCTACAATAGACGATTTGATCAAAGTCGGTTTGGAAAAAACCAAGTATCTTACTAAAGAAGATATTGATGAGGCTGATCTGATTTTTTACCGTCCCCCGAAAGTGGACAAACTGAAAAAAAGTGGAATAGAGTTTCATTGGTTTGCCTATTACCATAAATGGATTCCGCAGGAGAATTATTATTACGCAGTAGAAAATACGGGATTCGAGGCAAATCCAAACGGGCGGTCAGAGGGAACTTATTCAAAATATGCAAGCCTTGATGATCAGTTGGATGGTTTCCATTATTATTTGGCATTTATAAAATTCGGCATTGGAAGATGTACATCTGATGCAGCGCACGAAGTGCGCGATGGACATATTACCCGTGAAGAAGGTGTTTCACTTGTAAAACGTTATGATGGAGAATTCCCAAGAGAGTGGTTTAAGGTATTCCTAGATTATCTTGATATTAGTGAGGAACAATTTTGGATGACTATTAATAAATTTAGATCCCCGCGTATCTGGAAGCGGGTTAATGGTGAATGGCGTTTAAAAAGTGCAGTCTACGATCTAGATGGGACATCAAAGGAAGTCCCTATCTATGCATCAAGTATTCCTGCTGAGAATAAGGCAATTGCAAACAAGTTATACGACAAAAGCAAGGTTTATGATGAAGAATAGTTATTCATCTTTTCTTTTTTCCAAACCTATCTCTTGACATAGATATTCAAAAAGTTCTGGAAAGTCTTTGTGCGAGATTATTTCAGGAATTTTCATTCTTCCTTCTAGTCCATATAGCTTTGGATATGCGCCACCAAACGATTTCTCATAAATAGCGTCTAGCAGCAGTTTCAGGTCCTCATCATTGTGCACATGTGTTTTCAGGGCCTTTTTTATTAGCCATGGCAATTCGTTAATATTCTCGCATCTGTACAAACTATCTAGGCATCTGTAAAATGTAGTACCGAATATTATTACTGGTTTTTTGAGCAATATTGCCTCCCATCCGACAGTGCCACCTATAGTAAGGACAAGTTTCGTATTCTTTATAATATTGTAAGAATCTTCTAATGGGTTTATTAGTCTCACATTTGGTATTTTTTTGACTCTGTGGTAAAATGCCGTTGGCCTTATCCTGTCAGCAAAGTACACCATCTGTGGGTGATCTTTTATATATAATTTGAAATTGATGGGCAAACTTTTTGCGATATTCTCAATCAAAGAAAGCTGATCCACCCACATTGGTGCTTGTACCATGGTAACCATTTCAGGTTCCAGTTGCAGTGCAAAGAACGCATATTGTTCCCCATAATGCGGTTTTTCAAAAAGGTTTGAAAACTTAAAGTAGTGCCCCTTCCAATATCTTTCAAACGTTAGTACGGCCTTACTTAGAGGGTCTATTTTGTTATACTGTTTTTTATGATATCCAAAATAATAATGCTGGAACTGTGCAAGAAATTTGGGAAATTTTTTAGAGATGGCTGCCAAAGAAAAATTTTTCGATATATATCTTTTGGCAATCTGCATATACCCAGATTCTATTTTTCTGTTCCTGTATATGTTAAGGAATTCATTGACTTCTTTTGTATGCTTTACTTTCTTTTCATTGTTCTTCAATTTTCTGAAATAATCTGATATCTGGGTAAAATCATCAAAGGTATTGTCTATTATGCCTATTCTGTCAGTGGTTTTTACAGGCGTGAATAGGCGTAGTTGCACCCCCCTCTTTTTTGCGATCGTGTATAATGTATAGCTGGGCAAGGTAGCAATAGTATCCATAATAATGTAATCTGGTTTACTTTCGTCAAGTATTTTTTCAGTAAATCGTATATATCGTTGGATTAACTTTTTGTATTGATCATGGGTATAATGTTTTTTATTATAAATGGCCAAGTCCCTGTCGGAGTACACCAGCAACCACAGGTTTGGAATGCCATATTTTTCCTCCATATCATCTAAATACTGATCATTTATTTTTTCCTCTTCATAATTTTCGTATGGTTCAAAAACATGATAAAGTTTTTCATATATGATATCATTTTGATTTTTTAGGAAGTTATAATCCTGAATATCAGCTGCAATAGCACTAAAATTTTCCATGTTGTATTTTTTCTTAAAGCTAATTGCAAATGCATGGCATAGATCGGTAAACTCCCAATTGGAATAAAACATAATTCTCATTAGATAACACCTCATACATCATTCAAACAAAAAATTTCAGAAGCCTTTTAAGACCTAGTTGTTACAAATAAAATCGTGAAGCGATTTATTATATATTACTCTCGTATAATTTATAAATATTCATAAAGTATAAAGCTCTTGGATAATATACCTGAGAAACCATTGACGGCCGACGCAGCATTGATATTAGAGTAGACTGCGTCTTTATAGGAGCCATTAGTAGTATGACGTATTTGTTAGAATGTTTATTATATAAGTTTCTAAAGGGATGATTAAAATGGATAAAAGGCGTTATAGACAGCGTACCATTGAAGACATGTTGATCAGCAATTTTAATTCATTTAAATTTTCTATTACAGAACCAATAAAACTTGCACTTGTACGCTCTAACAATGAGCGTTTTTATGAAAATCTAGAAGAAAAGCCTTTTATTAGTGCATATGTGCCAACATACAATCGGAGTGAATTGTTGGTAGAGCGTGCAGTAAAATCCGTTCTTGCGCAAACGTACAAAAATTTTGAATTGATTATTATAGGAGATCATTGTACAGATAGCACAGAGGAACTAGTTTCACAGATTGATGACCCACGAATACGCTTTTATAATCTGCCAAAAAGAGAGCGCAGATATCCGGATGACCCTGAGGTGCATTGGCTTGCAGGACCAGTTGTAGCTGCCAACAAGGCACTGGATCTAGTCCGTGGTAAATGGATAGCGCGTATAGACGATGACGACATCTGGACACAAGACCATCTTCATGTATTGCTGGATTTTGCTAAAAAAGGAAATTATGAGTTTGTGTCTGCAGCATATATCGAAGAGCGCAATGGCAAGCGCACAGTAATCAATGAGGAAGGAAAGTATCCGCGTATTGGCGGAACCCAGACATGGTTGTATCGTTCATATCTGAGATTCTTTAGGTATAATATTGATTGCTGGCGCAAAAGTTGGAATCGGGTCAATGATACTGATCTACAGGATAGGATGTTCCGTGCAGGTGTTCGCATGGGGTTTTTGAACAAAGTAGTCACATATGTTTTACCAAGACCTGGAGAAGTTACTGTTGGGTTAGAGGCATATAAAAAGGGCGGAAAAAAAATACAGGAACATTTTAAATTTGGCGATTGATCTAGGATAGAAAGAAACGACGTCTTCTTGATGAGTTTCATCAAGAGATCGTGACTGAAAGTCACGAGGTCGTCAGAATGTTAATTATGAAAGTTTCTATTAAGCACCAGAAGGCGCGGTTGCTGCTGCCGTTGATCCGCTGTTAGCTTTCTTTCTACGTAGATATTCAGGATAATCCTCAGGGCCATGCGCAACAAATGTTCTATAATTTTGCTTTGTGGCGAGTTTTTCATTTTCCAAGTCTTTTACAGTTATTTCTTTATCGTACAATGTAGCATTTCCTGCAAAGTATTTTGGAGACATTACACGTTTTAAGCGTTCAAAATTACTTTTAGACACTAGATCATGTTTCGCCTTGTCACTGTAGCTTGGTATTGGGATTGCAGCACTACATTTTGGGCAGTATCTTTGAACTTGATCTGCAAATTCTTTAGGTGTTTTTTTCCACCATCCTTTTTCCACAGGGTAACCACCCGGACCGTCAAATAAGTGATCTGCAGCTGCGGCAACTTCACAGAAAAATGCACCTTTTGGAGTTATGGAAGCTGACCATCTCATTTGAACCCAACAATTATCTATCAATTCCCACATCAGTTTTTTGTCCTTGATAACATCCTCTGCAGCTACTAACAGTGGTTGGTGCACACCATCTGGCTGGGAATGATCATTATACGCGATTCTCTCTTTATCAAATGTCTCAGATAGTATAGGTTTATACTGTTCCCACTTGTGAAGCCCAGTAGTCCAAAACTCCCTGCGGTTTTTCTCTGGTATTTTCTCACGCATCATCCTTAAAATCTCAGGAAGTTGTGGATGAAGTGTTGGTTCCCCACCCATTATTCCTATATGCCCAGGGAAACCTTCTAGCGAGTCTAAGGCATTGGTGAATGTTTCTACGTCCATAAAAAATGGTTTTCTATGATGTCCAACAAACCTTGTACAGTTTGCACATCTGAGGACACATGCATTTGTAATCTCAATTTGGATAAGTTTCATTTCATATAACGGTCTCATTAACACCACCCTTGTGTATTTATAAGAGGCGTAAGAGTTTAAAAACATTTCTGGTGCTCTATAGTTATGTTTTCTAAGAGTGGTCTAAAGGAGATTTCATGCTAAATAAGCGCATTGTTTTAATAACTAACAATATTTTGGGTTTTAGATGCTTAAAGAAGATGGTTGAAAAGAGGCTTAACATTGTTGGTATTATTAGTCATATTAAGGATACAACAAGTAATATTGATGATTACTGTAGTGATTTAAGAGACTTTTGTAAAATCAAGAATATTATTTTTTATGAGTGTTTTAATATAAATAATATATATCTTAATATAGAAAACATTGCACCAGATTTTGTATTTATATTTGATTGGTCTAGAAGCATTCCTTATAATATCCTAGAATTTACGAAGGCAGCTGTTTTTAACACTCATCCATCTCTATTACCAAAAAATCGTGGTAACGACGCTATCGCATGGCAGATACTAAATAATGAAAGTGAAAGCGGTGTAACATTGTTTGGGGTAGAAAAAGGTAAAGCTGATAATGGCAGAATATACGTGCAAGAGAGTTTTTCCATATCTCAAGATGAGACTGCTTCTACATTTTATGAAAAAGCAGTAAGGGCTGCTGAAAAAATAATTGAAACAAAGATAGATGGAATTGTAAGCGGCAGTGTAGAAGGAATTCCACAGGATGAGAAAAAAGCTACATATACAAAAACTTTTGATATTGAGGCTAGGGTTATTGATTGGAAGCAAGGTGCTAATTATATTGAAAAATTTATACACGCACTTGGTTCACCATATCATGGTGCCTTAGCCCATTATGGTTCTAATTTACTCAGGATCACAAAGGTTAAGATTAAAAATAATGAAAACTATACTGATTTATACGGTACCATATTAGTTGCTAGTAAAAATACTGCAGTTGTCCAATGTGGTAGGGGTGTAATTCAGATAACTGGTATAATGGATGAAAATGACAAGCCACTTGATATCCGGATTCTTAAACCAGGAACAAGATTCATATTAAAGTCCAAGGATGATGTCAGGGAAAATATTTAAGAATTAGACGCTACAATAGTTTAATACTTTTTTATTATATACCCATACAATTTACTTTCAGGATTCTATGGGTATTTAAATGGTGATATTATGATACGAGAAAGTAAGGATGAGTTAATTAACATACTAGGTAATCAAGACCCTGCTAAAAGGCGCTATGCTGCGTACATGCTTGTCATGTGCCACTTTCACGAGTACGATAAAGTTGGGGAATTATTTAAAAGTCAGGACATAAATATAAGAAAGGGAGCAACCAAAGCTGTGCAGTTTCTTTCGTGGCAAGGGAAACGTGATATTTCAATTCTTATCCCATTTCTTAATGGCTTAGTTAATGATGATGATGGCGAGATAAGAGAGAGCATTGCAGTTTCTCTAAGGGATGCTGCAGTACATAAATTTGATATTTCATCTAATATAAATGCACTTGCAAAGGTATTAAAAGATAATAATTATATTATCAGATCGCACGTGGCGCAGGCAATCGGACTGGCTATAAGCAATGGTCTGAGTCAAGAATGTACATTGCCTATTCCAGAGCTTATAAACTTGCTTTCTGACCAAGATGACGAAGTAAGAGCTAGTTCAATTGCAGCACTTGCACACGCTGCCAAAAAGGAAATTGATATTAGTGCATCTATACCTAATCTGATGGAGAATTTAGTTAATGGCGGATATGGGGTTAGGGCAGTAGCTTGCAATGCATTACTTTTTTTCATTAATAAGAAAACTGAAAACGCTAAGATGATTTTAGATAAAATAAATAAGTACGATACTGATAAAAACGTTTTAGAAATCAAAAAGGTAATTGATGAGTGTGAAAGCGTATTGGGTGAGAATACTAGTCATGTTTAATATTTTTTATCTAGGGTTCTCTAACACCAACGCCCCGAGATTGCCTATATTTTTAAATTGTTGCATAAAATAACTAATACTGATAAAAATGAGAAA
>Ga0209541_10000620_pt1 | contig 70153 bp, 86 predicted proteins | sample RifCSPlowO2_01_FD_184027 | JGI IMG/M metagenome (GOLD analysis project Ga0209541, IMG submission 184027) | Groundwater microbial communities from Rifle, Colorado - Rifle CSP2_plank lowO2_0.1 (SPAdes) (version 2) | ecosystem: Environmental > Aquatic > Deep subsurface > Groundwater | place...
AAATTTGGCCATAGTGTGAGCTCTAAAAATTGTAAAACAATACGAGCCGAAGTTATGGGAAGATTGCTAACCCATAACTTATTTGGTTACAATTTTAGAGACTCAGGACAGAGCCTTAAAAACATAAAACTTTATAAATAATTAATTATTAGTAAGACTATGAATAAAAGAGGCCAAGTATTTTTAATAGCAGCAATAATCATATCATTAGCATTATTCAGTGTATCAATAAAATATAATACAATAAAAGAATATCCATTAACAGTAGAATACAAAGAGTTATCTAATAATTATTTAAATGAAATGCCTAAAATAGTAAACTATGCATTATATGAAAACCAGGATCCAATTCCTTTAATGAATGATTTTACAAATACTTATGTTAAAACAACACAGCAAAAAGATCCAAACTTTGGAGTATTTTATACATATGAAGATGAAAGAGGATTACATGTTGTAAACACATTAAATAATAGAGTTCTAAACATAAAAATAGTTAATACAGAAAATAATAGAGAAAGAAATATATTAAGTAATGGAAGAATTCAGGCTGGAGGAACCGCTTGCATAGCAGGATTAGGTTGTACAGGCACGAGAGCCCCTGCAAATGATTTCGGAGGACAATGGAGCCAGGATATGGTTATTAACTTAGAAAGTAATGAAGGAATTAAAATATGTATCAATGAAAATGATTGCACTCCAGAAATTTTGGGGGTCATGAGTTTATTAACAAATACTCAAGAAGATATAAAAGGTTTTCAAAGCAGATTACAAACAAGCCAAAGTAGAACAAGAGTTGAAATAAACTTTGAAGAAGTTAGATAAATATTCATCTAATTATTCGTCCAATCGCTGTATCATTGTATTCATTACCCTCTGAATCTCTTCCAATAACTTGAATTTCAACAGTATTTCCAACCAAATAACCATCACTTGATAAATAAGATAAATTTCCACAACCAGTATTAAGCCAAGCACTACTTCCACGACCAATATCTGAATAAACATCCATATCTACAATTTCAGAACCTTGATTAAATCCATCTCTTGAATGTCCAGATGCATATGTGGGATTACGACCACAAGCAAAACGTAAAGTCCTATCATCACATAAAGTTCTATAAAATACAGCACAATTTGAAGCATCTAAAGATAAAGCAAAATCAGGACCTGCATTAACATAAGGACCAGTAGGAATGTTTTCACTAACAACAACATCTAAAACATCTTCAGCCTGTCCACCATTATCATCTCTTGCAAATCCTCTTGCAGTAAATCTTCCAACAGAAGAACTAGGATAAGCATACACATGAACATTATCATTACTCCAATCAATAGATTCTCCATTTCCAAATTCTACTTTATATTGTAATTGATCCCCATCAGAATCACTTCCATTTAATTCAAATCTATTATCTCTTCCAGCAACAGTATTTAATTCATTATTAACTAAACCTTCTAAATTAAAACTTACAGCAGGAGCGTGATTAATAGGATTACCGCTTGACGAACTGCCACTGGATGATCCACTCGAAGATGAAGACCCACTAGATGAACTGGACGAAGAACCGCTGGATGATCCAGACGAACTACTTGAAGAACTAGAAGATGAAGTATTGTCCATAATTTCAACATGAATAGAATCAGAACTACTTGCTCCTTGGTTATCTTTAGCAGTTATAGTAACTCCATAAATTCCAGGATTTCCATAAACATAATCAAAAGGATCACAATTACCAAAAGTACTGAATCTTTGCACCGTATTATCACCAGAATCAAATACACATGAAACACTTTGATTTTCTGGATCTGAAACTAAATATCTAAACGTAAGATTTTCCCCAACCAAAGCCTGCATATTATCCATTTCAGGCATAAATCTTACTGAAGGAGGTTGGTTGATTGGATTTCCACTAGATGATCCTGATGAACTTCCACTGCTTGATCCACTAGAAGAACTCCCAGTATTATCGATATTTCTATCTTCTGCACCGCAAGCTAAACCTAATCCTAATAAAGCTGCAAGTCCTGTATTACGTAAGCTATTATAAAATCCCATAATTTACCTCATTAATACTTAAAATCTAGGTTTCAAAGTTTATAAATATTTCCAAAATAGTCTTATATAGATAGTAAAAGGAAAAATTAGGTATTTTAGCCCAATAAAGCTTATAATGACATTTTATAGCAGTTCCATAGGAAATATATAAGTTTATTATTTATTGCTTCTTTCAATTTTTGTATACTAATCTAAATGGAAAAATTTATATACAACCGTATAATAAATTATACATATGGATAAAGAATTAGCCATTTTAGAAAATTTTTTTGAAGATCCTGTAAGAGAATACCACATAAGAGAAATAGCAAGAAGAATAAAATTAAATCACATGACAGCAAGAAAATATCTAAATAAGTTATTAAAAGAAAATTTATTAAAAAAAAGAGAAACAAAACTATACAGTGCATATTCAGGAAACACAACAAACAAAAGATTTACAAATCTAAAACTCTTCCACAATTTAGAAAAAATAAGAGAATCAAAGTTAATAGAAGACTTAGAAACAGCATATGATTATCCTACAGTAATTTTATTCGGAAGTTATTCAACAGCAACAAACACAAAGAATAGTGATATTGACATATTTATAATAACAAACATAGAAAAAGAATTTAATACAGAAAAATATGAAAAAATAACAAAAAGAAAAATAAGTATACATAAGGTAACAGAAAAAGAATTCCAGAACATGAAAATAAAAAATCCAGAATTAGTAAATAACATCTGCAATGGAATAACACTATCAGGAAAACTTGAGGTAATATAATGCAATTTAACAAAAGTATACAGGAAGGATATGCAAAAAAAGTACTAATAGATAATATAAGGGCAAAAAGTTTAATAAAAACAGCAGACAATGCATTATTATCGGCAAAAGAATTACAAATGATAGAAAGAAACTACAACAGCATCTTAAGAGAACTATACGAATCATTAAGGCAATATTGCGAAGCAATAGGTTATCTAAAGGGATATAAATTTGAATCACACGAAGTAATAACCTACTTCTTAAATGATATGTTGGATGAAAAAGAAATATCAATGAAATTTGATAGATATAGACAACTCAGAAATGGAATAAATTATTATGGAAGAGGGATAGCAAAAGAAACAGCAGAAAAGGCAATAAAGGAAATACCTGATATAATAAAAAAATTAAAAAAACATATAAAACTTTAAGGAGATTATTAAAAAACTTAGGTTATTAATTCAGAACTTTCTAAATTATAAAGTTCAAAAAATAATTGTTTATTACAATAATCTTAATCTTTAAAACCTAAAAATCTCAAAACAGAATAAACAAAACCTTTCTCTTCTAATTCTGCTCTTTCACTATAATGTACACCAGATAAATCAGCAGCTAATCTTTTGTATTGCACAGCAGATGCACTTTTAGGATAAGTATGAACAACAGTTTCTTTTCTGACCTGAGAAAATTTAACAGCTCTGTCTTCAGGAACTATTCCAATAATAGGTATTTCTAATATAGCTTCAATGTCTTTCATAGGCATATCAGCATTTTTAGAATTAGTTTTATTTACAACAACGCCTAAAACTTTTTTACCAAGTTCTTTGCAGACTTTCACAGTTTTTAAAGCATCAGTAACAGCAGGCATTTCAGGATTTGTAATTATTAAAACTTCTTCAACAGATTTTATAGCACATAATGTTTCTCTAGTAAGTCCAGCAGGAGAATCAACAATTACAAAATCAGAATTTCCATATAATTCAGAAACAACACTTTTAATTTTATTTGCATCAACTTTTTTTGCATCTTTCAAAGCAATACTGGCAGGTAAAATTTTCATTCCATCCCTATAAGTATAAACTGCTTCACTAACATCATTCTTATTGCTTAAAACATCATGTAAAGTAACAGGAGGAATAGGCAATCCTAAATACAAACCAATATTAGGTGTTGTTAAATTTGCATCAACTAAAATTGCACTTTTTCCTAAATAACTTAATGCAGCTGCAAGATTTATAGCACTTGTTGTTTTTCCTACACCGCCTTTTGCAGCAACACAACCAATAAATCTTGTCTTAGACATATCTTTACCAATCATTAATTTATTAATAAAACTTTCTAACTCGTGCACTTAACACTAACAATAGTATTTAGACAAGCTTTTAATAATTTTATTACCTTAATCTTATACAATTGCCAGACTTATCTGGATTTAATATAGGCAATGTTTCTAAAATCTTTATTCTTAAGAATTATAATTACTTTAAATCAGTTTTAAATTTTTGATAGTTTGCAAGAATACACTCAATCCTTTAGACAGTGAGAAGATATCAATCTAAAAAATATCAATTGAATGAAAAGCTCTGTTAATGTCTTCCTCTCGCGCTAAATAAAACAAAGTTCCTTTATCAGTTGATAACATCCTTGCTTTTGGTAACTGCCTTTCTAATTTTGTATGACCAATAACATAATCAAAAATTCTTTCTGAATAAGCAACCATGAAAAAAGGTTTTCTTTCTACTTCCAATGGCATACTTGCAAATTCTTCTGTAAAATCTGAATTTATTGGTTTTTCTGGATTTTGCTGCAATAATAATTCAGTACATATCCTGATCTCATCTTCATAAATACCTGCCATTCCCATTTGGCAAATATGTTCTATAACCATGAATCTTTCTCCAGAGTGAACTATTTTATTTATATCATTAGCATTTAATGGGGCAAGTTTAAGAATATCTCTAACAGCATCAGTCCTTTTACAATATATATCAAATGCTGCTTGAATTTCACTATTAGTATACATAAATAAAACATTTTATTAAAATTTATAAGTTTATCTGTGGCTGAAAATATCTTTTTTACAATTTTGGTATTGGAACTATTGTTTCATGCAAAAATCTTTCACATTCTTTCTCTTATGAATTTAACAAACATTTTTGTAGTTTCTAAATAATTATACAAATCTTCAACTTTAATTGATATAGGTTTGTCTCCCTTTGTAACTAGAGTGACATTTTTCCTGAATTCTTCATAAGCTGAATAATCTGATTTATCAATTTTTTTCAAAAGATTATACAATGCCATATATTTATTTATTGGATTGCCAATTAAATCCTTTACAATTATTGCCCTTTCTTTTACAGTAGCAGGAACTTCACTTATCTTCCTTTTCTTTTTCATAGCTTCCAAATATTCAGTCATAGCTAATTCAAAAGCAGTAATTAATCTTTTAACTGCATTTTTCATAATATCACATGTCCTTGTATATTTCAGAGAGACATATACTAAATGATCAGCCCTTTTCAATTCCTCTTCTGGCTGGACAACATCATATTCCTCGTACATTTGCAGCCTCCAGTAACAGTTTAACAGATTTAAAATATTGCATTAATTTCTTATTGTCAATTAATTCTAAATCACTATAATTTTCACTGCATATTACTAAATTATCATTCCTAAAAAATTCAACAGTACTAACTCTATGCTTTTCTAAAATTGACTTTAATTCATTTACAATAACTATATTTTTATCAATATATTCCATAAAATCCAAATTTCCTTCATAAATGGATATATCTTTTTCTTTATATATTTTTTCATAAAATAATGAAATAGAACTTAAGCCTGAATCATACAAATTTCTTATAATAGCAAATAAAATCTTTTTATCATTAAGGTAATTAAAAGAGTAGAGATTAACTGCAACTTTAAAACATTCATTTGCTTTATCTAAATAATTATAGATTTTCAACTTATTTATTTAACTCCATTATAGCAGCAGCCAAATCACCATTATTCCGTTCTAGCGCATTTCTAGCCTCGTCTTTCGATACCTTGGCCTGCTCTGCAACAGTATTAACATCATCTTCACTTATAACTGATTCCTCTTCTATATCTCCAGTAATCTGTATACTCTCATTTCCAGGCATTTTAATTAAAGTGACATTTGGATTTCTTATTACCAGATTCTTTCCGTCAGTTTTTATTACAACTTCATAAGCATCAATGTTTTCTTGTTTAATTCCAAGTTTTTTCATTGCTTGTTCAACTTGTTTTGGATTTAAGCCTGGTAACATATAATTGAAAGTTTATATAAGTATAAAAAATTACCTGTTGACTATATTGTCATAAATTTTTATAATTTCATCAATATCTTTTGTTTTGCCTAATTCATTTCTTAATTCAGTACTTTTTTCTATTCCCTTAGTAAATGAAATAGCATGTCCTTTAATAAGATTAAAATTAATATCAAATTTCTTAGCTAAGTCAAGATATTCAAAAAATATTTTTTTATTATCAAGTTTACTATATTTTCCAGTACTGATAAAATCACTAATTTGTTTAAATATGTAAGGATTCCCAATAGCACCTCTTGCAATCATTATCCCATCTACTTTGCTTTTATCCAGACATTCTTTAAATTTCTCAGGAGTAAAAACATCACCATTGCCAATAACTGGAATTTCAACATTAGATTTTACCTCACTTATTACATCCCAATTGGCAGTTCCAGAATAACCTTGTTCTCTGGTTCTTCCATGAACAGCAATAGCACTTGCTCCTGCTTCCTCAATTAATTTAGCAACTTTAACAGCATTAATATTTTTATCATTAATTCCGATTCTGATTTTTACAGTAATAGGAATATTAACATTTTTAACTAAATTTTCAACAAATATTTTTATTTTTTCAGGATTTTTTAATAATTCACTCCCAGAACCTGTTCTTATAACACTCCATGCAGGACATCCACAATTAATATCAATAAAATCAAATTTATCCTGAACAATTTTAGCTGCTTCAACTACTTCTTCAGCATTATTTCCAAATAATTGTATTCCAACAGGCTTTTCTTCTTCACTTGTTTGAATTAAATAATTAGTTTTATTAATAGCTCTTACTAAAGCTGCACTGCTTATTAATTCTGTATATACTAAACCTGCACCATATCTTTTTGCAAGAATACGAAAAGCTGCATCTGTAACTCCAGCCATAGGACTTAAAATTGCTTTGCCTTTTAATTTAAAAATATTCATAAATTAATTAAAATAGAAGAATTAAAAAACTTAAGTATTAAATTTATTTCTTCCAGTTCTCTAAAAATTCTAAAGCCAACCTAACTCCAACACCTGTTCCACCAACAGGCCTTATAGGATCTTTTCCATTTTTAGTCCATGCAGTTCCAGCAATATCTAAATGTGCCCAATTTTTACATTGAACAAATTCTTTTAAAAAGACAGCAGCAGTATTTGCACCAGCATCTCTTGGTCCTGCATTCTTTAAATCTGCTACATTGCTCTTAATATAATCTTTATATTTATCATGCAATGGCAATCTCCATACTAATTCTCCAGATTTTTCTCCAGCTTCTGATAATTTATTTGCAAGTTCATTACTATTTGTAAATAAGCCAGTATAAACATCTCCCAAAGAAACAACGCAGGCACCTGTTAATGTTGCAAAATCAATAACAACTTTTGGATTATAATTTTTAGTATAAGCCAATGCATCAGCTAAAACCAATCTTCCTTCAGCATCAGTATTTATTATTTCACTTGTTTTGCCATTATAATGTTTTATTATATCTCCTGGTTTGTAAGCATTGCCTCCAGGTAAATTTTCAGTTGCAGGAATTAAACCAATTATTCTATAAGGTAATTTTAAAATAGCAGCTAATTGAATTATTCCAAATACTGTAGCAGCTCCGCTCATATCAAATTTCATCTCATCCATATCAGCAGCAGGCTTAATAGAAATTCCTCCAGAATCAAAAGTTATGCCTTTGCCAACAAAGCAGATAGTTTCTTTTCCACCATTATAATCTAAAACTATAAATTTTAGAGGGTGTTGGCTTCCTTTATTTACAGCTAATATTCCACCCATACCCATTTTAACAAGATCTTTTTTTTCAAATATTGTACATTTAATCTGGAATCTTCTTGCTAACTTAATCGCTTCATTTGCAAGATAAGTTGGAGTCACAATATTGCTTGGTTTATTTTGCAGTCCCCTTACATAATAAATTGCATCAGAAACAACTAATGCTTTTTTTATTGCTTTATCAATATCAATAAAATTATTTCCATTTGCAACTAATGTAAATTGCTCAATTTGTTTAAAATCTTCTAAGTCTTGTGTCTTAAAATCTATAAATTGATATAATGCTAATTTTGTTCCTTCAACAATTGCATATGCTGCATCTCCAGGCATTAAATCTTCAAATATTAAAAAACTAAATTCTTTCACACATTTATCTTTAACAAATAAAGCAGCTTTTCCAGCCAGTTCTCTTGCCTTATTCAGATCAAATTCATTTCTTTTTCCTAATCCTAATAATATAATTCGTTTTATCGCTTTCTTAGTTCTAACTATAGAAATCTGCCCATACTTCCCAGTAAATTCCTTGTCTTTTATTATATCACTTATTAAACCATCAGAAATATTTTCATAACTTTCTACATCACTGCTGTCACAATCATCATATAATCCGATAATTAAGGCTTCTGTTCTTAATTCAGTTAAATTTTCAGTAAATAGTGTTGTTTTCATCTCTGCTTGCAAATAGCCACAATAAGAGACTATTTATTAAGCTTACTCTCTATTCACTAGGTAAAAATTAATTAAGAATTATCGATTGTTTGATATATATTGCAGATAATATTGTTTTAAATTTGTTGCACTTACTCCAAAGTTTTCTAATCTAAGCCATAAGGTTTTTCTACTGATTTCAAGCAGTTCAGCAGTTTTGATCATGACAACTTTTGTATTAAAAGCAGCTTCCAATATTACTCTAAGTTCTGCAATTTCAAACTTGGACTTATTATCAATTTCAAAATAAGAAATCACACTATCAGCAAAAGCAATACCTTCTGTATTAAAATCAGATTTTTGCGTTTTTTTAAATTTTAAATCTTTTATTTGAATATAATTTTCAACTAAAACACTTTCACTTTCTGGAAAATTAAATATTGCCTTATAAATTAAATTTTTTAGTTCCCTGACATTTCCAGGAAAATTATAAGATTGAAGTAATTCCTTTCCTTTATCAGTTGGCTCTTTTAAATAAGATGTTTTATACTTATTGTTGTATTCACAGACAAAATAATTGAATAATAGACCAATGTCATCTTTTCTATCTCTCAAAGAAGACAGATCAATATCAACAACATTCAGTCTGTAAAACAAGTCTTGTCTAAATTTTCTAGATTCAACTAACTTTTCAAGATTCTCATTTGTAGCTACAATAATTCTGCCATTAAATTGTCTTGACTTAGTATCACCAACCCTATAAAAAGTTCTTGATTCTAATACCCTAAGTAATTTAGCTTGCGCTTCCAAGGGCATATTGCTTATTTCATCTAAAAATATAGTACCATTTCCTGTTTCTTCAAAAAAGCCAATACTATCTTCTCTAGCATCTGTGTAAGCTCCTTTTCTGGAACCAAACAATTGAGACTCAAGCAAATTTTCATTTATATTTGTAATATTTATTGGAAAAAATGGACTGTTTTTTCTATTACTGTTATAATGCACTGCCTTAGCAATTAATTCTTTTCCAGTTCCTGTTTCTCCAGTTATTAAAACTGGTTGTTCTTGGTCTGGATTTTTTATTATATTACCCAAAATTATAAAAATAGATTTCATCTCTTGTGATTTTCCAACTATTAAGCCATGTTCAGAATTTTCTCCTATATTATACACAAATGGCTTATATTCCATTTCATGTTTTAACTCAGTTTGAGGCTTTGATTCATTAATAATTGACGCATCAAGTTTAGGAACTTGATCTTGTGAAGTACCATTAATTTTTAAGCCAAATGATCTATAATATTTCTTAGAAACTAAAGATGATAAATCCAAATCTTCTTGGTTTATTCCTAACTTTTCACAAATTCTATCTAAATCTTGTGGATAACGAAGAAAGCTTCTGCCATTTTTATAAGTATAATATCGTTGGTAATCAAAACTCAGATTAACCAATATATTATCAATGCTACCATATTTTTGCCCTGCTTTTTTATTTAATAATCTGCCAAACTCTTCTCTTGTAGTAATTTTTCCATTATCAGTCATAAGATTAAAACCACAATAAAATTTAAAAGTCTATCCAATAGAAAAGAAGATAAATAAATTAGAAACTAAATTAATTATGACATTAAAGTTTTATAACACATTAACAAGAAAAGTAGAAGAGTTCAGACCAATAAACAATAAAGAAGTAAAAATGTTTGTATGTGGCCCGACAGTTTACGATTATGCACATATTGGAAATGCAAGAACATTTACAAATTTTGATTTTATTGCAAAATATTTAAGATATAAAAATTACAAGGTTTTTTACTTGCAGAATATAACAGACATAGACGACAAAATAATAAAAAAAGCAAATGAAGAAAAGACTGGTTGGGATAATATTTCAAGAAAATATGAAAAAATATTTTTAGAAGACATGAAATTGCTAGGAAACGATGCTGTAAGCAAGTATGCAAGAGCTACAGATTATATTCCAGAAATAGTATCTCAGGTAAAACGATTAATAGAAAAAGGAATTGCATATAAAATCTCAGATGGTTACTATTTTGACTTGTCTAAATTCAGAGAATATGGTAAATTAGCAAAAAGGACTTCTTTAGAAGAAGATGATGCAGTTTCAAGAATAGATGAAAACCCAGAAAAAAGAAACAAAGGTGATTTCTGTTTATTAAAATTTTCAAAACCAGAAGAACCAGTATGGCATACTGAATTAGGCGATTCAAGACCGGGATGGCATATAGAAGATACAGCAATAACAGAAAAAGAATTAGGCCAGCAATATGATTTACATGGGGGAGCTATAGATTTAATATTTCCACATCATGAAGCAGAGATTGCACAAATGGAAGCAATTTCAGGAAAAAAACCATTTGTAAAATATTGGTTACATACAGGATTCTTACAATTTAATAAGGAGAAAATGGGAAAATCAAAAGGAAATTTCTGGATAGTTAGAGATGTTATAAAAAAATACAATAAACAGATAATAAGATTCATGTTTTTGTCAACACATTATAGGAAACCATTGGAATTTTCAGAAGAGTCTTTAGAACAAGCAAAAAATTCACTTCAAAAATTAAATGAATTCATGCTAAAATTAGAAAATTGCAAGTCAAAATCAAAAGATAATATAGAATTGGATGAATTACTGGGAAAAGCAAAAAAAGAATTTGAAAATGCAATGGATGACGATTTTGAAACTCATAATGCAATTACAGTAATATTTGGATTTACAAAAGAAATAAATAAATTAATAGCAGAAGAAAAATTATCAGAACTAGATATAAAAAAAATAAAAGAATTAATGCTAAGTATAGACAAAATATTTGGAATTTTAGAAACAGAAACAGAAATACCTGACGAAATAAGTCGCCTGGTTGATTTACGGGAAGAAGCAAGAAAAAATAAAAATTTTAAATTAGCAGACGAATTGCGTGAGTCTATTAAGTCACAAGGCTATTATATAGATGATACAAAAGGCATGCCAATAATAAAAAAACTATAAACTAATTTGTTTTAAAAATTGCAGCATATAAACTGGATAAACTTTAGATAAGTTATAAGTTCTATGTTTAAGTTCCCAATTAAGTATTCCAATAACAAATTCCTCATCAGTAAAAGAAGTTTTGCTAAATGAGCTTTTCCAATTTTCATGTGTCCCATTTAAATATCCTTTTACTTTTAGATGTTCAAACCAAACATCAGAATAATCTTTTCCAGAAAAATCATCATGAAAATCATAAACTAATGCTCTTGGTCTTGGTCTTACATAATGCATTAAAGCAAACTGTGAAGAATTCTTTAAATTTTCAGAGATTTTTAAATAACAGTTTTCAGGATTTCTGAATTTTTCTTTGGTTTCATAAGAAAGGTAATTACCAGCAATATAGACTAATTCATCTTTATCTACATCAAAAGATCTGCCATCTAAGAATAATTGTGAAGGACAATTTGGGGAAACAACAGCAGCAAATTCAAGATTTGTTCTTACAGGAATATAAAGATCTGATTGTCTTTTTATTAATGGAGAATGTATAAGTAATTCTAGAGGGCTGTCACCATATGCAATTTTTGAATTAAAATTTTCTTTTTCTAAATCTAAAGACAAAGCAATAGCTTGAAGAACTAATCTATCAATATCACTTAAACTAAAAAGCAACTTTTCAGATAATGGGACTAAATTCTTGACTTCTCTAATAGGAATATTTGGAAGATAAAATTTATATCTTACATAATTAAGCAATAGTTCATCTCTGAAATCTTCTTTAAAACTCGGTCCTATTATTATTTTTTCTACTATCCGTTCATCAATATAACCTCTTTGCTCAAAATTATCTGAAAAACTATACATTTGTTTCTTAGCAGGACTTAAAAGACTAAACAAATTAAGATTATTAAAAATATCAGGCTTTAGTTTGTCAAATTCATGATTTGCATTTACAACACTAAAAATACCATACTTACTTAATGCTTCTTTAATTATATTTATAAATTTATTTCTTCTATAATTGTAATCAGAAATAAAATCTGTTAAATCAGCTTTAGGCAAAGAAATATGTTCTGTCATCGTTTTGTTAAAGATAGTAAAAACAAAGTATATATAAACATTTTTAAATTTAGCTTTCTACTGCTGTATCTTGCTACAAAAGACATTTCTATTCTCCAAATCCGCCATGTCCCATATGTGGCATTCCACCAGGACTAGGTTTACTTCCAGAAGCTAAAACATCATCTATTCTCAAAATTAATTCAGCAACTTCTGAAGCAGATTTTATAGCCTGTGTTTTAATTTTCAATGGTTCAATTACTCCCCTTTTCCATGCATCTACAACTTTTCCAGTAAATACATCCAATCCAGCCCAGACTTGTCCTTTATCATGTGAAGCTTTAAGTTCAGTTAAGCTATCTATAGGATCTAATCCTGCATTTTCAGCTAAAGTTATTGGTATTGCTTCCAAAGCATCTGCAAAAGCCAACACAGCTAATTGTTCTCTTCCGCTTAAGGAATTAGCAAATTTTCTTAATCCTCTTGCTAATTCAACTTCAGTAGATCCGGCACCTGCAACAACTTTTCCAACTTTCAGTGCTGCAACCATATCACCAATAGCATCCTTAATTGCTCTTTCAACCTCATCAACAACATGCTGTGTTCCGCCTCTAATAAGCATAGTTACAGCTTTAGCTTTTTTACATCCTGTTACATAAGTTAATTCTTCTCCTCCAAATTTCTTTTCCTCAACCAAAGCAGCAAAACCAAGATCACTAGCTGATAAATCATTTAAATTACTCACAAGATTTCCACCAGTAGCTCTTACAAGTTTATCCATATCACTCTTCTTTATTCTTCTTGCAGCATAAATTCCTTTCTTAGCTAAATAATGTTGTGCTAGATCATCAATTCCCTTTTGGCAGAAAACAACATTAGCCCCGGATTTTACAACTTTCTCAACCATGTCTTTTAACATTTTATCTTCCATATCTATGAAAGCCTGCATTTGGTTAGGATCTGTAATTTGTATTTTTGCATCTATCTCTGTATTTTTTACTTCCAAAGCAACATCAAGTAATGCAATTTTAGCATTGTTTATTGCATTAGGCATTGCAATATGTACTTTTTCTTTATCTAAAACTAAACCATCAATTAATTCAGAATCTTCTATACCAGCACCAACTTTCTTTTCAAGTTTAATATTATCAGCATCTATTGCCACTTCCCCATTTTTTTCTTCCATAATACTTTTTATTGCCTTAACAATTAATTCACTTAATCTATCTTTAGCAACTTCTGCACCTTTTCCAGTCATAGCAGTCATTGCAATATTTTTCAAAAGATCAGTATCTTTAATACTTATTTTTACAGCAATATTTCCAAGAATATCCTGTGCCTTTTCAGCAGACATTCTGTATCCTTTTATAATAATTGTTGGATGTATATTTTTTTCTAATAATTTTAAAGCATTGCTTAATAATTCACCCGCAAGAATAACTGCAGTCGTAGTACCATCCCCAACCTCATTTTCTTGAGTCTTAGCAACTTCAACAACCATTTTAGCAGCAGGATGTTCTATCTGCATTTCCTGAAGTATTGTAACTCCATCATTAGTAACAACTATATCTCCTAGAGAATCAACAAGCATTTTATCCATTCCCTTAGGTCCCAAAGTTGTTCTAACTGTCTCTGCTACAGCTTTAGCTGCCATAATATTCATTTTTTGTGCGTCTCTGCCAGCAGTTCTTTGGCTTCCTTCTGATAAAATATAAATTGGTTGTTGTTGATTTGTCATTTTTCCTCCAATGAAGTCTTAACTCAAAACTTATAATTCTTTCTCTAAATTAGACTATATTCTCTATAACAGAAAAATATATAAAGGTTAAAATTCTCTATGAAATCACATTTGAGTGGTTACAAAATGAACTTAACAAGAACTTTAGCAAATTATGCAGCAGCAGGTTATTTAGGACTTAGTTCTCTAGTCGGATGTATAGAAATGAACCAGGGAAAGGTTGCAAATTTAGAAGACGCATTAGAAAACCAGAATTATGCTCTTGGAATCCAGGGTGTTGTTAATGGCAGCATGGCACAACCCTTAGTTATTAATTTTACAGAAGCAATAAAGAATAATGAATGTAAAAAAGAGTCATATACTGAAAATGGAATAAAAAGAGATAGATTAATTTGTGTAGATAAGGCAAATGGTGCAAGATTAGAAGTAGTTTATAGTTTTGATTACGCAGGAAATGTTGTAAAAGTTATAGTAAAAAATCTAGCAATTATATACAATCTTGGACCGGATGGCAAACCTGTTGATGTTTTAGTAAATAATATACTACCAAAATCTGAATAATTTCTATTGTATATTTATAGTAAAAATATTAAAATTATGAGAATCAATAAGATTTATGGCTGAATTTAAAACATTAATGACTTATTTACAAGATAAGTTCAAAAAATCTGCATACAATATCAGGACTAATTTAGAAGAAAGTGTAAAAGAAGATTTTGAATTTAGAAATCTAAATACAAATTTAAAAGAGGTATATGGATTAATGGAAGATTATTATTTTAAAAAAAAATACATAAAAGAAAGATACGGAGAAACTATCTTATTTTCTAAAAACAATGAGAATTTAACAATAAACTTAACTTATTTTCAGAAAAATTTAAGAATAACTATTATAGAAATAAAAACTTAAATTAATTTAGACTTTATTTCATTAACAAATCTTTTAACTGTGTTAACCAGATGTTCAGGCTGTGTTTTCAGGATTTCACAGGATTTTTCAATTATATTTCCATCATAAGTCTCTTTGCTTTTTAACTCTAACTTAACAGATTTATTTTTCTTTACAACATCTTTCCAGATATTAAATAATTCCTCAATCCTTGCAGGTATTTGTTTTTTATTGCATTGAAGCAATTCACTAAGCTCTTTTATTATTAGTAAGTCTTTATTCTCTTCTTCAAATGCTTTTTTACCAGCAACAAATTCTATTCTGACTATGCTATCCGATATTTTAGTAGATTTTAAAATTTTTATTTTTTCAGCTTCTTTAGTATTATCTAAATGTGTTCCACCGCAAGCTTCAACATCAACACCAGTTATATCTACTATTCGTAATTGTTGTCCGATAGGAACTCCTCCCTGATAAATTGCAAATCCATATTTCTTTTCAGCATTTTCTCTTGGCATAAAACTTTTATGAATTAGAATACTTTGTTTAATTAATTTATTAGCTTCTTCTTCTATTTTTTTTAATTCTTCATCAGTTAAACTTTGATAATGAGTTATATCAATATGCGCTTTCTCAACTGTTTTTTTTGCTCCAGCCTGATTAATATGTTGTCCTAAAATTCTTCGTGCTGCAGCATTAACAATATGCGTAGAAGTATGGTGCTGTGCTAATTGTAATCTTCTTTCAGAATCAATCTTTCCTAAAACATTTTCATTAACTTTTAAATTATTATTTTCTAAAACATGAACAATAATTTTTCCTTGTTTAAAAACATCTAAAACATCGAATATTCTACTATCGCTTATACGCTTTATTGAACCTAAATCATGCAACTGACCACCAGAAGTCGGATAAAAAACAGTTTTATCTAATATAATTTTATTTCCAATAACTTTTAAAATCTTAGCTTTAAATTCACTTAACTTATAATCATCGTAATACAATGCTTTAGTTTCTGGTAAATTTTCTAAATCTAAAATTTCTTCTTTCTTAGTTTGATGCTCCTGTAATTTATTTTCATGCCTACTCGCTACCAAACCATAGAAATTATCTGGTATTTTAATTCCTAATTGTGAAGCTATTAACTCGGGAGAAATTCCATTACTGTCATATAACTCAATTAGTTTTTCAGTATTTATCTTTTGTCCATTTTTAACTATCTTGTCTATTATAGATTTCGCCTTCTGTTTATTAATATTATATTTATTCTTCTCTACATATAGAATTTTCTTAACTTCATCTAAGTTTTCAGATAATTCAGGAAATTGTTCTTTTAATTCTTTGGCGTGTTCTTTACAAACATCAAATAAATCAATATTCCAATTATTTTTTTCTATAAATTCAAAACATCTTCTAGCTAAAATTCTTAAATTATATGCACCACCAACATTAGAAGGCAAACCTCCATCATTAAAAACAACTAATAAACTTCTAGCATGTTCTCCAATACTATAAAGCTGACTTAAAGGTAAAATTTTATTTTTTAGATCATTAACTTTCATTCCAACTTTTTCAGCAACATCTTCCCATGCTTTTTCTAAATCTTCAGTTTCATCAACATTCAAATAACCAGCATAAGGAATATATTTAGCCATTAATTTTTCATCAGTTTTTAATCCAGTTTTTTCATATAAATATTTCATGACATTAGGAAAAGTTGCATCATAAATTGTAGGGCTTCCTTGAGAAAACCATGCACACCTTTCCTGCCCCATTCCCATATCTAAAACTTTTATTTGTAATTCTTTATTTCCATCAGGAGTTTGTTCATACATCATATAAACCTGATTTCCTATTTCTACTCCTCTGGAAAAAAATTCCATACAAGGCCCAAAATTTCCGCCGCCAGCCCATGCATCCTCATGAAAAGTAATCTCTTCATTTGGTAAACCTAAACCTTTTTTCAACCATGTATGAATTTCTTCCAAAACTTTATTTTGATTCCATTCATCTTTAGATACAAATTGATGTTGTCCTATCATGACAAATCCAGTATTGTGACTTCCAGTAATTCCAACATTATCAATATCAACAAATCTTAAACAAAATTGAGGAATAACTAATTTTTTAGCAGGAGGTTTTACTTCTCCAGAAATAACAAATGGCTGAAAAGCAGCAATACTTGCTATAGTATATTCCATCGTGGGATTCCATCTTGCAACTAAAGGATATCTTTCAATTGGTGTATATCCAAATTTCTTAAACATTGAAGAAAATTCTTTCCATACATCAAGATAACTTAACTTATTTTTAGCAGGAGTATTTCCAATAAACCTAAATCCTCCAGAACATAAAGAATCACCACAAACATTCTGATCTTTATTTACAGTCCAATAAAATTTTTCACATTTGCTGCATTGTTTTCTTGCAAAACCTTCTTTTTTCAAATATTGTACTGCATAATATTTTTCTGGATTTTTAGAAGCAATTTTTTTAAATTCTTTCTTCTGTTCTTTGTCTGTTAACATGAAAATTAGTAACAAATTAGATATTTAAATTTAACCTACTTTCTAAAACAGAATTTTTTGGTAAATAAATTATTCCATTTCCTTTCTCAAATTTATTAAAATAATTATTATCTGGAAAATTTCTTTTACCAACATAAATATATGGTCCGGTTTTTACATCAGAAATTTCAAATTGATTAATCCATTCCCAATCGAAAATCCAAGCTTCTCTGTTAAATATTAAATCTTTTATTCTCTTTCTATTTATTTTTTTAATAGGCATCTTTAAATCATAAAGTAAAAAGGCCCAAAATAATTTTAGATCATTGTTTATATTTTTAAAATAGTCAATTTGATAACTATGGACTGCAAAATTTAAAGAATATTCTCTGTACCTACTTTTGATTTCAACACCAAATTTATTGTCAATTAAGTCAATACCATTGTATGTAAAAGAAGATAAACCTAAGGATTCTCCTAACCATTTCCTATGTTCATAATCAATCAAAGTTCTAAAAATACTAGGTTTCATATAATAAGAAAATAAGATTGAGTTATAAATATTTTCAATTTAGAAAGATTTAATTAAGTTACCATATTAATAAATACATGAATGAATTAGAAATCTCAGATTTTACCAAAATAGAAAATTACCTTAAGATAAACGATAGGGCTTCAGTAAGAAGAGTTTTTGAATTCTTAAGGGGAGAAGGATTAATCACTTATCTAATTGGAAGTATTTTACAAAAAAGACAAGATTATAGAGACATAGACATAATGTGCCAATATGAAGAAAATCCAGATAAACTTCTTGGAATATTAAGAAACAATCCAAGATTATTAAATACAGAAAATTTAAAATTCAATATTTTAGAAACTGGGCCTGGAACATACCTAATCTGGGAATATAGGTTTACAATATATTCAAAAAATGATTCATCAAAAATAGATTTAGGAATATTGCCTAAAAAAGGTTGGGAAGCCTGGCAGAAAATGTGTAAAGATATAATAAAGGAAATGTAAATATTTTCACTTATTTATTTTCTAATATTTAAGTAAAACAACACTAGAAATAAAATTTTTTGTTTCTATAAATTTTAGGTTTGTTTTATTTAAATTTTCAAACAAGATTCTCTTTAATCTTCGGTTGATAGATTTTTACGATGTTATTTTCATGGTCTGGCTCTTCGATATATTTTTGTTAAAAAAATATTTTCTACATCATCAGCCGTTGTTTGAAGAGAATCTTCAAACAAAAACCTTTATGACCCAATAATATTATATTTTATTAAATTTTTCAATGATTTTATATACAAAATAATCTTCAAAAGGTTTATAAACTTTTTACTCTTAATTTTCTTTGTAGGTAAGGAACTTAGCAAACGCACCCAATCAACAAGGAAGTCATAAGCGACAAATTGTTGCGGGTTGTGAGGAAAGTCCGCCCACTTAGGCGCTTGTCGTCTACCGATATTCGGGTTTGCCCATAAGGGTTCCTGAAAGGGAAGGCAACTTTATAGAAACGACACGGCCAATAGAATTGGAATGATACAAAGAAGGCACAAGAAATTGTTGCTGAGTTAACTTGCTGACGTCTCTATTGGATACGATGAAACGAAAGACCTGAACAGTGCAAGCAGAAGGTCGGATTAACGAAATTCGCTTAACCGAAATATGCGCTTAGTAGAATGTTAAGAAAAAGCATCGCGGCAACGCACGTCACATGACTTAGGTCTTACGACAACACGTTTACGTTTGGCTTTTACAAAAGGTGGCTTATTCCTTGCCTACAATATTAAATAAAAATAATTGTCTTTAAGGGAGATAACTTAATATCTATAGTTAAGGACTTAATATTTACCCAAAAATTTATAAAAATACAAAGAGAAATGATTTATCTTGAAAAAAATTAATGGCTTATGCTATATATAAATCATTTTAACCTAAGAATTTACAAAGTATTATAATTTTATTATTTATTAATTTCAGCCTAGATACAAATAAAATAATTTCTAAGCTAAAAAAGTCTTAGGAATATATTTAAATAACAATCAATTAAAAATCATATAGATTAAGGATAATAAAAAAAGAAGATTTAGATGATTGTATAAAATTAAGCAGAGATTCTTGGCCAAATTGGTGGGAAAAAAATAGAATTTTGGGAAAAAAGCACATTAAAAAATGCATAAAAGAAAATCATGGGCTTGTTGCAATAATAGATAACAAAGTTAATGCATTTTTAATTTGGGATCAACTTTGGAATAAAATACACTTGCAAGATATTCATGTTGAAAAAAGGTATCAAAGAAAGATGATAGGTAAAAGATTACTTGAAAAAATGATTAAAATTGGTAAAAAGGAAGGATTAAAAGGAATTATTAGTGATTGCGATATAAAAAATAAGGTGTCTATATTATTTCACATAAAAAATAAATTTAAAAAATGTGGTTATATTAAAAAGAACTGGGATAATGAAGACTCTTTTGTCTTTTCAAGAAAGATTTAGTCACACCAAAAATAAAAACTACTCCTTCTTTTCCCCATAAATTAGAAACTATTTTTTTCTTAACATTAAATCCAATAGAAGATAAAAAATGTTTATAAAAATGTCTAGCCTTTATATTCCAAGTATCAGTTTCCACCCAAACACCAGCAACATTTAATCCTTTCTTTTTCCAGTAAGACCTTACTTTCAAATAAGAATCATTAAGAAGTTTAGTACTAATATATTTGCTTTCATATTCCTTTTTAACTGCAGTCCATGAAAGCATTAGTAAAATTTTATCCTCGGAAGTATCATAAAGATACCATCTAGTAAAACCCACAATTTCATCTTTAATTTTAGCAGCATACCATTGCGCAGATGGATAATTTCCGCTTTTAATAACCCAATTTAAAAGTAAATTATCATTTTTAAAAATTGAATTTTCCTTAGGATAAATCCTTCGTATTAAGGGAAGCAATTTAGGAATATCTTTCTCTCTTAAGCAGACAATTGACAAATCACCCATAGAATTTAAATAAAATCTTAGAATATAAACATATCGAAAAATAATTCTACAGCATAGAAATTTATTTAAATAAATTACAATCACAAATTACCATGATAGTTAAAAATTTAGAGGTATCTGAAATAATTCTTACAAAAGTAAATTCAAAATCAGGAGAGATGGAATTAACAATTAAGTTCACAAATGATTCTCCTTTAATTATGAATGCAAAAATAGATGAAGAGTTTGAATCAATAATAAATAAAATAATAAAAACAGTAAAAACTTCAAAAGTTCCAAAAGATGATGACCAAGATGGCATTTTAGGCGGAATAACAATAGTTAATTTAAAAAACGAAGAAGAATTAAAGGAAAAATTACCAAAAAGATTTATTATGTTAGATAATAGATTAAATATTTTGAATAAAACAAAAACTGCAAATGAATATATGAAATTATTTTCGCAAGTAAGTACAATGCAAGAAATATTATATCAAAAAAATAATACCTTATAATTATAAGCCAAATTTATACAAATATAATTCTATAACAACTACAGCAATAATTATTATTAAAACAATCATAGGTTTCATTTCTAATTTCGTACTTTTAACATCTTCAAAATATCTTAAAATGCCGCCACCAGAACTTGGTAAATTTATTTTATTATCTGCCATAAATTTTTAATAAAGAATTAATATATAAAACTACTGGATTTTAAAATATAGCAACCAAATGAATTGCTGTCAGTCAATCAATAAACATAAAAAATATCTCATCACTTTGTTGATTGACTATATCAAAAATACATTTTTTTAAAGAATAATTCTTAAATATAATAAGCATGAATTTAAATTCTATGATAGTGGATTTTGTATCTAAATTTATTAAAGACATTAGTAAAGAAAGTCCAGTATATTTCCAAAGAGATAATGATTTATATATTGCATCAGAACAAGCAATCGGAAGATTATATCATGGGTTAAAACAAAAAGGCATTGAAAATGAATTAAAAAATGACGATTCTAGAATTGTAAATTTGATTAGTTCTCATGATGGAGAATTTATAATAAATAATGAAGATAGAAGGAAACTAAGAGAATTAATATTTTTACAGCCATATGAAATTCCAGAAAATACAGCAAAAATAAGAGAACAAATAAATGATGAAGACATAAGATTATTTTTCTATGCACATGAAGATAAAAGAAGATTTGGATACACCTTCAATGGAACAACAGCATATTTAGAAAATGCATATAAAATGAATATTGAAAAATATTTAGAAAAAATAAGAGAAAAAGAAAGAAATATTTTAAAAAAGCTAGAAGAAATTGCAGAAAGAAAACCAGAAAGTAATCTAGATCAATGGGGAAAAAATAATTTCAAACAACATCAAATGGAAGCCTATTATAAAATAACATTACCTGGATTTCACATAATAACCCCAAATATGGAAATTCAATTCCCACATGGATTTGAAGAAAAAACAAAAAGTGTTGGAACTTGGGGAGAAACTCCAAAAAATCCAAGACACGAATTCTCACCAAGAATGTTTGGATATAAAAAAGGAAATTACAGTGATTCATATTATAAATTGCATATAAGAACAGAAGATATTTTCCGTTTCTCATTTGATAAAGAACAATTATTAAAAAATGAAGCTAGAGAATGGCTTGCAGCTTATGATAAAGAATTTTATAAAATAATATCAAATTTTTCAGATATTCAAGAAATTTTAAGAATATTGAATAAATCTTATAATATGTTAAATAAATCTGAAACTTAAAAAATTTTCTATTAATAATGTAAATATTTCTATTGTAAAAACTTTTCATAATTTTGGAAATATTCTTCCAAACGCTTTTTAAGTTTAAAAATATATAATATTTAAATTGACTGAAAATAAACTAAAAATTCATTATTGGGAAATGCCAGAAGATTTATTTATAGAATTAAAAGAAGAAGAACACAAAAAATTATTTTCAATTATTCAATCTAAATTATGTTCAAAATATAAAAACTGTAATTATGTATTATTAAAATGCCCAAAATATCATGCTCAAAGATTATTTAATCAAGAAATTAGATTTACAATAAAAGAATTGGAGATTTTAAGAAAATTTGCAGATATTTCTGAAGAAGAGATTGAAAATAACATTGAAAATATAGGAAATCATGAAGACGGAACTATAATAAAAAACCCTACATTTCCATTTAATTTAAAAGATATAATCTATGTAGCATCACATTTAATGTTTGATGGTTCATATAGGTATAAAAAAGGAAATTATTTTTATGTGCATGAAACAAGTTTATTAGAATATCATAAAATGAGATTAAATAATTTTGGCGAAGTTCCAATTAATTTTATAGAAAAAGAAGAACAATTATATTTTTCTTATACAATAGCGTTTATTGCTTCCAAATTATTGGAAATTAATGATTTCAGATCATTGAAAGTTACTCTATCAAACAAATTCAAAATATTAGTTAAAGAAAATAAGGAATTATTAGATGAATTTATTAAAGCAATGATAATTGATGAAGGTTATATAGAAGATAAAATAAGAATAGAACTTGGAGATAATGAAGAGTTTGTCAAGGATATTTATGAAGTAGTCTCTGTTTTTTATAAACTAAATAATCTTCGTCATAGATTTAGGTCTATAGAATTTAAAAAAGTAAATAAAAAATATGTAAATACTAAATCATGGATCATAGAGATCAATCCAACTAGTTTTCAATTGTTATATGAGTCAATAAATCCATTACCAATAGATTATAAACAAATTAATTTTGAACTTTTATATAAAAGAAAAACAAGAACTTGGTCACAAAGAAAGGTGAAACAAAAAAACTTATCGTAAAATCCTTGTTAGAAAAACCCAAAAGTATAAATGAATTAGCTTGTAAGCTTTGTATAAAAAATGCTACAATAAGGACTCATATAAATAAAAAACAGAAACTAATTAAGTCATTAACAATTTTAAGAATAGTCAAAAAAATAGAAGAAAAAATATTAATCCGTGGTGGTTATGCTAAAACAAAAATTTATGGAATAGTTGATAAAGAAAAAGCAAATAAATTCTTAGAAAAATAAGTATATATTATAAAATATATATCATACTATACACGACGCCCACGCCGGCCACCCTTTCTTCTACAAGTATCAGTTGGAAAAGCAGTAACATCTTCAATTATCCCAATTCTAAATCCAGCTCTTGATAATGCTCTTACAGCAGCATTTGCACCAGGTCCAGTACTAGTAGGCCCATTGCTTCCACCAGGAGCTCTTACTTTTATATGTAAAGCATTTACTCCTTTTTCTTTAGCTTGTTCAGCAGCAATTCTAACAGCATTCATAGCTGCAGTTGGAGAACTTTCTAACCTATGAGCTTTAACAACCATGCCACCAGAAGCCATTCCTAAAGTTTCTGCACCAGAAATATCAGTTATATGAATTACAGTATTATTATAACTAGAATAGATATGGGCAACTCCCCATCTTAGTTTTCCCATGTCTCTATTATTCATCATTCTGTAACCTCTACAACTAATTCTTTTTGTATTTTTTCTAAAACTTCTGCTTCTTTAGCTTCTTCTGGTTTTTCCTTTGATCCTTTTCCTTTCATCTTCTTTTCTTTTGATCTTTCAGGATGGTCTTTATCATTTAAATTTGAGTTTGGATTAAATTCTATTTTATGCTCTTCTTCTAAAGAAACCAAATACGAAGGCACTGTAATCTTTTTTCCATTAACTAAAATATGGCCATGAACAATAAATTGTCTTGCTTGTTTAGGTGTTAAAGCAAAGCCCTTATTATGAACTAAAGTCTGTAATCTTCTTCCCAATAAGTCACTTGTCTTCAATCCCAATAACGATTCTAAGGTACTTCCTTCAGTTAATAAACCATACTTTACAAGCCTGTCAATTAATTGTTTTTCCTCAATAAATGCCTGTTTATTATTTTTACTTTTTTCCCTAATCAAAGTTTTTGCTTGTGATTTTATTCTTCTTATTTCAGAAACAAATTTCCAGATTTCTTTTTTATTTTTTAAACCATAATTTCTTTTTATGCCTCTTTCTTCATCTATCCTTGCTTTTTGCCATGGATGTGCCGGGCCTTTGTATTTTTTTCTTGTTTTTCTTGGATCTCCCATTTTATCCTGCCTTTCCTACTTTAGTAGTTTTACTTTTTACACCAACAGCAGTGCCCCTTCTAAAGTGAGATCTTGTTCTCTGTCCTCTTACAGGCTGTCCGGCAGCATGCCTCATACCTTTGTAAAGTTTTAATTTTTTCATTCTCTTTATAGTATTTTCAATATTAAATTTCAGATCAGAACCAAGCAAATGACCTGTTTCACCAGTAATAAAGTCTAATCTATTATTTAACATCCATGAGGGTAATTTATTTTCTTTTAATACAGCTTCTATATCTCTTGCTTCTTTATCGCTTAATAATCCAGCTTTTTTCTTTTTGTCAATTTTTAATAGGTTACATACAGAATTAGCAACATTAAAACCTATTCCATGAACTTTTAAAAGTGCTCTTGCTATTGATTTGTTTCCATCCAAATCTGTATTAAATACCCTTAAAAAAGGTTTTATTTCCTGTTTTGTTTCTGTCATTATTTGTTAAAGATTAACGCCTTATTTATAAAGGTTTTTATTAAGTTGTCTTAATCAGGTTGTTTTGGTTTTTCTTCACTTAATAATTTGATAAGAATATCATTTAAAAATCCTAAATTCTAAAAAACAAAAATTGATAGAATTAATAGTTCATCCTTTTACAAATAAACTATGTTTCTCATTTCCTTCCAATTCTAGTAATATTCTTCTTATTATTGCTTTTTCAGGATCTGGCAATAATGGCACTCTATTTTTAACATCTTCAAAACTTTCAAAAGGTTTTTCACTTCTTGCTTCTAGTATACTTAACATATGTCTTTTTCCAATTCCAGGCAGTAATTCTAACTGATGCACTCTCATATTTATAGACCCTGCATTATTATAAAATTCAACAAATTTTTTCTCATCCTTCTTAACAAGGTCTTCTATAATAAAATTTAATTCAGATTTAGCAGTTTCTGTTAATTTTGTTATAGGTATTCTTCCAGCTATATGGTGGATTTTATCTCTTTTACCTTCCCCAATATAAACTTCTTCATGGATTTGTAGAAATATATCTTTTTTTGGAACTAATTCTAATATAACTAGATTATTTTTGCCTAGAGCTTGAGCTATAGAAGTCTTCAGATGTATCGGTCTCTTGTCGAATGGATATCCATGAGGCAAAAAATCTAATATTATTGCATGTTCTTCTTTCATTGTCATTTTGTCTTAATTTACACATTTTATTTACTGCTTATAGCTTCCAAAATTTGATTTATCTCTTCTTGTTTTAATGATAATGCTTCACCTGAAAATATTATTTTCAAACTTTCAGGATCAGTTGGCATTAAATCTATAATCTTTATTATATGCCTGTCTCTTAATTTAGATATGTTTAAGCTCTTGATTTTCTCATACAATGAATCAACTTCTTTTTTATTTAATTTTGTAAATTCACTTAAATAAACATGAACTTTCTCAGCTCTGAAATTTAATTCTTTTCCATTTTTTTTAGTCTCATCTAACATATGCCTTACTCCAGACATAGCTATTGGTTTTTGTTCCATTACTTCAACATCAACATCTACCATTTTATAACCTCTTCAGATGTATTGGATGAACTATCAATGATTTTCGCATATTGCCATCCCTAATCTGAACTTCATAACAATTTCCTTTTTTTCCATCAACTGTACCAACCCTTCCATGAAATCTTGGATGATACATACCATTATGCTTACTTGGCTCAGCAACTAAACAAACTTTATCTCCTGTTTTAAATTGCTGAAAATATTTTACTAAACTAAGCTTTCCTTTTTCTCTATAGTTCTTTGCTAACTTGTGTCTAGTCTTCCTTCTAAATCCGCCTATTCTTTTAACCATAGCAGTTTGAAAGAAATCAATCTATTTAAAGCTTATTATTCACTTGAACCAATAGAATATAGTCAACCAACAAACAGTAATTTAGTTTTTTGAGTTTTGTTTTTTAAAATTATATTCCAAGATATTGTTTTATTTCCTTTTTAAGATTATCAATTATACTTTTAAGTTCTTTAGAAACCCTATCTTGTTTTTCTTCAATAACATATCTATCATAAACTGCCCTTGCTATCTTCCTTAATGGATTAGTTTTCCACTTTTGATCATAATCCCTTTGTATCTCAGCATTTATTACAAATTTTAATCTTCCATCAATAACTTTTTTCGCATCAACAAAGCCTTCTTTATAATTATTTAATTCAATACTAAGTTTCGCAAAACATTGATTGTAATCATCAACTTTTCTATCAAAATCCCATTTCAAAACTGTAGTTTTCAATCCATCTTTAGTAGTGGAATTATAAGATTTTTCAGTTAAATCATAATCATGCCTTTTAAAAAATTCTTTTATAATATTAAGGAGTTCTTTAAGGTCAAAAACACCTTCATGCAATAATTCAAGATCCTTAACAATTTTATCTGTATGAACCATTGTTTATTCTTATTTGTTCCCCTTTAATAATTTTATTAAATTATTTAAATAGTTTCATTGAACCCTTCATCATTAATTATTTGTTCTATCTTGGCTTGCAACCCTAAATTATCAGTTATAATCTCTCTAAAAACAACATTTTTACCATCAGTAAACCCCCAACCATCTTTTTGTTGTTCCAACTGAGACCACGTATTCCAATCCTTGCTTCTAAATCTTAATTCAATATATATTCCATTTTTTCCAGGAATTTTAAAATAAGGCATTGCACTACTCCAACCACCAACTTTTCCATAACCAGGATTTGGTTCATCTTTCATATTATAAGAATATAAAAAATCCTGAATTGATCCATCAACATCCCTTTTTATTTTTTCTTCAACAGGTTCAATTTTAGAAAAATAATCCGGATAATCTTTTTTTAGTAGGAGAATTTTATTTATTATTCTATCCTCAATAGATTTATCGTTTTTCATAAGTAAAAAAACCAGTAATCCAAAAATTAGAATTAAACTAAAATAAAATATTATATTTTTCAACATATAAATTTACATGACATCTAGTTTATATTATTTTTTATTACTAAAACCTATATAAATTTAAAAAATTCTTGACTTCATCCATTATTTTGTTTGTATCTTTATAAGCTGCAATTTTAATTTCTTCAACTCTGTAGCCAATAAAATATCTTTCATAAATTTTGAATATAAAACTATTTTCATTCCATGATTTATTAGCATTTATAATAACTTTAGATCCAAAAGTCAATTCTAAATCACATTTATCAAGTTTAATTCTCTGTCCGTCTTTTTCAACTTCAGCTTCATTAAGTTTGGTAATATAGAATTTAATTCCTTGTTCAATCTTAAAATATCCACTTTCCTCTTCTTTATTTAATTCCCAGACAATTTCAATTTGCTTACCATCAGGCCTTACTTTCTCAACATACTTTATTTCCTTTAAAGAAGCACCATAACTAGAATTGCCATACCACATTGTAAGACTTTTATACAATAAAGCAAGATCAAATGTTCCTCTATACTTGATCTTTGCATCCTTAATTATAACTTCCTCTTTTGGCATTATGTAAAAATCAATTTATAAATTAATAAATCTTTCCTAACCATATTCTTCTATACTTTCCTTAATAAAATTATATATTGTTGTTGCGTCTATAATTATAGGGATTAAATATTTTTTCTTAAAATTCTCTTTCATTAAGTTTTGGTAAATTGAAAATAAAAATTTATTGAATTTATTTATTCCCCACCTGTGTTTATAATCAAGCTTTTGCATCGCACTCATTTTAAGTTCTATATTGCCAACATCATAACCTTTTGCTTTTTTTATATTAAGGAATATTATTTCTACACTTATCTCTCCTTTTGCAAAATAATCTATCTCTTTATCCAGTATAAAATCAAATTTTATTTCTCCTCCATACTTGCCTGACTTGTTAGAATGTTCCTTTTCAACAAGTGTATATCCTAAAGAATCAGATTTTTGTTTTATCCCTTTATATACAGCATCTATCTTAAAAACACCATCAGCAATATTTAATTTTCTCTCAAATATTTTCTTAACATCAACCATTTATTTATACATTATAAAATTGCTTAATAACACTTTCGCTTAAATACCAAAGCTTAAAAATTCTGCTAATAATCAAAAAAAGATGGTAACTGAGTCAGATATAAAAAAACTAAGAGAGCTTAATATCAGACTGACTAAGGAAAGCATTAAAGAAGAAACTACAAGAGATATCCTTTTAATACAGACAATTCATACTATCGATGAAATTATAAAAATAATAAACAGATTAGTTGCAAATTTAAGAGAAAGATATGGTTATTATGCTCCAAGAGCTGCCAAAGAAGAAAATATAAAAATTTTAATTGATAATGTATACAAAAAAATAAAAGAAGATATTGCAATTGATTTAACAGAAAAAGATTTGAATTCAATGATTGAAATAGCAAAAGAAATAGAAAGTTTATCAAAATTATTTGAATCACAGGAAAGTTATCTTGAATCATTAACTAAAGAAATATGCCCGACTTTAGCAGAAGCTGCCACACCATTAATAGCTTCTCGTTTAATAGATAAAGCAGGTTCATTAAAACATCTTGCAGAATTGCCTTCCTCAACAATTCAGGTTTTGGGAGCAGAAAAAGCATTATTCAGGCATTTAAAGACAAAAGCCAAACCGCCAAAATTCGGGGTAATATTTAGCCATCCGACGATTTCTAAAGCTCAATTAAAGGATAAAGGAAAAGTAGCAAGAAAATTAGCAAGTGAAATCTCAAAAGCAGCAAAAATAGATTTTTTTAAGGAAAAATAAGGTTTTTTGAGACATGACTATTTAGTAACAACAAATAGAAAGGCTTTTTAATTATTGTAAATACTAAAAGATATGCATATTAAGACAAAAGCTAGAAGAATGGATATTCCACTAGGAATTATTCTCGCAACAAAAAATACATTGAATAAAAAAGATTTTTTGGATGGAAGATCTGATGAACAAAGATTAAGGCGTAATATAATAATCTCTGTAACTGGACCAAAATGTTCAGGCAAAACAACTGCAGCAGATAAACTCAATCAATTACTAATTGAAGCAGGTTATGCAGCAATTACTAGCAGGGCATCAAAAGATTCTTTAGAAGTATATAAGGGCTGCAGAGAAAATTTAGTCAACCAGCAAGAACAATACAAAGAAATTAAATGGTACGATGTTGTAAATGCAATAAGAGCTGAAAGTGCATCTGCATTAGAACGAAAGGTAATACCTTCTCTTAAGGAAGATGAACATAAAATAGCTATACTTACTAGATATTGTCTTCCCGATACATTAGTAAAACAAACATTATTAGGCGCACCAATTCAGGCAGTGGCTCAATATTTAAGAGGAATTAAAACACTTAAGGAAGAACCACAAAGCGGATACATCAAGCCGAATATTGTTCTTGTATTCTTCTGTAATGGTGCTGAAGCAAGAAATAGGTTAATATTAAGACACAAAAAGGAAATGAGGGGAGAAGTAACGCAATCCATTGATGAATATTTTTCACAAAAAATAGATGAAGAAATTGATGCCTATAAGAAATTAAGCGGATATAATGAAACTCTTTTTGATAATACAATACCTTTCATAACCAAATCTACAAAAAAGCTACAGGCATATCCAGGAGAAATATATTTTATAAATACAGCTACAAATTTAGATTACATAAACACATCAACAGAAGATATAACAAGAGAACTTGAAAAAAGGGAGAGAGAAATTGCCAGTGCAATATATAAAAATATAATTATACCAAGGATAGAATTTATAAGAATAAAAAGATAGTTTTATAATTATATTTAAACAGTCATAAAAAATGGAATTAGAAAAATCAAAATATGAAGGAATATTCATTATCAACCAGAAAGGGAGAAGAAATTTAGTAACAAAAAATTTAACACCTGGAAAATCATTTTTTGATGAAAAACTTTATAAAATAAATAATGAAGAATTTAGGGAATTTAATCCAACACATTCTAAATTAGGTGCAGCAATAATTAAAAGAATATCATTAATACCAATAAAACAAAGCGATAAAATATTATATCTTGGAGCATCTCATGGTTATACTCCCTCTTTCGTTTCAGATATTGTAGGAAAAAATGGAGTAGTATTTTGTTTGGATTTTGCACCAAGGGTTGTAAGGGATTTATTAGGAATATGTGAAGAAAGGGAAAACATGATTCCTATGCTTGCAGATGCAAAAAAGCCAGAAACTTACAAAACAAGAATCACAGAAGTCGATGTAATCTATCAGGATATTGCACAAAAAAATCAAGTAGAAATTTTATTGAAAAATTTACAGTTTTTAAAACCAAAAGGTTATGCAATGATTGCAATAAAATCAAGAAGCATAGATGTAACAAGACATCCTCAGAGAATTTATCAGGAAGTTGAAGATAAATTAAAAGATAAATTAAAAATTATAGACAAAAAAGAATTAGATCCATTGCAGAAAGCCCATTGTTTTTTTGTTTGCCAAAAAAAATAAAAGAAAAGTTTATATTTAAAGATTATTCCTAAATAATATGGGAAAAATAGAGATAACGAAATCAAAAAAGTGTGATTACTGCGATGAATATGCAGAAGTAAAAATAAAAGAGGATGGTATATATACCTATCTCTGCAAACCTTGCTTTAAGGAAAAAAATACAAAGTAATCCAGAATAAATGAATTATTAAATTACTTCTTATGCTCCAATTTCAATTTAAGAAAAGCTTTTGCAATATTTCCTGCATGGCTATTTATATTCTTAGCTCTCTCAGTGGTAGTACCTAAAGATCTTGCTGGAAGTTTATCTGCAAGATTATCTATTTCATCATAAATTTTTCTCTTATTTACTATAACATTAATAGCAGCCTCATAATTCACATTAAAGTTAGCATTCATAGCTTCGCTATATTGTTCCATAACTTTATCAAAGATTAATATAAAATCATTTGGCAGCGGAGCATTAATATTTCTTGGCATTCTTTTAAGCTGGTCTCCAACTTTTTCTACAAATAAAATAACTTCCCAATAAAAGAATATATCATCCAAGCTTAAATTAAGCAATGCTTTGTCATTTGGATCAAAACTTCTTTTTAATATTTTAAATAATAAATTACTAAGCCTTGTTACATCCTTTTCCTTATATTCAAGACTTTCATTTACATTCTTAACTTTGCCTGTAAAATAATTTTTAACATCTTCAGCCATAGACAAAACAATTCTGTCAATTCTTCTCAAAGTGTCATATACAGAAATTTCATTCAGATTTAAACAGTCTTTTATAACAATTTTTGTAGGAGATTTTTGCATGACTTCCAAAGCTACAAAATTATCAACCGTCTGTTCTATTTGTTTCATATAACTAAAAAGATCTTTCCCTAAAATATTTATCAGGTTATAATTATCAACATAAGCATAAACAAGCTCAGCATTTAATTTTCTTACATTTCCGTCAAAACTAATATTTATTTCTTTTGTACTTGGACTTTGTTTTCTATTTACTGGAGTAATTTTTATTCCATCATCTTTTTCTTCAACATTAACAGGATCACCTTTTTTCAAACCATTTTTAGTGACCCAGTCTTTAGGTAAACTGACTACAAAAGAACTGTCTCCAAAGCTAATTATTTTTCTAAAGCCCATATGTCTCCTATATGAAATATATGTTCTATATCAAAACTATGGGTTACTCTTATATATAAACCTAACTTTTTTTGAAATAAGGGGTAGAAAGAAATGCTAATATTCGCTTTATTAAATGTAAACCAGAATAAGTTAACAGACGTAATAAAAAAAATACAAAATTTAGGAACAAAAGTAAATAAAGTTCATCTTGTATATGGAGAATATGATATTATTGCTGAATTAAAGGCATATAATCCAGAAAATTCTGCAAAAGTATTAAAGGAAATAAGAGAAACTGATGGAGTAAATTCAATGAAAACTTATGTTGTTTCTGATCAGATTAATGACGATTTTGAACCAGGATTATTACAAGAATCTTGGTAAATTTGATTAATACAATTTCAAATCTCTAATTATCTTATCTATCTTTTCTTCTTTATCAGGACCTATTCCTAAACATGTTACAGTTCCAGGTTCTACAGCAGTTCTTCCAGCATCAGTTATCAAAGCAGTTACTAAACCATTGTCTTTAGCTAATTGATTATACTTTTGCAATTCCTTCAAGTCACTTACCTTTAATACGATCTTAGCCATTCCTTCTTCTCTCCATGCTTTTACTTTATCTTTGTCACTTCTTAAAACACATTCAACTGAAGCATGAGCACCTTGAGAAATAGCTTTTCCAGTAGGCAGTTTTAAATCTTTTCTAATCAATATAACTTGTTTCATTGAATTATTTCTCCACTTTTTCCACTAACCACAAAAGCTTGGTTATCTCTTAATGGAATCACTTCTATTTTAGATTTCCTACTATAATTCTTAATAAATTTCTTATCAGCTTCGCAATAATGAGGTGATAATATAACATTTATTAAATTCAATCCCCTAAAATTCTTTAATCCAACATCATTATTATCAAATGGGGCAGCAATTTTTATATTAGGACAACAAATAATTGTTCCTGCACTAACACCAAAATATAATTTCCCCGCACTTACAAAGTTCTTTATTATTTTATCAAATCCACTTTCTTTAATTTTATATAAAAGATAAAAAGTATTGCCACCGCAAACATAAATTACATCATAAGATTTAATTTCATCATAATTTAATTTACAATCTAGATTAATTGTCTTAATTAATTTTATTCCAATTTTTTCAAGTTCTTTTTTCGATTTTTTAGCATATTTTAGTTCCTCTTTAGTCCTCGAAGCAGTTGGAACAAATAAAATCTTAATTTTAGAAGGAGGTTTTCCAATAATGTCTAAAAATGCCTTACAAATATTCGGATTTTGCAGCCCTGTAGAAGTCAATATTAGTTTTTTCATTATAAATCAATAAATTATTTTCTTTAATCAAACTTATATATTTTATGTTTATCAAACTTTTATGTCTAAGTTAAAAATTAATTTCGATGAATTAAAAGGAATTGAAGATTCTTTAGAAGTTTTTTTAACAATATCAGAACATGTAAATCAAGTAAAACTAATATACAGATTGGATATTTTTAGAGAACAATGTATTAATCCAGATAGCCCTATTGTACAAAAATATGGTGCTGATTTTATATACGAATCGAAACAAGCTAGACCAAATCAAATATTGAGAAATCCAACATACCCAAACTTGGGATTCAGGGCAAGAATACTCCCTTTTCCAATAAGTAATATAAGTTACTATACAAAATCACCGCAATTTGTAATTAGCTTTGACAGCAGACTAAAGAATGATCCACATTCATTTAAAGAACAAAATTACAATGTAAGAGAAGTCAAAAAATCACTGGATATTTTAGATGAATCAGGGGATTTAATAGCTGTATACGGTTTAAGCAGAATTCTTATTCCAGAATATAGGACACAAGATTTTGTAAGATTGTTAAAAGAAATCCCAATTATGTTAAATAGCTAAGCTTTTAAATTTTTTAGTTTAACTTTTTTAATATGAATAACAAAAATTATACAAGAGTGCCACTAAATGAAATTGCTTTAATGATTAATGCTAAATCAGGATTCAATATAGAAAATTTAATTTTTAGGGCAAGAATAGAATATATTAGAGATCCAGATAAAATTAATGCAGATAATTACAGTATAAGATTATATAAAGAGGGGATCAATGTTAATGGCTTCTTACAATCTTCCAAAAATATAGGATCAATTTTAGAAAGTATTTCAACTAAAGAAGAAGTAGAAATTATGGGCAATATAGAACTTGGCGAAGGAAACGCATTTTTGAGAATAGAACAGATTAATAGGATTTTATATAAAGAGAAATAGAAAATTAATTGCTTAATTCTTTGACATCGCTTTCTAAATTTTTCAACAGTACTTTATATTCTTCAGAACCAATTTTAGGTATAATATCATTTAAATTTCACATAATCTAACATTATTAATTTTAATATAAAGAAATATCATTGCTTAAAATATATATCAAGTCCTCGCCTGTCACTTTACGCATTACGATTTAGTTCCAATCATTTTCCACTTACAATTTCAATTACATCCCTGTGTTTTAACTTATGTTCTTTTCCAACAGTTAATTTTTTCTTAACATCAATTGCCCTAATAAAACTATCTCCTAAATCAGTATGCAGCTTATATGCAAAATCTAAAGCAGTGCTTCCATCTTTCATCAAAAAACAGTCAGGAAGTATTCTCCCTTGAGAATCAACTAAGTTATTTAGTCCTCCAGGAAATATTGCAATATATTTTAATAAATCAAACACAGCCTTATTTAAAACATCTTGAATTCCTGTACCCCCATATTTATCAAGAATTTCAATTTTTATATAATCCAAAATTTTTTTCTCTTTATCATTCAGATTTCCAGTAATTTCAAACTTATTTTCTCCTGGAATATATTTTATTAAATTATTTTTGGCAAATTCTCTCAATGCAAGTTCAGCAAAAGCACTGCAGGGAATTATTATATAATCACCAAATCGTTCCTTCAGTCTCTCAATATTCTTCTCGCTTCCCTTTACATCAATCTTATTTGCAGCAATTATAATTGGCTTAGTTTCCCTTCTAAGGTGTTTTGCAAATTTTATTAAGTCTCTCTCATTCCATGAATTTAAATTTTCATTATAATTCCTTAATACACTTTCCGCTAGACCCTCACTAACACCCAATCCAGATAATTGTTTTGCAACAGCTTTATTCAATTCTTTTTTCTCAACTCCCTGCTGTTTTACAAATTTATCCCATCCTTTTTTTATTAGCCCCAAATACCACATATCTAATTCATATTCCAAAAATTCAACATCTTTTATTGGATCATAGCTTAAAGCAGGAACACTTTCTCCTTTTTCATTTGTGCTTCCAGAGATATCAATCACATGGATTAAAGCATCTGCCTGCCTTAGATCATCTAAAAACTTATTACCCATACCAACACCAGCATGGCTTCCAGGAACTAATCCAGCAACATCCAATAAGTCAACAGCAACAAACCTTTTATTATTAACACAATAACCAATTCTCGGATTACATTGCTTATTAAAATCCTTATCAACACAGTCAATTTTTACAAATCCAATTGCATGATTAGGGTGGATTGTTGTAAATGGATAGTTAGCTATCTCTACATCTGCTAAAGTACATGATTTAAAAAAAGTTGATTTTCCAGTTGATGGTTTTCCGACGACACCTATTAACATTTTTTATAGCTCTCCTTTAATAAAATAAGATATTTACACACTATATTTAATCTTTTCTTATGAAACCCAAAACAACAATTTTAAAAATATATCAGTTCTCACAAATCACATGGGCCTGTAGCTTAGCCTGGTAGAGCATCGGTCTTATATGACCATCTAGCTTCCAAAATTATAAAAAAGTTAGATTGCTAAGTTAGCCGAAGGTCGTGGGTTCAAAAATCGTTTAAACGAAATTCGTATTAGCGGTTGATTGTCCCGTCAGGCCCATATTCTTCATTAATAAGATTTATTTTTATCCGATTCTCTTTAATCTTCGGTTGATAGATTTTTACGATGTTATTTTCATGGTCTGGCTCTTCGATATATTTTTGTTAAAAAAATATTTTCTACATCATCAGCCGTTGTTTGAAGAGAATCGTACAAGAGTTACTTTTATAAACAAAAGCCTTTTTTCAAGCATTAGATGCCCCGATCGTCTAGCCCGGTCAAGGATGAAGCCCTTTCGAAGATGCATGTTTCGAAGACTTGTATCCAAAGTAAGGCTTCGACGCGAGTTCAAATTAGCAGAGGATGGCATTCCGGCAAAGAATCCTGTCATCCTCACAACATAAAATGCTACGAAAATCTCGCTCGGGGCATTAATATTTCTTAAAATAAATTATTTAAAGTTAAATAAAAACAATTTAGACATTTACATTATACTGTAATTTAAATGATTTAAAAATATCAAACAAAAAATTTTACAAAAATTAAAATAAACAAGCCACCAAAAACTTTAATAATACTATATAGTTAAATTTGTACATGAAAAGAGGGATATTAGGGATAATATTAGTTTTAACTTTAGCTTCGTGTTCATTAAATCAGCCAAAGACAATTGAAGAATATCAAAAGACTATAGACTATTCTTGTAATCAGAATTCAGATTGTGAAAAAAAAGATGTTGGAAATTGCTGTGGTTATTATCCACAATGTACAAATAAAAATTTTAATCCAGATAAAGAATTAGTAAAAGAATTATGTAAATCCTCAGATCAGTTTTCAATATGTGGTTTTGAAGAAATTGCATCATGTGAATGTATTAACAATAAATGCGGAGCTTCAAAATGAAAAAACTAATTTTTTTATTAATATTTATATTATTACCATATTCTGTATTTTCATTAACAATAGATCCTGAATTAGAAACAACATTAAACACAGAAGACAATGTAAAAGCAATTGTAATTTTAGAAGAAACACCACAAAAAAATATAGTAGGAATAAAACAAGATATACCAAGAATAGATGAGATTGAAAGAAAATTTTCAAATGGTTTCATAGCAAATTTATCAAGAGAAGATATTGATGTTTTGGAAACAAATAAGAACGTAAAGGGCATTTTCTTAGATAAAAAATATTATATAGAATTAGAAGAATCAAAACCAATAATAAATTCTTTGGAAGTAAACAAAATAATAATTAATAACAAGAACATAACGGGCTCAACAAATGCAGTTTGTGTTTTAGATACAGGCATTGATTATGCACATGAAGATTTTGGATACTGTGATACAGGAATATTATCAGGAGGAGCATGTACAAAAATAATTGGCAGTTATGATTTTTATAATAATGATGTTAACCCTCTAGACCAAAATGGCCATGGAACACATGTTTCTGGAATAATTGCTGCAAATGGCACAATAAAAGGCATAGCCCAGGATACAAGATTAGTAAGCATGAAAGTATGTAACGACGATGGAGTATGCAGTGGTGCAGCAATTGCATCTGCATTGGATTATTGTATACAAAATAAAACTAAGTTTAATATAACAGCAATAAGTATAAGCATTGGAAGTTCAGAGTTATTTTCAAACTATTGCGATTCACAATCCCCATTTACAACTTTAGTAAATGAAGCAATAAGAAATAACATAACTGTTGTTGCAGCAGCTGGAAATGATGGAAGTACAACAGGAATATCAGAACCTGCATGCATTGAAAATGTAACAGCAGTTACAGCAAGTTATGATTTCACAGGAACATATACTGGTTCATGTAATGATGAAAATGCAAATCCAGATAAAATTGCTTGCTTTAGTAATAGGAATAATTTAATAGATTTAGTAGCCCCGGGTGCAGTTATTACCTCTACAAATGTTGGTTCTGGCTCAGCAACAAGAAGCGGGACAAGTGCAGCAACACCACATATATCAGGAATAATTTCTCTTCTTCAGGATTATAACAAGTTAAACACAAACTCAGAAATGAATCCTGTTGAATTATTAAATTTAATAAAGATTACAGGAAATGTAATTAACGAAAGTGGAGTCAATTATATAAAACCAGACTCATTAAAAGCATTAAATGGTCTGGATAAAACAATTCCAAATCTTACAGTTATCTCTCCTGTAGAAAACAGTTTATACAATAAGACACTGCAAATAGAATATTCAGTTTCAGATAATAATTTAGATTCTTGTTTCTATAATCTCAATGAAGAAATTAATGTATCAATGCAGAATTGCAATAATGTAACAATAGAATTGTCCAAAATAAATAATTCAATAATAATTTACGCAAATGATACCAATAATAATTTAAATTTTAAAACAGTAAATTTTGAAGCAGATTTATTAGAAGTAACTCTATTATCTCCTGAAAATAATTCAACACATAATTCAAAAGCATTATCATTTTCATGTCAGGCCAAGACTTCAGAACTAAGCAACTTAGTAAATTCAGCAATATATTTTAATTTCAACAATAAATTTATAGTAAATGAAACAAAACAAATTTCAGGATATAATAATCAGACAACATTTAATATAATGAACTTACCTGATGGGATATATGAGTGGAATTGTTTATATAATTCAAATGGATTTAGTTCATTTGCTACAGAAAACTACACTATAACTATAGACACAAGTTCTCCTATAATAAGTTCTCTTGCAAATTTAACAGTAAATTCAAATAGTGCAACAATAAATTGGAATACAAATGAATTATCAAATTCAACATTACAATATAGTATAAGCCAAAATGGCCAGAAAATCAATATTGATAATACAACTCGGAGTAATTCACATCAGATTATATTAACCGGATTAACTGCACAGACAACATATTATTATAATGCAGTAAGTTGTGATATTCTTGGAAATTGTGCAAGTTCACCACAACAAAGCTTCAGAACTTCTGATACAGACACAACAATCCCAATAATTAGTTCAATAACAGTAAGTTCAATAAATAGTACAGAAGCAACTTTAACATGGAATACAAATGAATTAACAAATGAAACAGTACATTATGGATTAACATCTTCAACAACTTCAAAAATAAGTAATTTAACATATTCAATTTTACACAATAAAAAATTAGAAAGTTTAATTGCAAATTCAACATATTTTTTTAACATAACAACCTGCGACCAGTCAGATAATTGTAATACTTCAAAACAATATAACTTTACAACAATAATAACTACAAATGATAATACTGGAAATCCTCCAGATCCATCTGGTAGTAGTCCTTCTGGTGGAGGTTCATCAAAAAATGAAGATGCAACAGAAATAAAAGAAGAAAATAAAGCTGAAGAAAACCAAAATACACCTATAAACTCACCTGCAAATTCCCCAGTTGAAGATTCAGGTTTATCAGTCTCTTCTTCAGGCAATGATGAAAAAGAAAATTCAAACTCAGGATTAACAAGTTTATTAGGTAATACAATAAGAAGCTTTTCTGATTTAAGTTTCATGGGAATGCCTATAAAAGATATAAAAGAAAGCATAAATTTTATAAAAAATAATAGCTTAATCTCAGTAATAATACTATCAATTGTTGCTTTATTTGCAGGTTTATTTGTTGCACATAAAAAAGTGCATATAATGAATAAAGAACAAAAGAATTTACATAAAGAATTTATTGCAGATTACCATAATGAAGATAATGAAAAATTATAATTCCTAAGAGGTTTATTTCTATAAGAACATAATTTGTATATTTCAAACAAATAAAAAAATAGGCTCATTTTTACCTTAATGTTATTATTTTATTTGGGTTATTCCATTCATATTGGGGACCAGCATGTCCTGTAAAACTACTGCTATATCCACCATCTTCTTCAAAAACCGTATAATAAAAATCAGAAAAGTGTTCTTTGATTCTATTTGAATGTCCATTACCTACAATAACTATATCTGGCCTTTCTCTTTCTATTGTTTGCCTCATTATTTCATCACGCCTGTTATCTGGGTAAAAATAATCTTCTCCCATCACAAGACTTAATATCCAATCAGGATTTTCAGGTATTGTTATTTCCTGATCTCCCAAAATTACTTTAGAACATATTGGCCTGTAACGTTCAGCTAATCGGCAGGCAAAATTTGGTTTGAATATTCCCTTTATGACATTCTCTTCATAACTCGCAGATAATTCTAACATTAAAACTTTATCCCTCATATTACAAATTCTTTCTATTTTACTAACTTGCTTATCAAAAAAATTTTGTGGATAAGCTATTCCAAATAAATAATTTTTTACTAAATGCATTTTTACTCCTAAATTAATAAAAGGTACAAAAATATAAATATATGTCGTAAATTTTCCACAACATTTAAATATAATAAAGATTCATAGGTTTCATGGATAAAATAATCTATGTTTTAAAGAATTTAGGATTTGAAGATAAAGAAATAAAAATCTATTTGTATCTAATAAAAAATCCAAACTCAACAGTTCTTCAAATATCAAAAAACATAGGAATAGATAGAACAACAATTTATGATATTCTAGAAAGGTTAATTACCAAAGGCATAGTTTCATTTATTATTAAAAATAATACTAAAAATTTTAATGTATTAAAACCAAAAGAATTACTAAATTATTTTGAAGATAAATATAAATCATTAGAAAATATAATGCCTTCATTAGAAGAGATAAGTAAACCCAATACTAAAGAAAAATTGAAATGTGAAATCTTCCAAGGATTAGAAGGCCTAAAAACTGCATTAAAAGATTTAGTCAAGGCAAAAACAGATTATAAAATAATAGGAATAAAAGAAGAATATGAAAAAATATTAGGATATTTTAATGAACAAGGGACAATAAAATTAAATCAGTCAAAAGTTAAAGAAGAAGCAATAATAGAAGAAGGAGTAATAGTTAAAAAATTAAAAAATAGCATACATAAAAAAATAAAGAAAGGAATAATATCAGACATCACAATAATATTATACAATAATATAACAATATTTATAATATGGGATGAACCTTATTCAGCAATAAGAATAGAAAATAAAAATTTATACAAATCCGAACTAGGATATTTTAAATTATTGTCAAAATTATAATTATTAAACTTTCAAATTAGCCCAGCCAACCAATCTCCATCTTGTTCCAATTCTTCTGGATATAGAAATTTTACTATTTTCCTCAGCACATACCGGCCTTTTTAATTTTATTCTGAAACTATTTTTTTCAAGATTAATAACTATTCCTGCAGTAGTTGAAGAATTAACATTAAGCATTAATGGTTCTCCTTTTTTAATAGGTTTTACATCTAAATCTTCCTTAGTGCCTACTACTCTTTTTAATAATTTAGGTTCTAATTTTAGTTCATACCATATCTTAGGCAATTTTCCAGGAATTCCTGCTAAATTTCCAGCTAATTGATCTGATTTTACTATTGCAGGATCTAAAGAAGTCTGCACTGCTATTGAACCTCCAGGAACAATACTTTCAACATTTTCTCCACCAGTTCTCAAAGCAACAACCTCAGTAACTATAGGCACCCACTTTTCAATTCCACCCTCTGTTAATGATCTTCCAGGAGAAATTTCGATTTTATCTCCAACTTTGATTTGACCTTGTTTTAAAGAGCCTCCAAGAATGCCGCCAATAAGATTAGAAATTTTAGTTCCAGGTTTATTAACATCAAAACTCCTTGCTATAAGTAATAAAGGTATTTTTTCTACATCATGGATAGGAGTAGGAATAAACTCTTCTATAGCTTGAATAATATAATTTATATTAACATTATGTATTGCAGAAACAGGAATTATTGGAGCCTTTTCAGCTATTGTCCCTTTAACAAATTCTTTTATTTTATTGTAATTTTGCAAAGCTTCTTCCTTGGTTACTAAATCAATTTTGTTTTGTATTATAATTATATTTTTTATCCCAATTATTTCTAAAGCAACTAAATGTTCTTTTGTTTGTGGTTGCGGACATTCTTCATTTACTGACACTAATAATAATGCCCCATCCATTATAGCAGCACCACTTAACATTGTTGCCATTAAAGTTTCATGTCCAGGTGCATCTACAAAGCTTACAACCCTTTTAAATTTAGCTTTATCACAGCATTTATTTAATTTGGTAAATCCATGTTCTTCACATTCATAAATTATAACATCTGCATATCCTAATCTAATTGTAATGCCTCTTTTTACTTCTTCACTATGAGTATCTGCCCATTTTCCACTTAAAGATTTTAATAAAGTCGTATTGTGACATAATATCCCACCGCCAAAGCCTGCAAAAAAGTTATGGTAATCAGGAACATTTAAGTCAATCAAATAATCATTATAAGGAACATCGCTTATTTCAGTTATTTGATCAAAATATATTGGTGCTTTAGCTAAAATATCAAAATAAATAAATGATTCATTATTTGTCTCATTAAGGTCCTTAATTTCATTTAATAAATAATCTAAAGCACTGTAAGTAATCTTTTCTTTTTTTCTAATTTCTTTAATATTAGTATACCATTGAAGTTTTTTTAAAGATTTATGATTTCTTATTAGATTAATTAAATTATCAAAATGTTTTAAATTTATAGGTAAGTCAATTCTTTTATCATAACTTCTATTTTTCAGATTATCAATATAATTAAGAATTTTTTCTTTCTTATTCAAATCTAATATTCCAATTTCTTCAATAAATTTAGAAAGATTATACCTGCCAGAAATGCTAAGATTGGTATATATCCCAATAGTCCTATTCTTAGTATTTGTAGCATACTTTTTAATTTTAGTTAATGTTGTATAAATACCAAGTTCATTAAGCATATAAGAAATTATATCAATGTTATTTTGATTTACTTGAACAAGATTAATCTGTCCAGATCTAGGATTAACTTCTGCTTCAAAAGTAAAATAATAACTTAAAAATAGTTTTTTCATTTCTAAATTTAGACCTAGAACCCAAGAAGGAATTCCAGAACCATTTTTAGAAGTACCTGTCTTTATATCAAATTTTGCAACCAAATAATCAACAAAAGCTTTATTTTCAATAACAAAATCCTTTTCATAATCCTTACCTGGATAAGTTTTCCATTTTAAACCAATAGAAGTTAAATAATTTAATATTTCATCTCTAAGCTGGCAATAAACACTTTGTGATAACATAATTTTACTAGGATCACTTGTACTACCTTCAGAAGTGAGCATTGATAAAAATTTAACAAAATTCTCATCTATTTTTATATCTTTAAATTTTGCAAGCAGCCTGCCTCTATTAGCTTTTCTATCAAATATAATATAATCTTCATTAAAGGAGATATTTAAAGTCTTCAACTTAGTTATAATCTTATTTTTTATAGTAGATTTAAAAGCATCATTAAATTTGTTAAAATTAATAAATTGGCATTGTTTTAAACCACATAATTTTTCAAATTCACTCTTAGTTTTAAATAGAAATATTCTTATCAAATTTAAATCAGAATAATCGCAAACATCGAAATTTTGAAAATTGTTTGTTTTATTCTTTAGTTTAATAAAATCATTATAATTCAAAATTGAATAATTTTTAGATAAATCATTTAAGTAATTGGGATTAAATAAATTTTTATTTTTATATTCCAAATTTAATTTTCTGGCAACTGCAATATAATCTCCTTTTTTTAATTTAGAGCTACTACTCCAGATTAAATTGCCATTTTGGTTCTTTAGCAATGGATGAGAATAAGTAAGTTTTATTGTTCTGCCTGTCTTAGTTTTAATATATTTTAAAGATCCATCATATTTTTGTAAGAATACATTAGCCTTAACCCTTTTAAATTTTAGATTTGAGTCTAATGAATATGTATATAAATCATCTAAAGAATAAGCCTCTTCTCCCAACCCAGAATAAATTAGTGTTCCTTTTTCCTTTGCCCTATTAGCTAAATCCTTGCCTTTTATTAGTTTATTATTTATTAAAATGTTTTCATCTATAGCAATGCATTTACCGTGATCGACATGACCAACAATTCCAATATTAATTTCAGGTTGTTTAGTATTTTCTCCAGATTCATTCTTTGATTTTTTAACCATTAAGAAATTTGATTCAAATAAAGTTTTTAAAGCTTCTTATTACCATTATTCTTGAAATTAATATTTAAAAAAAGTAATTTTAATATTATAGTCAACCAACAAAGTAATTAGTATTTTTTATTTTTGTTGTTGACTGATAGCAAATCACTTTTAACTAAAAATTTATGTGGTTTGCTATATATTTACAAACCTTTTAAACTTACATATTTAGCTAATTTCATTAATACTTGATTTTTACTTCCAGTAAAATATTTACCATAAATTTGAGAAAGTTGTTGATAAGATAATTTTAGTGCATTTTCTATGTTTAAATTTTCTTTATCCCAAATAGCTTTTGATGCATCAGAAAACAATAATGGTATTCCATGATATCCATTAGAGCCAAATAATCCATTTTTTGGAGGTTGAAAACGGGCACAAACATTTTCTGTTAAACCTAAATCTGTAATTTTAGCATCTTTCTCTGAAGGTTTTAACAGATTACCTATTTCTCTTTCTAATCTAATTACAAATTTTTCAGTTTCATCATAGCCCCCAATATAAATAGTAAAATCCTTTCCTGCATCTTCATCAGCTGATTTGTATTTACAGCTATATGGAGAATGATCTAATAGCCAATGATAAACTCTTGTTTGATTTACTTCATCTACTGCTAAATGAATTTTCCACCCTGCATTCTTTTTAAAGAAATCATTTTCTATTCTCTTAATCATCCCTTTTTTCGGACTTAACCAGTCAACCATGCAATGATTCTAAAAAACATTAAAATTATAAATCTTTTTAAAATATTTTTTTATATGCAAAAATACGAAAGAGATAAAATAATTTTAGAAAAGGAAGAAATTACTTTGGATGATAATCATTTATATGAAATTTTATTTGACAGTCTTAAAAGAGCAGAATCAACTTATGAATTTTATGAAATATGTAATAATGAATTCACAAATGCAAAAAGAGAAAATAAATTAAACGAATTTTGTTCTGCATTAGAATTAATTTATGAAGATATATCAATAAGAAGTTTTATTGTAGCTCCAGATTATAGACCATTATGGAGCAAAAAAGAAATAACAAGTAGATTAAACACAGAAACTAAAGAAAAAGTTTTTGATTGGGGCCAAGGTTTTAATTATTAATGCTAAAAAAGAATATTTATATATCTCTAAATTAAAAATTTATTATGTCATTAAGCCAATTTTTCTATCCAAAATCAATAGCAATAGTTGGTGCATCTAAAAAACCAGGAAAAGTAGGCCATACTTTAGTAAAAAAGTTATTTAACTTTAAAGGAAAAATATTCTATGTAAATGCAGAAGGTTATGAAATTTTTGGCAAAAAAGCATATAAAAATTTAAAAGAGATAAATGAAAAAGTAGATTTGGTAATTATAGCAGTACCTGCAATAGTTGTAAAACAGGTTTTACAAGATTGTGCATATAAAAATTTTAAAAATTGTATAATAATTTCATCAGGTTTTTCAGATATAGGAAGAAAAGACAGGGAAAATGAAATCCTGGAAATTATTAAAAAAAACAAAATAAGAATTTTAGGTCCAAATAATTTTGGAGTAGTAAATACACATTTTAATTTGGATTGCACATTTGCAAGATTATCTCCAAGAAAAGGAAATGTAGCATTTGCATCCCAATCAGGGGCTTTATGGAGTTTTATAGCAGATTACAGTAAAAAAAACAATCTTGGTTTTTCTAAATTCATAAGTTTTGGTGATATGCTAGATATAGATTTTAACGAAGCTTTAGAATATTTAATTAATGACAAAGAAACAAAAGTTATACTTCTTTATATTGAAACATTAAAAAATGGAAAGATATTTATGGATCTAATTAAAAAAACAAAAAAACCAGTAATAGTTATAAAAGCTGGAAAAACAGAAGAAGGAAAAAAAGCAGCACATTCTCATACAGGGTCATTAGCAGGTTCATATGAAATATATAAAGCAGCATGCAGGCAAGCAGGAGCTTACTTTATAAAAAGTCTAAATGAAAGTCTTGATTTAGCAAAATTTCTTTCTAAAAATAATAAGAATAATGGAAAAAGAACATTAATATTGACAAATGCTGGTGGTCCGGGAGTTTTATTTGCAGATTTATTGCCAGGCATAGATCTTTCTTGTCATAAAAATTCTAAGTTATTTTTGTCCTATCCAGATAATCCAATTGATGTTTTAGGAGATGCAGATTCTTCAAGATTTAAAGAAGTTCTATCAAAAATAAAAAAAGAAAATTTCTATAATAATTTAGTTATAATAATCACGCCCCAGGACATGACAGACGATATGAATATCGCAGAAGAGATAATAAATTTTAAAAAAGAATCTAATGTAAATTTCATCTGCTGTTTATTAGGCGAAGAAAGTTTTAAGCATTCTATTGAACTATTAGAAGAGAATAATATCATTTGTTTTTCAGAAATTGAAAGAGCTGCAAAATTAATAAATAATTTACACAAAATATAAAATTATTACAAAATTCTTTACTAAATCTTTTTTAATATTAATTGATAATATAGTTTATGGAAGAATTGCCATTGACTTTAGAAGAAGCATTGAAAATAAGTAAAGGTGATAAAATAAAAACAAGAAATTCCTGGGAAATAAGAAATCTATCAAAAATAATAAAAAATTCTATTATCCCTGGCAGAGAATATGTTATTAGTAAGATAAAAGAAGGAAGAATAGGAAACAGAAAAACGAGGTTTTTTTATATTAATGATTCACTATATTCTTATTATTGGTTCTCTGATTATAAAAAAGTTTGAAAATTCATTCAAAAACAATTCTCGCATCAACAATATTGGCATTATTTGCATTCACAATTAGTGGGTTTATATCTAATTCAGAAATTTCAGGATATTTTTTCGCAATCTTAGAAATCTTCAGCATCACTTCAATAATCTGTTTTACACCAATTTTCTCTTCCCTATAACTTGTTAGTATCTCATGACCTTTAAGCTCTTTTAACATTTCCAAAGCTTCTTTTTTATTTATTGGAAGAATTCTAAAACTGACGTCTTTTATTACTTCAGCAAATATTCCGCCAATCCCTGCAACAATAACATGTCCGAAAGTTGGATCTTTTTTAATACCTAAAATAACAAATTTCCCATTAATAAATTTTTGGACCATAACTCCTTGTTTCTCAATTTTCATAGTAATTAGATTCATAAATTCCCTTAAGAAATTCTCAGAATTAACATTTAATCTAACAGCATTGACTTCTGTTTTATGCAATAATTTATCTGAAGCTAATTTTAGAACAACTGGAAAACCAATTCTTTTTGCATAATTAAAAGCACTTACATAATCATTAAATAATCTCCTTTGAACAACTGGAAAACCCTCTCTCTCAAGAAATTCTTCTGCTTTATGTTCTGTAAATATTTGCATAAACCTAACCAAGCTGCTTCAATTTAGCTTCTATCTCTGCAAGTTCGCCCTTTAATTTATCTACATCAGTTTTCTCTTTTACACTTTCAAAATCAAATTTAGGTATAGTCTGGTTGACGTCTCTGGCTTTATTAATAGTAGGTTCTTCAGGCAAAGATGGAATAGAATTATGAAGGTTTCTTTGCAATACAATTATTTCACTGCCTAAAGACCTTAATTCATCAAATAAAGATTTCTTTGTTTCCCTTAAGATTTTTATTTCATCATAATCTTGTAATAACTTAGTAGCTGTAATTGCATTTTTTAATATCTCTTTTCTCATAGAAATAGGCCTATCAATTTTAATATGCATTACTTCCTTAGTTTCATTAATTTTCTTAGATTTAGATTTCACTTTAAACCTCAAACAGGTGCTTATCTATAGACAACATTTTTTCTTTTATATTTTGGAGTTCTTTTCTCCATTCTTCTATTTTTATCTCTTCTTCTTCTCTTATACTATCAAGTTCAGCAAGCACATTTTGAGCATCTTCTATTTTTTCTTTTAAATTTTTTAAATGTTTCAAAGCTTCTTTATAATTGTCCATTCTTACAAAAATAGGTTTTTCTTCATCAAATGAGAATGATTGCTCACTAGGACTATTTTCTTCAAATTTAAAGTCATTTTTATTTATTGAAGGTCTTAAAATAGGTCTTTTCCTTTCAGGGATTGCAAAGTTTTCATCACCAGAAACCTGATTCTTAATATCTGCTATAGTTGGTTCATAAGTAGAAAATTCATTGTCATCTGAATTCATATCATTCTCAGGAATATCTGGAAATACAGGCATAACAGGCTGTTCCATTGGCTGAATTTGGCGCTTTTTCTTAAATATTCCCATAACTCTTTTTAAGAAAAACTAATTAAAAACTTTTCTTATTATTGTGGTGTAGTGAATTTTTCACCTAAAAGCAAGGTTTATAAAGCTTTTTGCCCAAAATTACAATGAAGATGATAACGGAAAAAGACATTGAAGATATGATTGGTGAAGTTGGTGGTTCTGATGCAGCAGGTATCTACAGGCTGCTAAAAGATAAGGAAAATTTAAACGAGTTCATAATAGCTGAAAAACTAAAATTAACTATAAATCAAATAAGAAACATTATGTATAAATTCGAAAGATATAATCTGATTAGTTCTACAAGAAAAAAAGATAGGAAAAAAGGATGGTATATCTACTTTTATACATTTAATTCAAAACAAGCAGAAGAAGTAGTTTTACACTTAAAAAAAGAAAGAATAAGAATACTTGAAAAACAGCTTGAAAGGGAAGAAGCACATGAATTCTATTCTTGCCCAAATAAATGCGTAAGGCTAACTTTAGAAAATGCAATGGAACATAACTTTATATGTTTTGAATGTGGCAAATTATTAAATCCTGAAGATAAAGAAAAAAATACACAAAAAATAAAGGATTTTATAACACAGATTAGGGCTAGATTAACAGAATTAGAAAAAGCAGCTTCTGAAAAGAAACGACCAAAAGAAGAACATATTAAAGTTAAAAAGAAAATTGGAAAAAAACAAATTAAATATAGTAAACCTAAACCAAAGAAAAAGAAAAAATAATCCCTTCAATAATTATTTCCAGTCACAAAATTTTTTCAAAGCTTCAATTATCATTTCTCTATTTTTTTTATCACAATAAAATATTAATTCTATACTGTTGCTAAAAAATATCACTAATAATTCAATTTCTTCATTATCATATCTATATATACGACCATTAATATCTTCAATTTTATTTTTACTTTCTACTTCTTCATATTCATCAACTTCAAATAATAAGAAAAAAGTGTTAATATCATATTTCTTATCATTATATACAAAAGATAATTGTTTTTCACCAACCAAACCAATATTCAAAACAAAATCCTGTAAATTATCTAAAAATATTTGAGATTTGGACAATTCTATATGATTATACGTATCATCATTACCTACTGCTTTAATCATCAGCTTATCCATAAAAGAATTATAGAACCAGAAATATTAAAATCTATCTAAAATAATAAATATCCATATGCTTTATATCCATCTAAAGGAGGTATTGGTAATATATTAAATATAAACAACCATTTATTTACTTCTTTAGTATATAACCAGAATAAAGCCTGTTTTCTTCCCATATTTTTTTTATAATCCACAAAAAGTTTGGCAATTAAAAATAATAATAGATTTAATATTGGGCCTGATAAAGCAACAAGAGACGATTCTAATGGTGTAGCACCGATTGTAGTTACATATCCAGGAGCTAATAAAATAAATCCACTGCCTAATAATTTTAAAATTACACCAATTGCTAATCCTAAAGGCCATACTTGAAAAAAAGAATGCAATCCAAAGCCAATAGCAATAAATTTATGTGCCAATTCATGTAATATAACTCCAGGAGCAGAAACTAAAAGACTAAATCTAAATTCATCCCAATCAAATCTTTTCAAAGAAAGAATATTGTCTTTTTTAATTTTTACAATACCTGTAAATATATATCCAACTATTAAAGTGGCTAAAATTATATTTAATATTTCAATTATGCTAAATACCATTAGTCTTCAAAGCCTAGTAATAAAAATACTAAACCAACTAAAAATACTATTACAGGTAATCCGCCTTTCAATAATGTCAAGAAAGATCCCCACCATTTAGGCCACACAAATAAGCTTGCTATACTAACAATAACTAATAACAAGCCAAAAACAATCTTAAATAATCCACCTAGTTTCATAAGAAAAAGAGAAAATTATTACTTTATAAAGATTTGGGAGTTCAAAAATAACTATATTTAACATTAAGTTCGATTTTTCTATAGTTAAAAAATTTCAATACTTCAGTTAAATAATAAAGAAAACATTTAAAAACCTGGAGCTTTGCCATAAATTTATGGGATTATATAAACAACTAAAAAACCTTAATAGAAATAAGGAAAGTTTAGTGCAATTGCAAAGAGAAAGAATGATCCAATGGAGATCAGAAACAAATATAATTAGAATTGAACATCCTACAAATTTAATATCAGCAAGAAGACTTGGATATAAAGTAAAGCCAGGTTTTATTTTAGCAAGAATAAGATTTCCAAGAGGTGGAAAACAAAGACCTACAGTAAATAAAGGAAGAAGATCAAGAAATTTCGGCCAGAGATTAGTATTAAAGAAAAGTTATCAGGCAGTTGCTGAACAAAGAGTTGCAAATATGTTCCCAAATTTAGAAGTTTTAAATTCATATAAAGTTGGAAAAGACGGATTACATTATTGGTTTGAAGTTATTTTAGTTGATCCTGCTCATCCTGTAATAAAAGCTGACCCGCATATGAAATGGATAAGTTCTAAAAAACATACAGGAAGAGTTTATAGGGGATTAACATCTGCTGGACGTAAATCTCGTGGTTTACTAAATAAAGGAAAGGGAGCAGAAAAACTAAGACCAAGTTTAGGTGCTCACCTAAGAACAGGTAAATGATTTCTTTTTAATATATTTTAGAATTTAACAATCATTAAAAAGGTTAAAGAGTCAAAACAAACATGCAAAATTCTGGATTAATTCAAAAAATTGAAGATTATAGAAATTCAAAAGATAAAAAATTGCATAAAGAACTAAGACAAAGAATTCTAAATGGAGAAACTAGCGGAGATGAAATAACAGACAATGTATTATTGTGGTTAGATGGAAATTTAGAATATGAAAACAAATTTAGAAAATTAAAACAAGAATTAGAATCAAAAAATGGGGAATTAGTTTTAGCAGAAATAAGATATAATCAAAGAATGGATCAGGATGATGATCATTTAGCTTTGGCTTTTGGCAAAATAAAACCTCCATTTCTAAGCTTATATAATCCATTTACAGAAAAAGGAAGATTTCTTGCAGATTTTTATTCATTTCCAGATCAAATATGGTTTACTCAAATTGGATTTGATATTACTACAGAACCAACAATATCTCTAAATGTAGAAATTAGCCATATAATGCAAGGATTAATGCTTGAAGGAGATTACAAAATACTAAAGCATGGAATAGCACTTCCTTATCTATTATTTGTAGATTATAAAACTGAAAATGACGATGCAAATTGGTTACACTTTGGAGCAATTTCAGAATATAAATCAGAATATACAATCCATAAAGAATTCAGATTAATAATAGGAACAGAAAATGTTGATAAATTTTTTACAGAAGACTTTAAGATTAAAGGATACCATTCTCCCCACCTTAGATCAATAGAAATTTATGATAAAGGAATAAACTTGCAAAAAGAAATTAGGGATTTAGTTATTTAAAATTCAATTTTTTTAGTTCTTTGTAATTCTTCAATAACAATCATTACTATTGGGGAAATTAATATCAAAATTATCAATAATGTCATAAAAATTTCAAAAATCATTTTTCAGCAAGCTTTATATCTCCAGCTTTAACAGTTTTTCTTCCAGAATGCAATGCAATCTTAACAGCTTTTTGGCCTATAAGTTCGCCATATTGCTCTAAAACTTCTTTCATTTCTTCTTTAGCATCTTCACTAACTCTTGGAGCACCGCATTTTTTCAGAAGTTTCTCCATTGCAGCCAAAGGCAATATTTTATCTTCACCCATTGTATTAATAAAATGACATTCTAATTTAATAAATCTATCGGTTATTTTTTAACTTACTATTTCTAAGTATAGATACTATAAAAACAATTATAAATATAACTAAAATTAAGGCAATTAAAGTAGAAAGAAATAGAAAGATTAAGAATAAAACAATAGTTGTAATTGCAGCAATAAAAATTCTGTTTAATAATGAAATTCTGGAGCTCAATCTAAGAAAAATTATAATACCCAATGCTAAAGCAAGATAAAACAATATTTCAGTAAATGTCATAGAATATAGTCAACCAACAAAGTTTTTAAATTTTTTGAATGTTTGTTGTTGACTAACAATAGACCACAAATACATCTAAAATTTTATGTGATTTACTATATCCTTATAAACATTAGATTATTAATTTTTCTATGTTAACTAAAAAAGAAATAAGAGAAATAAATGAGTTTATAACAAATTCCTCAAATCCAGTCTATCTCTATGATAATGATCCTGATGGAGTATGTGCTTATTTAGTATTAAAAAAATATTATAAAAAAGGAGCAGGACTGCCAATTAAGTCTTACCCTTCTTTAAATGCAGCTTCAATTGAATATATAGAAAGACATTATCCGGATTTATTAATAATTTTAGATAAAGCAGAAGTAGAACAAAATTTTTTTGATAAATCTCCCTGTACAGTTCTATGGTTAGATCACCATCCATTAAAACAAAGGTCAAAAGTGCATTATTATAATCCATTAAAGCACAATAAAAAAGATAACAGACCAACAACTTATCTTGTATATTCAGTAGCTAAATCTAATTTATGGTTGGCAATGCTTGGTTGCATTTCAGATTATTATCTTCCAAATTTTACTGATAAATTTATAAAAGAATTTCCAGGTTTAATTACAGAAAAAAATATAGATAAAATAATATACAATTCAGAATTTGGAAAATTAGTAAAAATAATCTCTTTTAATTTAAAAGGAAAAAAGGAACTTGTTAAAAAATCTTTAGAATGTTTAGAAAAAATAGAATCGCCTTATGAAATATTAAATTCATTAACAAAAGAAGGAAAATTCTTATTTGATAGAAGCCAATATCTTTCAAAAGAATATAATACATTATTAAACCAGGCAAAGGAAAAATTAACAAAAGAAAAAATATTATTATTTATTTATCCAGAACAAGAAACAAGTTTTACAGCAGATTTGGCTGGCGAATTAAAATATTTATATCCTGATAAAATAGTAATAGTTGGAAGAGAAAAAGAAAATTATATTACAATGAGCTTAAGGACAGCAAAAATAAATATTGAAAGAATATTAGGAAAAGCATTAATTGGAATAGAAGGTTATGGTGGTGGCCACAAGTTTGCATGTGGTGCTTCAGTAAAAAAAGAAGATTTCGAAAGATTTATAGAGAACATTAAACAGGAAATTAAAAAAAGATAATGAAAATAATTTATTTTTTTACACTATTAATTTTAGTATCTTCAGTTCTAGCTCAGACTCCAATAAACGATTATAATGATGTAACTTATTTAGAAATGAAATTTACAGTTTCTGGTTCTTTTCAATTAATTGAAACAAGTAATAGTGCAAGAACATCTGAAGCAACAACCAATTTAACATTTTTTCCAAAAGATGAAATAAATCAAAAAATATTAAGTACAACACCAAGTTCTGTTCCATCTTCAGTAATAACAAAGAAGAATAGTACTATTGGTTATTTCTGGCAAAATCCAAAACCTGGAGAATACAAATTTTCCTTAGATTCAAATGTAAGGGTTAACAACGTTCTTGTAATAGTAGATAAAAAAATTGATTTCCCTTTAGAAAATGTAGAAACTTATTACACTCAACCAACAGAATATATTGACATTAATGAAGACATTAAAAAACAGGCACAGGAACTGGCATCAGGAGAAGATGATTTATATGAGGTTTCTATTAAAGTTGCAGATTGGATTCAAAAAAATATAAAATATGATTTAAGCACATTAACTGCTGAATCTGTACAAAAATCAAGCTGGGTTTTAAAAAATAAGGAAGGTGTTTGTGATGAATTGACAAACTTGTATATTTCCATGATGCGATCATTAGGAATTCCAGCAAGATATGTTTCAGGCATGGCTTATACAAACTTAAAAAATGATTGGGGTCCGCATGCATGGGCAGAAGTTTATTTTCCAGACAAAGGATGGGTTCCATTTGATATAACTTATGTACAATATGGTTGGATAGATTCTTCTCATATTAAAGTAAAAACAAGTGTTGATTCAGGAGAACCTGCAGTAAGATACAATTGGAAATCTGTAGATGCAGAATTTAAACCTTCAAAATTAGAAGTAAAAACTTCTTTAATAAGGACAGGTGAAAAAATAGGCAAGCAATTAGAAATAAAAATAAAACCATTAATTAAAAACGTTGGTCCTGGAAGTTACGTTCCAATAGAAGTAGAAATAATAAACGATAACAATTTCTATTTCCCAGTTACATTAACTTTTCTTAAAGCTCCGGAATTAACTGAAAAAAATTACAAAGCTTTAGTTCTAAAACCTGGAGAAAATAAAAAAATATTTTGGATTGCAACAATACCTAAAAAAACAGAAGAAAATTTTATTTACACTTCAAAATTAGAAGCAGAAGATAATTTCCACAATCAGGCTTATTCTGAAATTACTTTTAGCAATAATGAAAAAATTATAACTTTAGAAGAAGCAAATGAAATGATTAAAGAGAATTCATTATCTACAATAAAAAAGACTTCACAAAAATTAGCCATTGACTGTTCTTCAGATGAATTTGGTTTAATTGATGAAAATTTAAATATTAAATGTAATATAAGAAATAAAGGAAACATACAATTATTTGGAATCAATGTATGTTTAGAAGAAGATTGTAAAGAAATAAGTGAATTGCAAATATCAGACTCTGTTTATATTGAATTTATATTAAAAAATAATAATAAAGGAGAAAAAAATATTGAAATTGTTGCAAAAACCAATAATATAGAAGTTTCAGATATAATAAAATTTGAAGTAATTGATTCTTCTGGTTTGGAAATAAAAAATTTCGTTTATGATTCTGAAGTAGACTATAATGAAAAAACAAAAATAGAAATGGATTTACTTGTTAAAGTACCTGTAAAAGAATTAGAAGTATTTGTAAATGATATAAAAGTTTCTGAAATCCCGGAACTTTCAAAATCCAAAAAAATATTAATAATGGCAGAAGCATCAGAATTTGTAAGTTCAGATAAAATAAAATTAAGCATTAAATTTAAAGACAAACAAGGAAAACAACAAGAGTCAATAAATGAATATCCTATAAAAATACTTAATGTTCCTTGGTATGTCAAATTATTAGCTTTTCTGCATTTATTGTAAAATACTAATCAGAAATTATTTTATATTCTGAAACCCCGTCATTTTTGAAATAAATTATTAATGTATCTGAATCCAGACTAAGGAATCCCATTCCAGGACTAATATAATATTCAATATATTCTGTCCCATTAATATTGGCTTTTTTATTCCCTAAAAATTCAATAACTTCTTTCCTTGTTTTATCATCAAGTATTTTACTATCCATTAAGTCTCCAACTAATTCGTTTCTTTTATCTGTATTATTGTTCCATTCTTCTACATTAAAATCTCTTGAATCAAAATTAGGTGAAAATTTTATAAAAATAAATGTAAGTATTAAACTATATATTATTATAAAAATTATTATACTTGTTAAAGCCCAAGTTAACCAGAATTTCCAGTTCTCGAATATATTTTTATGTTTTCTAAAAAATAAATACACAATAAAAAAACTTATTATTAAAATTCCAAGCTTAAATAATAATTCTACCATTATTTAATTAACCTCAGATTTATAAAAATATTTTGGTAGTTCTTCTTGTTTTAGATATTTCTTTATTAATTCAATCATATATTTGTTTAATTCGTGATTTGTATCTTTAAAATATTGTCTTTCTTTTCCAAAACCAACAGCTACAGTATCAGAGCCTATAATAACCATGTTAGGGAATTCTTTTATTCCTCTGTTAAACACTATAATATTTCCCATATATTTTTCAAAATCGTTTGATTCATCAATTTTAGGCAGTTTTTTTATTTTTTCTTTTATAATATTTATTTCCTCATCATTTCTTAAAGTGAATGCTGGATTTTCACGTCCTGAATAAAATGATACTGATACAGATAAATAGTCTTCATTATTATATCTTTCATTATACGTAAAGAATGTGCAATCTTCATTTATGTTTACCTTATAACCGTCTGATGTTAAACAATCTGTATTTTTATCCGATGGTATGATTCTTCCCAATCCGCCAGAAAATAATGCAAAATCATAATTCTTATTTTTAGAAGTAAAATATCCTGAATATGTTTGTTCATATGGCCATTTTTTTAATAATGGATTATCATTATTTACTTTTTCTGCATTTCTTAACAATTCTACAAAAGACTGTTCTGTTAATTCAAAACTTCTACAATAATTTTGCATACAAGTTCCGATAGTAAGATTTTCAATAACCTCAATATTTAGAATTTTAGAGTTTACCTGATAAAAATTTTTAGTATTATCAATTATATCTAACTTATCTTTAGAATCATCTTTTTGAGAGCAAGCAACTAATAAAATAATTAATACTAACAAAGTTAAAACAAATTTTTTCATTTTAATTCATTAAATAAGGAAGTATATAATAATTTGGAAATGAGCCTGGAGGGATTTGAACCCTCATCTATTGGTTACTTCTAAGTCATCCAAAGCATAAATAGCTTTTAGTCATTGAAGTTTATCCGAAGCCAATTATTATATCCTGGTTAGACTACAGGCTCGTATAAAAATAAGAATAACTTCATATTTAATAGTTTAACTTTTCCAAGATTTATACAAAATTATTAAAACACCAATAATCACAAACATATCTGCTAAATTGAATACGGGCCAGATTTTAAAATCAATAAAATCAATAACATATCCATAAAATATTCTGTTAATTAAATTTCCAAAAGCACCTGCTAAAACAAAATCAAAGCCATATTGAAGTTTCTTCTCCTTTTTATAATAATAAATAATTAAATAGACTATAACAAACGTAATTAGAATAAATATTAGATTATTATTTTTTAATAATCCAAAAGTTATCCCTGTATTTTCAACATAATTAAATGAAAAATATTTAAAAATTTCTATGTTTTTTCCTTTAAAAAAAATTTTAGTTAAAATATCAAGTAAAAATAAGAAGACTATAAGAATAATATGTTTATAATATTTAGTAATTAAGTTTTTCATTACGCTTCCATTGACCCATTCTCATCTGCTCTGTTTTGCAATGTCTTCTATAACTTGTAATCTTCTATCAATTACTTCAAGTCTTTGGTTAATTAAATCAAGTTTAGCTAAAAATAATTGTGTATCTGTTGAATTAAGTCCGGCTGGAGCATTAAAAGTTGGCTGGGAATAGATTGGTTGGCTAGGCTGTGTTTCATGAAAGCTTGGTCTGTTAAGTCCTAGATTATTATTAGGTTTATCAAAATCAGCTCCAAAATCAGGTTGTGGATCGTTAATATCTGGATTATCATTAAACGAATTATCCTCGTTTATCACATCTTCACCCTTGTTTTTTCTGAAAAAGCTAAATAAACCCATACAAAATATTTAAATATTGCTGAGTATAAATACTTTTTGATTATGGCTGAAGAAAAAGAGAAGCTTTCTTTAAAAGAGATAGAAAAAGAATTAGATAAAAAGAAGGAAGATAAAGAAAAGATTGAATATCTAAAAGAATTTCTAAAAGATGAAAAATACAAAGACATGAATAGAAGTTTTACAAAATTAATAGTTCCTTTGCTTACAAAACAAAAACCAAACGGCGATTATAGATTAACATATGATTCAATTAATGAAAGCCTTGAACCAATTTATTTCTGGATTTTGGATTTCATGCGTGATTCTCCACCAGGAGGACTTGGCTTGGATGTTAAAAAAGGACCAGAATCATTCGAAGCATCAGTTACTTCAGGTTATTTTGGAGAAATGGGACAAAGATCTTCATTGATGCAGCAAAAATCAATAGAATATATAGGTGCAATTAACCAGATAATTAAAAGTATAATTAATCTTATTTATGATTTAAAAGAATTTGAAATTCGGATAGAAGCCTATGATCATGCAAAAAGCGAAGATCCGAAAATCAAAAGTGGAGGCGTAAAATCATTAAAAGGAATCTGGATGGATCAGGTAGATGCAAGAAAAGGAAGAGGAAGCATTAATTTATTAGCCCAAGATTTACAGTTCATAACTTTAAGAGATGCATTTTTCCATTTTAATACAATAAAAGAATTAAAAGATGCAGACTTAAATGAAAGAGTAATAAATATTTTAGAAAGAAAATTAGAAGAATATGAAACTTGGGTTAAAAAAAGTGAAGAAGAAATTAGAAAAAGATATAATTTGGAAAGAATTTATTTAAAATCACAGGTAGGTTCTCTAAAATTATATGCAAATTGGGTGAAACCTTATTTGATAGCTTCTCAAAAATTAAAAACAAAAGGATCAGAACCAAAAGACTTCAAAAATCCAAACATAGTAAATAGTTTCAGCAATATGGAAATGGAAATAAGATTATATGGGAAAAGAGAAGTTAAACCAGATGCAGTGCATGAATCATTAAAAGATGTTAAGTTAGATAGAAAATATTTTGCAGTTATTGAAATTATAACAGATTTTAGAAGTGTTCCTTCTGCATTATCAGGACAGGGAGGAAGGCATTATGTACATGGTGGAAGGACAGATATTGCATTCAAAGGGTTTGTATTCGATGACATAGAAATGCAGGCTTTGGATAATTATGAATTATATGAAGATATTGATTTAATAGAAGATTATATTGGTAATAGTCTAAAATTATTACAAGATGAAATAAGTGCATATTTAGATCCTCCTAAAAATGAAGAAGACACAAAAAAAGAAATAAAGAAAAAACCTGTTCCAGGCGCATTTGATGGAATTTTCTCAGGATTTACAGGTATTTTCAAACCAGCAATCAGTTTTACAACAGGAAAGAAAAAAATTTCTTCAGTAGTTTATAACGATGTAAGAAAAGCAGCAGAAGATTCAGCAGGTAAAATGACTTTTACTATCTATAATGTTTATAAAAAAACACATGGAATGATGAATGTTTAAAAATTCTAATATAATCAACAAACAAAGTAATCAGGTATTTTTTATGTTTGTTGTTGACTGATATCAAATCACTTTTAACTTGAGAATTTATGTGGTTTGTTATAGAAAACTATAAAAACATTATAACTAATTTATATTCATGGCAAACTTTTACAAATCCTATATAAAATCAAATGATAATAAGACATTTAGTATTCCTATGAAAAATTTAGGAGCCCCGACTAATCCAATGGTTGCAAAACAGTTGGAAGAATTTGGCAAATTATTAAATCAGGGAATAAAAAATGTCGAAATAGGTACAATATCAGCTGATAAATTTGAATTTATTCCAAAACAACATTTTGAAGAAATAAGAAGATTAGCAAAAATTACAGATTCTAATATTTCAGTTCATGCACCATTAGTTGATCTGGCTGGATTCCCAGAACAGGGCCAAGGAAGATGGTCTGAAGATCAGAGAAAAGAAACAGAAGAAAGATTATATTCAATTTTACAAAGATCATTCCAATTAACAAATAAAGAAAGTGTTCCAGTTGTTTTTCATGCAGGACACATGCAGGCTCAGGAATATCAAAAAGATATGTATGTAACACAATTAGATGAAAATGGAGATATAATTAGGGATGAAAAAGGAAATCCAGTAGTTAAAAAACAACCTTTAGGATTTAGAAGTATAGTTGCAGTAAACCAGGATACAGGAGATGTAACTAAACTAGATTATGAAGAAAAATATTATTTTGGAAAAGATAAACCAGAAATATGGGATCCAATGAAAAGACTTCATAGTACAAACAGTACATATTGGGATCAGGAAAGAGAAAAAATAACAACAAGATTTAAAGAACTTGAAAAAGTAAAAGAAAAATTTGAATTAAAATCAAAACAAAACGAAGCAATTGAAAAATCCGGTTTGACAAATGATCCAAACTATCAACAGTTATGGAATACAAATAATAGAGATATGAAAATAATGCAGGATGATATAGAAATAGTGCACTCTAGATTAGCAAGTGAATATCAGAATTTATATGATAAATTTATAAGATTCTCAAGTGATAAAGTAAAAGAACATTATCAAGAACAGATAAAGAAAACAAATGAAGAATATCAAAAGAAAGATGAAGAAATAAAGGTAATATACAGGGATTTAAATCAAGTTAGACACGGATTAAGTCAGGCTGAAGATCAGGAAACAGTTATGAAATTAAATAAAATTTACGAAGAAAAACAAAAAGAAATTCTACAAAAACAATTAGAACAAAGCACAGGAGTATTACATACTGCCCTGAATCTTCCAGCACCAAAATTATGGCGTTATGTTGGAGAATTTGCAATAGAAAAAACAGCAGACACAGTTGCAAATGCAATGGCAAGAATGTATGTTAATACAAAAAAAGAAGGAAAAGGAGAAGAAAATAAAATACCATTTGTAGCTATGGAAAATTTCTTCGTAGGTTCTTCAATGTCAACAGCTAAAGATTTGAAAGCAGCTGTAAATCAAACAAGAGAAAAACTTGCAAAAGAATTAGTAGATAATAAAGAAGCAGGTTTATCAAGGAAAGAAGCTGAAAAAGTTGCTGAAAAATTAGTTGGAGCTACATGGGACGTTGGTCATATTAATAATTTAAGAAAAGCAGGATTTGAAGGCGAAGAACTAAAAAAGAAAGTTTTAGAAGAAACAAAAGAAATAGCAGAAGTAACAAAACACGTTCACATAACAGATAATTTTGGTTTTCATGATTCTCATCTTCCTCCAGGGATGGGAAATGTTCCTATAAGAGAAATAATGGAACAATTAGAAAAGAAATGGGGAGAATTAGCAGATCAGGGAAAATTACCACAACATCCAAGGGGAATAGTAGAAGCAGGAGGATTTGTAGGTGAAATTGGACAAAATCCAACATTAGCAATTTTAGAATATTTCAACAGTCCATTAAGTCAGGCAACTGGTGCACCTTATGCATGGGGTCCAACATCAAGAAGTATATCAAATACATCATCTCCGTATTTTGAATCTTTTATAGAATTCCCTCAACAGCATTTTAGTTTATATGGCTCAAGTTTCACAACATTGCCAAAATCTGTAGGCGGCCAGGTTGGAGAAGGCTCTTCAAGATTTTCCGGAACACCAAATCAGTAAATTTTAGATAAATCTCCATTGATTATTATTGGATTAATTGCAGTTAATTCATCTTTGAAAATATTATCAGGAAGAGGATTTAATAAAAATATTTTCTTATTTAATTCAAATGCTTTAAATATTTCTAAAAATGTAGCTCCCCCAATATAATTCTTACTTTCATTTTTATCAAAGTTTAAAACTAAAATAGCGTCATTTGACTTAACTTTACTTTCTTGAGATCTAAGCATTGCAGATTTCCATTGTATATGTTCTTCTTTGCTTAATTTTTTAATCTCTTCTTCTTTAAATGGATGTTCATAACTGTTTGGTAAAGTTATTTCATGTCCTGAATTTTCTAGCCTTTCTTTTATTTCAGAAATCCTATTGTAAAAATATTTGCTGCAACATATAAAAATCTTCATATTATTAAGCGATTGATGTCTAATTAAAAAGCTTACTAAATTATTTGGTTATAGGCCTATAAATTAAACGAAAAGATTAAATACTATATTAACAGGAACTAGAATATGAAAAAGAAAAGTAGTGAAGAAGCTAAATTAATTACAGATTACCAAATAGCTTATGATTTTGCTGCAAAATGTTATAAAAAATTTAGAGATGTAATAAAAGCAATAGCACTATTTGGTTCAGTTCCAAAAAAAGAAGCAACTGAAAAATCAGATATAGATTTAATTATTATAATTGATGATTGTACAATTAACTGGGATGATGAATTAATTTCCTGGTATAGAGAAGAATTGGTAAAATTATTAGAATTACAAAAATACAAAAAAGAAATACATATTAACACAATAACATTAACAGCTTTCTGGGAAGAAGTAAGGCTTGGAGAACCATTAATTATAAATATTCTAAGATATGGAGAACCATTAATTGATGTGGGTGGTTTCTTTGATCCATTAAAAGTGTTATTAGCAAGAGGAAAAATAAAACCAGCGCCAGAAGCAATATTCACAACAATGGAAAGAACAGCTTTTCATCTAGGCAAAGCAAACTTAAATATTTTAGCAAGTGTAGAAGCCTTCTATTGGGCAATGGTTGATGCTTCCCATGCAGCTTTGATGGCATATCACATTGTTCCTCCATCTCCAGAAAATATTCCTGAATTATTGCAATCTAATTTTGTAAACAGAAAAATATTAAGTAAAGATATTTTAGATTGGTTTATAGAAGTAAGAAAAAAAGCAAAAGAAGTAACACATGGAAATTTAAAAAGAATTTCAGGAAAAGACATTGAAGAATTACAAAATAAAGCTGAAAGCTTTGTATTAAAATTAAATGAATTAACTAAGAGTATAATCAAAAATGAGAAAATAATAAAAACAGAAATTAAACAATTATAATTATCTCTTTGGTTTGCTAGACTTTACCATATTTTTAACAATTTTAGCAAGTTTTTTTGGATTTCTAACTAAATTTTCTAATTTATCATTATTTTCATATTCGGGATTAGAATTAATTATTATTGGATTAACAACAACATTCTCATTATCTTTATGATACATAGTCATTATTGTTGGATATTGAAGCTGTCCATTGCCTAGGCTTTCACCAACAAACATCTGAATGTAACAAGAATCTTGTGGAATTAATTTAACATCAAATCCGTCAGCTTGTTCATAATTCCTTTCTAATATAACTTCACTTTCCTTAAGTTGTTTTCCTTTCATTTTAAAAAAAATAAAAAATTATTTCTTGCCAGCTTTAGCTTGTTCAGCTTTAATCTCATTTATTTTTTGCTGTTTATTATAGCCATTATACATTTCTGTTAAAGCTATAGCCTTACCATATTGAGTATTTTCAATTCCTTTTTCTATTAAACCATAAAGACTTGCTTCTTTAATTACTTTTGCAGCAGTCATTCTATGAGAATTTGCTATATCTTTTAGTATTTTAGCTTCACTTTCTCTTGCAAGAGGCGCACCATACGCAGCAAGCCTTGATAATGAACTTAAATCAGATTCATCAAATATAGGCCTGCCAATTTTTTGGGAATATCTCATCATTGCCTCAATAGCTTCAGCAACATTGCCTTTATCAGCATACTTTTCAATAGTTTCAGCAACATCTACAGTTTGCTTTGCAAATAATAATTTCTTGTAAGCTTCTTTTTCTTCAGGTTTTGCATCCTTCTCAGGAGCTTTAGGCATTATACCTTCCTTTAAAAGATTAATATAAAATCCTTCTTTTACATCAGTCATTCCTTTAATATAATGAGCTTTAGCACTTTTATAAGTACTTTCATCTAGATTTTCTTCTAATCCCTTAAATGATTTAGTTCTTTCATCATTTAATTGGTTAATAAAATCAGTAGGAACAAAATGTCCCATCATTTGATTCTGATAAGCATTAGTAGCAGCATTTCTTAATCTTACATTATCCAAATTAGGATTTTTTTCTGCTTGGTCTAGAAAATGGCGTCCGGTATTGCTATTCTGTATTAATTGTTCTAGATTTTCACTTAATTTGAATTCTTGTTTTTCTGCCATTTTGTTTTAACCTCTTGTTTGTTTTTTATCTAAATTTAGTAAGATGTCATTCTTTATAAAGGTTTCGTTTTATTCTTACTAGAAAGTAGTAACAATAGAAAAGCTTATAAATATTTGCTTATAAAGATTCTCTTTAATCTTCGGTTGATAGATTTTTACGATGTTATTTTCATGGTCTGGCTCTTCGATATATTTTTGTTAAAAAAATATTTTCTACATCATCAGCCGTTGTTTGAAGAGAATCGCTTATAAAGATAGTTTATATGAAAATTTTAAGAAATTTAGGACTAACAGTAATACTAGACTTATCTCTAGCTTGTAGTCCAAAATATCAAGTTAAAGAAACACAAGAAAGCCCTCCTGAAAATATTAAGGAATTGAGTTTAAAAGATTTAGAAACAATAAGGGAAGATTACACACAAGGAGATAATTTAGTGGCAGTTAGATGCATAGATTATTTAGCAAAGTGGGTGCTTACTGTTCCTTTAAATGAAATAATGGAAGGAGAAAAATCCAGATCAATAGCTGCAATCTCGCTTAACTTATCACATTTGGAATACGAAGCAATAGGCAGAAGAATAAATGAAAATGCTATAATATCAAAAAGCGGATTAGTAAATAGAAAATCAGATGGAAAAAAATTCATATGCGGAAAATCAACATTAGCACTAACAGAATTATCACCACAATTAGAAGAATATGTTTTAACAAACTATGAAAGAAGGAATTAAAATTATAAGAGAACTTTGAATATTTCATTTTTTAGCAATATAAAACACCAATAATGAGATTATTCCAATTGCTAAATGCAAATAACTATCAACAAAGCTATTATTTAAATATTCAATTAATATCTCCCTGAATCCTTTTACAAAACCAAATATACCAAATAAAACAAAAATATATCCAGTAAATGTATTATAACCAGAACCCTTTCCTCTTGATCCTGAATAAACACCCAATAATCCGAATATTAAATAAATAATATTATGAGGCGTATTTGTAGTTATACCATAAAAATTATTATTATAAAAACCAATTAAGCTTAAGGTTATTAGTACAAAACCTAAAACTAAAGCATAAATTCTTTGGAATTCCATATAAGTAATAATTTGAGACATTTAAAGAATATTGAATATATACTATATTTAGAATTATTTCTTAGTATTTTCTGGTTTAATTACAACATCATATAATTTCTCAAAAATAGACAGACATTCTTTCTGATCAGCTGAAAGGTGAGTACCTACAGGAGTTCCAAAAATACAAGAGAAACGATCATTATTGTTTTTATAAAGACTAATAGAATCATCGCCATTAAATTTCATATCAGAATTTAAAGTTGGTCTATAATCTCCATAAGGTCTGTCATTAGCATCATTTATTTGCAAAGTAATAGTTTCTCCATCAAATAATACATTCTTTCTGTATACCACAAATTTTTTATTAGGTTGAACATTTCTTTCACAATTTCTTTGAAATTCATCACAAGCTATATCTGAATTATTTAATACATAATTCCATAGAGTTCTTAGCTTATCATTTATATTTAGTTCTTTAGAGTCTACATCAGATGAAACTACTAAACCAAATGTTAAAATTCCTGTTTGAATTAATTTTGTTAATAACATTTTTTTTCTATAGTTATTGTTGATAATAAAAGTTTATAAATCTTTCTAACTGTAACTACTAATTAATAATATTAAAATCCTCTAATTTTGCCAAGTAAAATATTTCTTTCAATAGAAGCTACTAATTTTCTGGTTTTATTTACAACATCAGGATTTACTGAAATGCTTGTTATTCCTTCTTTAATTAAAAATTCGACTATTTCAGGATATTCGCTAGGAGCCTGACCACAAATTCCAATTGTCTTACCATGTTTTCTAAAACCTTTAATTATATTACTTATAGCTTTTAATACAGCAGGATTTCTTTCATCAAAATATCCCATTCTCCCAAGTTTAGCACTATCACGGTCAATCCCTAAAACACCCATAGTTAAGTCATTACTTCCAATTGAAGCCCCGGTAATAGGAAGCTCAGCAAATTCTTCAGCTATGAATGCAATTGCAGGAACTTCAGCCATTAAATAAATTCCAAAGTCATTTGATTTAACTAAACCTTCACTTTTTAAAATATCAAGACATTTTATAACTTCTAAAGTAGTTCTTACAAAAGGCAACATTACATAAACATTTTTTAATCCTTGATCTCTACATTTTTTTATAGCTTTTAATTCTAATTTAAATGCCTCAATAAAATCTGGTGATACATATCTTGAAACTCCACGCCAACCAATTAAAGGATTTTCTTCATGAGGTTCAAATTGTTCTCCACCCTGCAAATTTTTATATTCATTTGTTTTAAAATCTGAAAATCTTACAATTATTGGCCTGGGAGAAATATCTCTTGCAACTTTTTCTATTCCATTAGATAATTTATCAATATATTCTTGTTGTTGTCCTGTTTGTATCATATACAAAGGATGTTTTCCTACACTCTCTGTAATAATAAATTCTATTCTCATTAATCCAATACCATCAAAAGGTAGTTTACCATAATCATCAATTTTATCAGGTTCTCCTAAATTCATATAAATTTTGGTACCAGTAACAAGATTATTATCACTTACATCGTCATTTAAACTAGAACTATTCTGAGCTTGGATTTGTACTGTACTATTTTGTTGTATATTAATATTATTTTGACCTTTGTAAACAATACCGCTTGTTCCATCCACAGTTATCAAGTCACCATCGTGCAATATTTTTGTTGCCTTTTCAGTTCCGACAATACATGGGATTCCCATTTCTCTACTTACAATCGATGCATGGGAAGTCAGACCCCCTTCATCAGTGACAATAGCAGAAGCTTTTCTCATAACAGAAACAAAATCTGGTGTTGTCATTCTTGTTACTAAAACATCTCCAAGTTCTATTTTATTTAGTTCATCCATATTTAACACAATTTTTACTTTACCAATTCCAACGCCAGGACTTGCACCCATTCCTTCCAGTAATTTTTCAGAATTATTTTCTATAGTTTGTACATTCTCATCTTTCTTATTATGTTTTAGTGTCGTAACAGGTCTTGTCTGTACTAGGTAAATTTTTCCATTTTCAGTTGCCCATTCAGAATCCATTGGTTTTCCATAATAATCCTCTAACGCCTTACCGTATTTCGCAAGTCCGATAATCTCTTCTTCACTTAATTTCTGTCTGCTTCCTTCATTTTCACTTAAATTATTTCTGATATTTTTTCCAGTAAATTTATCTCTAAATAAACCATATTCCTGTCTTGCAACTTTCTTAGACTTTATTCCCATTGTCAGTTTATCAACGATGTAAGTATCAGGTGTTATCTCCCCGCCAACAACAGTTTCTCCCAAACCAAATGCACCTTCTATCATAATTTCACTTTCATTATTTGTTGCAGGATTAATAGAAAACATTACTCCACTTTTTTCACTGTTTACCATTTTTTGCACAACAACAGCAATGTATACTTTATCATGCGGATAATTATTTTTAACCCTATAATAAATTGCTCTTGCAGTAAATAAAGAAGCCCAGCATTTTTGTACAGCCAAAACTAATTCATCTTTTCCTTTTACATTTAAATAAGTTGCTTGCTGGCCCGCAAAAGATGCGCTTGGTAAATCTTCTGCAGTAGCTGAACTTCTAACAGCAACAAAAGGTAATTCTCTTCCAGTTTTGATAAAACTATTTAAAACATCATGACCAATTACTTTATTTATTGCCTGATCAACATTCATATCTTCATAAGCTTCTACTATAGCCTTTTTTATCTCAATAGGCATTTGTGCATCCAGAATTATTTCCTGTATTTGTTCAGAAGCCTGCTGCAATTTAGCAGTATCTTCAACATCTAAATTCTTTACAACATTTAAAATTTTATTTTGAATTCCAGTAGTCTCAACAAAATATTTGTAAGCTGGCGCTGTTACAACAAATCCAGGAGGCACTGGCAATTTCAAATTATACATAATTCCTAAGTTTTCTCCTTTACCTCCAACTAAAGGAAGATTATTCTTTGTAATCTCAGAAAACCATACAATGGGGGAATCTCTCATTAAATTTTACACCTCTTTATTTAAACTAATAACTAAGATATTATTAAATCTTTCTTAAAATAATAGAATAAAAAGCAATTAGAGATTTATTTCAAAGGTTTAGTATTAGTCTCAATTTCAATAAGACATTTATTTCCAGGTAATCTTGGATTAGCAGTTTGTAAAGCTTCTTTAGCCTTGTCAATATTTTCTTTATCTACCCAAACTGTAAAAATAGGATTTCCTACCATAACTTGTGCAGCAGTTCCAGAAACTTTACCAAATGAATGTGCCATACCACTTTGCAACCTATCTGCATGAGCTCCACCAAGCATCTTATTTTCTCTTAATGCATGATGGGGGTAAACATTTAATCTTAAAAAATAATTATTGCCTAGAACTTCTTGTAAATTCCTATTAATAACCATTCTTGCTGATTCCAGTGCATTATGTCTTATCTGATAAGAACCGTTGGAAACTAACTTGACTTTATAACCATATAATTTAGTCTTGTCACCCATTTCAAAACCACTAATTTTATGATGTGGAAAAGCCTTGATATATCCTTTCTTCTTATATTTTGATTTTCTAGTATAAGGCCTTTCTAATCTTCTATAACATCTTGCTACTCTTAGATTTACCATAAAAATATGAGAAAATATAAGGTATATAAACTTTTCTTAAGGGATTTTCAATAAGGAAATAATATTAATTAGTTAGATATTAAGGGATTATGGTAAATGTAATTTGGCCTATAATTTGGGGAATAACAGGTTTATTTATTACATATACAGGATTTTATCAACTTAAAATTAAAAGATTGATTGAAAATACCCCCACATCAAAAATAAGATCAATTGCAATGGGTTTAGTTGAAATATTTGGAGAAGTAATTCCTTTTAATAAAGAAATAATAAAGAGTCCATTTACAAATACAAATTGTGTTTTCTATTCCTACACAATTGAAGAATATCGAAGTTCTGGAAAAAACAGGAAATGGATATTAATTAAAAAAGATACAAGCAACAATAAATTCTATCTAAAAGATGAAACAGGTCAGGTTCTTATAGACCCAAATAAAGCACATATTGATTTAAATAAAACATATCAAACTGAATCTGAAAAAGATACTTCAGAAAATATTAAACAATTTTTAAAAGAAAAAAATATTTCCTTAGAAAATTTTCTTGGAGTAAATAAAAGATTAAAGTTTACAGAATATATATTAAAACAAAAAGATAAATTATACATTTTAGGAACTGCAGCAGACAATCCCCTAGTAGAAGAGGAAAGTTCTGTAGAAAACTCAAATGACATAATGATACAAAGAGGTGATTTCAATAGTGTTTATTATATCTCTTCCAAACATGAAACTGAAGTCATAAAGAAATACAAGCGTGAAGCAATAATACTTTTATGTATAGGAATAATTTTAACCTTCATTTCATTATTCTTTTTCTCTAGATAAGCTTAAATATTTACTTAAACTTTTTCATACATGGCTTCAGTATTATTAACTATTTTCCTGATATTATTGACTATCTTAATTATTTATATTATTATAATATTTAACAGTTTAATTAGCTTAAAAAATAACATTTCAAAATCTTGGTCAAATATTGATGTTTTATTAAAACAAAGATCAGAGGAAATACCAAATTTAGTGGAAACTGTAAAAGGCTATATGAAACATGAAAAATCTCTGCTTTTAGAAATAACAAAAGAAAGAACCTCATTAATTAATTCCAGTTCTTTATCAGAA
>Ga0209541_10000621_pt1 | contig 70123 bp, 67 predicted proteins | sample RifCSPlowO2_01_FD_184027 | JGI IMG/M metagenome (GOLD analysis project Ga0209541, IMG submission 184027) | Groundwater microbial communities from Rifle, Colorado - Rifle CSP2_plank lowO2_0.1 (SPAdes) (version 2) | ecosystem: Environmental > Aquatic > Deep subsurface > Groundwater | place...
CGAATTGTCAAACTTCCGGATTTTAAGGGTTTTGACATCATTGAAGTGCCGGAAATTATCCCGGCCGATATTGGTTTTGATTTATTTGATTTTCCTTTAAGCCATCCCGCGCGCAGTAAATCCGATACCTATTACGTGGACGAGCTGAATATTCTTCGCACGCACACCACCGTCATGTGGTATTACTATTTAATGGATGAACGGATTAAACAAAGAATTAGAAAAAAGGAAACGATAGGCTCGCTGTCCTACGGTAAAGTCTACCGCAAAGACGAAATCGATAGAAAACACATGAATGTTTTTCATCAGATGGACGGCTGGTATCTCACTCCCAGAGAGCGACAGAATATTTCTACCAAAGATTTACAGGATATCCTTATCAAAATTGCCCGGGCGGTTTTTGGCGGAGACGTAAAATATCGCTTCAATGAGGACGTTTTTCCCTACACCACCCCGAGCCTCGAAATGGAAATAGAAAAAGACGGGCGGTGGCTCGAGGTCTTGGGCAGCGGGGTGGTAAAAGGAAGTGTCTTGGACAAATTGGGAGTGAACTCTTCGGAATACAATGGCTGGGCGTTTGGCTTTGGATTGGAGCGGCTGGCAATTTTGAGTATGGATTTGCCGGATATCCGTTTGTTTTGGTCAAAAGATCCCAGAGTGACCAAACAACTCCGTTTGGGCAAGAAGTTTGTTGAAGTCAGCAAATATCCGCCAATCACGCGCGATATTTCTTTCGTGGTAGACAAAAGTTTCATTCCGAACAATTATTTTGATTTGATCAGGGATATTGGAGGGGACCTAATAGAACAAGTAGAGCTCTTGGACAAATACGAAAATCGGGAGAAGTTCGGGCCAGATCGGGTGAGTTATACTTACCGCGTGGTCTACCGAAGTAACGAGCGAACTTTGAATATTTCCGAAGTTGAACCTTTGCACAATCAGCTTTATGAACAAACCCGTGTACAATTCGACGCGGAATTGAGATAATACCCTTATGCGCAAAAAAGACAAAAAAAATATAAATTCAGAGTACGGCGCGGAGCAGATTACGGTACTTGAAGGCCTGGATCCGGTCCGCAAACGGCCGAGTATGTATATTGGCAACACCGCGGAGGCCGGTCTTCACCATTTGCTCTGGGAAGTCGTGGATAACGGTATTGACGAGGCCATGGCGGGTTTTGCGAAGACGATTGAAGTTACCCTAAAACAAGATGGATCAGCGTCTGTCAGGGATGACGGGAGAGGAATTCCGGTCGAAACCCACAAGCAGACCAAGAAGTCCTCGCTCGAAACAGTGCTCACCATGCTGCACGCCGGGGGCAAATTCGGCGCTGGAGGTTATCGCGTTTCAGGCGGACTGCATGGGGTCGGCGTATCCGTGGTCAACGCGCTTTCCGAGTCGCTCAAGGCGGAGGTCAGAAGGGATGGAAATATTTACGTCCAGGAATACGCGCGCGGTAAACCGAAAGGCAAGGTCAAACAAGTAGGCCGTGTCAGTTCGTCCGACTCCTGGCAGAGGGGAACGCAAATTGATTTCCGACCGGATCGCGAGGTATTCACGGTCCTGGACCTGAATCTTAAGACTATTCTTGATCACCTTCGCCAGCAGGCGTATCTGACGCGGGGTGTCAGGATAAAAATAAATGACGAGCGGACGCATTTTACCTATCAATATTATTTTGAAGGAGGAGTGGTGTCCTACATTAACCAGGTGACGCACAGAAAAGAGGCGCTTTGCCCTCCGATCTACATTGAGAAGCTTCTAAATGATGTTCAAGTCGAGGTCGCGATCCGGTACACCACGGATTTCTCGGAAACTGTTTTGCCGTTCGCGAACAATATCCACACGGTTGAGGGAGGCATGCATGTCACCGGTTTTCGTTCAGCGCTGACCAGGTCCATCAACAACGTCGCGGTGAAAAACGGTTATGTCAAAGAATCCGACAAATTGAACGGCGAAGATATGCGCGAGGGACTGGTCGCGATCATCAGCGTCAAATTACCCAATCCCCAATTTGAAGGCCAAACCAAAGCGAAGCTTGGCAACGCTGAAGTCCGCACGGTTGTGGAGCAGGTCGTGGGAGAGGGCTTGGAGATATATTTTGAGGAACACCCGAAAGACGCGCAGAAAATTCTTGAAAAAGTGTCGCTCGCCGCGAAAGCGAGGCTGGCCGCCCGCGCGGCGCGCGATGCCGTGATTCGAAAGGGGGTGTTGGAAGGATTAACTCTGCCGGGGAAATTGGCGGATTGTTCGGAAGGAGACCCTCGAAATTCCGAGTTGTATATTGTCGAGGGGGATTCCGCCGGAGGGTCGGCCAAGCAAGGGCGGGACAGGAAGTTTCAGGCGATTCTCCCGCTGCGTGGCAAAATTCTCAATGTCGAGCGGGCACGGCTGGACAAGATGCTTAGTAACCAGGAAATAAAAAATTTGATCATCGCGCTCGGTACGGGCGTGGGCGAGACGTTCGATGTCGGAAAACTCCGCTATCACCGGATAATCATTATGACCGATGCGGATGTTGACGGCGCGCATATCAGGACCTTGCTTTTGACCTTGTTTTACCGATACTTTCAGGAGATTATAACAGCCGGGCATCTATACATCGCCCAGCCGCCGCTTTACCGCATTCAAGCCGGGAAGGAAGTGGTTTATGCTTATAGCGACGCGGAAAAGGCCGAGGTGTCTTCGGAGCTTCTTAAAGAAACAAAAAACGAAACCCTGAATATTCAGCGCTACAAAGGTCTTGGCGAAATGAATCCGCCGCAATTGTGGGAGACGACAATGGACCCGCAGAATAGAGTGATGCTCAAGGTCAATATCAAAGACGCGGAAAAAGCCTCGGAGATTTTCGAAATACTAATGGGCGACGAAGTGGCACCGCGCAAGAAATTTATCCAGACCCACGCCAAGACAGTAAGAAATTTGGATATCTAAAGTTTAATGGAAATCAGAATAATCCGAGATAAAGTACCTGCCGATGAACTTAAAAAAATGACAGAAGAGTCATTTTTGGATTTTGTCAAGGCTGTTGTGGATGTAAAGCGCGGGCTTTTGGCGCTAGGCGGTGAACTGCATTCAGATGCCGAAGCCTTGCTATTGCAAGACAACTCCAATCAGCAAGATTTGTGGGGAATCAATATTTTTCCGGAAAAACCAGAGCAGGAAAGGATCGAGTTTACTTCGCTGATCAATATCCGTCCGCGGGAAGGCAATAAGAGTATGGAGATTCAGAGCGAAGAGGTCAGAATAAAAATAAAAGAGATCGTTCATAAGTTGGTTGTGTAAGTAATTACAATGACCCTTGAAACTTGGCAAAAATTAACCCTATTCCAGCAGTTGGGTAATATCGCCAGCGAATTTTCGCGTGCTGTAAAATTCGATAAAGCGAATGAACCAAACCAGGCGCAGAAATCCTTTGAAGAAGTCTTGGCGCTTTTGGATCTGACAATTGGCGATAAACGTTGGGGAAATAGGCTCAAGGAACTGACCAGGTTGAGGGAAGTGGTGAGTGCCCTGACGGTAGGGAAACAAGTTTTTGGCGCGGACTTCGAGGTTTTGACTCGATATTTTCAGGGGTTTGCTGTTGCGGCTAGAAATTCCCGCTAAAACATGTGGGGTAATAGAAAAGCCCGCCAGCGCTCTCACGACGAATCGTGATCGCACCAGCGGGCTTGGAGTGTTTTTGTCCTCATGGTCCCAAGGGGCAGCTACCTTCCCTGCAAAAGATTTCGGCGTGAGTGACAAAGCGGTCCAGAAACCCTTGAGAGTTTTGCCGGGTGTGTAGTGCGTACGGTGAGTCGAGGGGACCCCAGAAAAACCTCACCCGCGGGACCGCGGCGTCTTCTGCAAAACGTACACGAACCTTTTCGGTAGGCAGGCTACCTGTTACATAGATATTGTCGCCTACATTCCACGTTAGACTTATCCGGCGTTCCTTGGAGGTTGCGTCTAGTTCAACTGCTTTTTGCAGCATCCTCTCGCCACTAAACAATTCTTCCGCCATTTGGCGTGCCGCAGCTTTATTTTGACTTTGGACCCGGTAGGCCTTGACCCCTTCGAAGGTGATGATTCCAAGGATCGCGCCGACCGTTAAGGACAACCCTAACCAACTTAGCAAACTTCCTATGGTCTGCATTCCCTCCTCCTTAATTCGAAACGATTTCATGTACACCCTAACAAATCAGCGTAACTTGAAAGGTGACATTTGTCAAGCACCGTTTTGTCCAGTTTCAACGGCTCACATGCGCTTGAGCCGTTGATGAGGTGTTCAAAACAGCCCGATTTGCATTAATTCCAAAGGTTTGCTATAATTCATGCTAGTTAATCATAAAGGCCCGAAAGGCCTTTTAAAAGCGGAAAGTTTTTAGCTTACCAAAGACAAAAACTTTCTGTCCCGCACTTGATGCGGGAACTATTAAAACTGGATTCCCGCCTTAGCGGGAATGACAAGAAATTTATGTCGAAGATCGTCCAATTCTTCAAAGAAGTCAGGGTGGAACTCACGAAGGTCGTATGGCCCACGAGGAGAGAGGCCCTGAAGGTGACTGGAATTGTCATTTTTTTCTCACTAGCTGTGGCGGTATTTTTAGGATTGATAGACTTTGGGTTATCCCGAGTAATTAACCTGATTTTGGAAAGGTAACAAAAGTGCCGCGACAAATATCCACGGGTGAAAAACATTGGTACGTTTTGCATACTTATTCAGGATATGAAGACTCTGTCGTCAGCAGCCTGAAGCAGAGGATTGAATCCATGGGGATGGATGATAAAATTTTTGATGTGTTGGTACCGAAGGAGAAACGGATCAAAATCCGCGAGGGGAAAAGGATCACGGTGGAGGAGAAGATCTTTCCGGGGTACGTGCTGGTCAATATGATTGTCACGGATGACTCCTGGTACGTGGTCCGCAACACCCCGAACGTGACCGGATTCGTCGGCGCTGGTACTGTTCCCACACCAATTTCCGACGAAGAGATCAAGGTCATCCAGAAACGAATGGGAATGGAAGAGCCGAAATACAAGATTGAATTCGCTATTTCTGACCTAGTGAGAATTTTTGACGGGCCATTTAAGGATTATGAAGGAAAGGTTTCGGAAATAGATGAGGCCAAGGGAAAGATCAAGGTTTTAGTTTCAATTTTTGGACGAGAAACACCCGTCGAGCTGGACTTTTTACAAGCAAAAAAATTGTAAAGAAAGATTATTAATGTAGTCCTTCGACTTCGCTCGGGACATTCGACTTCTTTAACGAGAGGTCGAAGTGCCGCGGAAAGCGGTCCGAAGACCATGAGCGAAGTTCGAGCGATAGCGAGGAACGAAGTCGAATGGCGAAGAAGATTAAAACTATTCTCAAATTGCAAATCCCGGCTGGCAAGGCAACGCCCGCCCCTCCTATTGGGACCGCACTCGGTCCCCACGGTTTGAACATTATGGATTTTTGCAACCAGTTCAATCAAAAAACGAAGGACAAGGGTGATTCCGTCATTCCGGTTGTTGTTACGATTTACGAGGATCGTAGTTTTGGTTTCATCCTGAAAACCCCGCCGGTGTCAGATATGATTAAAAAGACGCTGAAAAAAGAAAAGGGCTCGGCCAACCCGCTCAAGGAGAAAATTGGAAAATTGACCAAAGCGCAGGTTCGGCAGATCGCCGAGAGCAAGATGATTGATCTCAATGCCAATACGATTGAGGCGGCCGAAAAGATCGTCACTGGTACGGCCAGGAGCATGGGAGTCGAAATAGAATCATGAAGCATGAATCAGGAATCATGGTTTAAGATCCTAATTCATAATTCTTGATTCCTAATTCCAAAACATGTCTAAACGATATAATGAAGTCTTAAAATTAGTCGAGAAAGATAAGACCTATTCTATCGAAGAAGCAGTCCGGCTGGCCAAGCAGACGTCAACCGTCAAATTTGACGCGTCTGTCGAAGTACACATCCGCCTGAATATTGATACCAAGCAGACCGACCAAAAAATCCGAACCCAGATTCAGCTTCCTGCCGGAACCGGTAAGACATTAAAGATCGCGGCGTTTGTGTCGCTGGCGAAAGAGAAGGAAGCTAAAGCGGCGGGCGCCGATATTGTCGGCGGCGAGGAACTCATCAAAAAAATCAAGGAAACCGGAAAAACTGATTTTGATATGGCGGTGGCCGAACCGGCAATGATGAAAGGCCTCGCGGTCATTGCGAAAACTTTGGGGCAACGAGGCCTGATGCCTAACCCAAAGACTGGCACTGTCACGCCGGACATCGCCAAGGCGGTGAAGGAACTTAAAAGCGGCAAGGTGGATGTTAGAACCGACGATACCGGCGTGATTCACCAAGCCATTGGCAAGGTTTCTTTTGATGACCAGAAACTGGTCGAAAATTTCGGGGTACTGAAGGATGCGATTCAGCGGGCAAAGCCAGCCAGTGTTAAAAAAGAGTTTATCTCATCCATCTCCATTAGCACCTCGATGGGCCCGGGGATTAGAGTTGCAAAATAGAGCTAAATTCTTAAAAAGCGAGCTTTTGACCGCTCGTTTTTTAAGTTGTAGAATTAATCCATGATTCTATCAGATAAGGATATCAAAAAGGCCCTCAAAAGCGGGAAGATTAAAATTATCCCCGCGCCCGATTTGAACGTTCAGCTGGGGTCGTGTTCAATCGATTTTCATCTGGGCAGCAAGTTTCGGGTGTTCAAACATTCCAGCTACCCCTATATTGATCTGAAGAGCAAAATCGAAGGGGACGAACTGATGAAAGAAATTATCATCCCCAAGGGCGGGTCGTTTATTATGCAGCCGGGGGATTTCGCTCTGGCCACGACGGTTGAACACCTGGAGCTGGCAGACGATTTGCTGGGCCGGATCGAAGGCCGGAGTTCGCTTGGGCGACTGGGGATTATTGTGCACGGCACAGCATCGATCTTTGATCCTGGCTGGATTGGACGACCGGCAATGGAACTCGGAAATTTAGGGGTGATGCCGGTCGCGCTTTATCCCGGGATGAGAATCTGCGCGTTCACTTTTGAAGAAGTCTCAAGCAAAGTTGAAGTGCCGTATCGAGCGAAGAAAAATAACAAATACTCCGGCCAAAAGAGCCCGATTGCCTCGCGGCTTCATCGGGAAGTCAGATTGGAAGACGGCAAAAAGAAATGAAAGTCAAAATTCTAAAACTTGATCCGGAAGTCACCTTGCCGGAGTATAAAACCGTTGAATCGGCGGCCTTTGATTTGGCCGCCAATGAGGACGCGGTTATTAAACCTCGGGAGATCAAACTGATTCGCACGGGTCTGGTGATGGAAGCGCCGGTGGGGCATTTTTTGATGATCGCACCCAGGAGCAGCCTCCCGCGCAAAAAAGGCTTGAGTATTCCGCAGAGTGTTGGAATAGTTGATCGCGATTATTCCGGCCCAGAGGACGAGATTCTTTTACAAGTTTACAATTTTACGGACCAAGACGTCAGGGTGACTAAAGGCGAGCGATTGGCCCAGGGGATATTTTTGAAAGCCGACCGGGTGGAGTGGGAAGAGGTTGAACGGATCAGAGCACAATCTCGCGGCGGCTTTGGGAGTACGGGGATGAAGTAAAAGAGTATCATAGACTAGTCTATGATACTCAAAGCAACGACTATGGCAAAAGGAAAGTTTATTGTATTTTACGGCGTTAACAACCTTGGAAAGTCAACCCAAGCGAAACGGCTGATAGGAAAGCTAGAGGCAGAAGGGCGGGACGCAAAGTATATCAAATATCCATTGTATGATCTCGCACCTAGCGGCCCGATAATAAATAATTATCTGCGGGGGGAAAATCCTTATAAATTCTCGCCGCGCGAAGCGCAAATTATTTATGCATTAAATCGGTTTCAATATGAACCGCAGCTCAAAGCAGACCTAGATCAGGGGCTAAATATAGTAGCCGAAGACTACTGGGGAACGGGCGTTGCCTGGGGTGTGGGAGCGGGAGCCGACAAAGATTTTTTGTTAAGAATAAATCAGCATTTGCATCGGGAAGATATTGCGTTTTTGTTCACCGGGCAACGCTTTACGTCCGGGATAGAAACCGGACACCTCCACGAAAACGACGAGAGACTGACGAGCCGGGTTGCCAAGGCCCATGAGGAATTAGCCGACGAATTCGGCTGGATACGGATAAACGCCAACCAGGATGTTTCCGCTATCAGCGGCGAAATTTGGGAGAAAGTTAAAAAAATTCTGTAATGTTTACCGAGGAAGAAAAAAAAATACTGAAAAAATACGTTACTTCCACAGAAGATGGCGTATTTGCTGTAAAGGGTATGGAGGGGATGGTCGGCGCAGCGTACGCTAGATATTCCCGCGCGCAAGGCGGGTTTCGGGAAGTCCTCCTAAAAGAATTTTTAAGAGAAGGGGCTATAGATCCGAAACACGCGGATGAGCTCATTGAACGAATATTGATAGCGTACGGGGATGACAGTGTTGGCGAGCTTGAAGGCGCGCATGTTTCTTTCGAGAATATTTCCATGTTGGCCACCAAAGAGATTGAGGATAGGAGAATCGGCGGCTCGCCAATTGAACAATCGACTCGGTACGTTTTTTACGATATGAAAAACGATCGGGATGAGTGGAGGTATCTGCACGACGAAAGCCTGGTAAGGGCCGGTTTTGGGAAGCAGTACACGGAGACAATGAATTTTATTTTTGAAACGTACGCCTGGCTGGTTGAACCGATGAAAGCTTATTTTAAAAACCTAAAGCCAATAGAACGGGCTGAATATGACATAAACGGCGATGGAATCAAGGAAACATACGCGGATTTGACGGAAGAAAAAGACCAAAAGGCATTCAAGACAACCTACAATTTTGATTTGCGAAGCAAGGCCTGCGATACCCTGCGCGCACTATTACCCCTCGCAACACTCACGAATGTAGGGATGTTCGGAAATGGACGATTCTACCAAACCGTCATTTCCCATATGATGACAACTGATATACCGGAAGTTCAAAAAATTGCCAAAAAGACTTTATCAGCAACCGGAGAAGTGATTCCACAGTACGTTCGCAGGGCAAAACGCAGCGATTATCTGGTTAAAATTCGAGACAATATGTTCGCGCTTGCCCGCAGACTTTTTGGAAATGATGATCCAGAAGTCCCGAATGTTCTGCCGAAAGTTAAACTCCTCAAGGAATCCGATCGAGATGTTTCGATGATCGCCGCAATGCTTTTTCCATTCTGCAACAAATCGTTAAGCACACTTCGCGTACTTGTTGGAAAAATGTCCGGCGAAGAGCGAAAAGAAATCATTAATACTTACATAGGCGATCGCAAAACAAGACGCGACCGGCCCGGAAGAGCGTTAGAGGACGGCTATCCATACTCCTTTGGTATGGTGACCAATTGGGGAGTCTATAAAGATTTGATGCGCCATAGAATGAACAGTCAGCAACGGCAACTATTTACCAGCAAAATTGGTTTTGAAACGCCCGAGGAGATCAAAATAGCGGGCTTTGAACAGCAGGCTCTAGAATGTGTTAAAAAGGCCGACGAGTTGTATGATGCGATCGCTGACGAAAGTCCGCTGCTAGCGCAATATGCCGTGCTACACGGGCATTTCGTGAGGTGGTCAATTGCCATGAATGACAGGGAGGCGATGCATTTGATTGAACTGCGGACAACACCGCAAGGCCACCCGCAATATAGAAAAATTTGTCAGATTATGCACAAACTTATATCAGAAAGGTCATCTTGGCGCGGGAAAATGACCAAATTTGTCGACCATAATGATTATTACTGGTCGCGTGCGGATTCGGAAGCCAAACAACGAGTTAAGGAAAGAAGGCTGGAAGAAAAATTATCGAATCCGTAAATATTTGTTATAATGCCGGTATGAATGAAACGACGCTTGGAAATCGTATCGAAGAGTTAAAATCCCGTCTGGCGGGATTGCGGAGGCATCTTTGAGCTCGCGCAAAAGAAACAGAAAATCCTCGAACTCGAGGATTTGATGCGGCAGTCGGATTTCTGGCAGGATCAAACAGCCGCGCAAAATACAACCAAAAAGGTAAGCCAACTGAAGGGGCAGGTTGAATTTTGGGAAAAGCTTGACAGGGAGCTGAACGAACTTCGGGAAATGGCCGGTTTGCTGGTAAAAGAGCCGGATAGTTCGCTTGAAAAAGAACTGGAACAGAAGTACGAGAACGCGAAATTCAGGTTTGCGCAGGCGCGGATTGCTACGTTTTTTGGCGAGAAGTATGATGACCACGATGTAATTCTCTCGATTCACGCTGGAGCAGGGGGCTTAGACGCGCAGGATTGGGCCGAAATGCTGATGCGGATGTATCTTCGTTTTTGCGAGAAGCGGCGCTTTAAAGTCAATATTTTAGACCAAAACCGCGATCCTGCGGGCGGCATCAAGAGCGCGACCTTTGAAATCTACGGGGATTATGCTTATGGGTATCTGAAAAGCGAAGCCGGGGTCCATCGCCTCATCCGGCTTTCGCCGTTTAACGCTACCCATACGAGGGAAACATCATTTGCCCTCATAGAAATTTTACCTATACTGGAGACACAGGAGGAAGTTGAATTTGATCCAAAGGATCTCAAGGTTGAAACAAAAACGGCGCGCGGGCACGGCGGACAGTCGGTCAATACGACTTATTCAGCAGTCCGCATTACCCATATACCAACTAGCATTACGGTCTCAATTCAGAATGAACGAAGCCAAACGCAGAACAAGGAGCAGGCCATAAGGATTTTAAAATCCAAGCTGAAGAAGCTGGAAGAAGAACGCCAGCTGGAAGAAAAATTGCAGCTGCGCGGAGAATTTAAAAGCGCGGAATGGGGAAACCAGATCAGAAGCTATACACTGCATCCCTATAAACTGGTTAAAGATCACAGAACAGGTTATGAGAAGACCGATCCTGAATCAGTATTGAATGGCGAGATTGATGATTTTATTGAAAAATACTTAGAAAGTAAAAATGATTAAATTCGATCACGTATCAAAAGTCTACCCGAAAAATATCATTGCCTTAGAGAATATCAGCCTAGAAATAATCCAGGGGGAATTCATTTGTCTGGTAGGGAGATCAGGCGCCGGTAAATCAACTCTTTTGCGGATGATCACCCGTGAGGATTCTCCGACTGACGGGAATATCTATATCGAGGATATCGATATCTCACGAATTCCCGCAAAGAATCTCTCATATTTGCGGCGCAAAATCGGGGTGGTATTCCAGGATATCAAGCTTATTCCATCGCGAACTGCTTTTGAAAACGTCGCGTACGCAATGGAAGCAAGCGGAAATTCTATCGACGAAATCGAAAAGGACGTGCCACTCATACTGGATTTGGTGGGGTTGTCAGAAAAAAGAGACGCTTTTCCGAACGAATTATCCGGAGGAGAAAAACAAAGAGTCGCGATCGCCAGGGCCCTGGCTCACAAGCCGCTTTTGTTCTTAGCCGATGAGCCGACTGGAAATTTGGATCTGCCGAATGCCACGGAGATTTTTGAGCTGCTCAAGAAAATCAATGAAATGGGGACAACCGTGATTCTGGCCACGCACGCGAAGGCCCTGGTTGATAAAATAAAAAAACGAGTAGTTGTCATTGAACAAGGGCAAGTCGTTTCTGACCAGGAGCAGGGCAAATATAAATTATGAACCGCGTTACATTTTTAAGGATAATAAAAAACGGATTTCTGAATTATAAACGCAATTTTTGGCTCTCCTCGGCCGCGACTTCCATCATGGTCGTAACGCTTTTTATTATCAGCAGTTTGCTTATACTGAATGTTTTAACGAACCTGTCGCTTCAGAGCGTCAACGACAAGGTTGATATCAGTATTTATTTCCATCTTACGACCTCGGAGCAAACGATAAAACAAATTCAAAGGCAGATTGAAATCCTCCCGGAAGTAAAATCAATCGCGTACATCCCGCCGGTGGAAGCGCGTGAAAAATTTAAGGAGCTTCATAAAGACGAGCCGCTGCTTCTGGAATCGGTTGAACAGTTCGGCGACTCGGAGAATCCTTTTCCCGCCTCATTTGCAATTAGAGTGAATAAACTTTCGGATTATTCCACCGTGATTTCCATCTTCCAGGACGAAAAATTTACGCCTTTTGTCAAAAAGATTGCCGATAAAAGGGATATCGTGGAGCGCCTGAATAGAATCACCCACGGTATCCAAAATATTGGTTTGGGTTTGACTTTGATATTCAGCCTGATCACAATTTTGGTTATGTTCAACACCATCAGGCTGACGATTTATAACCGTCGGGAGGAAATAGAGATAATGCGGCTGGTTGGCGCATCCAATTCCTATATCCGGGGTCCATTTATTATTGAAGGAATTTTTTATGCTCTGGCGGGCTCCGTGATCACGGCAGTATTGCTTTATCCGGTGATATTTATCCTGACACCGAAAATATCAAGCTTTTTGGAATTGCCGACAGATCGGTTCAGCATCTGGGGCCTGAATTTCTGGGTTTTGATTTTACTCCAACTGACAGCAGGGGTGATACTCGCGGTAATTTCATCATTAATCGTAGTCAGAAGATATTTAAAGATCTAAATGAAGGTCGTATTATTGTCTGACGTAAGGAAAATAGGCAAAAAGGGGAATGTGGTTGATGTTGCGGAAGGTTATGCCAGAAACTATCTTATTCCGGAAAGATTGGCGCACTTTGCCGACGAACTCACTTTGAAAACTATTGCGGATCAGAAAAGGCAGAGTGAGAAGAAAGTAGGGTTGGAGATACAACAGATGCGAGCTATTGCCGGAAGACTTGCCGGCAAGGTCTTAGATTTTTTTGTACCGGCGGCCTCCAGCGGCAAACTTTACGCGGCCTTGAAGGATTCAGAAATATTAGCTAGGATAAAACGGTTGGAACCGGGGCTCCCGAATCGCGTGGAGATTCAGGATTTTGAGTCTATTAAAACGACTGGCGAACATACCGTAAAGGTAAAATTTTCCAATCTGGAGATATCAATCAAGATTTTTGTAATGGTTAAAGGGTAGAATGATAAAAAAAACACGATATATTTTTGTCATCGGCGGGGTAATGTCTTCGGTCGGCAAAGGGGTTACCACATCCTCAATTGGCCGAATTTTAATATCCAAAGGCTACAAAGTCGCGATCGTAAAGTGCGAGATGTATATCAATATTGATGCGGGCACCATCCGACCAACCGAACACGGGGAAGTATTTGTCGGCGCTGATGGAATTGAAGCGGACCAGGACCTCGGCAATTACGAACGGTTTACGGGAAATTTATCAAAGTCCGAAAATTTTATCACTCAAGGGCAAATTTACCTGGAAGTCATCAGACGGGAACGCAATCTGAAATATGGCGGGGAGGACGTCGAGGTCATCCCGGACATCCCCAACGAGATTATCCGTAGATTTCGGATAGTGGAGAGGAGGCAGAAACCTGATTTTATCATCGTGGAGATCGGCGGGACTGTGGGCGAATATCAAGATTTGCTGTTTTTGGAAGCGGCTCGCATGTTACACCTTCGACACCCCGAACTTGTTCAGTTTGTTCTGGTCAGTTATCTTCCCATTCCAAAGACGGTTGGCGAGATGAAGACAAAACCGACACAGTACGCCGCGAGGACTCTGAATTCGGCGGGAATTGAATCTGATTTTATTGTTTGCCGTTCAGAATATCAGGTAGATAAAAAACGCAAAGACAAGCTGTCCCTACTTTGCAACCTTGAGCCGCAAGATATCATTTCCGCGCCCGATGTTGGAAGCATTTACGAAGTTCCATTGATTTTGGAGAAAGACGATTTCGGAAACAAGATATTGAAAAAATTTGGGCTCAAACGCGAGCATTCAGACCTCAAAGAATGGCGAAGAATTGTTTCGAAAATCAAAAACTCGAAAAAACACCTCGACATCGCTCTGGTTGGAAAATATTTTTCAACCGGCGATTATACCCTGGCCGATTCTTATATTTCTGTCGTGGAATCCATTAAGCATGCGTCCTGGCAGAATAACCGCCACCCCAGGCTTCACTGGGTCAATTCTGAAGATTTCGAACGAAATCCAAGATCAATAAGCCGGCTTGCCAAAATGGACGGAATCCTGGTTCCGGGTGGTTTTGGCGGGCGGGGGATTGAAGGAATCATAATGGCCATCAGGTATGCCAGGGAAAATAAAATTCCATATTTTGGACTGTGTTACGGGATGCAGCTGGCGATTATCGAGTTTGCCAGAAATGTTTGCGAAATGAAGGACGCCAACTCGACGGAAATCAGCCGGGATACGAAGCACCCAGTGATTGACGTTATGACAGAACAAAAACAGAATCTCGCAAACAAAAATTTCGGCGCCACCATGCGCCTCGGTAACTACCCGGCGAAAATAAAAAAAGAAACCCTGGCCTACGATTCATATCGGACGACAGGGCCTATCATGGAAAGGCACCGCCATAGGTATGAGGTGAACAACAATTATCGAAAAGAATTGGAAAAACGCGGAATGGTCTTTTCCGCAATATATGTCGAAAAAGACCTTGTCGAAATTGCCGAACTCAACAAAAAAATCCACCCTTGGTTTCTGGGGACGCAGTTCCACCCGGAATTCAATAGCCGTCCTGGGCATCCCCAACCCTTATTTGATGGATTTGTCAAAGGTTGTATTAAAAGGCGAAAATAAAGCTTAGATGACGTTGACGATAGTTTTTTTTCTGAACTCGCCGTCAAAACCCTTCAGCATTCGGTGTTTGAACAGCACCACGCCATTTTTAGTCGCGTAAATCGTATCATCGGATCCGAGCCGGACATTTTTTCCAACGTGGTATTTTGTGCCGCGTTGGCGAATTATAACATTTCCAACCCCAGCTTTTTGGCCGCCAAAAAGTTTCACGCCCAAGCGTTTAGAAATCGAATCCCGCCCTAGTGAAGTTGAACCGCCTGCTTTTTTATGCGCCATGGTTTTTTAATTTAAATACGAATATCTCTCTGCTGACGAATTGATCCTTGCGGTCGTAGATCATGCTTTTCCGTTTAGTTACTTGTAGGAAATCAAAACGCTCGGTAAGCACCGTTGGAAGCGGATCAATAATATCGTAACCCAATTTGACGATTTTGTCAAGGATTTCAAAAAAACGATATCCGGCCGGGGGGCGATATGCGGGAAAGGCAACTACAACCCTTTTGCCGGGCGCTAAAATTTTTCTGAACTCCTTAAAAGCGGCAAGATATATCTGCTCCAGGTTTTTGAAATTCCGCTTGATTTCATTTTCTTTCGGCGGTACAGCGTAGGCAGGCCCCAACGTCCCTTCGGTAATAATCGCCTGGTAAGTTAACTCCGGCAGGTTTGCTGACAAATCTTTGACATCGCTTACGGACAGTTCAAATCTCCCCGGAGGGAGTTTGTATCGATTTTTGATCCACGAAAGATTTTTTTCCGCGTTTTCTATCGCTTTCTCGGATATATCTAAGCCCACTCCATGCAACCCCATGATTATCGCTTCCTGAATGATTGTACCGGAGCCGACAAAAGGATCCAAGACGGCACATTTAGGATTTTTCATCTCCCGTTCGGGATACTCCGCGAGGTTAATCATTATTTGCGCAACCTTCGGAGGGAGCATGCCGACACGCTGGTCACGTGCGGGGCGCTGATAATCACGGCGTCCGTAATCCTCGAAATCCTGTACAGTCGCTGTTTTTGCCAAATAGATCCGCTCCTCGGCAACCAAAAAATCAATTTCGGCGCCCTTTTCCAAAAGATGTTCATTGGTTACAATAACTGAAGGCAGGGAAAGAGCGTCGTTTTGAGGAAAGACAACGCGGCAAGAGATGCTCGCGGCGGCCAGAACCCGCTTTATTTCGAGGCCAATTCTCTTGGATTCACCGTATAATGGGAGGGAGCGAGCCATTGGGAAGATAGAAATGCCGAGCTGGACTTTTCCTATACGGGCGGCCAAAAAATTCTCCTTCAAAAATTTCGCGTCAAAGTAGCCACGAAATACGCCGGACGGCCCAAGCATTTTTTTCCGTCCCAAGGAATCCAATACCCTCATGATCCGAATTGTGCCGCCAACGCGCTTCTGCAGTTTGGGAAGGTCGAGTTCCGTCTCAGTTTCAATAATCAAAACTTCCCGATAAAGATCAATCAGCCCAAAAGCCAGACCCATGTTTACAAATACCGAAAACAACTCTGCCAATGACAGTGTAAATACCCGTCCTAGATTGAAAGCGTATTTTCGTTTCATTTCTTGGGTTTCCCAAAACCAGCAAAAAATCGCTTTTGCCCTGGGATATATACTCGTAGCTCTGTTATTCTTTGGACTTGGGAGAATTTCCAACCGGAGCGGCTCGACCACGGTTCGGATAGAAGAACCAGCGATTGATTTAACTCAAGTGTATAATAAATTAAATTCCCTGACACCGCAATTGACCGAAAGTGTAGGAAATGTAGCCGGGCAAAACACTGCCGATTGCCAGGGCAAAATCAAAGGGAATATTTCGTCCTCAAATAAAATTTATCACCTGCCGGGAGGCGCGTTTTACGCCCGCACAGTTCCGGAGATGTGTTTCAATACCGAGGCCGAAGCCCAAGCCGCGGGTTTCCGCAGAAGCCAGAGATAGGATATAATCCATTATGAGATGTCGATACTAGGCAGGATTTTAGGGGTTGCCGATCCGTTAAAAACAACCCATTCTGTGGTTCAAAAAATCAACCAGCTCGAAAAAGATTTCGAGCGTTTTTCTCATTCAGAGCTTCAGGAAAAAACCAAAAGTTGGCAGCGGGAAATTGTCAAACTTGACGAGTTAAAAATGGAAGAATATTTGAATGAAATTCTCCCGGAGGCGTTCGCGGCAGTGAGGGAGTCCGCGAAACGCACCCTGGGCCAGCGGCATTACGACGTGCAGCTTATGGCTGGGATAATGTTGCACCAGGGGAAAGTCGCTGAAATGAAAACCGGGGAGGGCAAAACTTTGTCAGCCACGTTGCCGTTGTATCTAAATGCTTTGAGCGGAAAAAGCGTGCACGTTGTCACAGTGAATGATTACTTGGCGCGGCGAGATGCCTCTTGGATGGGACAAATTTACCACTATCTAGGGCTTTCCACTTCCGCGATTCAGCATGAGCTGTCTTTTCGATACTCGGAAAAGGACTTAAAGGATGAGACCATAACTCCAGAAGAAGCACTCGGCGTTCAAATCGATGTAAAAAATCTTGTGCCGTGTTCAAGGCAGGACGCATACCGGGCGGATATTTTGTACGGCACAAATAATGAATTCGGGTTTGATTACCTGCGGGATAATATGGCTCGGAATTTGAACTACCTGGTTCAAAGGAATTTGCATTACGCGATTGTTGACGAGGTCGATTCAATTTTAATTGACGAGGCCAGAACACCTCTCATCATCTCCGCGCCGGATGTCGAAAGCACCGAACTCTATCGGGAGTTTACGAACTTCGCGAAGAGCTTGACCCCGGAGGATTATTTGCTGGAAGAAAAGCACCATCAGGTTGCATATACTGAAAAGGGTTACCAGAAACTTGAGAAAAAATATGGAACAGAAATTTATAGTGATATTAAACTCCGGCACCACGCCGATTCTGCCCTCCGCGCTCAAACCCTCTACCGCAAAGACAAAGAATATGTTGTAAAAGACGGCGAAATAATCATCGTGGACGAATTCACCGGACGCTTGATGCCTGGGCGGCGTTATTCCGAAGGATTGCATCAAGCCATAGAGGCCAAGGAAGGGGTCAAGGTTCAACAAGAATCCAAGACATTGGCGACCATCACTTTTCAGAATTATTTTCGATTATACAAAAAGCTGGCCGGCATGACTGGTACTGCCGCGACAGAAGCAGAGGAATTTCACAAAATATATAAACTCGATGTTGTCGAGATTCCGACCAATCGGCCAATGATTCGAGTGGATTTACCGGATAGCGTGTATAAAAACGAGGCCGGGAAGTTTACCGCGATCATTAACGAGATTAGGGCGAGACATGAGGCCGGTCAGCCGATATTGGTAGGCACAATTTCTATTGAAAAAAATGAGTATCTTTCGGGTTTTCTGCGAAGAGCTGGCGTTAAACATGAAATGCTGAATGCCAAAAACCATGAGCGGGAAGCGCAAATTATCGCCCAAGCAGGACACTTCGGCGCAGTCACCCTCGCGACGAATATCGCCGGCAGGGGAGTCGACATCATCCTAGGCGGTAATCCACCTGATCCTGAAGAAGCGGAAAAGGTAAAAGGGACGGGGGGGCTTCATATTCTGGGCACTGAGCGGCACGAATCGCGACGCATAGACAATCAGCTGCGCGGCAGATCCGGACGGCAAGGCGACCCCGGCAGTTCACAATTTTTTATTTCCCTGGAGGATGATCTCATGAGAATTTTCGGGGGCGACCGTTTGCGCGCCTTAATGGACACGTTGAAGATTCCAGACGATCAGCCAATTGAGCACGGTATGGTCAGCCGATCAATCGAGGCAGCGCAGAAAAAAATTGAAGGCTTTAACTTTGATACCAGAAAACACGTCTTGGAATATGACGACGTTCTAAATAAACAGAGGACGATCATCTATAGTCGACGCCACAAGATTCTAAAAGGTAAAATTGATCTGAAGGCTCAAACCCTGCGAAAAGTCGAAGACACGATAAGGCAGATCGTATTATCGGAACCGGACCAGGAAACGGCGCTCCAGGCAATCAGCGCAATTTTCCCAATTTCCCAGGAAGAAAAACCGGATTCTGACCCGGAAATGTGGATAAACCATTTGACAAGAGAGGCAAATCGAATCTACGAGCAGAAAGAAAAGAAATTAACAGTTGCGCTCATGCGTGAAATTGAAAAGATTATTACGCTCCAAGCTATGGACAATTTGTGGATGGAACATTTGGACACCATGGATCACCTGCGGCAGTCTGTGGGCCTCCGCGGTTACGCCCAAAAAGATCCCCTGGTTGAATACAAGCAGGACGGCATGAGGCTTTTTGAAGGAATGATCAACGAAATCGACAAGGCCATTGTCTATACGATTTTTAAAGTCGAGGTTAAGCCTCGTGAAGAAGTCGGGGTTGGCTCGCCTGCCGAGGCCCGCCTTGGGCGAACGAAGGCTGGCCGCAACCATCCTTGTCCTTGCGGTTCGGGGAAAAAATATAAAAAGTGTGGGCTACTGGACACTCAAGAGCATCAGCAATTAATGGCTAAATCTTGAGGAATCTCAAAGTATAAGGTAAAATGTAACCAATGGCTTCGAAATCCGGAAACTACGTAAAATTCGCAATCATTTTTATACTGGCGGTGTCCGCCGGTTTTATTGTTGCCAACAAACTTGAACTTTTAAAAATTACAACCAAATTCCCTTTTCGTTTGGGACTCGACCTGCAAGGGGGGACGCATCTCGTTTACGAGGGAGATCTCAAAAATATCGACGAGCGGGACAGAGGAGACGCGATGAACGCAGTCCGGGAAATAATCGAAAAGCGTGTCAACGCTTTCGGGGTGGCTGAACCGGTTGTCCAGGTTACTGGCAGTAACCGGTTAATCGTCGAATTACCGGGAATAAAAAACACGCAGGAAGCGGTGAAACAAATTGGTCTTACCCCGTTTCTTGAATTTCGCGAAGAGAACCCCGACTACGCAACCCCGGAAAATCGAGATTTGATCGACTACAATCAGATGTTTCGCCCGACTGGCCTATCCGGTAAACACCTTCGCAGGTCGGAAATAATTTTCAATCCGACTACGAACGCGCCTGAAATATCCCTGCAATTCAATGAGGAGGGAAAAAAACTTTTTGCCGAGATCACCAGAAACAACCTCGGCCGGACAGTGGCTATTTTTCTGGACGGCGTTCCTATTTCCGCTCCTGTCGTACAAACGGAAATCACAGCTGGTGAGGCCGTAATAAACGGGAGTTTCACTATAGCCGAGGCTAAGGAACTGGCTCAAAGGCTGAACGCCGGGGCGTTGCCGGTGCCGATTAAACTTTTGCAACAGCAAAATATCGGGCCGTCTTTAGGCAAAATTTCTATCCAAAAAAGCGTTTTGGCCAGTCTCATTGGTTTTTTGGCAGTGGCATTATTTATGATTGCTTATTATCGATGGCCCGGCTTAATCGCCGTGTTCGCACTGGTCGTGTACGCGCTGATCACGTTAGCCATATTTAAACTTATCCCGGTAACCCTGACATTGGCGGGCATCGCCGGTTTCGCGCTTTCTATCGGAATGGCAGTTGACGCGAACATTTTGATCTTTGAGCGTACGCGTGAGGAACTTCGAGCCGGCTGGCCGGCGGACAAATCCCTCGAGGAAGGCTTCAAACGCGCCTGGGCGGCCATCCGAGACTCGAACGTCTCCTCGCTTATCACGATTTTTATCTTAGGATATTTCGGTACCAGTCTCATCCGTGGATTCGCCGTCACTCTGGGAATTGGTATTTTAGTTTCAATGTTCACGGCGATTACCGTGACCAAAACTTTTCTTACCCTATTTTACCGCGCAAAAAAAGATGTTTAGCGTTACCAAACACTATAAAATTTGCTTTGCCATCTCTGGCTCGCTGATAATTATCTCAATCGTGATGTTGTCGATATGGGAATTAGTCCCCGGGATTGATTTCCGAGGCGGGACACTTTCAGAACTGGAGTTTGTCGCCCCGGTTGATACGGTACAAATTGGGAGCGAATTAGCACTTGGGGGCTTCGGCAATGTCACTGTCCAGCCTCTGACAGACAGGCAAGTTATCATAAAAACGGCTTCGATCGACGAGGTTCAACTGGAAACTTTTCGAAAAATCCTGCAGGGAAAATTCGGTGAGTACACCGAGGCCAGGTTTGACTCCATCGGGCCGAGCATTGGCCGCGAGCTTGTCAAAAAGGCGTATTGGCAGATCTTACTTGTACTTTCGGGAATTATTCTGTATGTCACTTATGCGTTTCGGAAGATCGGAAAACAGATAAAAAATGGCCGGATATCAGGCTGGCTTCTAGGTGTGGCGGCATTGATCGCGCTATTACATGATTTAATCATTCCAACGGGATTTTTCGCGGTACTCGGAAGATTCCGCGGGGTGGAAGTAGACTCGCTTTTCATAACCGCGCTCCTGACTATATTAGGATTTTCGATCCATGATACGATTGTCGTGTTCGACCGAATTAGGGAATATCTGCAAAAATATCCTTACAAATCGGTCCAAACCATTATTGATTACTCGGTAGTTTCCACGATGGCAAGATCAATTAATACTTCTTCAACCTTAATCTTCGTGCTTGTTGCCATGTTTCTTTTTGGCGGAGCAACCATATCAAATTTCGTCCTCACCCTTTTGGTGGGCGTAATAGTCGGAACTTATTCGTCAATATTTATTGCGAGCCCGCTCATTTATCTCTGGTGGAAAAGAAAATCCACCGCGTAAAAATCACCCCTTTGCGCTTGACAATTAAAAACTTTTATGCTATATTATTATATATCTAAAAAAACCTCTTATGGCGGACAGGGAAGTATTGGAAAATGCAAATATCCTGCAGCGGGTCATGGGATCACAGCAAAAAACCGCCTTGCGGGAATTCAACCCGCAGAATTTGGTTTTGGAACATCTCAAGGGGCTAAACGAACGCGAAATTCAGATCATCACGAGCCGTTACGGTCTAAATGACGGACAGGGTCAGACACTTGAGAATATTGGAAAGGGCTTGAATCTGACGAGGGAAAGAGTGAGACAAATTGAAAAAGAAGGACTGAAAAAACTTAAAAAGGTCCCTTTCTCCAAAGAGCTTGAAAAGGGGATAGACCTGATTTTTCAGGTATTGGAAGAGCGCGGTAGCATCACGCGTGAGACCGATCTTTTAAACACGATAGCCGCTGACGGAAACGAGATTACAAAACATTCAATACTGTTTCTGCTCAATCTTTCTCCGTCATTTATTTTTCATAGAGAATCAGACGCGATATATCAAAACTGGTGCCTTGCCACCTTGGATAAAGAAATCTTTGATAAAGTGATGGCCGGTGCCGGGGAAATAATCCAGGACGCGAAAAAGCCCCTGTCCACAGCTCAGCTTTTTGAACTTTTGCGAAGCAGAAATTTCATGCCGGCAGATCGACCGCTTTCCGACGAGGCGTTGGAAAGCCTAATTGGAGTATCAAAATTCCTTGATAAAAACCCTTTTAACGAATGGGGGCTGGCGACTTGGCTCGAAATTCATCCCAAAGACGTCGGGGACAAGGCTTTTCTGGTTTTGGATCATCATCGCAAGCCGGAGCATTATTCCAAAATTACGGAATTGATCAATAAGCAAAAATTCGACGGCCGGGTGGCACACATGGAGACAGTGCATAACGAACTCATTAAGGATGATCGTTTTGTGCTCATTGGCAGAGGGATTTACGCTTTGCAAAAATGGGGCTACAAGAAGGGCACGATCGGCGACGTAATTGAATCAATTTTGAGAGGGTCCCAAAACCCTTTGTCAAAGGACGAAATTATCGCGGAGGTATTGAAACAAAGAATCGCGAAAAAAAATACCATAATCGTGGGTTTGGCTAACAAAGAGCGCTTTCAGAAAACGCCCGAAAACAAATATATATTGAGTAATAATGCTTAACGATTTTAAAGAAGCTTTCGATTTAGCGTACCGCATTCTGGTCAACGGCGGCTGGATTGGGTTTGCCTTCGCTTTGGTTTATATGTTTTATCATTTGTACATCGAGCATATCCAGCTTCAATGGTACGGTCGGCAGGATTTTGTTCTTTTGAGGATCGTGGTCCCCGGAGACAACGAAAAAAGCCCGCTGGCGTTTGAACAGATTTTCAATCACCTGCATTCGGTCCAGGGGGGAATGACCTGGGCGGAAATCCATCTGGAAGGCCAGTTCCAGCCCTGGATAACCTGGGAGGTGGTCAGCATTGGCGGCGCCATCAGCAATTACGTTCAGGTTATTGCCAAATTCCGCGATACGGTGGAATCCTCAATCTATTCTCAATTTCCCAACGCGGAAATTACCGAGGCCGAGGATTATCTGGCCAAATTGCCCAAATATCATCCCGAAACATCCGAGTACGACATTTTTGCGCTTGATTTTCGCTATATGAGACCAAATTATTATCCAATCCGCACTTATTTGGACTTTGAGCATTCCACGGCGGAAACTTTTGTCGATCCGGCCGCGGGGATCTGGGAAGAAATGGCAAAAATGAATCCTTACGAAATGCTTCTGATTCAGTTTTATCTGCGCCCCATTGATGACGAGGATTGGAAAGCGCCGGGCTATCAGCTCGTGCAAAAATTAAAGGGCGTTCCTGAAGCAAACAAAAAACCGGAAGACTGGTTTGGGAAAGTTCTGGGAGCAATTTTCGGGCCTATCTTAGACGCGTTTATCCGGCCGGGTGAGGCAAAACCCGTACATAAGCAAGAAGAGCCCCCGAGCCTGATGCTCCATCTTTCCGAAGGGGAAAAAGACATCATCAACACGATAGAACGCAAGCTTTCGAAACTGGCTTACCAGACAAAGATTGTGTTTCTGTACGTCGCTCCCAAAGAAAAATTCAACGTCCGGCCGGTTTGGGGCGCCATTGTCGGGTCTTTCAAAAGCGTAAACGCTCACAATCTCAATGCCGTTAAACCTGATACGGACAGGTGGACAAAAGTCAACTACAAAATTTTTAAAAATTTGGAGAAGCCGATTGTCACACTCCGGACAGATCATCGCAAAGCGCGTTTTATGCGCCGAATCAGAAGACGCTGGTATTTTTGGGGCCCGGCTCCGAATATCATGGATACCGAAGAATTGGCGACCCTGCTGCATTTCCCGCAAATCGATGTCACAGTTCCCAATATCGAAAGAGTCGAGGTAACCAAAGTCCAGCCGCCTCCGGAACTGCCGGTCGCGGACGAACCCTAATCATATGCCATTCACCAAAGAACCCATAAACGTATTTGCCAAGACCAATTTTAGAAACCGCGAGGTGGCTTTTGGCATTAAACAAGACGACCGCAGGCGCCACGTTTATATTATTGGGAAAACAGGCATGGGTAAAACGACGATGATTGAAAACATGATTGTCCAGGACATCCTTGCCGGCAACGGGGTGGCGTTTGTCGATCCCCACGGCGAGTCGGTCGAAAAAATTCTGAATTATATTCCCTCATCCAGAATCAACGATGTTGTCTACTTTAACCCAGCGGATCTGGAATACCCGATTGCTTTCAATCCGCTCGAGTCGGTTGACCCGAAATACAAACACCTGGTCGCTTCGGGCTTGATGGGTGTTTTTACCAAGATTTGGGCGAATGTCTGGAGCGCGCGCATGGAATACATTTTGAACAATACTATTTTGGCGCTTCTCGACACCCCGGGAAACACGATGCTGGGAATTGCCCGCATGCTGGTGGACAAGAGATTCCGCAAAAAGATCGTGGATAGTGTCCGGGATCCTGTCGTGAAGTCCTTCTGGATTGACGAGTTTGCCAACTACAACGACAAATTCAGGAACGAAGCTATCGCTCCGATACAGAACAAAGTCGGCCAATTTCTATCCTCCGCGATTATCCGCAATATCGTCGGCCAAACCAAGAGCACCATGGACCTGCGGGATATAATGGATAATAAGAAAATTTTACTTTTGAATTTAGCCAAAGGCCGGATTGGCGAAGATAACTCGGCCCTGCTGGGCGCGATGTTTATTACCAAATTACAATTGGCGGCAATGAGCCGGGTAGATGTTGCGGAGGAAAAACGCGAAGATTTCCATCTCTATGTCGACGAGTTTCAAAATTTTGCCACCGAGTCATTCGCCACCATTCTTTCCGAGGCCAGAAAGTATCGGCTGAATCTGGTGATTGCGCACCAGTATATCGGACAGTTGATTTCAGAAAAAAACAATACGAAAATCAAGGACGCCGTTTTTGGCAATGTCGGCACAATTGTCATGTTTCGCATCGGCGCTACTGACGCTGAAGATTTGGAAACCGAGTTTGAACCAGTATTTACTCCAAATGATATGGTCAACCTGACCAAATATCATATTTACCTGAAACTAATGATAAACGGGGTGGCGTCGAGACCGTTTTCCGCAACAACATTGTCTCCTTTGGCGCAAAAAACTGGCAGTGAAGAAACAGTGATTAAGGTTTCCCGAGAAAGGTATAGCCGGCCAAGAGAACAAATTGAAGAAAAAATCACCCGGTGGATGGGGCAGGAATACCACAAAGAAATGGCACAGCAGGACCTAAACGACGAAGAAGTCGAAGAAGCCAGAGGTGGCGTGATATTCACGCCGCAAACCCCGCCACCGGCCCAGGCTAAGGTTGAACAAAAACCGGAAGCTCCGCAAACACCAGTTCAGCCAAAACGCGAAAACAAACTAACACCTCAAACCAGCAATCCAATCTGGGACAAAATCGCCCAGGAGAACAAACAAAAAACTGAAGCCAAGGTTGAAAAAGTTTCGAGGGCTTTAAGGTTTGACTTCAGCAAACCCCAGGCGGATACTCCTGCTGAAAAGCCACAAGCACCAGGCCCTGACCAAAAGCAGTCCGTCAAGCCAGGGGACCGGATCAAATTTTGATGGTAGCAAGAACATTTGACACAAAAAAGCCGATCTGCTATAATGACTTTACAAATCTTCCCGGTTCGGATCTCGCCGCTGTCTTTCCGAGATGGCGAAGCGAGTCCTCCGGGGAGTAAGGGGTCAATGATTTATGTTTGAACCCCACGGGAGAGGAAGTGAGTGCTGGCCAAGTGCTCACAACCTCCCCTGGCAATTCTAAAAGAGGGTATTTCCCCCGGCGTTCGCCATCGCCGCTATAGGTGGGCTCGAGTGAAGTTAATCGAGCCCCCTTTTTTATTTCATCAAAACAGGTTATGCTCTTGATATGAAAATGACCGAAAACAAAGTTTTGGTTGCTATGTCCGGAGGGGTAGATTCATCCGTAGCCGCGACTTTGCTGAAAAAGCAAGGCTATTTTGTGGTCGGCGGATTCATGAAAAACTTCTCCGCGGAATCATGGAGCGGTGTCGTCGAAAACGATTGTCCGTGGCAGAAAGACTCGGAAGACGCGCAAAATGTCTGCCAAAAACTTGGGATCGAATTTCGCGCTTTTAACTTTGAGAAAGAGTATCGCGACAAAGTCATTGAATATTTTTTCGCGGAATACGCCGCCGGCCGTACCCCGAACCCGGATATCATGTGCAACAAGGAGATCAAGTTTGGACTTTTTTTAGACAAAGCGGTTCAGCTCGGGTTTGATTATATTGCTACCGGGCATTACGCGAGAATTCAAAAATTCAAGACTGCATATCGTCTGCGAAAAGGCGTTGACCAGAAGAAAGATCAATCGTATTTTTTGTACGCCCTTAATCAATACCAGCTATCCAAATCGCTTTTCCCAATAGGTCAGTACACCAAGACACAAGTGCGACATATGGCGCATGAATTTGGCTTGCACAATGCCGATAAAAAAGATTCACAAGGAGTTTGTTTTGTGGGGCACATTAATCTGCGAGAATTCCTCAAGCAGCGCCTGCCGGAGCGGGTGGGAGAGATTGTTGACGCGGCGGGGCGGGTAATTGGGGCACATCCGGGAGCCTGGTATTTCACGATCGGCCAGCGTCACGGCTTGCGCGTCGGCGGCGGCAAACCTTATTATGTTGCGCAAAAGGATATATCACACAACCGTTTGTTTGTTGTAAACAAGGAGTATCATAGACTAGTCTATGATACTCCGGTCAGTTTAGAAAAAGTCCATTGGATTAATAAGGAATCAAGTTTACCGTATCGTTGCAAAGCGAAAATCCGTTATCAACAGCCCGACCAGAACTGCGTAGTTTCAAGGACGGATAGTGGCGTCGTTGTAAATTTCGAGGGGCCGCAATTCGCGCCAGCTCCTGGACAATCACTGGTTTTCTATGATAAAGATATTGTATTGGGAGGCGGAGTGATCGAAGGTATCTAAAATCGACAGGAGGGCAAGTATGCACGAAAATAATTACAAGCTTGGGGGTATTGTTCGGGACCCCAGTGCGGTATTTCAAGCCTATGTGGTGGTCGCTTGCCTGTTTGGCAGCGCCCTCATTTTCATCGCCGGTCTGTTCCAGCAATTTACGGAATGACCGCTTTACCAGACAAATCGCCATAGACCCGGCGACACAAACAATAGGGTCTTTCTTTTTTGTCTAAACCAGAAATCTCGCAATTAGAAGCGCGACGATATTCATTATCTTAATCATCGGATTAATCGCGGGCCCAGCAGTGTCTTTGTACGGATCACCGACTGTATCGCCGGTAACGGCCGCCGCATGAGCAGGGGAGCCTTTGCCGCCATACCGGCCTTCTTCAATAAATTTTTTGGCATTGTCCCAAGCGGCGCCGCCGGAAGTCATGGAAATCGCCAGAAACAAACCGGTGATGATTGAGCCGACCAGGAGTCCGCCCAAAGCTTTTGGACCCAACGTAAACCCCACGACGATCGGGGCGACGACAGGAATGAGGGCAGGCACGATCATTTCGCGAAGAGACGCCCTAGTGACAATATCTACCGCGCGCGCGTAGTCTGGCTTTCCCGTACCGTCCATTATCCCCTTGATTTCTCGAAATTGCCTTCTGACTTCTTCAACCACTGCTCCCGCCGCTTTTCCAACTGCCTGCATGGCAATTGAGGCAAACAGGTAGGGGAGAAGCGCGCCAATGAGCAGTCCGGACAAAACCCTGACGTCTGACAATTCAAATATCAAGTTTGCCCCCAGGTCCTTCAATTCCTGCGTATACGCTCCAAACAAGACCAATGCGGCAAGACCAGCCGAAGCAATGGCATAACCCTTGGTAACTGCCTTGGTCGTGTTTCCAACGGCGTCTAATTTATCCGTCACTGCTCTTACAGAATCGGGAAGTCCCGCCATCTCCGCGATGCCGCCGGCATTGTCCGTAATCGGGCCAAAAGCATCTACAGCCACGATTATGCCGGTCAAAGACAGCAAAGCCATCGCCGCGATTGCTACCCCATAAATTCCCGCAAGCCAAAAGCTGGCAAGGATGCCCGCGACTATGAGTAGCGTTGGCAGGGCGGTTGACTCCATGCTCATCGCCAGACCGGTGATGATGTTTGTCCCGTGGCCAGTGGTGGAGGATTTGGCAATGCCTTTGACCGGACGGAATTTTTTCGAAGTATAGTATTCCGTAATCATAAAAACTCCGAGCGCTACAATCAGTCCAACCAGAGACGCTAGAAACAAACTATGGCTGTTGAGGTTAATGTACACATACTTTGACGATACCCACTTTGAAGCAAAATAAAATCCTAACGCACCCAATAGGCCACTTGCCAAAAGGCCTTGATACAAGCCATTCATAATTTTTTGGGATTTTGGGAGCCGAACAAACAATGTACCGACTATTGAGGCAAAAATTGCAACTCCGCCCAAAACCATAGGATAGTCTGTAGCCGCCGTTTCTCCGGGAAATATCAGACTCCCCAAAAGCATGACTGCTACCAAAGTAACGGCGTAGGTTTCAAAAAGATCCGCTGCCATGCCGGCGCAGTCGCCAACATTGTCGCCAACATTGTCCGCAATGACGCCTGGGTTTCTCGGATCATCTTCGGGAATTCCAGCTTCAATTTTGCCGACCAAATCAGCGCCGACATCGGCTCCTTTGGTAAAAATTCCGCCCCCCAAGCGAGCAAAAACGGAAATCAGCGAACCGCCAAATCCAAGCCCGATTAGTGCCTTGAGGTCATGGGTTGCGGCATAGAATCCAGCAACAGAAAAAAGGGCCAAACCAACTACGAGAAGACCTGTAACCGCGCCTCCTTTGAAAGCTAGATCCATCGCTCCCGAGAGTCCTGACTTAGCGGCTTCCGCTGTTCGGACATTGGCTCTGACCGCGACACTCATTCCGATAAACCCGGCGAGCGCTGAAGCAACCGCCCCAATCAGAAATGCCACGGCCGTTAACTGTCCGAGCAGGAACCATACCCCCGCAAAAATTATCAGCGCCACAATCCCGACTGTCTTGTATTGTCGCACGAGATACGCCCGCGCTCCCTCCTGAATCGCCGCCGCCACCGCGCGCATTTTGTCATCCCCTTGGTGTTTCTTTGTAATCACCCAAACTAAAATTAGGCTGTAACCCACAGCCGCTAATGCCGAAATCATGGCAAAAATACTTGGTGTCATGAATCCTAAAGTTTAAGAATTAATTTATTCAATTTTAACTTAAAATCGGACTTTGGGCAAGATTTCCCAAACAAAAACCCGCCTTTTAAAAAACGGGTTTTTGTAAGTTACTTAGTAACTGTCGTTGCGTCGTCCATATCCGCCGCCACCACGATTACCGCCTCCGCCGAAATCTCGGCCTCCTGGCGCGCGGGGCTGCATTGGGCGAGCTTCGTTGACCACGATCGCCCTACCGTCCATTTCATGGCCGTTGAGCATCTCGATGGCTTTGGTTGCCTCTTCGTCTGTTGACATTTCGACAAATCCAAAGCCTTTTGATCGGCCCGAGAATTTGTCAGAAATGACGGACGCAGAGCTAACAGTGCCAGCTTGGGAAAAAAGTTCCGAAAGCTCACTGTCAGTAGTTTTGTAAGGAAGACTCCCTACGTAAAGCTTCTTTGCCACTTCGCATTTCCTTTTTTAGCTGGAAGTAGGGGTCCCGAACAAAAACCACACTAACTTTCTGCTAACTTTTTAAAGATTAAACTGCCTCCGAAAAGGCATGCGCAGTTTTCTTTTCGTGTTCGAACTGCTTATCGCAGTGTATCATACCCCGATTTAAAAGTCAACCCTAAAATGCCCGTGGAACGATTCTTCGTCCAAACCTCCGAAGGATGTCGTAAATTACCGGCAATTCCAGGTAATCAATCAAGATGGCAATCCAGAGAAGCCAGGCAGGCAGAAGGATCGGGATTTGGCCGGTAAATTGCGCAATGATAATCTCGTCCGTGATCCAGAAAAGATGCAGCCACTGGGAATTGATAAACAATAGGAGTCCGAGGCTTTTCCAGCTGAACTCTCTTATGATTTCGTGAATATAGAACAGGGAGGTCGCGATAATCGCCGGGATCTCCGTATAATCAACCAGAGCGATTACGATCCGCCAAAATGGCGTAACATGAAAATAACTTTGGCCGAATAGACGAAGCGCCACGACATTTGTGGCCATCCAATACAAGTGAACCAGCTGGATTAAAAAGAGGGAGCTTACGAGCGTGACATTTAGGGTATAGTGCCGCTCGTACCAAGCCCAGAATTTTTGTACGATTCGCATCTATTTTGCGGGAAAAATTACCTTGTAAAAAAGGCGCCCTGCTCGGGCGCCTGACAGCCAAGCTAAACCATTCTACAAATTATTTAAATCAGCGTCGATTGATTGAAACTCACTGTCCAGATCACCAATATCAATGCCTTCAACATCTTTGCTGATTTTTTGCGGATTGTCGGGCGTCTGGACAGGCGTTGTTACCACAACATCTGTCGGTTGCCTGTTTCTCAAAGAATTGAGCCATAATCCAAACCCGATGACAAAAATCAGCAGTACTATGAGAATGAGATTTTTTTTCTCCATATCTATTCTTCTCCCTCCGTTTCGGGCGTTGACGTTGCTTCTGAATCGTTTGTCGCCGGCTTTATCGGCTTCACCTTGGCCAAGGCTGTCGAGGCATCCTTTACCGCCGCGTGAGCGGCTTTAACCGTTTCTCTTACCTTGACCAGATCGGAATGCAATGCCTGCCTTGCGCTTCTGACATCTGCTTTCAATCTCTCCTCACCGGTTATTTCTATCGTATAAGTTTTTCCTGTTTGGTTTGTAATAGCGCTCCTCGCGGCTGCTATCTTGTCTTGCGCCTCGGTAATTGCTGACCTGACGGACGAAACGTCACTTCCGTTTGATTCCGCCCGATCGGCGCGATCACCAATCCTGGATAAAATTCCTTCCAGCTTATTGAGCACCGCCTCGAAATGTTTGAGCAACCTTTTGTTCAGAGCGTCCATTTGCCTATCGATTCTTTCGACGATTTTCCTTTTATTTTCGTCCCGAATCCCCTGGAGACGCTCCTTTAATTCCTCTCGTTTCTTCTCGATGCGGGTCGTGAGGTCTTCGCGTGTCTGCTCAACTCTTCCTTCGAATTCGATCCTTCTCTGTTCCATTGCTCCCCTTCTCGTCTCCATGCGCTTTTCTATGGATTGCGTAGTCGTCGCGTCGTCTTCTTGTTCTTGCGCCGCTACCGGGAGTGATAAAACCAGCGCGCAGACTGATATCACGAATGCTTTCTTGAGAATTATCATATATACATTAAACTTCAGCTAGCTTTGTTTGTCAAAATTTGGTGTGGATAACCGCGGATTCTGCAGTAAAATAAATAATCCCGCCGCAAAGAGAAGCGTCGAAACCGTCGCAGACATAAGACAGTAAAAACACAGGGCCTTGATGACAAAAATTTGCAGATAAACAAGCACCAGTGATGCGAGTAAACCGAGTACGGAAAATTTGGCCGCGAATTTGATCACGCGCGTCTTTTGGGTATCCAGAAAAACGAGGGCAAGCACGAACAGAAACAAATAATTGACAAGTCCGAAGAGCGAAATCGGCATGCCGGCAAACGTAGAATATCCGCTTGTGAGCACTTTCTCACATCCATTGACCAACGTGCAGGGGGGAATAAAATTTCGATAGTGTGACAGCGTCAAGTAAGCGGCGTCAACCATGCCCAAAAAACTCGTAAGGGCAAAAATGATTGCGGTCCCGCGAAGTTTGGCCATGACTATTACTTGATCGCGGCCTGCTCGATCAAATTCCTAAATTCTTCGTAGCCTCTTGGGTTGTTGATCTTTGTTCCATTCAAGAAAAACGTCGGGGTTCCTTGAACACCGAGTGTTTCTCCACTGTTGAAGTCATTTTTAATCTTCGCGTCAAACGATTTGCTGTTGTAGTCTGTCGAAAAGCGGTCAACATCCATTCCAAGAACTTCGGCATAATGACGGAATATTTTTTCAACTTCCGTTGACGCGGACCACTCGTGCTGTTTTTCAAAAATCATGTCGTGCATTTCCCAGAATTTGCCCTGCTGGCCCGCGGCTTCGCCCGCGCGGGCGGCGGGCAACGCGTTAGAATGAATTGCGGTGAGAGGAAAATGCCGAAAAACTACCGCCAGTTTATCAGAAAAATCCTGTTCCAGCGTTTTAATCAATGGATAATAGGCGCCGCAGGCGGGGCACTGAAAGTCGGCATATTCCACCAGCATTACCGGCGCGTCGTTGCGGCCGTAAATCCGCTCATTTTCTCTCAAACCCAGAACGTTTTGATCAACCGGGGACGAATTTTTGGGTTTATCCAAAAACCACCATAATCCCAAAGCCAAGCCAACAACGATAATGCCCGCGATTCCCCAGCGCAGAGCTCTGAATCCTTTAATTTTTGTCTGTTTCTGTTCTCTGTATTCTTTTTTCAATTCTCGAGGTGAAGGCTGGCTGTTTGATTGTGGCTCCTGATCCATGTTTTTTCAAATTAATCGTTAAATCGGCCGATATGTATCCGTATAGCCCGGGAAATAATCCCGTTTGATATTGTTCGGGGAAATCCCCATGCCCGCCAGCATTTTTTCGAACGATTCAACCATGGGTTCGGGGCCCGAGACATAGAACAACCTGTTTCGATAATCCGGAATTTCGATCCCGATAAGCGTCTCATCGATAAAACCGGTACGTCCTTTCCAGCTTTCAGGCACGGCGTCGGTCATGGTATAAACTGTTTTTAAACCCAATTTTTTTTCAGCTCTATCTAAAACATCTTTAAATACGATATCGCTGACCGTTCGATTGGAATACAAAAGAACGATATCAGTTGTTAAATTTCTGTCAAGTAAATGTTGAATCATGCTCCGGAACGGAGTGATCCCGATTCCACCGGCGATGAAAACCATCGGTTGCGCGAGATTTTTTGGGAGCGTGAAATCGCCACCCAAGCCGGAGACGATTATTTCTTCCCCCTCACGCATATTTCTAAGTTTTTGCTTGAAAGTACTCCCTTTCTCCGCGAACTTTGTAGTGAACTCGACATACTGTTCAGTGGGGGACGACGAAATTGTAAACCAGCGCCTGACGCCACGACTGTCCGCGTTGTCATGGGGTAATGTCAATTCAAAAAATTGCCCGGGAACGAAGCCGAATTTTTTTTGAGGCTCAAACGAAAAAGCATAAATACTTTCTGACAGTTTTTCCTTCTTGATAAGGCGCAAAGCCAGGCGCAAATCAGGATTGACTATCCTTGTGAAGATATTCCCGGTTATCAAAGCCAGCTCCAAGCCATAGGGCACGTTCAGCCACTTCTGAAACGCGAAGAGACACAGGGCTACTAGCGCGCCATAGTAATTTCGCCATTTGCTTAAAGGCGGACTGGTCAGCGGCTCAACCAGCATTACAAAACTGAAGAAGAGCAGGGGAGAAAAAAATAAAATGTCTCTAATCAAGCTGGCTGTATGGCTGATTGTTGCGCCTTGAAAAATAGAATCCCCAACAATTAAAGCGACGTAGGCCCCGATAAATATGCCAGCTAATTTAAATCGTCTGATTTTTCGCGTCATTATCAATCCTCCCAAAATGACAAAGGGCACTAGCGCAAGAGAGCCCACCCACCAGCTTGCGCCTCTTTGAATAACTATGGCTGAAATCAAAACCGCGGCAGCGGCCGGATTCAATATATGCCGCTTGCGATACGCGATGACATATTTCGACGCTTGGGAAATCAACGCTAAAATCGTCAAGAAAATTATGTCTTTGCCAAAATCAACTGGTCCAACAATCAAAGCCAAAATTAAGGCCGTGATAAATTGCGACTCCAAATTCGGTTTCGTCCGGAAAAGCTTCGCACAGACAAAATTGAAAAAATAAGAAAATACACAAAGGTAAAACGCCGTCGCCGCGAGACTGATTGGATCGTAGGGAAGTATCGAAAATGCGCTCAAAAAAATCGCCGCTGCGACTAGGAACAAAAGATAATAAAGTATGGAGCGGTACATCGTGAAACCGCCAAAGACGCTTTTCGCGTATTTTACAAATGATTTCATTGTTGCATATCTATTGTAACAAATTTTGTTGCAAATAACATTAGAAAGTATATGATTAGGTTGCAAATCATTAATTACATACAATATGTCTACAAGTTATTACGTGTTATTGTTCTTTTTATTCGTGATTCTACCGGGTCTAAAAATTGTCCAGCAGTACCAAAAGGGAGTCGTATTTCGTCTCGGTAAAATAGTTGGGGTGAAGGAGCCGGGACTTAACTGGATTATTCCCTATATAGACCGGATGAGAAAGGTCGATTTTCGGATAGTTACCCTGCCCATCCCGCCGCAAAAGATTATTACCAAGGATAACGTTTCCGTGGACGTGTCGGCGGTGGCCTATTACCGGATCGTGGACGCAGTTAAAAGCATTGTCGCGATCGAAAACATCATGACGGCGATAAACCAGATTGCCCAAACGTCTGTCAGAAACATTGTCGGCAAATTTCAGCTCGACGAGATATTGAGCGAGAGAGAAACAATCAACGCGGCAATTGCAAAAGTGCTCGACACTCATACCGAGAGCTGGGGAGTGGTTGTGTCGGTAGTTGAGATAAAGGATATCGAGTTGCCAGAGGGGATGCAGCGAGCCATGGCCAAACAGGCGGAAGCCGAGCGGGAGAAACGCGCAAAGATAATCGCGGCCGAGGGAGAATTCCTAGCGTCTCAAAAACTGGCCGAAACTGCCGATGTCATGCAAGCTCACCCCATCGCGCTGCAGCTTCGTAATCTGCAAACCATGGCCGAGATTAGTATCGAGAAAAATTCAACAATAATTTTCCCTGCCCAATTTATGAGCACGCTAAGCGACATCAAAAGATTTTTGGCACAGGAAGGAATGACTCCAAAGTCCTAATCAACTAAGCATAATCATTTTACATACAAACACCTCAACCGCGGTTGAGGTGTTTGCGCTGGCCGTTTATCGAAAATGTCGAACTTCAATATGTTAGCTCGGCCTTCGGCCTCGCTTGCTCCGGCGCGGCGCCCCCACCCGCCGCGCCTCCGCTATTTTTTGCGCGCGCAATTTTCTCGCCCCTCGGGCGAGTAAGGAAACTCAAAATTATCTTTGAGAGTTGAATTTTCAGTTTTTCTCTAAAATATAGTGTTTGATGTAGGAAGTGCCAACTACTGGTGTAATCTCGTCTTTAGTCATTTTATAACCAGGAGCTGATACCTCAATCGGTATCTTGTTGGGCCAAGGCGATTGTTGCCAGTCCCCCGTCTGATAAAAACCCGTAGCGTCGGACCCCGTGCTTGAACTGTATGTTTTAAGCAATGAGTTATATCCAAAACCAACTGTCGCGTTTGTAATTATTTCTCCTTCGGTATTTGAGATAAAACCATTTACAGTGATTCCTTTCAATTTGTTTGTGAAATTAAAATCTGCTTTGGTGTTGATTTTTGACGAGACAGTTATGAGTTCGCTAATAGGTGAATAAGTCTCCTTAGCTGCAACAATTCTATACCCGTCCTTTGGCGGAATATCTTGCAAAATATACTTGCCATTACTATCTGTTGCTGTTTTGATTATTCTACCTCCTGCAAATGTAAATACCTCTACATTTTGCTGTGGAGAGTTATTAAGAGTTACCATGCCTTCAACACCACCTGCTTCAGTCCCAATCGTGCTCATAGTAAACTTCTTTTTTATCTTCATACCAGCAGAAATAGTAAAACCTTGTATAGGGGATGAATAACCGGGAAGCGTAAAACTCAACATAACTTGTCCTGGTATGACATTGTCAAATGTAAAAAATCCGTTACTGTCAGTTTTTGTTGATATCTTTCTGTTTTGCTCATAAACCGTAACATCATTAAGCGGTTTTAACGCTAAGTCAGTTATATGACCTTCGATTATTCCGTTTTCTGAATCAATATATTCAATGGTAGTATCAGATGTTTCTGACGACGTACCACTTGTCCCTTCTTGGTTATTGAGCAGTGGCTGACTCGTAATATTATAAATCGGCGAGATAACTGATTGAACGAGGAAAGAATTTACTATCCCAAACATCAAAAATCCTCCAATTAATAATGCGATGACTGTAAATTTATTGTTTCTCGTTAAAGGGGTAGTGCGTTGTTTTCTAGTAAAAAATACTCCTACCACAATCTCTGTCGTAGCAATTAAAGTTGCAACCAAAAGTAGAGTATAAGATAATAAAGGACTAAAAGTGGTATCTAGAGAACTGCTTAAAAATTGCATCTGTCGCAAGACAGAAAAACTGAAGAAGAAAACAAACAGTAATTTAATTACTCCGAGAATTATCAAAACAAGAGGTAGATGGGTCCTTTTATCGACAACGGGGGTTGGTGGCTGAGAAGATTGTTCTTGAATAGAGTTATCCATATTTTTATAATACAGGTTTTTAATAAACTTGACAAGGTCATTTTGCCATTGTTTTTATTTCCTAAAATTTGTATATTGTAGTTGTACTCAGAAATAACTTTCGGGCTTTTTAATGGCCGTCTTGGACAGATCCCGAAAGGTTTCTGAGTACAACCAGGGCGGCCATTTAAGTTAATAAAAAGTTCTTTAAAATTTTTGCGTTTTTCCTTTTTAATCCCGATTTTATCGGGATTATTCGAGCCGACAGTTTCGGAGGTGAGGCGGGTGGGGGCGCCGCGCCGGAGCAAGCGAGGCCGAAGGCCGAGCTAACATATTGAAGTTCGACATTTTCGATAAACGGCCAGCACAAACACCTCAACCGCGGTTGAGGTGTTTGTGCTGGGGAGGAAGGATTCGAACCTTCGATGACGGATTCAGAGTCCGTTGCCTTACCACTTGGCTACTCCCCAATTATAGTGTTCTATCTACTCACGGACAGCTTTTGCTGTTCTTTGAGACAGTTAGACGATTCCAAAATGCTTAAAAATTATAGCAAAATTTTTCTTTCCAAACCAGACTGGCCGTTGATAAATTCTTGCGCTGTTAAACGCTTGCCGCCTTCGAGCTGAAGCTCTTTGATCGACAAAACGCCGTTGCCTGTTTGAATTTTGATCGTGCCTGAGGCGTCCGTAACCTCACCCTTTACCCTCTCCGAAGTCGGAGAAGGAATGATTGAGGCGTCGTAAATTTTAAGTCTCTTGCCATCAAGTGTGGTCCAGGCAACCGGCCAAACATGAAATGCCCGAATTTGCGCGTCAATTTCTTCGGCAGTTTTTTTCCAATCAATTCTGCCGTCTTGTTTGGTAATTATTTTTGTGAAAGTAACTTTGTTATGATCTTGTGCAACTGGTTTTATTTCGCCTCTGATATATTCAGGCAATGTTTCTATTAACAAATCAGCACCTAACTCCGCCAATTTATCATGCAATTTTTCATACGTTGTGCTATTTTCTATTTTCCATTTTTTACTGACTATTATCGGGCCATGGTCCATTTCTTCATCAAGCTTGATTATTGTCACTCCGGTCTCACGGTCCTGATTGAGAATTGCGGTTTGAATGGGGGATGGGCCGCGATACTTTGGGAGTAAGGATGGGTGGATGTTTAGTGTGCCATATTGCGGGATGTCTAAGACAGCCTTGGGTATGATTTTTCCATATGAGGCGACGATGAACACATCAGCAGTAAGTTGTAAGCTGTCAGTTGTAAGTTTGTGCGGTTGTAAAACTTTGACGTCATTTTCTTGAGCCCATTTTTTGACAGGGGAGGGGAGTGGTAATTGCTTTCGGCCAGCAGGCTTATCCGGTTGGGTTATGACGGCAGTGATTTGAAAATTGGACGCTACTAATTTTCTCAATGCCGGAACCGCAAATTCAGAAGTTCCGAAAAAAACCATGCTTAACTTCATTTTTGAATTTTATCAACTATTAACTTCCCGTTTAGATGATCGATCTCGTGCTGCAAAACTTTGGCCAAAAGCCGGTCAGCTTTGATTAGAACCCTCTTTCCTTGTTCGTTATACATCAAAACTTCTACCTTCGCCGGACGCTTAACGCGCCCAAACAAACCGGGAATGGAGAGACACCCCTCCTCCATCTCGGTTTTTTTGATTGACTTTGAAACGACACGGGGATTGATTATGACAAATGGTTTCATCCCGAATTCCTCGAGATTGATAACCGCCAGCATCAAGTTTCTGCCAACCTGCGACGCGGCCAGTCCGATGCCTGGAGCTTTCCGCACGGTCAATTTCATATCCTCAATTAGTTTGCTAATCTCCGGAGAAAAGGGAAATTTAATTTCTTGATTTACTGCTCTTAAAATCTTCTCATCCTTGGGAAGTGTGTATAGCCTCAAAGATTTTGTCATAGAGCAATTATAACCCGAATTTATAATTCACAACAGACTTTCCGGATCAACATCAATGTCCGCGTCCCCAGAAATATCCTGCAAGTAGTTGTATAAATCGACGGGCGAGGAGGAATCCAATTTCAAAATCACCTGAAATTGATATTTTCCTCGAAGCCTCGAAATAAAAGCCGGCACCGGTCCGAATATCTCGACCCCGTCAACCTTCTTTTTCAAAAATTCCTGAACTGCGGCGGCGGCCCTTTCTCTCGCCGTCTCTGCTGTTGCGTGCCGAAATGTCAATTTGATGAGTCGAGAAAACGGGGGATAGCCAAGCCGTTTACGCTCCCCGATTTCTACTTTGAAAAATTTTTCATAGTCGTGCATTTTCGCGGTTTCAATCGCGACGTTTTCCGGGTGATATGTTTGAACAATTGCCAATCCTTTGTCAGCGCCGCGTCCCGCTCTTCCCGCGACCTGGGTTAACACCTGAAAAGTCCGTTCATTCGAGCGGAAATCCGGCAAATGCAAAAGAGTATCCGCGGAAATCACGCCGACGAGCCCGACCCGACTGATGTCCCACCCTTTGCTTACCATCTGCGTTCCGATGAGGATATCGACCCGTCCTCCGGCCCAATCTTCATAAATTTTCCCGGGGGTCCCCCTTGTCCGCACCGAGTCAGTATCCATGCGCGCTACCACCGGCTGCTGTTTTTGTTTCAATTCCTTCCGGAGAAACTTCTGAAGCTCTTCTTCGACTGCTTGAGTGCCGACGCCAAAGTGTTTGATCCTCGTACTACCGCATTTAGGGCATAATTCCGGATAAGGGTAGTTTCCGCCGCAGTGATGGCAAAGAAGCTTTCTGGAGGCGGAGTGCCAGACAAGATTAGAGGCACAGTTGCCGCAAGTTGCCACATATCCGCAATCACGGCACATCACGAAGGTAGCCGCCCCGCGGCGATTGAGAAACAGCAAAATTTGCTTCCCGTTTCTGAAATTATCGAGGATTGATAATTTCAGAAATTCACTGAAGATTGAAAAATTGCCACCGGCAAGTTCATGCCGCATGTCGATGACCATTACGCGGGGCAGGCCTGTGTCCGCCTTAATGCGGTGCGGTAGCGGCAAAAGCATGGCCTTACCGGTAATTGCGGCGTAATAAGTCTCAATCGATGGCGTGGCGTCTCCCAAAAGCAGGGGACAGTTCCAAATCTCCGCAAGTTTTTTAGCGACCGCGCGGGCATCATATTTGGGATTCTGGTCGTATTGCTTAAACGACGAATCGTGTTCCTCGTCAAGCACAATGAGCCCCAAATTCCGCACCGGAGCAAAAACCGCGGATCTGGGGCCGATAATTATCTGTTTTTCTTGCGAACGGATCTTCCACCACATCCAGCTTTTTTCAGAAAGCCTAAGTCTGCTGTGAAGAATAGCGATGCGCTCAATGCCGAACCTCTTCGCGAACCGTTCAATCGCCTGCGCAGTCAGGGAAATCTCCGGTACCAGCATGATAACTTGCTTGCCGCGCGCCAAGACTCTTTGGATGACCTGCATGTAAATTTCGGTTTTGCCCGAGCCGGTTACACCGTGTAAAAGGAAGGTAAGATTAGTCTCCAAAAAATTTACGATTTGGGAAAAAGCCGCGCGTTGATACTCGGTGAGCACATAGTCAGGATCGAATTTTTCATATCCGGCGAGTTCGGGGGACTTGGTCTTAACGGTCAGGGATGGAATCATGGTTTTTACCACAAGACCCAGAGGCGCGACATAGTAACTGGCAATCCAATTAGCCAGCGCGAGATTTTTCTCGGACATAGCCGGGGTAGAATCCACCAGCCGTTTGAGAGATTTATACCCCTTAATTTCGGATGAAAGGCGGTACATTTCAAACGAGCTCGTGATGCCTAAAGCCTCCCGGCCGCCGAGCGGAATTTCGATCAATTGCCCGGGGCGCAAAAATCCTTGAAGATTAAGAGGAACCAAATAGCTGTAGATCTGCGACCTGTTCAAACCGATTCTGGTCAGCGGTATGACATTGATGATCTTTTTGAATTCGCTCATATCTGCCTAATCATATATAATAAATGCATGCCCTGTAAACAAAACTTGACATGAGCTCGCCTTCAGCAAAATTTCTAAGACTATTTCAAACGATTACCGCATGTCCAATAATTTCCAATAATTTATCATTAACTTCACACTCAAACTCCGCTTGCTAAATTTTGGCAAGTCAAGTTGTTGTTACTGGGCATGCTCACCAAACGTGTTTTTATCGCCGTCGACCTGCCCGAAAATGTCAAAGCCATATTAAAAAATATCCAGAAGCCGGAGGTTCGATGGATCAAGTGGATGAAGCCGGATAATTTTCATATCACATTGATTTTTTTAGGTGATGTTGACGAGGAGCAAATCGACGCGGCAAAAAAAATTCTTGCCGAGACAATTTCGTTCACTGAACCGTTCAGTCTGAAACTTGGCCAGCTTCATAAGGAACGGGACATGCTCTGGTTTCTACCGGAGGACAATTTTGAGCTCCTCAATCTTCAGTCCCATTTACAAAGCACCTTTAGAAAAGAACGGCTGGCGAAGCGCGAGCGCAGACACTATTCGCCGCACGTTCTTCTAGGAAAATCCAAAACCGGAAGAGCGATGGAGAATAATGTGACGAACGAGTTTCAACCATTCGATTTTCGAATTGAGCGAATAAATCTTTATGAAAGCGAATTGACGCCGGGCGCCGCTACACACATCCTGCTTGAATCGTTTCCATTAGCCGGATCCGCATGAAAATAGACGTTCTGGGAGTAAAAATAGACACTCTGACAAAAGACGGACTTTTGAACGAAATTCGAACTCGGCTCCAAGGAAGTGAATCAACTTTCATCGTGACTCCGTACTCGGAATCTATTGTAGCCGCGCAGAAGGATTTGGAATTTAGGAATATTCTAAATTCGGCTGATATCGCTTTGCCGGATGGAATAGGCATCCTCTGGGCCGCAAAATATTTGGAATTAAGAATTAAGAATCATGAATCATGGATCGGGAACATCTGGCCTCTCATCTATAGCCTGCTCTCAATAATATTTAATCCATCTTATATCCGACATCCTATTCCGGAAAAAATCTCGGGATCAGAATTTGTCTGGGATTTAGCAGAGCTGGCGTCAAAAAATAATTTTTCAATTTTTCTTTTGGGCGGCTTTGGTAACACGCCGGGGCGGGTAGGGGAGAAGCTCAAAAAAAAATTTCCGGATCTGAAGATAGCGGGAATGTTAAACGAAAACAATCCGTCATTTGAGGCACTGACGGCGATTAACAATTCAAACACGGACATTCTCTTCGTCGCTTTAGGCCCCATTAAACAGGAAAAATGGATTTACGAAAATCTGCCGAAATTGCGAGTCAAACTGGCAATTGGGTTGGGTGGTACATTTGACTATCTGGCCGGAAAAAGACCGCCTGCGCCCAAAATTTGGGCTGGTAGAGGCCTAGAATGGCTCTGGCGCCTCCTCACCCAGCCGTGGAGAATATGGCGCATTCTGAAAGGGGTAGGTGGACTGATCTGGTACTGTTTCAAAATTAAACGTTAGAATATAATTATCATATTATCATGAAATTAAACGAAGTCAGGGTGCGATTTGCGCCATCACCAACAGGTTTTCTTCACGTCGGCGGTTTGCGCACCGCGCTTTTTAATTATTTATTTGCCCGTAAAAATAGCGGCAAATTTATTTTGCGGATTGAGGACACGGACAAGAGCAGGGAAGTGTCCGGCGCGGTGGAAAATATCAAGGATACACTTAAAATTTTTGGGCTCAATTGGGACGAAGGGCCGATTTTTCAATCGCAGCGTCTGAAAATTTACCATGAGCACGCCTCAAAACTTGTAGCACAGGGCTCGGCGTACAAATGTTATTGCTCAAACGAACGTATTGCAGAACTTAAAAAACGCGCAGAATCGGAAAAGCAGCCGTTTCGTTACGATAAATATTGCCTCACTCACCCAGATCAAACCGGCGACAGATTTGTCATCCGCCAAAATGTTCCGGAGCAGGGGACCACTGGTTTCGAGGATTTGGTTTACGGCAAAATAGCGGTTGAAAACCGGCTTTTGGATGATGGCGTCCTGGTGAAATCAGATGGCTATCCGGTTTATAATTTTGCAAATGTCATAGACGATCATTTGATGAACATTTCCCACGTCATCCGTGGGGAAGAATTTATTCCCTCCACGCCCAAGCACGTTCTGCTGTACAAGGCCTTTGGCTGGAATCCACCCCAGTTCGTGCATCTGCCGCTGCTACTCAACAAAGAAAGAAAAAAACTTTCCAAGCGGGACGGCGATGTGGCTGTCAAGGAATATCTGGAAAAAGGTTGCCTGCCGGAAGCTATTTTGAATTTCGTGGCCTTTCTGGGATGGAATCCGAAAACGGAACAGGAAATCTTTTCCCTCGACGAGCTCACCAAGGCTTTTGACCTGAAAAAGATCAATAAATCCGGCGCGGTGTTTGACCTCGACAAACTGCAGTGGTTCAACGTGCGGTATATTAAGTTGAGATCACCAGAGGAACTCCTGCGCTTAGTCATGTCTTATTTCAGCGGAGAAGCAAAGAGCGCTGATAGGGAGTTCCTAAAATACATAGTGGGCATCGAAGTTGAAAGATTAAAAGTTTTGTCAGAAATAGCGGAGAGGACGCAGTATTTCTTTATAGAGCCAGAGTATGATAAGGAGTTGCTACGCTGGAAACAGATGAACAATGATCAGCTAAAAATTTACCTGAAAAAAGCTAAAACAATAGTTGAATCAAAGATTCAAAATCGTGAAGCACTTGCGAGGGTTGAAAGTATTTTCTTGGATGAATTAGTAGGCGAGTTGGATAAAGGAATGATGCTATGGCCGTTGCGAGTTGCGTTATCAGGATTAAAAGCCAGTCCAAGTCCTTTTGAAATCATGACAGCATTTCTTCTTTTGCCGAACGGCAAAGAAGAAATTTTGAAACGCATTCGAAGCGCTATTGCCAAAATTTGATTTTTCTGCTATAATAATCACTCTAAAGATACATTGTGAGACAAAAAATAAAACCCGACAAAAAAACCAAAATCGTCGCGATAGCCGCGTTTTTTTTCGTCATTTTCAGTACGTCAGCGGCCCAGACGCCCATAGGACAGCTTCAAGACTCTGTCTCGGACAAACAGAAACTGCTTGATGAACTAAACGCGCAGATTGGAAACCTGCAAAAACAAATCATCCAAAAACAGAAACAAAATGCCTCGCTCAAGAATGAGATTGATTTGTATGACTTGAATATTCGGCAAACCGAGGTCAAAATCGAGGCCTCCGAAGCGGAAATCGACGTACTTTCCTCGGACATTTTGCAAAAGCAAGTCGCGATCCAGCAAAAGGAAGAACAAATTGCCAAGCAAAAAGAATATTTAGCCGAGAATTTGCGGTTAATTCACGAATACGATTCAACAAACGCTCTGGAACTTACCATCGGCAATGACACATTCTCTCAATTTTTGGATCAGGTACAGTACGCGACAAACCTGCAGGAAAAAAATCAGGAAATTTTGACAGCCATTAAATTACTAAAAGAACAGCTGGGACAGCAAAAAACAGAGCTGGTCGCGAAACTCTCCGAACAGCAAGAAATAAAACGTCAGCTTGACGCTGCCAAAAAATCACTTGAAGAACAGCGGGCAGGCAAACAAGCGATTCTTGCGCAAAGCCGCGGCCAGGAGAGAATTTACCAGGCCTTGCTTTCTGAAGCATCACAAAAACAAGAACAGGTCGAGCGGGAAATTTTCGATCTTGAAGTTACGATCAGGCGCCAACTAGGAGATAAAACCCTGCCGCCCATAAATGGTCTTCTGACATGGCCGATGTCAGGAATCTTGACGCAAAGCTATGGCAATACCGGTTTTACGGCCTTGGGCTACACCTTTCATAACGGATTGGATATCGCCGCTCCGGCAGGAACTAAAATTTACGCTGCCGGGAACGGAGTTGTCTACGCAACAGGTACGGGTGGGGCCGCCTATGGAAACTGGGTGGTAATTAAACATACTTTAAGCCAAGATGGCCAAGTAAGCAATATTTACACTTTGTATGGGCATATGCAGCGTTTTATCGTGTCCGAGGGGCAAACAGTCAGGGCCGGCGATCTGATTGGTTACGAAGGCAATACCGGAAATACTACCCGGCTCCTATATGGGCCCGAGCGCGGTTACCATATACACTTTACAATCTTTGACGAAGAAGGCTTTGGAATAAAACAAGGGGCGTATCAAAACATCTACGGTCCCTATCAAATTCCGTATGGATATACCTATAATCCGATGGATTTTTTGAGATAAATTTTGTACGTCCATGGAGCGGCCAGCCCCGCCAGATTAAAGCGAGAGTTTCTTCAAGGAATACTACAGGTTTATATCGAACCATTCTTTCTTTGCAGCACTTTGCAGCACACAGTACAAGGAAAAAGGGCGAGGTTATTACGTTAATTGTTTTACAAAGTACCGTTGCGATGAATTCCATTAATGAGCTGCCTTAACTCATTCCGTCTTTCACTCTCTAAAAAATTCAGAAATTCTTTAAGTCGGTTTCCTGCCAAGAAAATATAGCCAAATATTAAGTTACTATCTTGTGTGGGGTAGGGAACTTGTATGAACTCTCGAATATTGCCCTGCTGAAAATATTTTAACATCTTATCTGCATTGTCTGTATGTCCACACTCCGCGATAATAAAATTATCTTTTGTCATTACATCGGGGTAATATCCGCAAAAAGGGTACTCATAAAGTATGTTATGGAATCCCCGCATTTTTAAATATTCACCGGTTAGCAATTTTAGCGCAACATGGTTTTTACTCCCACCGGCTGCATCGTATGCATCTTTTCTTGATGACAAACTATCTAGAAGAGCAAGATATTCCTCTTTTGTTCCAACGCTAACTTTGCTGAGGGTTAAATATTTTTCATCAAGAAAAAACACAATATCGTTAATTAGGTCCTTGTTACCACGAAATGCCTGGGTACCAGAATAAAAAATATCTTGAACTTCCAAAAATGTGTTCATAAGTTACGAATCGATATTAGCCGCGTGAAATTTTTCGTGTATATCACGCAATCGCTTGTTAGTCATATGGGTGTAAATTTGCGTCGTGGCTACGTTTTTATGGCCTAGAAACTCCTGAACGCTTCTTAGGTCGGCGCCATGAGCCAGTAAGTCCGTAGCATAACTGTGTCTTAACGTATGTGGCGTCACTTTTTTGAAAATACCCGCCAGCTTCGCATACCTCGATATCATTATTTGAATGGACCTCGGCGACAAGCGTTGTGCGTCAGGATTTTTAGAGTGAATGTTAATAAAAAGAGGTTTGATAATTTTGTTAGCTCTGGCAAGTAGGTATTTTTTAATCCATTGACCTGCGCGCGGCGATATATAAACGGTGCGTACTCTTTTGCCTTTACCAACAATAGATAATTCGAGGGTTCGGGTAATATTTTTTTCTAGCAGAGGCCCCACAGAATCTTTATCCAAAGATACAAGCTCGGAAATGCGCATTCCAGTCGAAAAAAACATTTCCAAAATGGCCCTGTCGCGTAAACCTGCGAATGAAGATGTGTCTGGAATGGAAAATATTTTTTTTAAATCCGGCCACTCTAAAAACGTTATTTGGTTGTCATTGCGCTCTTTGGCTAGTTTTATTTTTGAAGAGGGGATACAAGTAATATCCTTATCAGTAAAATAGTCCAAAAGACACCGCAAGGCTATCAAGTAGTAATTTTGAGATCTTTTCGACAGATATCCGCCCCGAGGAGTTTTGTATTTTCGAGCGAGGTAGAGCCGGTAATCCCAAATATCTTTCATTGTTAACTGAATTGGCGACAAATTACCTTTACCTGACTTTCTAAGCCAGTTTGAAAATAAATTTAGGTACTGGTTGTAGTTTTTTTGCGTGTTATTTGATAAACCCTTCTCAATCTCGCAATAATCCAAGAAGGGGAGAATGTATTCCTTAATAGGTTTTTGGGATCGTGTGGTCATGGGGGATAAAGCAATATTATCACAAAATTTATCATTCGTACAATATATGTAAAACGAATGACTGTTAACACACCACTTAATACCGGGCGCACCCCCTTCGCTCGCTCTTCGTGAAATACGGTTATTTAGTTAAACAGTTTGCCGAAATTCCTAGCTTTTCTTCTCTTCCAATGTCCGGTTTGATACGCATGAGCCGCTAAAATTGGCAAAGCCAAAGTCGCTTCGGCGTAGACCATCTGCTCATAGACTGTGCTGACCTTGCCCCAGGAACTGGCTTCTTTGAGGGTTGAGGACGAAAGCGCGCCGTCTCGCACGTCAGCTACAGTAATTTGCACGGCATACTTGTGTACAGGAACGTTATAGCCCAAAACTTCAGCGCATACCACAGTATCGGCCGCGAAATTTTTTGGTACTCCCCCACCGATCATCAAAAGACCCGTGTCCTTACTCGCCAGTTTTATTTTGGTTAATTCCAAAAAATCTTTGACGGAATCAATACTCACGTGCTCGTCCGGGTTTTTCCATTGATGCGCTACAAGGCCAAATCCGGCGGACGAGTCGGAAAACGCGGGACAGAAAATCGGCACACCGTTTTCGTACGCGGCCTGAACCAGTGAGTTTTTCTTTTTCCCGTGTTTGGCCAAATACCGGCCCATTTCAGAGATAAACTCGCGGGACGAATATGGTCGCTTCGGCAGTGCGTCCGCAATTTTAGTAATAGTCTGATCACATGCCTGAAGCTGCTCCTCGTCAATGAAAGTATCGTAGATGCGGTCAATATAAAGCCTGCGAAGTTTACTGTCGTCAATAAAGGGCGTCCCTTTGTAATGGCGAAATCCCAAGGCTTCGAAAAAATCCATATCCGCGATTGATGCCCCGGTCGCGACAATCACATCCACCATCTTGTTCTTCACCATATCCACGTAAATCTGCATACAACCCGCCGCGCTCGTTGACCCCGCTATGGTTAGCCAAACAGACGCGTTCTTGTCCGCCAGCATCTTATTATAAATTTCGGCAGCTCGCGCCAAATCTCTTGACGAAAAAGACATTTTTGAATAAGCCTCGATCAAGCGTTTGACATCGAGTTTTTTTATGTCAATATGCTCGATTGGTTTCTTCAGTAAACTTTTTTTAGTTAGTTTGGCCATACAGCCGAAAACTAATTAACTTATAAATAAGTTTTGCGATCAAAAAATCATAGGCAGGCATATTTTCGATTGGCGAAAGTTCTACGAAGTCGGCGGCCACAAGATTCTTTTCTCTTGACACGGCCTCCATCAAATCAAGAGCCTGGTCATAAGACAGACCACCCGGCTCCGGTGTGCCGGTCGCCGGCATAATTGATACATCAAGACCGTCAACATCGAAACTCAGGTACACATTATCGCCAAGCCGCTTCATTACTTCGGCGATATCAAATTTGCTCCCCCAAAAAACATTTTCTTTCCTGACATACCGCTGTTCTTCTTTTGCCGTATTTCGAATCCCTACCTGAACGATCTTCTCTATCCCCTGCTCCTGCGCCCGGCGCATCGCGCAAGCGTGAGAATTTTTCGATCCTTCCCATTCGTCCTTCAAATCAGTATGCGCGTCAATCTGGAGGATTGAAAGATTGGGATATTTTTTTATATAAGGCTTGAGAAGTTCCGGAGTAATAGAGTGCTCGCCACCCAGTGAAATGAGAAATTTATCAAGATATTTCGCGGCCTCCAGAGTCATATTCTCCCGCTCCTCAACCGGTTTTAAGGTTGATATTTTGACCAGATCTTGCAGCTCCTCGCCTAGGACCGGATCATACAGCTCTACCTGCTGTGAGGCTTTGATGATCGCATCCGGGCCGCACTTCGTACCCTGCCCGTAACTGGTCGTCTCCTCGAACGGAACTGGCAGTATCAAAACTTCAGCGTCCCGCGGGCTAACCTTCGGAATACCGAGGAAATTATTTGACACTTCCATTCTTGTTTTGGGTATTCGAATTTACCAAAGCTCTGACATCATAAAGGCTTGGCATTTTAGCGAGCTGTTCGGCGCTTGCGAAATCCACTAAAACCGCAGCCGCCAAAACCGTTGTCCATAATCCATTTTTGTCCCCTTCTGCCGATTGAGTGACATTGGTGGTTCTGATGATTTTTCCAGACGCTTTATAAATCTGCTCCCGCTCGTCCCAGGCCTTGTCAGAATCAAATTCAATACCCAAAGTTGTCGCCAACATCGTGGCCGCCAAATCCTCGGCATATTCCCCTGCCTTCTGGTCAGTTTCTCCAAAAGGATGATGCTCCGACAAATAGCCGTACATGGTGGAATCGGCCGGCGATGCTATACCTAGAGAAGCCGCAACCAAACGATTCGGCTCGTTCGTGGAATTTCTCGCCATAACAGTAAAAGCAATCTGCCCGGGTCGAAGCAGTTTTAAGCCCTCCTCCCGCGATATTCTTTTACAGCCGGGGGGAAGGATACTTGATATTGTAACGATATTTAAAGGTTCAATGCCAGCATCGCGCAATGCGACTTCAAATGAAGTCAAATATTCTTTGTGCCGACCCACGCCCTTGGTGAAAAATATTTTTGTTGCGACCATAATCCTACATATCTGTCGTTCCCGGCAGAAGCGGGAACCTAGTTATTAATTTTAAAAAATCTAATGACCGAATGTTACTAAAATTTTGTTACTCAAGTCAAATTTTTCCGCGCCCCCACGGCCGCCAGGCAAAAACACTTTTTAAATAACGCCGGTACTGGCGATCCTTAACATGTTGTTTGCCCTTCATTTTTTCCATCTCTTCGCGCAATTTAGGGATAACTGTGTCAATTGCCGCGTAGAGGTCGACCTCGGTGCTTTCGGCTCGCAGTACGTGTTTTTGCGGCACGTCCAAATTCACTTCACATCGAAAAAATCCAGTCTGGTGATGGGTTGAACGCTCCAGTTCCACCCGCGCCTCCAGAATCTCATCCCAAAAACGCTCCAAATGGCCAACTTTTTCCTCGACGTAACTCTTCAGTGCGTCGGTAAGTTCCAGATTTGTTCCTTTGATAAGAATTTTCATAAATATTTTATTTCAAAACCCCAAATACTGCACCTCTTCTTCTATTTTAATACCAAATTTATTTTTTACAAGGGCTGTTAACCTCTTGGACAAGGTGACAACGTCACTCGCCTCCCCCCCGACCGAATTATAGATCAGATTTCCATGATGGTTGGCCACGCGAATACGGCCTTGACGCATTCCTCTCGCTCCTATCTGGTCCAGCAAATAGCCTGCCGGCACCTTGCCATACATAATTCTGTTCGGCTCAATTTTTTTAATAAATTTGTTCCGCAAAGCTTTGGGTTTGATGTCTATAAGTTTGATATTTTTGAAGAAGCTTCCCGGACAGTGAAGCCCCGGCCGGTATTTTTTTGCACGGAGCTTTATTATATCACGAGATATCTTAACGAGCTTGCGCCCATCCCCTGCCCCAAGCTTCAAAATGACTTCAACTATGAGCAAATTCTTATGTTTTTTGAATCTGCTGTCGCGATACCCAAACTGGCATTGATTTTTTGAAAGGTAGAAAAACTTTTTCCCATCAAAAACCCTGACTTTAAGTAGAACGTCCTTAATTTCCTGGCCATAAGCCCCGGCGCACCCATAAATCGCCCCGCCGACAGTACCCGGGATCCCCGCCATCCGCTCCATGCCCGCCAATCCCATACCGTCGAGTTTAAAAATAAGTTTGGGTAAATTGTTTCCCGCCCCAACCCTTACGAAGCCCTTCTCAAATTTGAACTTTGATATTTGATTTTTGATTATTACTCCCTTAAATCCCTTATCAGCCACAATCAAATTTGAACCTTCGCCGACAACATACCAGGGGAATTTTTTCTTTTTTGCGAAGTTAATCGCTTCAACCAATTCGCGTTCAGTTTTTACAATCACAAAATACTTCGCCGGCCCGCCAATACGGATGGCTGTGAATTTTTTTAAATAAAAAAGTTTTTTAATATTTCTCATAATCCGCGGGGGGTTGGATGCGTAAATGTTTTCCAGTGAATAACAATTTTATTTTCGGAAACACAAACCAGTGGAAAAAATCGCTAACGGGAATATACTTCCTTAACAAAGTAAGGTTGTTGGATTGCAAAGCCTTGATCAAGGACTCTAGTAAAGTTTGAGAGGAGGTTAAATCAAGCGCTTGTGGCAATAAAGTTGATGAATACCCAACATGTCTTGCCTCGTGGGCATCCGACACTGCTACACCGGGGAGATTAAAACGCCTTGCCAAAAAAGCTGCTTGTGTATTTACCCAAAAACATGGAAATAAATCATTTGCATTGAAAATTTCAATCGCGTCAAACAAGTTCATGTCGGTAGTAGCAAGCTTTTTCACATTACCCCCCCCTATCCCATGGTAAATTGTTGCACAAGGATGAGGAATAATCGCGATTCCTTTCTTACTTTTTATTTCCCTCAAAGTATCCTCTAGATTTTTAAAATTTTTTACTTGCCCTTCGTATGCAAGTCCTAAAATATGGAATCCTTCACTGGTCGACACCTCTTTACCTTTAAGGATAATTAGTTGTTTGCTGTCCTTGCTTACAACTAAAAATGTCTCGTGCTTAACAATATGAAATCCCTTTCCCAACAACACTTCTCCTTGCCCCACCAGCTCGTAAAAAGCCCTATCAACAAAGTGATCAGTAATCGCGATCAGTGATAATCCTTTTTCCATTGCGGTTATTATTATCGCTTCAGGAGTATCAAACCCGTCAGCACTGTAATTTGAATGGATGTGAAAATCCACACTGTACGTCATAAAGTTTTTAATTGATAAGTCCAGCCCGGTTGCCATTGCCAAGGAGCGGTTACCCCCTCCCGCAAGGGAATACGATTAATACAATGCTCAAGCCCGTATTGCGTCGCCCTGTGTCCGATAATCATAACTTTCTTACCATTGTAGTTCTTTAGCAAATCCCGCAAAAAACTCTTCATTTGATCGGCAGTCTGTTCGTAACTTTCGCCACCAGGGAAAGGCTTGGAAATATATTCCGTGTTGACTTTTTTAACCTTGGCGTATGGGGCTCTCGTCAGCTCTCCGTAATCACATTCGTTGAGCCTAGCATCTTTGATTATGGGTATATTCCGGCCCGCAAAAGCAATTTTTGCGCTTTTGTAAGATCTTTGCAATGTGGAACAGGAAATTGCATCAATATTTTCTTTAGCACATCTTTCTCCCTGCTCTTTCGCCTGTTTCTCCCCCAAATCAGACAATTCGACATCAAAGACACCGGATGACAACCTCTTTTCGTTATCAACTGTCGTGCCGTGTGATTCAAAAATAATTTCAACCATATTTTTTATTATTTGACACTTTTAACGATCGCTATATTTGTCAAATTATTCAACCAAGTGATTCGCAACCTTGTAAATGTCGCCCGCGCCCATAATGATGACGGCGGAATAATCAGAAATAACTTCTTTAATTTCTTTCTCGCAGCTATCTAAGTCTTTTGCGTAAGTGACGAGCTTGCGACATTTCTCAATTTCCAAAACCAAATCCCCGGAGCTGATATCCTGATCTGCCGTTTCCTCTCTGCCCGCCACGTCGAAAATTTCGGCGATAATCAAGTTATCGACTTTGCTCGAACAAAAAGCGTTTATAAATTCCTTAAACAATTTCTTCGTGCGGTTATGCTGGTGGGGTTGAAAGACTACCAGAATTTTTTTTGAGTCTTTGTAAACCTCGACGGCCGCATCCAGCACTGCTTTTATTCCAGCCGGGTGGTGCGCGTAATCAGATATGACATCAGTCCCTTGCACTCTCCCAACTTTTTCAAATCTCCGCCATGTCCCGGTAAAATTTTCCAAAGCCGAAGCAATCTTATCCTTCGAAACACCAAGTGCCTTGCACGCGGCCGCGGCCGCGGCCGCGTTTTCTTGATTAAATTTTCCCGGGGCCAGAAGTTTAAATGACAAATTTCCTGCCTTAAAACTAACCCTTCCCCCCTCAAATTTTTCCGCGACTTCCGCGGCATTTTTGTTGTCCGCGTTATAAATCAAAACCCCGATTGGCTTGATGTTTTTGACAAATCCGGCGAAGCCATCTTTAACATCATCCAAATCTCGATAATAATCCAAATGATCTGGCTCAATATTCGTTATCACAGCAACATCGGACGGATAATTCAAAAACGCGCGGCGATATTCGTCTGCCTCCAGAACTAAATATTTGCCCCGCCCGACACGAACGTTTGAGTTCCATGCCAAAACGCGGCTTCCGACAAGCACAGTCGGGTCTTCGCCCGCGTCTTCCAATATCGTCCCAATCATCGCGGTCGTTGTCGTCTTGCCATTCGTCCCCGTAACCGCGATAACTTTGTCAAACCCGCGCGCAAGCTCCCCTAAGGCTTCTGGATAGCTTAATTCCGCGATTCCAAGCTCGCGGGCTCGCATACGTTCCGGGTTTGTTGCCGAGACCGCCCGTGAATAAACAATCAAATCTATTCCATTGGACAAATTTCCAGACGAATGCCCGATGGATACCATTATCCCCTCGTCTTCAAGTTGTTTAGTTATTTCAGATTCCTCAATATCTGAACCGGCCACCGTCTTTCGTTGAGAACGGAGAATGCGTGCCAGGCCGGAGAGCCCGATTCCGCCTATTCCAACCATAAAAATATCTTTTGCTTCTTCTAGCATTAATTTACAGCGCCCACAATTTTTGGTTTAAAATCCTTTATCAATTTTTCGATCTCGGGAATTGCTTCCAGGGCAGCCCGCCGGCCCTCGTAATACATCTTTTTGGATTTTTGGAATTTAATTTTTCCCAGATGCTTCACGTTGGGGGTAAGCACAAAGTCGCATGTCGGCAAATCGCCTTTTTCGTGCCGCTCCGAAGAGATCTGCATGGCGCGGCCCAGGACGGTGAACAAATCGGGATGCTTTTCCGCAAGCTCTTCGTCTATAAAATCAGACTGGTGGTAATAGATTAAATCAATGGAGCTCTCGTAAGCCCTGCCAAATAAGGAAAAAATCCATTTCCCCAATCTGAACAAGGGAGTTTTTTTGAAAAAATTATATCCTCGCCAGACGTGGATGTAGCGTTTTTTAAAAGCGTAAGGACTCGCGGCGATATCCACGCCAATGACGATATCCGCGCCCATCTCGCGCGCCTGCTCAACGGGTACAAGACTGAAGACTCCGCCATCCACCAATACACGATTGCCCCAGCGTACGGCGGAGAATAATGCTGGCACGGAGCAGCTGATTTTTATGGATCGGGCCAAATCCCCCAAACTCAAGCTCACCGGTTCGCCGCTTTCAATATCGCAAGCGACAAAACTGAGCAGGGGCCGCACATCCTCAAATCTTTTATTCAAAGTAAATTTCCGAAACACTGCTTCCGCTTTTTCCAGATTGAAAACACCGCTGCCGTCTTTCTCCAGACTCAGTAATTGAAGCAATGATCTCGTGTTCAAATGTAAAATTTCTTTTTTTAATTCCTCCATCGTACCGCATGCCAAACTCGCCGCCACGATTGTTCCCGAAGAACACGCCGCGATGTAATCAATCGGGATATTGTACTCTTGAAAAACTTCCAAAACGCCAATATGAGCGATGGCCCGTCCGGACGCGCCGGAGAGGGCAAGGCCTATTTTTGGTCTTTCTCGCATAGTTTGATTAGTAGTTTGGCAATCTGTTTATCCGCGTCCACTGGCATAAGCTTTCGTATGTTATTTTTTAATACTTCCTGCATGTCCTTGCTCCATAATATTTTTCGAACCAATTGCACGAGCAGCTCCGAAGTAAAAAATTCCTCAAAAACCCCGACGGCAGATTTGAAATGCGCCAACAGCCTGACATTGTCTTCCTGCTGACTATCCGGTAAAGGCACTATGATCGCGACTTTTTCCAGTCGTGACAATTCCGCAATCGTGGACATGCCCCCCCGACAAACAACCAGATCCGCGACCGCATACGCACCCTTTAACTCCTGGCCTAAAAAATTATACTCGTGATAATAAGGATAATCAAACCTTTTACCTTTCGGAATCCTGCCGCCCGTGGAATGGATTACTTGCACATACTTTATTAGCTCCGGCAGAGCTTCAATCACGACACGATTGAGCTTAAGGGAACCAGCCCCACCGCCGAGTACAAGGACAGTCGGGTAATCAGAATTGAGATTGAAAATTTTTCTTGCTTTATCTGCCGAGCCGCCTAAAACCGTGCGCCTAACAGGATTGCCTGTCCACACCACTTTCGATTTGCTAACCTTCTTGAAAAGTCCGGAAAAATTCGAAAACTCTTTGCTGGTAAAATTAAAACTTACGGTTACGACTCGCGCGAACGGCGCTGACAACCTGGTGGAAAGCAACGGATCAACATCTTGTTGGTGCACGACGGCCGGTATATGACGCAAATAGCCTGCCCACACAACCGGTACCTGCACGAAACTTCCAGCCCCGAAAATTACATCAGGACGATATTTGCCGATCAGCCACAGACTTTTAAAAAAGCCATATAAGGTTTTAAAAAAATCTATTATATTCCAGAGCGAAAAATATCGACGCCATTTGCCGGCCGGGATAGTTAAATATTCCATCGGCAAGTTTTCGGCTTGTATAAACTTCTTTTCCACCCCCTTGGCGGTGCCGACAAAAAATAATTTGGCCTGCGGACGCAATTTGTGCAACGTTTCAGCAACTGCCAGCAGTGGCGCGGTCGGGCCGCCCGTTCCCCCGCCGGCAAAAAAAATTTTCATTCTTTCTTTTAGATTAATCCTAATCGCTTCGCCGTCATGATAATTGCCTGGAAATTGGAACTTTCCCAACCTCCTTTTTCCGCCCAGACTTCCTTGAATAACTCTCCAAAAGGTATTTTAATCACTTCGAGTCTCTCGTCATCATCATGAGGCAGAGGGTCGTCCACAGGTTCAGTACAAAGATAAAAATACTGATGCCAAACCCAAGATGACCCGCCATGATATTCAAATAACTTCTCTATGTTTTGGGGTCTTAATCCAACCTCCTCCCTCATTTCGCGTATCATTGCGGATTCGGGAGCCTCCGAATCTGGGTCAAAACGACCACCAGGCAACCCGACTTTGATTTTTTTGGCCGCTGATCGGAATTCTTTAATAAGATAAACATTAGCGTTCTGATCAAAGTGCTCCAAAAATACACCTACAACGGAGCCGAGTTTCCTTTCGATATGTTCCCGCGATGCCCTCGTGCCGTCCTCTAGTTTAACTTCTAAATGCCACACGCGGAACAGCTTCCCATCAAAAACTAATTGTTTGCTAATTTCTTTTTCGATCATGTGTTACTTCTTACGGCGTTCTTATAAACTTCTAATGTTTTCCGCGCTGTTTCTCTCCAATCAAACTTTTGCGCGTTAGTTTTGCCTTTTTGACGAAGCTCCTCCAAAAGTCCCTGTGAAGATAAAGCTTGGTTAATTTTTCCAGCAATATCTTCCGCGCTTTCCGGATCAAAAAATACCGCCCCATCGCCCAAAACCTCCCGCAAAACCGGAATATCAGAAGCGGCAACCGGCACGCCCGCCGCTTGAGCCTCGAGGCCAATGAGCCCAAACCCCTCAACGAGAGATGGTAAAACAAAGATTTTCGCGCCGCTATACAACATTCGTAGGTCAGCGTCCGGAACGTAGCCTAATGCCCTGATATCCTTAGCATGCTTGATTAAAAACACATCCTTGGCAATTTCCGGATAAAAGGCGTCTATCTTGCCGGCAAGGACCAATTCGTAATCCCGGCCGTACTTCTCCTTTAGTATATCAAATGCGGCCGCTAAGCGAGGAAGATTCTTATATTGCCGCCAAACGCCAACAAAAAGCAAGTAAGGTTTTTGAATAATGTATTTTGTCCGAACTCTGTCTATTGCTTCCTGCGGCGGCGTATTTGAAAAATTATAGTTCACCCCTTCATATATGACACTCACTTTACCGGGGTTCGCGGTAAATGTTTTGACAATATCGTTTTTTGTTCCTTCCGATACCGAAATGATTTTGGTCGCTCTTCTGACTGCGGTGTTGATGACGAAACGGTAGGCCAGCCGATGAAAGACGCGAGACATCTTTTTCCCCGGGTAAAAATGGTGGATGATGTCATGGATGGTTGTGACAAACTTGCCCGGGTAAAAGACAGGGAAGTTGAAATTTGTAAAATGTATAAGATCAAGCTTTAATTTCATAAGTTCCCAAACAAAATGAGTTTGTTCTGACCATGAATAGTATTCAGAATCTGTGAAGACATTGTGAAACCGCGAATTTGGTGTAAAATTTATATCCGCGGATTTGCCATTAACCAACAAAAAATAATCATTTGCCCGGTCTAATTGCCCGAGATTATACACAAGCTCTTCGACATACCTCCCAATCCCCTCTCCGGTCGTTGCCATACGGCAATCAATTCCTATGCGCATGTATATATTTTACTACTTATTTAAATATATATTATTAAATAATTTCAAAGTCTCCTCCGCTGTTTTGCCCCAAGAATATTTTTTTACCGCCCCTATTCCTCTCACTCTCATCATCTCACGGTAACTCTCGTCTTCTTCGACGCTGATCATTGCCGCGGCAACCTGGGAGGAGCGAAACGGGTTAACAAAAACGGCAAAATCAGAAGCAATCTCTAAAAGGCTGGGGATCGCGCTCGCGATGATTGGAACACCGATTGACGCGGCCTCAAGAACTGGGAAGCCAAATCCTTCATAGAAGCTCAAAAAAAGCAAAGCCTCGGCTTGCTCGTACAATCTGATTTTGTGCTCTTCTGACACATTTTGCAAGACTTTGATGTTGTCTTGCAAATGCGTTGGTATTTTTAGACTGCTCTTCCAGCCCGAGCTTCCAGCCAAAACCAAAGGCAGTCTCACCTTGCTTTTCTCACAATACTCTTCATAAGCCACAAGGACTGTCTGCAAATTCTTGCGCGGCTCGAATGTGCCAAAAAACAGGAAATATTTAGGGTTATAATCAGTAAATTTTGCTGGGTGAACCCCGGGATGAATTACACGAATTTTGTCTGTCGGGACGTTATATAAACCAACCAGATCTTGTTTGGTATTTTCAGAAACCGCGATTATTTTGTTCGCTCTTTTTGCGGCACCCTGATAATCCATAAACTTATGCCAAACCCGTTGCCAAAGCGTAAAAAAACTCGGCACGATCTCAAACGATAAATCATGAAATGTTACAACGAGCGGCGTGCTCTTTGACAAGGCAACTTCGCGCCAATGCGGAGCAAAAAATAAATCTATACCGCCCAGCAGGCGGTCAATTTTTGGAAAACCCAATTTCTGCGCCAAATTAAAAGTTTTATTTGGATAGCGAAATAATTTCAACTCAACGTTCGCATAATGAAATTGCGGCAGAACGTTTTCAATATCCCGAAACGAATTTGCGAAAAGAATATATTGGTTGCTTCGGTCAAGCTTAAAGAGTGTATGGAGTAAATTTGTAATATAAACCTGCACCCCCGTCGTCCTCCCCTCCATCAAGGCGCGAATATCTATGCCTATACGCATCGCGATATAAAATTCCCCATCTTCTGTTTAAATACAGCCTTATCAAACTCGAGGGCCCGTGCTTTCAAAATTTGCGGATCGAAGCTCGTCTGTTCAAATCTGTTTATCGCTTCTGTTATATCCTCTGTTTCTTGGCGCACAAACAGAACGCCATGCACCCCGTCTCTCACAAATTCTGCGGTTCCGCCGGCGTTCAGTCCGATGACGGGCGTGCCGCAGGCCAGGCTTTCCAAAACCATTATTCCCGCGTCCTCTAGGCTTGGAAAAACAAAGGCTTTAGCATTGCTATACAATTCACGTAATTTTTCGTCTGAAACCCGTCCCAAAAATTCAATATTATTTCGCGCTTTTTGTCTTAAAATTTGCGCTTGTGGACCGTCGCCCGCGACTTTGAGAGGCAAGCCCAGACGATTAAACGCTTCAATTACCAGATCAATCTTTTTGTAAGCCACGAAGCGAGAGGCGGTAAAATAATAGCTTTTAGGTGGTGGCTGGTAACTTGTAGGGGTAAAGAATTTGGTATCTACTGGTGGGTGAATGACTTCGGAGTCTCTGTCGTAATGTTTTTTTATCCGCGCTCTGACTGTTTCGGAATTGGCGATAAAATAATCCGGCCTTTGCGCCGCCCGATAATCCCACTTTTTAAGCCAGGGTAAATATTGTTTCGCCAGCCATTTGACTACTGGCGAATAGTTTAGGTGCGCGACGTATTCATCCATCTCTTGCCACAAATACCTCGTTGGCGTGTGGCAATAGGAAATGTGGACCGTTGGTTTACGGGTAATTACGCCTTTGGCAAACGCTGATGAATCGGAAATTACCAAATCATAATCGTGAAGATCGAAGCTTTCCATTGCTTTCGGCATGAGTGCCAAGAACATTTTGTAGTGGGAGATTGCGCCCGGCAGTTTCTGCAAAAAACTTGTCCTTATGTCCCAGTTTGAAAAAACACCCCGGGTTTTGACCGGATCGTAAACCAAAGCATACACTGGCGCTTGAGGAAAAATCTCGTACAGAGCCTGCAAGACTCGTTCGGCCCCCCCAAGCTGTGTAAAAAATTCATGGACTAACGCGACTTTCATTCTCGAGGTTAATAATCCGCTTTCTGTCGCGAAGTAAGAAGCAAAACAAAGGTCTTGAAAATGATATACGTGTCCAGCCAAACCGACCAATTTTCTATATAAAACAAGTCGAGCTTGGTTTCTTCTTCAAACGCCAGCTCCGGGTTATTAAACTGGTTGATTTGCGCCAGTCCTGTCGCGCCGGGTTTGACCGTCGAAAAAATTTTCTTATACTGCCCTTCAAATTTTTCGACTTCTTTTAGCATATGCACCCGTGGTCCCACCAGACTCATCTGCCCGCGCAGGACGTGCCAGAACTGGGGCAGCTCATCGAGCTTAAACCGACGTAAGACGCGACCCACGCTCGTAACCCGCGGATCGTTTTTTATCTTCACGTACGGGCCGGGGCGGCTGTTCTGCCGTTCCAGCTCGGCGCGAACCTTGTCCCCCTCTGCGGTCCCCTCCGAAAGCTCGGTTTTCATGGTCCGAAACTTATAGAATTCAAAATTGTGAAACGACGAACCGCGCCTTTGATGGAAAAAAACCGGCCCTCGTGAATCAAGCTTGATCACCAGCGAAATCAAAATAAATACCGGGGTAAAAAAAATTAAGCCCGCTGCCGCTGCCGCAATATCAATTATTCTTTTTACGACCTTGCCCCAGCCGTCCAAAGGGGTGGGCCTAAGCCGTACGATCGGCATACTGCCGACGACATCAATCTCGGCATGCGCCCGGTGGCTCTCCAATATATTCGGCAGGTAATTGAATCTTATGCCCAGCTGTTCGCAAATTTGTAAAAGATTCAACACCGCCTGGTCCGGAAGTTTCATATCTGCCTGCATCAACTCGTCAATTCTTTCATGTCGATGCATCCTCTCGATTTCCTCACCGACTTTTTCGGAATACGGCAAACGCGCGATGATCTGGTACCCCAGTTTCGAATCTTTCTCAATCTCATTAATAATGCTGTGGTCATTCTCTCCCTGAATAATCACCAGTCTATGGCGGCCGACGCCGCGCGAGAGCATATGGCGCTGAATGACAAGCAGAATAATCCTTCCCAGTCCCACCAAAAAAATTGCCAAAAACCAGCCCATCAAAACAATCAATCGCGATGGAAAAAGATTTCGATTAAAGAAAAATAGCACGACCACAATCATCAGTCCGGCGGAAACCGCCGTCCCAACCCGGCCAATTTCGCGCCAAACTCCCCTGGTACTTTTCTGTGTGTACAATCCGTTCAAAGCAAAAAGGAGCAGAAGAAACGGGGCTGCCGCGAGCACCAGTTTAATGTAGTCGCGATAGGATAGATCAAACAAAACCGGAAGGGTTTCCACCTCGTAACGCAGAAAATACGCGATTGTCGCGGCCAATAATATCAGCAAAAAATCCGCCGGAACCGAAATAACGTTGAAAATTAGTTCAGACTTCTTCATGATTGGTTGAATTATATCATATTTTAACCAAAAAATCTCCTCGATTTTCAGGAGATTTTTTATTGCCCTAAGTAAGTCTGTAAGCCGAATTCTGTCTTTGTGTAGTCATCTATCTAGCTCCGACGTTGCCGTCGGAGTCGTGCGCCTTACCAAATTTAGGCTTGCACTCGGGTAAGAGTTTGGCCGTTTCACCTCCGACGTTACCGTCAGAGCTCGCCCTACTCCGCCCCTTGTGGAGCTTCGAAGGGCGGTTTTGCGGTTTCCCGCAACACCGTCTCTGTTCGCATCTCGTGGGTTTCCCCAGACGGGCGTTACCCGCTACCTGTGCTGACGAACTCTTAAGAGTATTCATCAACCGAGTGTTCGGACTTTCCTCCCCCCACTTTCTAAATTCTATCACATAAAACGTAGAAAGTGGGGGGCGACTACCCGACTTACTTAGAGCGTATGAATATTAGCAAATTCTGGCCAAAAAGTCAAGAATAGCTTATTCTTAACTAAAGTTATGCCGCTTCTTGCCCAAATCCTAATTTTTTCCGTCCTATCCGGGGTACTCTCGCTGATCGGAGGCGTGGCTCTGCTCGGGAAACGCGATTGGGTCAATAAATTCTCAATCCATTTTGTCTCTTTCGCGGTAGGCGCGCTTTTGTCCGTGGCTTTTTTGGATCTCCTTCCCGAGGCCATCGAAGCGTCCGAGAATATCGAAGGGCTGTTCGCGATTGTCTTGGGCGGCATGGTGGCGTTTTTCATTATTGAAGGAGTTGTTCTCAAATTTCATCCGCACCATCACGAGGATACCCAGGATCACCACCACGCCACCCCCATACTGATGAATATTGGCGATAGTATTCATAATTTCGTGGACGGCGTCGCGATCGCGGTTGCGTTTTTGGCTGGACACGAGCTTGGCATTCTGACCGCGCTGGCCGTGGCCGCCCACGAGCTCCCACAGGAAATCAGCGACTTTTCAATTATGCTTCATCACGGCTGGCCTAAAAGAAAAGTTTTTCGGGTAAATTTTATCGTGTCGCTCACAAACGTTGCCGGCGCGACTATGGCTTACCTGGCGCGCGATTTTATCACTCCCGTATTGCCATATATTCTGGCGTTAACGGCCGGAATCTTTATCTATATTGCCTCGGCAGATCTCTTGCCGGAAATATCACACGGTAAACAATCAGACAAGACCCTGCATGTCATCAGTCTCATGATTTTGGGAATAGTCTCGGTCTGGGCCTTGAGCCGCTATTTGGGGGTGTAAACTACCGCCTGATCCGATCTAGACTAACGCGAATGAGTTTGTCGTCACCCGTTACGGGATTCCCCCGGCCGTCTGTGTTGCTGGTCGTAATATATAAATACTTATCTGGGCCTAGAGCTACTTCTCTAATTCGGCCAAATTGTTTGTAAAGGTGTTTTGTAAAGATTGAAGCTTTCGTTCCATTAAGCTTTGCCTCAAACACTGCTTCTCCGCGCAGGCCGCCGAAAAATATACTGCCGTCTGCGTATGCCGCTCCGGCTGGTGCCCAAGTATCACTGGCGCCCGAATTGATAATCGGCGTGACCATCTCTTCTTTTTGTTGATTACCCTGAATAGTCGGCCAACCGTAATTCTTGCCCTTTTCTATCAGGTTAAGTTCGTCAAACCCCGATAAAATTCCAGAACGGCCGTGCTCTGTCGCCCAGAGTCTTCCAGAATTATCCCACGCAAGCCCCTGCACATTTCTGTGTCCATAGGAATAAACGGCGTTGTTAAACGGGTTGTCGTCAGGAATCGAACCTTCATCTTTTAACCGTAAAATTTTTCCGGCGAGCGAGTTCCTGTCTTGTGCCAGATTGCTGTTGCCAGCATCGCCGGTTCCAATATATAAATATCCATCAGGCCCAAACGCGAGCCTGCCACCGTCGTGCACTGCGGCACCTGGAATATTTTTGATTATTAACTTCCAATCCGTAAGGGTCTGACCTTCTAGTTTATATCTTTCCACCCGGTTTCTCAAGTCGCCTCCCTCGCTTGTAGTAAGGTACAAATAAACCCAATGATTTTCACTAAATTTTGGATGAAGCGCCAGTCCCAAAAGTCCTCCCTCACCGGTGTGTCTGACTCCTTCGATCTTGATGACGGCTCTGTCTGTGCCAATCTTGAGCAGATTGCCCGGCCGCTCGGTAACAAGAATCTCGTCATTTGGCAAAAACGCAACTCCCCACGGAATTTTAAGATTTTCCGCAACGACTTGAATAGACTCTTGCTCGGCAGTGTTTTGCTCCTCATCCTGCGGCAAATTCGAGTCCACCGGCTCATTTACTTTTTGAAAAATATAAATCAGCCCGACGGCAAAAAATATGATAACTAGATAAAATATGGTTCTTTTCATGGTTGAATGGTAGCATATTTCCATTACTTTTGTTATAATTTAAAAAATGTTGGGGCGTAGCCAAGTGGTAAGGCAACGGCCTTTGGAGCCGTCATTCGTAGGTTCGAATCCTACCGCCCCAGTTTGTATCTTGGCCTGCCCCGTAGTGAACCGAAGGTTCTACTACCGCGGTTGGAATCCAAGTCCTGGAGCCAGTTAGGACAAAACAGTTGATTCCCCAACGAACATCCCAACATTCTTGAGAATGTGAGAATGTGTATAAAATGATCGAACCAAAATTCGTCGAACTTAAAACCAAAAACGGGCTGACGTTGCCCGGTTTGTTGTATCAAGCAAACAAAACTAAAAAGGTTGCCATTTATTTGCACGGTAATGGCGGGTCGAACGGTCTAAATAACAATCCGAGGCATTTGGCGCTGGCTAATTCCCTGAACAGGCGTGGTATTTCAATCCTCTTTTTCAATAATCGCGGCGCGCATATTGTGAGTCAAATCAATCGCAAGCTCTACGGCATGGCGTATGAGAAGATCAAAGAATGTATATACGATATTGACGGTGCGATTGATTTTCTGAAAAAGCTTAGTTACAAAGAATTTTATCTGATCGGCTCGTCAACCGGCGCGAACAAGATTTGTGTCTACAATTTTTACAAACCGGAAAACCCGGTCTCAAAATACGTTCTGCTCTGCGGCGGGGATGACGTGGGGATTTACTATGATTTGCTCAAGAAAACTAAATTCAAAAAAATCTTGGCGAGAGCAAAACAAAAAATCAAATCCGGCAGGGGCGAGGAATTGAGTCCGGAACTCTTGCCTTCAGGTTTGATATTTTCTTACCAAAGTTTTTACGACATCGCCAATCCGGACGGAGATTACAACATATTCCCCTACCATGAAGTCATCAAAAAGATCAAGCTTTCCCGCAAACCCCTGTTTCGACATTTTAGATCTATCAAGAAACCAACCTTGGTTGTCTATGGCGATGAAGATGAGTACGCCTGGGGCGATGTGAAACGTGTGGTAAATGTATTAATGGCTTACCAACCGGAGTTTGAATACGAAATCATCAAGGGCGCGAATCATGGCTTTGACGGCCGGGAGGTGCGGTTAACCAAAACCGTGGCAGTCTGGCTTTGTTGACGAAAAACAGGAATTCCCGTAAAACGTCAACAAAAAAATTACCAAACTATATAGATTACCTCACATGCCTATCGGCAAATGAAGAGGCGGCAGCGGATTGGGGCTTGACAAAAACCTGATAGCCGTAACCGCGCACCATGCTGGTCACTTCGCGAATGAGATCTCTCGTTTCTCCCATTTCGCCCACGTCCACGTGAATTTGAAAATCAAAGGGTGATTCCGTTTGATTCATGGCTCGCGCCAATTCTTTTTGAAACGCCGGCAGAAACAACGAGGCGAGTTCCAGGGACATCTCCACCTCCGCGTAAATCTTTTGCCGCAACGTTTTGATCCCCTGCTTCGCTGACCGGTACCAAAAATACCGCCCTCCATTGCCGATCCTATGGATCGCAACTACGGATACGACATCCAAAGAGCCGTGTCCGTTTGAATCCGAACCGATCATCACGCGATACTTTGCCAGCCTGTCTCCCTTCATGAAACCAACAATCTCTTTCAACACTTGGCCAAAGAGCAACTCACCCTGGCTGGGGTTATGAAACTTTAAAAAATTTATGGATGGGCTCATGGCGTCATTCTCCCAAAATTTTCAACGCCTCGTTCACGAGGCCTGAATTACTTTGCTCCTCCCTGACATCCTCAATCTCTTTTTCCAAAAAAACCTTGATTCTAATCTTGCGGTTAAACACCTCCTCCAAAACCTGCTCGACAACTATCCTGTTCTTCAGCGCGTCCACGGTCTGTTTATGAAAACTATAAGGAAAAGCAAGCACCAAATTATTCCCTTCCATTCTGACGATCCTTCCCAGGCGCAGGCTGGAGAGAAGTGAATGATTATACTCTTTTGCGCGCGCCAAGACCTTGGTCCAGCCTGCTACGATGGCACTCATATCAAGGGTGTTCGAAACTTCCGCTAATTCCGCTACCCGCCCGCCATCCGCCTGGGCCGGACGCGGGTCAGGACACAGAGACAAAACGGCTGTCAGAAGCGGAAGCTCCTGAACGGGAGACTGCTTGGTTTCGCGGTAGGTTTCCAAAAACCTTTTTATAATCTCCAGAAGTCTCGCTCCGCTTGAATGCTTGGCCTGCCCCGCAAGCACGGCCTGATCTTCTGGCGTGAGGCCCAAAGAATCGGCATTTTCCGCTCCAAGCTTGATGAGCAAAACCAATCGCAAGTATTCCAGGAAATTCTTGGAAAATTGCACCAGGTCGCGGCCCGCAAAAGCCAAATCTTTGATCAATTTCACTCCTCCCTGACTGTCTCGCGCCAGAACAAAACCCAATAATTTCTGCGAAGACTCCAGGCGCGTCACCCCCAAAATATCCTCGACCTGTTCCAGAGTAATTTTCTCCCCGCCGATACCCAAAATCTGATCGAGGATAGAAAGGGCGTCCCGGAAGCTTCCGCCGGAGCTTTGGGCAATCAACTTCTGCGCCTCGGAAGAAACGCTGATTTGCTGATCCTGAAGCACCGTGTCAAACAGATTCAAAATATCCGCCTGCGAAGCGCTTCGAAAATCGAACCTTTGGGTGCGGGAAATAATTGTGGCGGGGACTTTATGAATCTCTGTAGTCGCCAGAATAAAAACGGCGTGGGCCGGGGGCTCTTCCAAGGTCTTCAGCAGCGCGTTAAACGCCGCCTTCGAGAGCATGTGGACTTCGTCAATAATGAATACTTTATATTTTCCCCATGTCGGCGCGAATTTTACGCCGTCAATGATCTCGCGGATATTATCGACTCCGGTGTAGCTTGCGGCGTCAATCTCAAATAAATCCAAAAAACGCCCTCCCGCGATTAGAAGGCAATTCGCGCATTTTCCATCCGGCTCGCCTTCCCTGGGAGAAAGGCAATTGACCGCCTTCGCCAAGATCCTTGCGATTGTAGTTTTACCCACCCCCCTCGGTCCGGTGAACAAATAAGCATGGGAAACGCGGCCTTGTTCAATCGCGTTCTTCAGGATAGTTTTGACTATTTCTTGGGCCAGGACTTCCGAGAAATTCTGCGGCCGGTATTTTCGATAAAGCACTTGAGACATGGAGAAATTATAGCAAAATTCTTGGGAAATAAAAAACCGCCCTTGGCGGTAATTCGATGCCTTCACTTACAGCAATTATTGTGTCAAAGAGGATTTATCTTTTAAACACCACCAGCCGGTAGCCGGCAAAATTCCATATGAGCGACACTGCCGTGGCAGCCACTTTCGCCAGATTGGTCCACAACTCCTGATTCAGGCCAAAAGCGGGAGGAACGAATTTTGTCACCCCAACAACGATGCCGCTATTTATCAAAAGGCCGATTAATGTTATCCCGATAAAAGTTCCTATTTCCTTTCGTACTCCGTCCAGTGCCGGCACCTTTAGTCCAAAGACTTTCCATAAAACTATTTCCCCAAGGCCAATGCCAGAGAACACTATTAAATAAAATGTCCACTCATATTGTTGGCGCGATCCGAAGATTACCAAAACCAGAACCAAGCCGCCCAAAATCGCAGCGGCGATGAACCGTCCCACGCTTCTGACTAATCCGGTATTATCCCTCCCAAACGCCCAAACTTTGTTCCAATAATAACTGTGAAAGACGGCAACCGTGAACGAAACCGCGTTAATCAACCCGATGCCGATGCCGGTATATACACCGAAAGCCGAGGCAAATAAATTCAGTACCGCGAAATCGATCGCGGTATTGAGTATGCCGATCCCGGCAAAACTTATCAATTGAACGATCAGGGCCATTTATTCTCCGCTAAGCTCCAAATCCTGATCCAAATCCGACGAATTTTTGTCTTCCGCGGATCCGGTGTTTTCGGAATGATCCCCGGCTTTTTTAATGACATTTTCGACCGCCGCCCATTCACTATCCTGATCCTTGGGGACCACAATGGTCACCTCATCCCCAGGCTCGGCTTTGTAATACGTCAGCGAAGCCAAGAGCACTTTGTGGGTTTTCCCTTCCGCTATCACCCGATAATCTCCACGCTCACCCTGGGTCAAGATACCAATCATCTTTTTCCGTTCAACCGGCCCGATCTGTTTGTAGATAAACGAGCCGTCATCCGAGATTGTGAGTTTCAAAACATCGCCTTCGACCAGCTTGGATTTGGAGGCATAATTCGCGGGCACGGGATATTTCTTGCCGTCGGGCCCCATCATATTTTGCCCGTCAAAAACTCCCTCGATCACTTTTCCCCCGCCGCTTACTGAAAATACCCTTGCCTTTTCCACGGCGTTCGGCATCCCCCCCCCGCTTTCCCCGATGATCTCGCGTAAAACCTGCCGGGCAGATTGGAGATTCTTTTCCGCGCCCTCGAGCATTTGAGCCAAAAGCGCCAAATTTGATAATTTATCCATCTTTTTGTGTTAGTTTATTTTCGGTTTTTGTATCCGAATTTTGGTCAAAACCTTCCGCAAAACACAGTATAGCATGCCTTTGTTGGATACGCAAACAACAGAAACTTAGCCCATTTCCGGAGAGGTTCTCCCGTTGGAATTTCCTGACGCTTCGGCATCTTTTTGTTCCTCGGTTATTGTTTGTTTCAGTTGGTTAAATTCATTATCAATTTTATCCTCGAACTCGGCTTTGAACTGCCCGTATTTTCTTAGAATTCTTCCCACCCCATGATAATTCTCCTGCTCCAAGGCCTGCTTTATCCTGGCTAATTCTTTTGGGCTTAAGACCTTTACAAAGACCGCCAAAATAACCTTGTGAATGTGTTCCTGAACGCGAGCGAAAATTTCCGCTTTCTTTTCTTCGGGAAGAGTAGATAAGCCCAAATCTAAAAATAATTCTTCCGTATACCCGTCGATTTTTTTGTCGAAATCGTACATCTTACTGGCTTGATTTCTTGGCTAACTTGTTCAAATCAAACGGCTATCATCCCCTGCCAAGGGAATATTTCTCGAACCGGATTTAAACGTTGACAAATAATCCTGGAGGCTGCGGCCGGCTGTGCTCCCTGCGACATGATCACGCTCCCGGATTTTTTTCAAAACCTTTTCTTCGAATTGCTCATTGATTCCAGCAATAATTTCATCTGCCTGCCTTGAGGATATTTGTGGAATTATGGGCCGCTCAGGTTTTATTGAATCCTCGCTTTCCTGAAAAATCCTCTTGTTCTTGAGATCGTAAATATTCTGCCCCAATACGGCAGGGGGCTTTTTTCGCGCATTCGCCTTCGCCATGTTTTCCCACAATTCGTCGACTTCTTTAAGCTGTGATGTTTCATTGTCAGTCAAAACACCTGTCTGCCTTTTTATTTCAAGCTCACGAATCAGCCGAGAGACGGAAGCGAGCGCGTCCGGCGACGGCTGAAACGGTCCGGAATTTCCCGTAGACGCGTAGCTTGTTAACTCGTCCTTTACTTTCTTGATCGCGTCAGTTTTGTTTTGCGCGCTCATTTGCACTTCCCCTTTAATAAAATTATACCAAGCGGCAACGGCTTTGACAAACCATGTGAATTAACGTTATGTTAACTTTGAAAATGATTTGTACGGAGGAACTATGAAGGAAAAGAAAGGGCTCCTTGACGCGGTTGCCTGCTTTCTTGAATGGGCAAATAAAATTCGCGACGGTCAACTGCAGATGCTTTTGGAAAGTAGGCTGTTTGCCCCGCTTCTGCTCTACGGACTCACCGCGAATGACTTGACCAGATTAAGAGAGGTGCTGGCGGTCGTTGTCGCCGGCATTTTGATTCACGGTTTCAGGCAAGACTATGGAATGTCCTTCCCGTCAAATATACGGTGGGCATTGAACATAATTCTGCCGATCGCTTTCGCGACAGATTTGCTGGACGGCCCGCTCGCACGTTTGGAGAAAAAATGGGAAAGGATCAGTGACGGCAAGGGCGCGCACCTTGATCCATTTGCTGACAAACTGCTGACCCTGCCGATCTTGTTTTACTATCTCTTTTACCTCGATTGGTGGGTGGGCTGCCTAGTCTCCCTAATCATCGCGGGTGATGTCCTGGGTACGGCGTTTCGCCGATATGCGGGAAAACGGAAAATTCGAATACCGGCGAATATCTTCGGGAAGTCCAAAATGGTTTTTCTGAGCGCCGCGATCCTGTCCCTGGTTCTCTGGGAAAGGCCGAATGTGTTTCTGTTCATTGTTTTCTGCTCCATCGCCTTAACCTTGGGAACCATTAGTATTGTCCGCCACGCCTTTCTGCTCAAATATACTCTCGCAATCCGCCGGGAAACCGTCGGAGCGGAAGTCAGGAGAGAAGCTTAGCAATAAGCTTCTCTTTTTGCTAGAATAACAGCATGATGCGATTATTTAACACACTCACTAGGCAAAAAGAAGAATTCAAACCGATTTTGGGCGATGAAGCCAAAATCTACTCTTGTGGCCCGACAGTTTACGACTATGCCCATATCGGCAATTTACGCGCTTATATTTTTGCTGATACGTTGAAACGCACCCTGCTTTATAACAAATACCAGGTTCGGCATATTATGAATATCACCGACGTCGGGCACCTCACCGGCGACCGGGATATGGGCAGGGATAAAATGGAACTTTCAGCGCAAGAGCAGGATAAAACCGCCTGGGAGATTGCGTCTTATTACACAGACGCGTTTTTAAGTGATATTAAAGAACTTAACATCATCCTCCCCGACAAACTGCCGAAAGCGACGGATCACATCAAAGAAATGATTACGTTGATAGAAGTACTGGAAAAAAAAGATTTTACATATAAAACTTCGGACGGTATATATTTCGACACTTCAAAGCTAAAAGATTATGGCAAACTCGCCTTGCTTGCCATTGAGGGACTGAAAGAAGGCGCGCGGGTTGAAATAAATCCGGGCAAAAAAAACCCGACGGATTTTGCGCTTTGGAAATTGAGCGTCCCGAAGGGCACTCATCCTGAGCTTGTCGAAGGATCCAAACGACAGATGGAGTGGAAATCCCCCTGGGGCATTGGTTTTCCCGGCTGGCATATCGAATGTTCGGCCATGTCCACCAAATATCTCGGCCAGCCGTTTGATATCCACACCGGCGGTATTGATCATATCCCCGTACACCATACAAATGAAATCGCGCAGAGCGAAGCCGCCTATGGCAAACCCCTCGCGAATTTCTGGTTACATTCCGAATTTGTGATGATTGACGAGGGGCGCATGGGAAAAAGTGAAGGCAATCTCATTACCCTGCAGGAACTAAAAAATGGAGCCCCACGGCTAAAGCCGTGGTACCTCCTACCCGCCTTCGCTAAAGCTGCGGCGGGTTTATCCGCCTCGGATCTCGCGCGGAATCCGCCGAAGCCAGACGATGTTTTACCCT
>Ga0209541_10000622_pt1 | contig 70096 bp, 76 predicted proteins | sample RifCSPlowO2_01_FD_184027 | JGI IMG/M metagenome (GOLD analysis project Ga0209541, IMG submission 184027) | Groundwater microbial communities from Rifle, Colorado - Rifle CSP2_plank lowO2_0.1 (SPAdes) (version 2) | ecosystem: Environmental > Aquatic > Deep subsurface > Groundwater | place...
AGAAGAAAATGAATGCAGACCTTCTTTTCCATTGTGTTATGAGGGTGATAAGACAACCCAGCAATCAACTAATCCTGGAACTCCTTGTCAAAGCAGATGGAGAACACCAACAAGTCAGAGTGGATTATATTGGGTTGATGCTAAAAAACATGCTGATAGAACTACATCTAATGATAATTGTTTTGCGAATATAGACACTGTTAAAAATCAACAACCATGTTTATTTGAATCTGAATCAGCTTCAATAGAATATGGAACATACAAAGATGTTAATGTATATGATATTAATGGAAATCAAGTCTCTTGATTGTAGTTTACTTTTGGATACTTATTATTTTTAAAGAGGAAATTTTGATAAAAGGGTTTATAAATTCTATTACCTTATCCAAGAATAACCTTGAAGTTTAAAATAAAGGAGGCAAAATGCATTTTTATAAATCTATAAGTTTCAATAGAATTAGCAATATTACCTGTTTAATTCTTGTTTTATCATTGATCTCTGTTATTCCTGTGAATTCAGATACTTATATAATAGACCCAATTAATTCTAATATTGATGAGAAAGTTATTGATGTAAGTCCAAAGAAAGATTCAGATATTTTAGATATAGGCAACAAGTTAGAGCAGAACAGGAATCTAATGTTCAATGCAACTATAAATAAAACAGATATTATTTATGGTCCTAAATTAGAAATTAAGAATGGCAATATTAACAGAGGAGATCCTATTGCTATAAAACCAGAAGCCAGAAAAGAAAACAACAAAGTTGTAAATGTAGATAAGGGACCTGAGATAATTTCTTTTAAGGTTATAGCTAATTCTCCTGAGAAAGGAACGAATAGTGATGATAAACAGAATAATAATATTGTATTGAAGCAAGAAAATAAAGGAAATATTGTCACAAAATTTTTCAAGAAAATATTTGGAATATTTAGATGAAAAAAGTAAACAAGAAAGTTATTGTATTCTTTTTGTTTTTTTTAGTTGCTTTCATGCCTTTAGCACAGGCAGATGAATATGTTCTCAATGATTTGATAAATAAATTAAATATAAATAAAACCGAGTTAAAAACCAATGTCTTTTCAAGAGAGCTTAATTCTTATCCTGAAAACGAGATAAATTTTAAAAATATCAGCATTAATGAATTAGACTTCAAAATTTCAAATCAAATCGGGGGGCTAATTGGCAAGGAAAATAGAACAGAAAAGGATATTTTTCTTAGAGAAGGATTAAGCTATGGATCTGTAAACTTGAATAATAAGACGAGTTACCTAAGTGTTAAAAATGACAAGGTAACTGTTACAACGCCTAATAACGATTATAATCTTGGAGATAGAGTGCCTTTTACAATTGGTATTGAGCATAATGATGGCGCTGAAACTGTGCTTTTATACGTTAGAGTGATTCATGAATCAGGCATTGTTGTAAATTATAATCCGCTTCAATTAAATATACCTGGACCGGGTAGTTATGAATTGGATCTGGAGATAGATGTAAATAGCTTGGTTAATGTTTTAGGCCTTGGAGGATCTTTTTATTTCTCCAATTATATTGAGAGTTCAGATGGTAAAACAGCAACAGGACAATCTGGAACTTTTCTTATAAATTACCCAAATTCATTGATAAAAGGAACTTTAAAGGATCAGAATGGAAATTGGCTTTCAGGAGTGGCTGTTAAATTATATAGCTGCAACGGGGCTCTTGAAGAAAGCACAGTTACTAATTCACAAGGTTATTGGGAAATATTGACAGAGAGTGGAGATTATGAATTAAAATTTATTTATAATGGTGTTACTTATATTTATGGTGGCTGTCAGTTTTATCATTCAGGTTTTACAAATCTTGATCTTATATTAACAACAGAGGTTATTATTGATGGTTATTTTAAGAGGCTAAATAGCAATCCTATTATAGGAGAAAGGTTTTCTTTGTTAAACTGTAATAATAATGAATTGAATTACGACTATACAGATTCAAATGGTTATTATGCCTTTACAGCTAGTCCTGGAAATTATAAATTGGGCTTAAGGTATTTTGGATACAATTTTATTCTAACAGAGTGCTTTTTTGCAGGAAATAATGTGAGATTTAACGATTTGATTCTGACAACAACAGTTTCAGGATATCTGAAAAATGAAGAGAATAATGGCGTGAATAATATTAAAGCTAAATTAGTTGATAAAAATAATAATGCAGTTGGATCAGATCTTACAGACAGCAATGGATTTTATTCAATTTATACAGATGCAGGAATTTACAAATTAATTATAGAATATAAGGGTTTTAATTTACAATCTGAATATTATACTTTTATTGGTAATGCTGATTTTGGTAATATATACATGACATTTGATTTAAATGGTTATTTAAAAGATTTGGATAACAATCCTCTGGTTAATTATAAAATAGAAGTTGCTTCCTGTAATGAAGATCCTGTTGATCATGATCTTACTGATTCAAGCGGATATTTTTCTGTATTGGATGATTCAGACAGGTATAAAATATTTATTTATGCTCCTGCTGGAAAATTTAAATTAGTAAGTGAGGATACTGATTGTTTCTTCTTGTTTGGTAATATTAATATTGGAACAATAAATATTAATCCATATCCTGATTGCAGTAGGTATAATTATATCTGCTATAAGGGAAATATAAAATTGTTTAGCTGTTATTTTGACAAATCCAGATCAAGTTGTGTTTGTTCCGGTAATGTTTGTGAATATGGCTGTACTGAAGGGAAATTAACCTGTGATTCTCCAAATACAGGAATAATAAATATTGATGCAGATTATTTAGACCAGAGCCCGTTGCAAGGCGCTAAAATTAATATTGATGGTATTTTTAAAGGTTCTACAGATGGTAATGGAAAATTTTCTACTAATGCTATATATGGTTATAGAAAAGTAGATGTTTACTGTCCTGATAATAATTTTTGCAGTGGTCAGAATATTTACGTGAATGGAAATAAAGATGTTTACTTTGACTGTGATTGTAATAAACAACTTGGCAATTTAAGGATTAATGTTTTGTCTGAATATAGCCAACCCATTACTAATGTTTATATCTTTCTAGATAATGAAGAAAGAGGAATCACTAATTTTCTTGGTTTGGTTGATATTGAGAATATTCCTTTTGGTACTAATACTTTAGAGATTGCGTTAAAAGTAGGAGAGAATCAACCTGTTTCAAAGAGATATAACATAAATGTAGATGAATTAAATGAGGAAAGAACAATTTATGTTACTTCTGATAGTTTTAACGGCTTAACTGTTAAAAATGAAGATGTTTATTATAGTTCTATAGATGAGTTTCAACCAACGATAGTTCCAATTGTTGCAGGTGCTTTGGTTGTAGGTGGTTTTGTTTGGGATTATGGTGATTTTGCGCAGTGTATGACAGGATCTAAAACATGGTTGGGGGGATTCTTTGATTATACAGGATTTTTAGTTGCATGTAAGATTCCTGTTATTAAATTATTTACAGAAGAATTCTGCAATAAAAAAATAGCTGAATATAATCAGAATAGCGTGAATTCATGTACTTCGGAGGGTGTTTGGCTTGCTACTAATTTTATTCCTGGCGCTGTTTTTGCAAAAGTTGGAAAGATAACTGTAAAAGTTGGAAAAGGTGTTTTTAAAGTAATTCCACATATTGATGACGCTGTTGAAGGTGCATACAGAATATTTAGGAAGGGAAGTATAGTTACTGTTATTAAAGGTGACGAGAAATTTATCTACAAAATTAGTGGAGAGACAATAAGATTAACAGATAATATAGCGGGAAAGATTGTTGATATAGCTAGGAAGATTAAAAATGATATATCTAAAGCTATAGAGAACTTTATTAATGGTTTGAGGAAATCTGATTTACCAGCTGATGTTGCTAAAAGTGATATAGGAAAGATTCAAGGTTATTTGGGTGAGTTGGGTGGGGATAAATACATAGAACATATATCGGAGAGAATGATTAAAGATGGTGCTGATGTTGTTATAGCTAAAGGTATACCAGAGCAGATTTTTAAAGAAACAGATAAATATATTCTTAAATTTGATGAAACAAGAACAGGGTTAAATATCATTGAAAAAGGAAAAGGTGAGATAGGGCAAATAGATAATCTTATCGAGGTGAACGGAAGACCTGTTATAACTGAGGTAAAAACTAGACCTACAGCGAATATTGCCAAAGATGAAAAAATGGCATTAGATCATTTATTAAAAACTAAATTAGAACCTTTAGAACAAATTTATGGTAAAAAACCAGAGTTTTTATTATTACATCCATCCGGTGAAATATTAGAATCTACTACCAAATCTACTTTAAATGATTTAACTGCTAAAGGATTTATAAGCAAAGCTGATGACCTTGGTAAAGATTTAAAATTTTTTGAGGATAAAGCCAGGGTATTGGGGGGAATCTAAATGAGCTATAGTTATGTAATTTATTTAGTATTTCGAGATTTAGAGGATTACGAAAATAAGTTACATAAGTTCAAAACAGCCTTAAAAAAGATTGGTATAAGAAAATGGAATGATTTATCTGAGGAAAATAAAAAAATCTATCATTCTGATTATGATAAAACCTTTCATTATGTTAATCTCTATAGAATTAAATATGAGGACCTTATTAAATTTGTTCCTATTGGTAAACACACGGCTTTCTCAAAAGTTTTGATACAATTTAGAGGAAAACTTGATAAATATTATGCTAATAAACCTACAATAAGCCTTTGGATTGATGATTTTATTATAGAAGAAGATGATGTATCAAACCTTAAGATATTCTATGAATTGGCTAAAACAATATGCTTGGAAGTTGATCCCCATATTGCTTTAACAGGTCTTACTGAGGATAACCAAATAAATGCCAAATTAGAGTATTATTATGACCTATATAATTTTTGTTTAAAATGTGAAGATATTAGTGAGATATTTACAAAAGAAAATCAAGAACTTATCAAAAAAATAAAAAAAATTTTACCGAAAGAAAAGCTACTTAACATTCTAAAAAAATACTCTATTGAATTTTTCTCTGGTGGAGAAGGATTTGGTGTTATTAAAGGAAAAAAAGGCTCTGAAATTATTGATCATTACGGATATGTTTGGTTTCCAAGATATTTTGTAAGGAGAGAAGTGAGAAAATTAGGTATAGAATTAGATTATGATAATTTTGTTGATAAATTACCTGAAAAATTTAAAGAGGTTCAATAAAATGGGAACTGATTATTATATAAGATTGATGCCTTTTGGTTACAAACCTAAGCCTAGGTATGAGATGAATGAAGTTAAAAGCGTTCTGTTTAGGATCGTTAGGGGTTTATCAAAGCTTGGTAATTTTTATGAATTAGGTAAATTAAGTGAATCTACTAAAGTTGCGAATAGTGAAACAGTTTTAAGGCATATTGATGAGAATTTTGATAAAGGATATAAGAAATACAAAAAAGAAGGAACTGGTTCATTAGGGTTGCATTGTTTTTTGTTTAATCTTAAAGATAATCTCAAGGATGTTATTGATTATAGAAATTATAAAGATTCACAAGGTGAAGTTCTTGATACGTGGGGTTATTTTTATTTATCTTGGGATTATGAAGGAAATGAACTTTGGATGACCGCAGCAACCCATAGTCTCATTGAATATTTTCTTCAGGAAACTGACAAAAGATATGGTAATCATTACTCGGTTTTAAAAAAACTTCTGAAAAAGATTGCTGAAACTACTGAATGTCGAAAAATTGCTTTGTACAATCCAGATAGCGATACATATCATTCATCAAAAGAAAATTTTGATTTAGTTTACGATGCATCTGGAGAATGGAGTAGTCGAAAATGGTGAATATCAAGATTTTTAAAAATGGTCAAGAAATCGGAGAAATTGATAGACTAATAAAAATAAATGGTAAACTTGTAATTATTGAGGTAAAAACTGCAACATCTGAAACTATTCAAAAAAGTCTTATAAGTTTTGAGAAGCAACAAGAAAGGAAATTATTGTCTGTAGAAGAATTAACCGGGGTAAAGCCTGAGTTTTTATTGTTACATTCATCAGATGTCAAACTAACGGAAGATACTAAAAATATTTTAAAAGAGATGAACAAAAATGGCTATTATGCTAACTCTGATAATTACAGACTAACAAAACAATCTATCGAAGATAAAGCCAGATCTGCTAATAATATTAAAGATGATATAATCTTGGAAGATTTAGAAAAAAGAAAATTTTTACCAATTGAGTCTATATATGAAACCAAACCAGAATTCCTCTTGTTGCACCCATCAAATATGGTTTTGACAAGAGAGACGGTTGAGGTATTAAAAGAAGCAACGAAAAAAGGATATGTTAGTAATTTTGATAATTTCAGAGTGACATTAGAATTTCTTGATAATAAAGAAACTGAAATAATTAGGAGGGGTAAACCATGAGTTATACATATATGTTTATTTTATTTTTTAAAAATAAAGAGTATTATTATAACAAAAAAAATAAAATAGATATAGTAATGAAAAATTATTTTAAAAAATGGGATGGTTTAGATGATTTTTATAAAGAAATCTATAAAGAGAATTATTATAAGGGTAAATATTTTATTAAACTTAATGCCAAAACAACTTTCAAGGATCATACAGTAAAAATTCAACCACATTATTATGATTGCAGTTTTAGGTTTTTTGAAGAAGATAGAAGAAAAAAACCATATTTACTATTTCAGATTGAGGATTTCAAAATTAACGATGATTATGATCACAACATTGTAATTTTAAACAATTTTGTTAAGGATTTATGTATTTCAGCAGATGCTTTTATTGCCTTTTGGTTAGATTATCCAAATAAGTCTGATATTGAATATTATGAAGACCCTTATTATTTTTGTCTTAATCTAAATAACGATGATTCTATCTTCGAAAAAGAAAATATCAATTTTATAAATAAAATAAAGAAATTTTTATCAAAAGAAAGATTAATTGAAATCTTAAAAGAATATTCTGTTGAAGTTTTCTATGGTGAAAATGGTATGGGGGTAATTAAAGGTAAGAGAGATAATAATGGAAATAAAATTAGATTCTCAGAATTGTGGTTTCCTAGATATTTTATAAGGAAAAAAATAAGAGATTCGGATATAGAATTAAGTTATGATGGAAATTTAGATAATTTACCTGAAAAATTTCGCGAAGTTAAAAATGAAAAATAAAATACTAAATTTAGCAATATTTGTATTGATATTTTTAATAGTTATAACTAGCTTAATGTTCTTTATAGATGATAATAATAAAAAAGTTGAAGAGAAAATTAATTCTGTTTTACTTGAAAAAATAAAAACTCCGAATGTTGATTTAAGTTCTAAAGAAAAAATTATTGTTCAACTGAAAAATGATAAAGATTTAGAAAAAGTTGAAGAATATATTTATAAAGAAGATATTAAAGGTAAATTTAAAATAGGAAATTCTATTGTTGTTGAAGTTCCATTAAATGAAATTAAAAATATAGCAAAAGAAGATAGAGTTGATAGCATATGGCCAGATACTGTTTATTATGCCTTGCTTGATAATAGCGTTAACCAGATAAATGCTCCAAGAATGTGGGATTTTGGTTATACTGGTGAAAACATAAGGATAGCTATATTAGATACTGGAATAAATGAAACACATCCTATGTTAAATGGAAAAGTTGTTTTAAGCAAGGATTTTACTGATAGTAATTTTGATGTACAAGATAGACAAGGCCATGGAACTCATGTTGCTGGTATTGCAGCCGGTAAAAAAATAGATGAAGAAACATTAAATGGTGTTGCTCCTAATGCTTTATTGATAAATGCCAAGGTTTTAGGCGATGAAGGGCAAGGAAGTACAATAACTGTTATTGAAGGCATAAACTGGGCTTTAGATCCTGATAATAATCCTGAAACTAATGATGGTGCAGATGTATTAAGTTTAAGTTTAGGTGCAAATGTTAATGAAGATGGTCCTTTAAATAATGCATTAAGAGAAGCTGCTAAAGAAGCTGTTATTGTTGTAGCAAGCGGAAATTGCGGTAGCTTAGGAATTCCAAGTTGTAATGGTTACTTGGGTGTTTCATCTCCAGGAAATACGAAAGAGGTAATAACTGTCGGTGCTGTTGACGATTTTAATCAATGGGCTTATTTCTCAAGTGGCCAAGATTTTGGGAATTACATAAAACCAGATGTTGTTGCTCCCGGAATTGATATATTAAGCTCTGATAAGTCTGGTTATGGAATAAAGTCAGGAACATCAATGGCAACACCGCATGTCTCTGGAATTGCTGCTTTATTGCTTGATTGGAATGAAAATTTAACACATGATGATGTTAAATACTTACTGGAAAGTACAGCAATAAGATTAGGACCTCCTGGAAAAGACATTAAATTTGGATCTGGTTTAGTTGATGTTTCAAGATTATTGCCAATAGATTTGAATCAGATATTAAGACACAGATTATTTTTTGATGAAGTTGTTGAGATTAATAAAGAGATTAAAATTGCGGTTAATACTACAGTCGGCATTTTGAATATTAATGCAGAAATTACTGATCCATTTAGTCAAATTCATAAAGTTGAATTTGAGAAAATAGATAATATAACATATAATGCCAGATTTAATGATACTGGAGCAATAGGCACTTATAAATTAGATATATTTATCGAAGATATATTCTATGACAAGATTGAATTTAATAAATTCTTTGATGTTATTGAAAGTTCTGAAATAAATTGGAATATTGAGAGTGTGTTATTTAATAATGAAATTGAATTAGATAAAGATTTCAATGTTGAAGTTTATATAAGAAATAATAATTCAAATCAAATACCCTTAAATGTCGATATGCAGATTTGGGATAATAATACCTTGTTGTTTTCTGAAGATAAATTAAAGACTGTTAATGATAATTCTAATGAGATTTTTAATTTTACATGGAAAGCAAATAAATTAGGCAATAAACTATTAAGAATAATCGCTGTCGATGAATTCAATAATAATATTATTAATGATTTTAATTTTACCGTTGTTAATAAAAATTCTCCCAATATATTAAATTTTAATACAAGTTATTATGGTAAGCATGATCTTTATGTTATTGATTTTATTGTCAAAGATTATGAGGATTTTAATGTTAGTTTGGAAATTACCTCTCCTAGCAATGTTAATTATATTATGAATAAATTCAATAAAATTAAATTAAATGATAATCTTTATAATGTTTTTATTATATTTACTGATGTAGAGGAATTTGGTGGATATACAGCAGACTTACAGATATGTAACTCAAATGGTTGTTCTAATAAAGAAGATGATTTTAGTATACTTAATTATTGTTCTGTAGGCAGAATATTATTTATTGAGCAAGAAGGAAGCATCTCATTGGATAATCAATGCACTGTTAATTGGAATATTAAGAAATACGGTTACCCAAATCAAGATTATTTGAATAGTTTTAGTTATTTATATTATAGAGAAAATAAATATGTTTCAGATCAAGAGATTAACTCTTTATTATTAAATTATTCTGGAAATTTAATCTTAGAGGGTGAAGATATTGGTCTTGTTCACGGCAATGATGATTTTATGATAGATGTTGCACATAGCAGATTTTTAAGAGATATTGTATTGAATCAAAGCTTGGTTATTGAGTTTGAGAAACACCCTATTTTTAATGATTTTGAAAATTTGACATTAGAATATGGAAGATTTATTTATCCTGATTTAATTGAACCTGTAAATAGTTATAGCTTGGCTGATTATGAAAATGGAAGTTTGGTTATTGTATATAATGATGCACATAAGGTATTATACTTACCATTTAATATAGAATCTGTTTCAAATTATGAATTATTTTTAGGCAATATATTGGAGTGGTTTTTTGACGAAAGCGAGGATTTGATAATAAATAATATTACATATGATTATTTAATAGAAGGTGTTAATGAATTCATTGTGAATACAAACTATAAAGGGAATCCCAATGTTTATATTGACGGTGTTAAACAAGATGTTTATACAAATAGTATTTTCTTAGGATACGGAGATCATGAAATTACTTTTGTTATAAATCCAGAATTCAAACTTAAAGAGAGAAATTATATTAACAATAAGAAAACTATAAATGTTAATGTTGCAAGTTCTAAAGCAGATGTACTAATTAAGAATTTAAAATATAATTATGGTAAAAATAAAATATTTATTGATGTTAATTTAAGTAATGTTGGAGGAGAAAATGCTAAAGGCATTTTGCAGTATTATTTTGATGATAATCTAACCGATAGTATTAATTTTAGTCTAGATTTTAATAGTGACATAAAATTTAAAAAAGAATTTGGGATTACAAACGGCAATCATGTTTTAAAGATAATAGCTGAATTAGACAATAGGGAAAATGATTTTAACTTTAGCAATAATATTTTGTCTGAAGAGCTTTATGTTTGTTATAAAGAAAATATTTTAGTTATTGTAGATGATGATTCTGGAGAATTTGTAGGCAATATTAGTGAAAAAAATGAATTTACTTCTATGCTTGAAAAGAATGGTTATTGTATTGAAGAATGGAAAGAAAGCGAAAAGTCTGTTCCAGATACAGGATATTTAAATAAATTCGATCTTTTAATATGGAGCACTGGAAATTATTGGGGTGGTGTTATGAATCAAACAGATTTGGATTTATTAAAGGGTTATACAGGAAATATCTTGTTTGAGGGATCTGATATTTTGTTTGATAATAGAGAGAATGAAGATTTGAAAAGAATGTTACATGCTCAATTCAGAAATGATCTAAAACTTAATAATAATGCTCTTTTAATCTTAAAAGAACATAAAATTTTAGATAATATTACAAAGATAGAAATAGATTATACAATGAGTCCTTATCCAGATGCTTTAACTGTTTTAGATGGTTATGGAATTGCTGATTGGGAAGATAATGGGACTGCTATTATAGCTTATAATGATAGCAAAAAGAAAATGCTTTATTTTGCCTTTGGAATTAATTCTGTTAATGATAATGCAAGGGAAAAACTTATTTTGAATAGCGTTGGGTGGTTATTGGAAGATGAATTAGAAGTAAATTATGGTGATGTTAATTTTGATAATAAAGTAAACATATTGGACATTGTGAAAATAGTAAATCATATAATTGGAAGAAGTAATTTTACAGATCCAAGACAGTTAAAAGCAGCTGATGTTGACTTTAAAGAAGGAATAACATCAAATGATGTCGTTATAATTGTAGATTATATTCTGGGAAGAATTAAAGTATTACCATATAAACCACAATCATCTGTAATAAATAATCAGTATTCTCCTAATCTCGTTGCTAATGATGTAAATGTCAAATATTCAGATAATAATCTAGTTGCAGACATTTCAGTGAAAAACATTGGCAACGGAATATTTTATGAAGAGATCAATAATACAATTACTTTAACTAAAAACAATAATGAGAATATAACAATCAGCAGAAAGGAAAAATTAAAATTAAATCCAAGAGAATCTAAAGTATTAAGTTTTACTTACAATAATATTTCTAATGAGTCATATAAGATAAGTGCAGAAATAGATTCAAAATCAGAAGCAATAGAAAGCAATAAAGATGATAATTCAAAAGAGATTGTATTTAAGATATAAGATTTAAATGTTACAGAAGATTATTGAAAAAACCAGGGAATTTTAGAATTTAAAACTCTTAAATAGAACATAATATTCTATAAATAAAAAATAAAAAAAACATATTGTAGTTGTAAAAGAAAAAAACAATTATATAACCAGATTACCACTAGTCTCGGACTAGTGGCGTAAGCTTTTTCTACAAGAAAAATAAAGAAAAATAGTGCGAAGAATGTTTTCGCACTAGAACAGTTAAATCTAGTGTGAACTATGTTTTTCGAGATTAATAAAACTTTCTAAAAGGAGAAAATAAAGATGAGAAAAGAAAACCCAACTAGATACAGCTCTGCTGTAGGAGAATCATGGCAGTATGCTTCTTTTAAAATAAAGTACTGCCATAACATATTTGATAATAAAGAAATAAGGGAAGAGATGGATAAACTACTAGATGAAGCATCTAGCAGATATGAAATACCTATAGAAGGAAAAGGCTTTGATTCAAATCATGTACATATGAAGCTAGACATAGGAATATACTCTAAAGTGCAAGCGGCTAAATATCTTAGAGGCTATACAGCTAAAAAGATATTCCAGAAGTTTCCATGGCTAAAGAAAAAATACTTCTGGGATTCAGGATTATGGAATAGAAGCTATTACATAGGAAGCCCAAAGAATCTAGATAATCTAGATTCTTATCTTAGAAAACAGAAATGGTTCGATCCTACACAAACAAGGCTAGAGTCGTATTAAAGCGAGGCTTGTGAGCCCGCAGGCGAAAATGCCACCAGTCTATAGCGAAAACTCAGCGAAGCTGAGTGTTCCGAAGGATGAGCGATGACTGGTGGTCAAGCCTCGCCGTTTTACAACTTTTTATTTTTTCTTTTAATTCTCTAACGCTAATCATTTTGCTAAATACATCATTTGCTCCTAATCGTAATGCAGAATTTTTTATATAATCTGTTAAATCAGCAGTATGAAGAAATATTGGTGTTTTTGTATCAAATCTTCTTATCTGTTCTATTGCATAAATTCCGCTATCGCCATATCCATCTTCCATATTGTTATCAAGAATTATTAATGCATACATATTGTTCTTAGTTTTCTCTATTGCCTCATTTGCGTTTAAAGCAAGATCCACATCATAACTAAATAAAGCATTAGCTATAGCACTTCTATATTCAACATCATCATCGGCCAATAATATCCTTTCAAGTGGATTTGTCATTTTTATTACCTATTTTATTTTTCATTCCAACTATTTCTAATTTCTCTCTTTTCTAATAAAACACCTTTATCTGTAAATACATATTTAATTTCTTTAATTAGGTCTTCGCATCTTTTTCTTCTTTCTTCATAATCGCTATAATAAAATTCTAATTCCCATTTTTCTTTTATTTCTATCCTTCGGCTTAACAGGAACTTTAATCCTTGATAGGTAATGCTCCCTTTAGCCTCATTTAGATATGCATAAACTGTATCTGGGCTTTCATTATGATCTTCATATCTTTTGTGTTCTGGGCAATATTTTCTACATTGAAATTTAGCATGATAGTATGCTTTCAACATATCTGGGTTAGAGTGATCATATTCAAATACTTCTTCACTATTTCTTAAAAAACCTTCACCCAAATATATGGGAAATGTAATGCCACCATATCCACCAATCTTTTTTCCACTGCAAATTATTTTGGAATTATGCAACGTTATGACACCATTATTTGATTTATACTTGTATTCTGTTTTACGACTAATATCAGTTTCACCCTCACTTTGTTGTGTTATTAATGGTTTTCCATCTAAAATAACATATCTATATTTTATAGCGCGTCCATAATTCTTAAAGCCAACCATGGTTTCATAAACTGGGACTTGCCCTACTGAATCTATATTGGTTACTTCTACCTCATTGACTTCGTTCATAAATGGACCATTACCTGTTGTAAAACTCTCAAAATAAATTGTAAGATCTCTTTTTGGATTTCCAATAAGTTCTGAATATTTTGGCAATTTAAAGTAATATGATTCGGGTAATTTTCCCTTTACATAATTTAATGGCATAAGTAAAAAATCAGAATGATGTATCATTGTAGGATAACATGCCACAGGAATAGATTCACTAATGGCAGTAATTAAGCCTTGGGCCACATCTGAATTTTCAATAATATCTTTTAGCTTCTTTATCATTTTTATCACTTAGTTATAGTAGTTAATATCGAATAGATAAATTTAAGTAGTAGTATATTGCTACTATATTATATGCAAAATGATTATACACTAATATTAACCAGATTTAATATTAGTCCAACAGCTTCAAAAGTATACTTAGCATTATTGGATTTAGGTAAATCAAGTGCTGATAAAATAGCGAAAAAAGCTGGAACATATAAAGCAAATGTTTATGACGCTCTTGAAAGGTTAATGGAAATTGGTTTAGCAACGTATATAATTGAAGAAAAGAAAAAACTTTATATTCCGACAAATCCAGAAAAATTAATTTCTAATATTGAAGAGTCAAAGCAAAAGACAATAAAAGATTATGAAACACTTAAGAAAGACATAGAAGAGATTATGCCAAACCTCTTAGCAAAATATAAAAGCGTTAAGGAAAGAGACTTATTCGAAATATATAAAGGCAAGAAAGGATATAAGGCATTGATTAATGATATTTTAAGAGAAAAACCAAAGTATTGGAAAGGTTTTGGAAATTTGCAAGTGCAGGAATATTTTCCTTATGATTTTCCAAAATGGTTTAAAAATACAAAATTTATGCTTTTTTCAACAAAATCAGATATCTTCCTTAGAAGATTAAAAGAGGCTAAAAAATCAGTTAAAGTAAAAATAAAATTTTTGCCTGAAGATTTATATATGCCTATCGTTTGGACCTTATTTGGAAAGAATTTATTAATATTAATATACGAACCAGAGGTTATAGCTCTAAGAATAAAATCTGAACAAATAGTAAAAACATTTTCAAATCAATTTGATTATTTGTGGAAAAAACTTCATAATAAATTTATAATTACCAAAAAGAAATAAAAAACTATTGCTTCTTAACATAATCAATACACATACCAGCAGCAACTGTTGATCCAGCATCTCTTATAGCAAACCTTGCCATATGTGGAATATGAGATTGTTTTTCGATAACCATTGGTTTTGTCGGTTTTAATTTTACAATAGCTGCATCTCCATTCTTCAGCATGTCAGGCTTTTCCTGTATTGTTGCACCTGTAGCAGGATCAATTTTCTTCACTAATTCAATAAACTGGCATGCTATCTGTGCTGTATGCACATGGAACACAGGCGTATAGCCAACAGTTATAACAGTTGGATGATTAAGTACAATTATCTGTGCTGTAAACTCGCTTACAACAGTTGGTGGATCATTGACATGTCCAAGTACATCTCCTCTTGCTATGTCTTTTTTACCAATGCCTCTTACATTGAATCCGATATTGTCTCCTGGTTCAGCCTGCTGTATCTGCTCATGATGCATCTCTATTGTTTTAACCTCACCAGAAACCCCTTTTCCTTCTCTTGCTGGTGTTATAATTACTTTATCATTTATTTTCATTATTCCTGTTTCAACCCTGCCTACAGGAACAACTCCAATCCCTGTTATGTTATAAACATCTTGTATAGGTAATCTTAATGGCAAATTCACTGGTTTTTCAGGCTCTTTGAAATTATCTAACTGTTCAATTAATGTATGTCCGTTATACCATGGTAAATTTGCTGATTTCTTGACAATATTATCACCTTTTAATGCTGAAATTGGTATGAATGCAACATTCTCTGGCTTGAAACCTACTGTCTTAAGGACTTTTGTTATATCTTCTTTTACTTTATTAAATTTAGCCTGGTCATAGTTTATAACATCCATCTTGTTTATTGCAATTGCTATCTGTCCTACCCCTAATGTCTTTGATAACCAGATATGTTCTTTAGTCTGTTCCATTACACCTTCAGAAGCAGCAACTACTAGTATCGCAACATCAGCCTGAGAAGTTCCGGTAATCATGTTCTTAATGAAATCTTTATGGCCTGGTGCATCAATTATAGTATACTCATATTTATTTGTCATGAATTTTTTATGTGCCAGATCTATTGTGACACCTCTCTCTCTTTCTTCCTTTGTATTATCCATGACAAAAGCGAATTCAAAACCAGATTTTCCTAACTCTGCAGCCTTTTCCTTTAATTTCTTTAATGTCTGCTCATCAATTAACCCTGAGTCATACATTAATCTGCCTACAGTAGTTGATTTTCCATGATCTACATGACCTATGAATATTAAATTGATATGTGGTTTTGTTCTTGCCATTTTATTATTATCCCCCCTTTATTAGACTAAATCTATCGGTTTAGATGTATTTATAAATCTTACTCTAAAATTTGGCTTCTGACCAATAATACTAAAAATAAAAAAATTTTAAGCTTTATAAATCTTTCGTTTGTAACCACTTAAAAGAAATTAATATATTAAAATAAAAAATTTAACAAAAATTTAACATGCTAATCTGTTTGTTAATTAATCTGTTAGCCAATAGTAAAATACATTATAAAAATTCAAAGATTAATGCCAAACAATAAAGAAAAAATGACAAAAATTACAACAAGAAACACAAACATTTAAATAGTATTAAAACATTATTTTTATATAAAATTTAAAGAGGTGAAAAAGAAATGGCCGAAAGAAGAAGAGCAGCTGCATCTTCAAGAAGAAGTAGCTCAACAAAAAGAAGAAGATAATCTTAAATTCTAAATACTGTTTTGTTTTCCCCTCCAGGGGGTTTTTATTTTAAAACCTAAACAGAAATTTTCTAATGTCAATCTTCTTATCTTTGATTTCAATACCTTCACTTGCTAATATGAAAATTTTCTCTTTTATTGCCTTACCATTTAATTTTCCTTTAAAACCATATACATTTCCTGAAGATGCGATAACTCTATGGCACGGGACTTCAGGGGAAAAAGGATTATTCATTAATGCCTGACCTACTGCTCTATAAGCCTTTGTGTTTAGTTTCTCTGCCAGTATTTTATATGTTGTAACCTTTCCCTTTGGAATCTTCCTGCACAAATCATAAACTTTATTGTTAAAATTCATAACAAAATAGAATTAGAATTAATATATATTTTTATCTGTTTATTAATTCAAAAGAAAAGGATTTAAAGATTATGCAACCTTATATTAACTATTATGGGGCATAAAAGATATACCAAAGCTAATTATCGGCAAGAGTTAAATAAATTACAACAGATGTTTGGTAAATCAGAAGTAGAAAATGCCCTGAATGAGTTTAATGATGCTCTGGCTGAAATGTGTGTAGAAGAAACATACGGGCTTTCTAAAGAGCAAATTATTCTTTATAGGCGGCAATTAAATGAAATCAAAGATGTTCATTCTAACATTAAGAGGATGATTGTCCATAATATTTATGAAGGGGATATAAGAACAAACACATTAGGTGACCTTGAAACAGCAGTCGATACAGAAATAAGAGATTCACAAACAATAACCAAAACAGAGACATTTAAGAAAATATCCGAAAGGGAAGTTGAAGATGACGAACTTATAAACACATTAAGACGAATTAGCTCAGATATTGCTCAAAGTAAATATGGAGATGCACCTAAAGAAACTAGTGATGATATATTTAATGATAAATATGAAACAGAATGGAACATACCCGGATTTTTTACTTTTAATGATATTACGGTGTACAGTCTAGGAAATATTAATGAAGTTATTGTACATAAACACGAGAACTTTAAAAGATTAATATCTGATTTAAAACTTGTATTTTCAAAGTATGGATCAAAAGCAACTCAATATTATTTTCGTGATTTATTGTACACTATTGATCATTCAGGTATAATAGGTTATGGTCCAAAAGATGACAAATATTTTCTAGCTAATTTTCTAGGGAATGGCGCATTTGGCATAGAGGACATGCTTGATGGATTTAGAGATGCTATGGATGCTTATGGAATAATTTACAGCAATGATCTTGAAGATATAGCTAATCTGCTTCCTTTGGGCAACATTAACAAAGAAGAGTTTACAATTTTTGTAAGTGAAAGGATATGCAAATTTATAGGAGCAGATAAAAAACAGGTTAGGATTGTAAAAACATTATTACAAAAGTGTGATCAGGAGATAAGGTATGCTGTATTAGAAGCAGTTTCAAGAAATCCAGAGACATTGGAGTTATATAAAAAGCTTCAAAAGTATCAGTTAACACCAGAACCATTTGTAAATTTTTTGCAATATAGCATAAATGAATCATTGCCTGATGGAAGAAGCTCACTCCACTTTTTAAATGAAATCTCTAACACTCCAAGATTAGGCCCACTAGCAGTTTTATTAATGGACAGTAATTTTCCATGGCATCAAGATCAAAATCTTAAAAAATTAGTGGAATTAGCGGATACAAGATCAGATTATGAAATAATAGTGAAAAGGTATTTGAATTATTCTGAGAGAAATGAAGAAAATAAAAAGATTATTTTAATTAAACTGTCAGATGAAAAATCATACAGTAAAATAAAAGATACTCTCCTTGTCTTAGATAGAATAGATAATGAAAAATTCCGTGAGGTTGCTATAAACTCAAACTCTTCACAATTAGTTAAGACCATCAACGAAATGTCAGTTGCACAAAGCCATGTGTCAAAGATTCAGCAAAGAAAATCTTTTTTAGATATCATGTGGGAATCTTTAGATAAAAGTAATTATGGACAGTTTAGAGAAGCATCCCATGCTTTAAAGAATATAGAAGATGCACCAACATTATATGAAAACAGGCTAAGATACGCGTTTATGAATCATCCAGACGGTATGCAAAAATTTGTCAGCAATGTAGTTCATTATAACCATAATCAAAATTTTCAGTTATTATTGGGTAACCACATCTTATTTATCGAGTATTTAAAACAGCTAAGTGCGGATACAAACAATGTTTTTTCAGATAATTTTGATAAAGCTATGCAGACAACATCAGGAAATCCGTATAGGAATTTAAGGAATTTCCTATCACCAAAACATCCTTATTTTGAACCGGAACCTGAACGTTTAATAACCGAAGAAGACATAAGTTCAATAAGTGACTACAAAAGAATAATAATATATGGGGGCAGGTTCTCAACACAAATCAAGGAAAGATTAGTAGCTGCATCCAGATTGCCCATAGTGATTAATGATATACATAGAAAAGGAGATATATTGCCCAGAGAAAAAGATTTAGCTATTTGTCTGTCAAGTCCGAATTCACATTCAGCTTACTATAGGATTAAAAATTATTGCAAAAAACACAGAGATGATGGAATAGTATTTTTGCATTTTAATCAAAGAGGGTTTGAACCATTAATAGATTTTATAAAAGATAAAATAAAAACTGATTAATTCATCGCTCAGGTTCCAATTTGTCCTTGTCCATAACATGGAAAGGCATATGAATCCTGACCAAACATTAAAGAATGCTACTTCCTTTAAGCTATTTTGGCAAATAGGTATAATTTTTCCCAGTCAAGTTCTGAAAATCATATGCAGATCTTAAAGTGTTTAATTGCTCATCATATCCATCAGCGTTTTTTAAATGCCCTATCTCATGTATCCCAACGAATCTATAGAAATCTCCATTCAGATTCTGGTCTAGTTCTATTTTATACAAAGTCATATAAGCTATACCTACAGGATTCAGATTCGGAAACCTGAACCATCTATGTTCTAGTTTTATTCCCGGAGGAACATAAAGGTCCCTGTCATATCTTTCTGGCCTTGAATAGTTTAACACCCTTCTTTCATATTCTTCCTTGTTCTCTTTTTCCAGGATTAAAATATGTTCAAGATCCCCCTGACTATTATCATCTTTGTTTCTAAAATCCTCTATATCTATCCTCCTGATATTTATTCTGTCTAGCATCTCATGGAGCAAAAAATAATCTTTCATCTTTAATAACAAAATTTTATAGTAAAATATTTAAACAAGGCAATATAAACTTATCTCCGATATGGAAGAAACAATAAAGATAAACAAACAGTTAATGGACAACATTAGAATACTGGTTAAAAAGAGTAAAATGTTTAATAATGAACAGGATTTCATAGAACAGGCCATTATTAAGCAGATGAGCAGATTAAAGGATTTGTGAACAAAAAGACTAGTTAAATGTATCAATAAGGTTTTGTATGTGACAGCAATGAAGTAAGTTAAAGATGAATTTATTTTAAATGTATTTCCACAATATCGTTATCCTCTAGCATATGCCCCATCCCAACCCTTTGTGCTGGATGTTTTGCTGACTTACCCCAGATTCTTGCAAAATCAAATTTTTTAAGGAAATCCTTATGTATATGTTTTGCTAAATCTCTTATTTTGTTTCCTCTTTTTAACGCAACTGGCTTTTTTTCAGGAGCTTTTCCCTGTTGTTTTGTAAACACTTTTATCAGACCAAGAGAATTCCATATCTCCTCCTTCAATTTGTCAAGGGTAACAAAGAATTCCTTGTTCTTATTTTCTTTTGTTCCAATAGCAATTATTTTTTTCTTTATCACAGCTCTTTCTAATTCTCTGTGTATCAAAGTAATTTGCTCATGGATATTCCTATCCAGATCCAAGACAATAACAATTAAATCAGACATCCTTACCACTCCCAACAATCCAGGTCCGTCACTTCTTTCCATAAAATTTTCAGTAAGCGCAGGTATTTCAATAATCTGGATATTAATACCCTTGTAATCCATAATACCAATTTCAGGTTTTGTCGTAGTATATTCATATGGTGCAATATCGGCTTTTGCATTTGTCAGTTTATTCAATATAGTTGATTTTCCAGAATTTGTTATCCCAACCAGACAGACACTGGCAGCTCCTTCTTTTTTCACAGAAAACTTAGAAGAGCCTTTTTTAGATGCTGTTTTCTCCTTTTCAGACAGTAACTTGTATCTGGAAATCTTCTGTTTTATCTCATTTCTTAAGTTCTCACTAGATTTGTGTTTTGGTACAGTAGACAACATCTCATTTAAAGCTTTTATTTTATCTTGGACAGAAGCAGCTTCATTGAACTTCTTCTCTGCTAATCCATATTCTACTCCGGCATTTACTGGCATTTTAAACTGCAATACTATTCATATTCTTTTTAATTATTTTTGTTTACCTTTCAATTTCCCTTCTTAATTTCTATAATATCGCAAAATATTTTCTTTGAAGATTAACTAAAAAAAAAACGCTATTTAAAAAATTTCCATCCAATGTCATAACAATCAGACATGCTGGAATCCAGACAAACCTCTTCTCCAGAATGCACTCCAATTTCTGTTTTGGCAACAACAAGACCATCTCTATCAGAAGAGCATGTTATAACATAACAACCTATTTCTCCATAACTGTTTAGAACTTCTACTTTCATGCCTAAATCAACCCCATTCTTAAGGTCAATCATAGATTTATAATTCCCATCTTTAAGAAGTTTTTCTTGTTCTCTATAACTTAAAGGATTATACTTCATGACAAAGATAGTATTCATTATCTATAAAAATGTATCGCTAACTAAACATTTTAACTTCTTTAAATAGAACTACGATTTCCTAAATTAAAACCATATTTCATTCCATAATAATGCTTATATACATTTCTTTCATAATCTTGACATGGTTAAAAAAGAGTTTTTTGAATTTATGAATTCTCAGCATTTGGCCTTGACTTTTGATGATGTTAGGTTAAAGACAGGTTATTCAGAAACATTACCGGACAATGTAAAACTGGAATCAAGATTTTCTAGAAATGTGGCATTAAAAATACCTATTGTTAGTGCAGCTATGGACACTGTAACAGACCATACCCTTGCTATTGAATTAGCTAAGTTAGGCGGCATTGGAGTAATTCATAGGAATTTAACACCAGAACAGCAGGCTAGTGAAGTCTCCAGAGTAAAACATCATTTGAATGGACTGATAGAAAAGCCGATAACAGTTTACGATGATGATACAATTGAATTTGTGCTTGCCAGAAGAAAGCAGAAAGATTATACCTTCCATACTTTTCCTGTAATAAACAGGGAAAATGGCAAACTAGTCGGGATATTGAGCAAAAATGATTTTGATTTTTGTGATAATAATTCTTTGTATGTCAGAGATATAATGACTGAAAAAGTTTTTACTGCAGGCAAAGACACAACATTAGACGATGCTTATGGGATTATGATAAACAATAAGAAAAAAGTTCTTCCTTTAGTGTCTGAAGAAGGAAACATAACTGGCATGTATGTCTTCAGCGATCTAAAGAGAATTAAAACTGTAAATTCTGACATATATGATTATAATCTGGATATAAAGGGGAGATTAATAGTGGCTGCTGCTATTGGAGTTTATGACGATGCTTTTTCGCGTCTGGAAGAATTAATAAGAAAAGACGTTGATTTAGTTGTGATTGATACAGCACATGGAGATTCTAATGGTGTTATAGAAACATTAAAAGAAATAAAAAGAAGATATAACATAGATGTAGTTGTTGGTAATCTCTCTGAAGGAAGTTCTGCAAAGAGATTAATCAATGCTGGCGCAGATGGGATCAAAGTAGGGCAAGGACCCGGTTCAATCTGCACTACAAGAGTGATAGCTGGAATCGGATGCCCTCAGGTTACTGCTATTTATAATTGTGCAATATCTGCAGAAGAATATGGCATTCCAGTATGTGCAGATGGCGGTTTGATTTATTCAGGAGATATCCCGATTGCTATAGGTGCTGGCGCGCATTCAGTTATGTTAGGCATGATGCTTGCCGGAACAAAAGAATCTCCTGGCGAATTTGTCTTTAAAGAGGGAAGACAATGGAAAAGTTACAGAGGCATGGGCTCTATAGGGGCTATATTATCAAACCAGAATCCACAAGGAAGATATGGGCAGAAAAATACAGAAGGAACCTTAGTTCCTGAAGGTATTGAAGGCCTTATTCCATACAGAGGAGAATTGTCAAATGTTATATTTCAGTATATTGGAGGATTAAGGAGGGGAATGGGTTATGTTGGCGCAGCCAGTATTGATGAATTGAGGACTAAGGCAGATTTTTACAGACTATCCTCTGCTGGCAAGGCAGAATCACATCCTCATGATGTGTTAATAACAAAAGAGGCTCCAAATTATCTTGGGAAAGACATAAAATGGAATTAGAGGATCTTGTAAAGGATGTGCAAGTTTTAGCTATTATATGTAACCAATATGGAGATACTGGAAAAGGTAAGTACTCTAATTTTTTTGCAGCCTTATGGGCTGATGTTATTGGTAGAGGCACTGGAGGAAATAATGCAGGGCACACAGTAGTTCTTAATGAAAAAGAAAGAATTTTTCATCTTATTCCTGCTGGCATAACCTATGACAATTTAGGGAAAATAAATATTCTCGGAAATGGGATGGTAATTGACCCAGAGGTATTATGCGATGAATTGGATTATTTGGACAAAGAGAACTTATCTTATAATAATCTAATGATAAGCAAAGATGCAAATGTAATATTTCCTTACCATATTGAGCGTGATGTAGCAAAAGATAAGTCACAAAGACATGGTGGTATAGGAACTACAGGCAGAGGAATAGGCCCTTGCTACACAGATAAAATTGCAAGAAGGGGAATTATGATTTCAGACCTGTTCCATAGAGATGTTTTGATAAAAAAGATCAGAAAGGCAAAAGAGTATTATCCTGAACAGAGGATTGATGAAGAACAAATTATTTCTGATATCAATGTATATTCAGAACGCATAAAGCCTTTTGTAGCTGATACTGTTGCTGAAATCCACAGGTTTATAAAAAACGGCAAAAAAATCTGCCTTGAGGGAGCCCAGGGTTTATTGCTAAGTGTAGAGCATGGAATTTATCCATATGTAACTTCTTCTGATTGTTCATTAAATGGAACTGCTACAGGAGTCGGGTTATCTGCAAGAGCAGTGGATCTTACTCTTGGAATTATCAAGTTCCCTTTCATGACTAAGGTTGGAGGTGGGCCTTTCCCAACAGAATTAGGCGGCATAACTTCAGAAGAATATTGCTCTGATTATAAGCATGGGAAACTATTTGAGCTTGATAAATATACTATCCCATATTATAAAAAAATAAAACCTGATGATAAGACAGAGATAATATATTCCAATAAAGATCCTATAATAATGACACTGATTAATCGCAAGGATGAATTTTTACAGGGAATTGGAATCAGGCTTGCTGCATGCGAGTATGGAGCAACAACCGGAAGACCGAGAAGGATAGGATGGACTGATGGAATAGCAGCCAGATATGCAGTCGGAATTAATGGCCCACAAAAGATAATATTAACAAAAGCAGATGCAATATCTGGAGCAGACGAGTTTAATATTGCATATGGATACAAAAATAACTCTGGGGCCCAGATGGAATTTACAAGAGATTCAGATGTCTTAAGGAATGCAAAGCCTGATTATAAAACATATGAAGGATATCAATCAATTTATGGTGAGACAAATCTAAATTCTCTACCAAAGAGCCTTATAAAATCAATTGAAGATTTTGAGAATTTTGTAGGGGCTCAAGTAGCCATAATTTCAACAGGGCCGGAGCAGAGACATACAATAATAAGAAATTAATTTCTGTTTATGCCTAACAAATTATATCTGCATTTATACAATTAACTACCTATTCCATTATTAATGTATTTTCTCAGTAATTTTCCAAGATCTATAACATCTCTTATTTCAGGGTCTTTTAAGTTGGAAAGAACATTCTTTTTTACATGTTCTCTTCTTTTTTCTTGCATATAAGTTGTTGACGAGATAACACTTACAATAGCTGAATTGTAATGATCATCAAATCTATAAATATGGTCTATTTCTCCTAAAGAATCTGATGATTCCTCTGGTTCTAAGATATAGAGAAGAGCATTTGTCACATCTCTGTCAAATAAATTATAATCTGTATTTATAATAAATCTCATGTCTCCTACACTTTTGCACACCATATCTTTAAATATATCCCACGTTTCTAGTGGTGATAACCTGCTTAACCTTTTTAAGAAATTCAGAAAGTAACTGTTTTCAAAAACATTATCTTTTTTAGCATATTCAATGACAGCAAGTGTTAGATTTTTATGTATCCTATCACTATTTGGTAATCCTTGTTGGTCAAAGACTGTGGAAAAATAGATAACAGAATCAAATATATCTCTTGCATAATAAACTTTGCTTCTTTCTGAATATGGTAATTTAATATCATCAAAGCATTGTTCTCTATTAGGTAATTCTGTCTTTGGCATTTTAGTCCTCAAAACCATCAGATTGTGAATTTAAAAAATCCATCGACCTAGCATAATATTGCTCTAATGTAATAAAATACTTTACAAATTCAAGAAATTCATTCCTGCATTTATGCTCTTGCCCTGTAAGCAACCTATTCTCTTTTATGTTCTCAAGAAGATTTTTATATGCCTGAAATTTGCTTCTTAATTCTGAATATGGTGTTTTTATATTACGGAGCGTCATGTAGTTTTCTATTGTCATAGCCCTCTGAAAATCAACACTATCTTCATGTTTATAATCCGGCTTTGATACTTTGTCTAATGCTTCTATGATAAAATCCAAATCATTAACAACCAGGGCATAAACTCCATTATAAAATGGTGTTCTTTTTTCTTCAGTGTTTTCAGCCTCTTTTAGCCATAGCTCTAAACATCCAAGTTCATATTCTGCGCTTGGAACTCCTCCAAATATCTTGTAGAATACAGGGCTAGCAGGTATAAGCTGACTGTACAACGGCGATAACTGTAAAAGAGAAATTCCTTGTTCATGTAATTGATATCTGGTAATACAATCTAGACCTGCTGACATAATAAAATTAATCTCTAATGTTTTATAAACATTTGTATAAACTATAATAACAATAAATTCAGACAAAACTTTATAAATCTGAGGAGCTTTTGATGTTTAATGACAGACATCAATCATCTTACTCGTGGATTAGTGCAATTATCCCGTTCTGAACATACAGGTCATATGATATCTGACGCTATGCTCTCAGGACCATTATTTTATAGGATTTTAGGAAGAGAAGCAACATTGCTTTATACAGAATCTTTATTAAAAAAACCACAGGAAACAATAAAAAGAGGAGAAGAAATGTATTACAGTAATATTACAAAGAATTTAGATTTTTTAATCAGCACTCTCGACAAAGAAACAAAACGTGAAAATCCAAATTGGGGTCCTGAGACACAGGCAGTATTAACCATAGATAATTATGTAATGCAAAATAATCAAATACACGACTATCCTAAACTAAGGGAAGAATTCCAGTCATACAAAACTATTTTAGAGAATTTAAAAAAAGGAACTATTTTAACAAGAAGGGAAGAAGAAATTAAAGAAAAGTTTTTACAGTTGCTGAGATTTTTTGTTGAACTAGAACATAGACATTATGAAATGAAACTTTTTAGTGAGGATACAGATGACTAGGTTAGTCCAGATATTTTAACAGATTCAGGTTATGGAGAATTATAATTTTAATAAAATGCAATATAAATTACAAGAAATTAAAATTGAAGAAACTAATGATGCCAAAGCTTTTTAATTGCTTCAACCAGGAGTGTTTTTACATTATCAACATTTTGATTAAAAACTTCTAAAACTGCCTCCCATGTAACAGCTTCTTCTCCTTCACGCCAACAATCATAATCTGTTGAAATAGCAACAACAGCATACGGAATTCCAATTTCATTTGCTAGGGCAGCTTCAGGAGCTATAGACATATTAATAACATCAGCTCCAAATAATCTAAACATTTTTGATTCAGCTCTTGTAGAGAATCTCGGTCCTTCAATTGTAACAACTGTTCCCTTCTCATGGCATCTATAGTTTAACTCTCTACATGTCTCGATTAATAAATTTCTTAATTTATCATTGAAGGGATTTGCCATTGGTGTATGCTTTAAACCATTTTCAAAAGAATCATGGAATGTTATGCTTCTGTGCCTTGTAAAATCTATAAACTGGTCTAATATAACAAAATCACCCCTCCCAATTTCTTCTCTTAAAGACCCAACAGCTGTAGTCGCTAAAATATGTGTACAGCCCTCATTTTTTAAAGCCCAGATATTTGCTCTGTTATTAACATGTGTTGGTGGGAATTCATGATTTTTTCCATGTCTTGCAATTATAACAATGTCAGAATCATTTATTTTTCCTGTCTTTAACAAAGAAGATGGCTTCCCATAAGGTGTGTAAACTTCCTTATTATTGGCATCTTTCAGGATATCAGGATCATCAAGTCCAGAACCGCCGATAATTCCAATTTTTGCCATTATTACTTTCTTGCAGTTTTACTCAATCTCTTGTCTGTATAATATTTAAATGCCAAAACAGCTGATATATCACTATAACCAACTCTTTTAATCATATTATCAATTATACCATAAAAAAGTTCAGTATTACCTTGTTTTAGTGTCCGATCAGCATTAAATGCAGATTCTGTTGAAATAAAAGACCTAACTCCTGAGATTGAACCTTCCAAATATTGATCTGGAAAATTTCTTAGGTTTTCAAGTGTTAAATCATAGCTTCCATTTTTTCTTTCTTTAATAATTTTGTTTTTTATGAGCCGTTTTAAATACAGTTCAGCACCTATGGGATCATTGTTTTGAGGAAATAACATAATTCCGTTTCTGAAATGTCTCATTTCACTTTCAGTAACATATTCTCTATTGTCATTTTTAAATGAAAGGCCAAAATCTTTTTCCTCTATTCTGTATAATAAATCATTTATTGGAACAGGTTTTCCACCCTCAAAATATTTATTCTGACCTGTAACTAAATTAATGTCTGATCCTTTTTCATACCATTCCCCTAAAAGATTTAAATATTTTTCAGTTGTACGGGAGAAGCTACCTTCATCTAAATAAATTGCACTAAGCAATACTTGTCTTTCTAAAAGATTCATATAAAACTCATATAATTGAGAGATTTGAACAGATGGGCTATCATAACCCTTATCATCTTTCTTTTTCCAGTCATCAGTCCATTTAACAGTTAAACTCAGAGGAAAATTTTCAAGAAAGTCAAAAAGATCAAATGCTGTAATAATCTTTATTTCTCTTTTACGTGAGCACCATTCAGCTAAACTGAAATATAAATCCTGGACTGCTCGAACACTAGGACCTTTAAAACCTTCTAAGATTGATAAATCTCCATCGTCATAGTAATCCCGAAATACAGCAGAAATTAAAATATCTGAAAAGTATTTTTTATCACTTAAGTTCGGATAAACTTCAAAATCCTCATCATACATATTTAGATTAGACTTGTTATAGAACAAAACTTTTTCCAATATTGTCATAGATTCTAATAATTTTCTCTCTCCCTTATCTAACTTTTTCTTTAATATATTTTCAATATTATCAATCCTTGGTGTATTTAATCTGCCAGAAACAGCAAATATGCTGATAAGTTTAGGTACATTAGGGTCTATTATAAAATTTTCTCCTATTCTGTCTATGTTCTTCTTATAGATTTTTATCTCATCTTCATATCTTAAAATAGAAGGAAGAGGGACTTTTATTATTCTATCAATTAGTCCAGTGTCCTGTTTAAATAGCCCTATATTATCAATTTCTTCATTAGAAGCAACAATAATGACCGAATCTTTGCTAATCCAAATATTTTCAAATGGTTTGTAAATGCCTGAAGAAACAATAGATCTAATATCTTCCCAGTATCTTTCAAATGCTCTTAAATCATCAAACAACAATAATTCTGATGTCGCTAAAGGCATATTGCTTAAAGGATAAATGGGTATATTTGCATTCCCAACATATTCTGGTTGCAAGCTAAATCTCAAGATATCAGGTGATTTTTGCGTATTAACCTCAAACATTGTAACTTCCTTGCCATTCCTCAACCTATGTTTTGTTGCAAATAAATATTTGGAAAAAAAATCAAAAAATAATTCTAAGTTATTTCCCTCTGGTGAATCTTCACATAAATCAGCTGTATAATATCTAAAGACGATATCTTCTAAACTTTGACAGGTTGAGCACATTTCTGATTCAAGAAGGTAAGGGGGAATCAAATCAGCATTGATGCCTTTGTTCTTTAAATAATTTTTTCTTATCTCTCTGGGTATTAACATTAAAGGTGAATCAGTGCATCTGTAGGAATAAAAGGCATTACCACCAGAAATACTGCTTTTATTATCTCCTCCACCATTAAAACCTAATCGGCCATTATTAGAATTGGCTATATCAAAAGGCAATCTTATTTCAGTGATATATCTTTGATTTTCATCTTTATTTGAATATTCAATATAGGCCTTAGAGATTAATCGTAATAAATTTGATTTTCCAGTTCCCTTCATCCCTACTAGGCTTATAATCCTATTTTGGTTTCTTCCTATTTTTAAACCTTCTAATGTGTTATACAACTGATGGATATGAACTTCCTGGCCATAAACAGCATCTGCATTGTCAATAGAATAATTATCATACTGCATGCCAAATCTTTTGATTCTTCCTCCAAAGATATCAATATTTTCAACACCAGAATTATCGAATGCGCTGACCAATCTTGCAATTGTTGGCAGTAAATGTGATGGATATAGTAAAGATTCTTTTCCTTCTTTATCCCTAATCTCTGCCAAAAGGATATCTTCTAAATAATCTTGGAAAGGAACAACAAATAATCTTTTAGAAGATGAAACACCATTATCTGATCTTTGAACTACTTGCTCCACCATATGGTATCACATTAGCAAAAGATATTTAATCATTTTGATGAAAGAAAATACAAATTAATCCAGATTCAGAAACATATTTAAACAACAGATGTTTATAAAAATTAAAAAATGGTGCTGGAATCATTACTGACTCCTTTGGAAGCAGAAAACAGGCTAAAAAGAGTTTTTGTCTTTGGTTTTTTGTATACTATCATAGGCGCTTTTCTGGCATTGTGGATATTCAAGGAGAGCGCAAGCCTTGTAATGGTCTTCCTGACAGTGGTTGCAACTCTCCCTCTGATTTACCTGACATTAAAATTCGAAGAAGAAAACGACCTTAAAATAGAAAATGAGAGAATTCTAATCAGAGAGCATGGTAAGGCACTGAAGGTCTTCATGTACTTGTTTTTTGGCATGATATTGGGCTATTCATTATTGTTCATTTTCCTGCCGGCATCAACTACAGATCTCTTATTCCAAACACAGACAAACACAATAAAGTCAATAAACTCAAACATATCTGGAAATGCAACAATAAGTGGTGTTTTTATCAGGATTTTAATGAACAACATTAAAGTCTTATTGTTCACAATACTATTTGCATTCTTTTATGGAGCAGGTACAATCTTCATCCTGACATGGAATGCCTCGGTTATAGGGGCAGCTGTTGGCAATTTTGTCAGGTCAAGGGTGCTTGACTTTGCTGATTATTTCTATATTATACCTTTGGGAATAATGCGCTATATGACCCATGGTTTTTTTGAGATACTGGCATATTTTATTGGAGGTTTAGCAGGAGGTATAATATCAGTAGCAGTAATAAACCACAATGTAGACTCTGATAAATTTGTACATATACTGAAAGACAGCATTGATTTGTTTCTCCTGGCAATAATAATGCTTGTATTTGCAGCCTTGATAGAGGTCTTTATCACACCTGTTTTCTTTAGTTAATTTTTCCTTTTAGATAAACATTTAAAATTTAACAATTTACTTCTGTGAATGAGAACTATCTGTTTAAGTTCAAGCCTTAAGTATAAAGATACTGCAAGAAGAGTCATCTATGAATTTAAAGAAATGGGGATAGATGCATTATTCCCCAACCTAGATTCGGGTTTAGATAAAGATAATCTGGATATGCAAACTATGAAGAGGCTTTGCATAAATCATTTCTGTGCAATTGACAAGTCAGAAGCTTTGTATGTAATAAATCCTAATGGGTATATTGGAACATTTGTAAAAATCGAAATTGGATACGCTATAGGAAGAGGAAAACCAATCTACTATTCTGAAAAAACTAACGAGTTAGACTTAGATTCTTTGTACACAGATATTATACCTATAGGCAAATTAGAGAAATTTGTAGAATTCTAAGAAGGTAAAATTAATTGCAACTCAACAATTATTAACAAAATATAATTTAGAAAAATATTTTCAATTTAAAAGATTGGGCTGATTATCTCTCTCTTAACAGGTGCATCTTTTGTATTTCCGGGACAATCTTTGCACATCGGTATTGAAGATTTATCTGTCAGTATAACACACCTGAATTTGCTGTATTTATCATTTCTCCATATGTTCCATAAATTTTCCTTCAAGATATTGCCAAAAGAGTAACCTGCATGTGAATCATTGCAGCATGGAAGAATTTCTCCATTCCAGGCAATAGTTGTTTCATCGTACATTGTATCACACATATTTCTCTGTGTTAATCTTCTTTTAATTTTGTTATTCCTTATAATATATCTCCCCATGTTTGGGTTATTAGGCAAATATTTTTTGATATCTTCTTTCAGTTCAACATCCATCACTCCTACAGATTTGAAAGTTAAGGCATTGACTTCAAGTTCATTGGCAATACTTCTGATATTTTTTATCTCATGCTCATTGTGGCTCATTAATATAAATTGTAAATTAACATAAGGTGTTCTGCTTTTTTTAGCTTTCTTAGCCTCAGTTAGAAGCTTAATACCGTCTAAGATTTTGCCCAAATCCCCATCTACTCTGTATTTTTCATAAGTTTTTTGTGTTGCTCCGTCAACAGAAACAATTACCTCATCTAAACCACAATCAACCAGTCTTTCCGCATTATCTTCATTCAAAAAAATTCCGTTAGTGCTTATGTTAATAAAAATTTTTTTCCTTTTAGCATATCTGATCATGTCATATAATTTTTTATTTAATAACGGCTCGCCCCAATTCCATAATCTTAGATGTATTATATAATCTCCGACATCATCCACTATTTTTTTAAAAGTTTCAAGCTCCATTTGTCCAAGCTCTCTTTTTAATGACCTAGTGCCTGTAGGGCATAAAGGGCATCTTAGGTTACATATGTTGTTTGGTTCTATCATTATTGTATAAGGTAACCCAAAAGGCTTCCTTAATCTTAATCTTTTAGAAATCTTTACAGCAATAAGATTAGGGAACTTTTTACTAAAAACAACATATTTCAGAAAATAACTTGCCTTTCTTTTGAATTCCATATTAATCCAGTGGTAAAGTTGATTTTGACCTGGACCAGCTTCCCTCATACTGCTCCTTTTTGACAATTATCTGATAAAATGACAATATCCAGACATATAACCTTGCAGGGAACAACAGCAAAGTCCATAAGAATTCCCTCACATTCCTAGGATAGCTAATTGCAATGAAACTTCCGTGTATTATTTCATTTAAAAAAGTTTTTATTCTTAAGTTCCTGTTCTTGATGTACTTGTTTAAACTCTCATGGCTTTTTATGCTCCTGGTCTTCTGTTTTATCCAGTCTTTCATATTTGTGGGGTACAAAACCCTGACAATAGCTTTATCATTATAGACAAGCCTGTAATTCCTGCTGAAAAACATATATGGAATTACAGCATCTTCTGCAACATCTGTAGGGATATCTTTTATGACATTATTTTTTATAGCCAGCAGATTGGCTGAGAACTCTATATATTTTCTGCCGTTCTCACTCCTGAATCTTTCAAGCCTGGTGACGTTTGCTGCATTAGTCAGCAGATGCGCCCAATAACCAAATATATTGTCTCTTTTGTTTAATGGGACTATCCTTCCGCCTACACAGCCGACTCTTTCGTCTTTAAAGCTGTGGATTATATGGCTAACAGCGCCTTTTTGTATGAATTTGTTGCCATCGGTAAAGATTATTATCCTTCCCTTTGTTTTTTTCATCAGGTCATTCATCAGGTCATTCTTCGGCATTTCTCTTTCCTGCTTATGATAATGCACTATTCCAGGATACCTCTCTCTGAAATCTAGTATTGCATCTTTTGTTTCCTCATCTGGACAAGCAGCCAGGATTTCTATTCCTTCATTTACTTTCTCTTTTAAAAAGAGAGAAATGCACATACTGGTGCTTTTTGGGTCCTCCCAGGCAGTTATTATTATGGATATCATTAAAATGTTAAAATATAAAAATTTAAAAAGCATTTGAGTTATACTGATTAACAGGCAAAAAGAGATTTGGAACAAAATGAAGAAAAAGAGGTTGCTGGAAACATTGTTAATATCTATTGTCGGAGCAATAATGATTCTCCCTGGATTTTTTTTCTGGGAAGTAGTCGGACATGAGCTCTATCATACATATAAACACACAGCATATGCTGAAAAAATGTGCATTGATTATAATTATCCGTATGCCAGCCATGTTCTTGTAGATTTTCCTGATGATGAAACAAGAGAGAATTACAATATAGAACTGGAAAACATAGAGGAAGCTAAGGCCAACAAGATTGGAAGAATTGCTTCAGTATTGTATACTGTATTTATCATGCTGACTCTTATCTGGATCATCAGCTTTGTAAAGAGGATAGACCAGGAAAAATGAAACTGCTGTGCTTTGACATGGACAATACACTGATACATTCAGACAGGGCACATGCAGAAGCTTATAACAGGTCTCTGATAAAAATAGGATATGAAAGGATACCATTAAAATTAATAGCTGCATTATTCGGTAGGCCGAAGAGAGAAGTCTGCGCAATCCTGTCAGGCAGCAAGAATGAAAAAAAAATCCAGGAAATCTTAAAATGGCATGATCACTATCTGTACAAGACAGCAAAATACACAAGAAAAATCAGAGGAGTTATAAGCACAATAAGAAGATTGAAGAAAAGGTATAACATTGTTATTCTGAGCAATTGCAGCCATGCACATATAGAACTTTTATTGAAATCTGCAAAGATAAAAAAAGAATATTTCAACCTTATCATAGGTTATGATGATGTGAAACATTCCAAGCCATGGCCTGATGAAATCATAATGGCAGAAAAACTGATGCATCATAAGGCAGAATATATAATAGGTGATTCAATATATGATATAAGAGCTGGTAAAAAGGCGCATATAAAGACAATCGGTGTTTTGACAGGCAATTTCAACAGAAAAGCACTGAGAAAAGAAAAACCCACTATGATATTGAAGTCTATAAGAAACATTGAAAGATATTTATAGGTATTACAATCAAAAAATTAAATTATTAGATTATTCAAGGACTCATTTATTGTTGAATTCATTTCATCGCAATATCCATGATTACAATTTTTTATCTTGATAAACTCTTTTGGTTCTTTAGCCAAGCTAAAAGTATATTCTGCATCTTTTATTGGAATAACAGTATCATTTTCAGAATGTATCATAATTAGTTTTCTTGGGCTTATCCTATAAATATAATTGTTCGGATTTATGCTGTCAAGAAAATTGTTTGCTGTCTCATTATTTTTTTTCGGCGATTCATAACCAGAGCTGCTTATTATCAATACACCCTTAATCTTTTTTTCAATACCACCTGCAATAATAGCTGTTCTTCCACCCATGCTCTCTCCAGATATTACAATCTTGTTTTTGTCTATATTTTCAATGCTATTGAATATGTCAAACAATCTTAAAGCATCATACACCATCAATGATTGCGTAGTTTCTCTGTTATTAATAAAATTATTATAATCCTGTTCAATACCTGGAACATAACCATCTGTTTCACCAATACCTCTTTGGTCTATAGTTAGAACAGCAAAACCGTTCTTTAGAAATATTTTTGATTCTGTTGCAGCACCTTCTTTTGTGGCTTGCGCAGCTGGCAGGAATATAACCCCTGGAACTTTTCCCTTTAATTTTGGCAAAAACAGGTATCCATATATTTTTGTCTCTTTACTATTGAATATTATCTTTTCTTTTGTATAATTCTCTCTATCTTCTACTAATTGCCTTGTAAACTCTATCTTTGGTCTGTTCTCATGATGGATAATATTATCAGAATCAACATAATATTTTTCTTTTGTATTAAACTTCAAATATATATCAATACCTGATAAAATTATCAATAATATGAGCAAAATCTTGATTTTGTTTTTCATCTGCTTATTTTTATATTAACCCTGCTACAATATTTATAAACAGGACACTTTGAGCAGAAAGGGCTTACCGGCATACATACTTTTTTGCCGAATGTAACAAAATTATTATTTAGGTCTATCCAGTATCTTCTACGAATAATCCTCTTTAATTCCTTTTCTGTATCTTCAGGCTTCTTTGTTTTTATCCAGCCAAGCCTGTTTGGTATTCTATGCATATGGGTGTCTGTAGCTATATACTCATCGTTATCAAATCCATAAGTCAATACAACAGCGCTTGTCTTTGGACCGACACCTTTTAGTTTCATTAACTCGTTTCTGGTGTCTGGAACTTTAGAGTTATACTTTTTCCATATTATATTTGATATATCTTTTATTCTTTTTGCTTTTGTCTTGTAATAATTGACAGGCTTTATTATTGATTCTAATTTTTTTATGTTTATTTCAGATAATTCTTTAGCTGTACTTGCTTTTTTAAATAAATTTTCAGCTACAATGTCGGTTGTTTCATCCCTTGTTCTTAAACTCAACAAACATGAAATCAAAACCTTGAAAGGATTCTTATCCTCTTTAGAAACCTTATCCATGAGGCTATTGTTATACTTTCTTATTTCTTTTTTTATTAAGTTTATTACGGTTATTATCTCTTTCTGGTTTGTCATCTTTGTTCCTTTTTTTGTTTGCAGATAAATAAACATAAGCTATTATTAATAATATGTAGTTTATTATTATAAACTTCGGATGAGCCCAGTTATACCCGCTAAACCTGTAATTAGAGATAGGATACAAAAACGGAGTGGGAAAAAAAGATGCATCATGTGAAAAGATGTCAATAAAAACATGCAAAGGCCATGCTAGCAGCCATAAGTAAAATTTCCTTGTAATTATGTATAGTAATAAAGCGATAAGCACAAAAGTGATAAAGCTATGAGTTATGTTATACAATGAAAAAACATAGCTTGGTAGAGAATCAAGGCCTGGCTTTCCTCTTGTAAAAGATCCTGCAAATATCGACATTACAAAATAAGGACCAAAAGATATTATATCAGGTAGTATTCCTGACAAAACTGCTTTCCATTTATCTTTTTTGTTGAATATAACATAACTCCATAATCCATGTGAAAAGATGTCCATGTTCAATCATTATTATGTAATATTTATAAATGTTTTTAGTTTTTAATCCAAAGTTTATCTATTTGAAGAGCAAAATCCTTTTCCCTAGTGTTATGTTCTGTATTATTCATATCTTAATGCTTCTACAGGACTAAGTTTTGAAGCGCGGTATGCAGGTATTGCCCCAAATATCATTCCTATTAAAACTGAGAATAATAAAGCAAAGGCTAATAAATTAAAACTAATAAAAGTATTAAGTTCTCCACCAGTCATACCTGGCCCATCTATGCTGAACGCAGGCAAAAAGAGATGTCAATGGGGAAAGAATACATGAGAACTTTGAAGTCATGAAAAAAGAACTGAAAAACTTTCCGGAATATAACATCAGGCAGGATATGGTAAAATACTTACGTCCTTGGCTATAGTTCATCTCCAAAATTTTTGATTTAATAACTATGGTAAGGCTTAAGTTAATTTACCCAACTATCTTCTTATAACAATACCATTCGCTTGTATGCTGTATCTGTTCAATCAATTGAGTTAACATATCTCTACTAACATCAAGGGAACCGTAATTTAAATTTTGTATGGGGCAGGATCCAACACATTGATGTTTTGTAAAATATCCACAATCAGCACAATCTTCTGATTTTAAAGAAAGATCCCTGAAAATGGTCCATGCTGAATCATCTCTCCATATATCCAAAAACCTGGACACATCTTGAATGGGAAATGTTCCTGCTAAAAAAGGTTTTCTTACTTTAGGATTAGCTCTAAGGTCAACTGCCGGGGAATATGAGCAGCCATATACAAGAAAATCTTGCTTTTCTGCATCATAATCAAGGTTTGTCCCTTCTCTGCCCGCTGCACAGGATGATCTCTTTCTAAAAACTGGATCAGCATAAATCTGTTTTTTATAATCAGTTTCTATAGTTGTTGTTACTCTTATTCCTAATTCTTCTTTAGCTCTAACCAAATCTTCTATAACTCCCCTAAATTCCTTTGCTGTGACCATATCATATTTTATTCCTGGATCCCTTACTTGGGGGCGTAATGGTATTACTGTAATGCTCTCTGCACCTAATGACTTTGTTAGTTCACAAAGTTCATACATCTGTCCTTTATTTTCTCTGGTAAGGATAGTAGTCAACCTAAGTCTTACTGAAGGATTTTTTGACTTTAAATATCTAAGGTTTCTTATTATTCTATCAAAAGTGTCAGGTCTGTATCTGTTATGTGTTTCTCTATTGCCATCAATAGAACAAATAACCCATAGATTGCTTTCTTCACACAATGCATCAAGTGTTTTTTGGCTCGTAACTCCATTAGTAGCCACTGAGACATATATTCCTTCTTCCTGAAATTTATGCAAAATATCAAAAAAATCAGGATGTAATGTTGGCTCTCCGCCTGTTAATCTGGCTTCAATTAATCCCTTCTGTCCCATAAACTCAGCTATATCCATTATTGCATCTGTAGGAATGTGAGCTCCATCTTTTCCTGCTTTTATGAAACAGGCAGGACATTCAAGATTACAATATCTTGTAATCTGAAAATAAATTCTTCTTGGAAATCTTGTGTGTGTTTCAGGAGTTTCTCCTGTAAAAATTGTTGCATCTCCTGTTTTAACTCGTTGGATTGGTTCTTCATCTGCTGCTTTCGCTTCAAAATCTGCTGGAAGAAATCCATTGAATTCTTCTTCAGTTATTGCTGTAAGTTTACCTGTTTCTGTATCAAACTTTGTAAATTCATCAAATTCCGGATGTTCTTTGTATAGCTTAAGCATTTTTATTCTCTAATTGTCTAATCTGATACTCGCTTGTTTGCCTGTTTCCAGACAATGGCTGACAAGAATAGCAATCTTTGCATGGCAAAGCATTTCCAAAATGAAGAGCTGAATAATTACCGCTTAATTCTGCTCCTCGGAGAGCTGTTAATTTCGGCCCTTGCCAAATTTCAGCAATTGATTGTTCTTTTAAATCACCTAGTATTAGTGAAGGTTCTAAATTTTGTTTGAAAAGCTCATTAAAGCAGATAATAGCATAACCATCAACACTTATATTAAACCGGGCCCAATGCACCAGACATGCCTCATGTTTATACTGTCTTCCCTGAGATAATTCAGGAATCATTTTATTATAGGTATGATAACTTCTTACAAATGCGCCATCAACCAGGCCAGAAGATTTCCAGTATCTTATAAATTCGTTATCAGCAGCCTTATCCAAAGATTCTACTCTGCTAGCGAGGAGTCGAGTAGCAATACTTCTATCTTTAATATACTCATGCATTCTTTTTATATTTTCTGAAACTAATTCAAAAGCACCAACACCTTTTGTTGTTCTGTAATCTTCCGGAGTTGTGCTATTAACAGAAACCTCAACAATTTTAGTATTATCGCAAATAGCTTCTAATAAATCAGTATTACTGGTTGCTGCGCATGTAAAAATCCATGACTTTACAGCACTATCATGGGTAAATTTTAAAGCTTCAACTAAATCATTCCAAATAAGAGGTTCACCAACAGAATGTATCCTTACAGTTGAATGGGTATGCCGGGATACCTCTGCAACAATTTTTTTATATAATTCTAAGTCAATTCCTCTTTCTCCAAACTTTTCCTTACGCTCTCCGGGCTCTGTAGTCCCAACAGGGCAATGTACACAGCTACAATAACAATTCCCTCTGTAAACTTCTATGTTTATTATGTTTGGGAATCCAAACTCTTCTTCTTTTTTAAATCCTAATAATCTGAAATCAACGTCTTTATCCATTTTTATCAGCTCCAATTAGCATTCTCTCAGCATTTTTAATATCATCAGGTTTATTAATATTTATAAAAGGTATATCTAACGCATAAATATCATATCTCTCTGCTAAATCATCCATCGCAAATGCAAATGATTTTTCTTCTCTATCTTTTACAGTTTCATAAAGCACATCAAGAAATGCTGTTTGCATAGCCATATTATAAACAAGCACAGGATCATTTACATTAGTGCTTGAGCCTGTTATAGTATCTCCTTCTATTCTAACTCTTTTAAATGTTTTAGGTTCTCCTTGCTCTAGTGTGAAGGTTGCATCAGCATTATTTTGCGAATGAAATCCAATTATTTTTTCTATATGGGATGAAAGAAGTATATTATCGCCACAAAAACAGCAGAATGTTCCTTCTCCTAAATATTCTCTTGCAGTGAATAGTGATTGTTCTGGCCCTTTACCAACAGATTCAAAATAAGCTATGTTAACATCAAATCCTGAACCATTCCCAAAATACTCTTGAATCATAGGGTCCAAATATCCAACATTTACAAAATATTCTTTAATACCTGCTTCTGCAGCATTTATTATTAGATGTTCAAGTATAGGTCTACCTGAAACTTCAACTAATGGTTTAGGCCTAAATTTTGTCAGTTCACCTAATCTGCTTCCTCTTCCGCCGGCAAATATGACTGCTTTCATTTAAGTTCTTCCTCTAAAATAAGGATCAACCTTATCTTTTATCTCTTTTAATATAGGTTCAATTTTACCGGATGTGTCAATGAAAATTAAACCAGCAATAAGTTTTCCTAAGCCTTCAAAATTTCTCTTGACTATTGCAGTATAATCTGGTTTTTCATTTAAATATATTAATCCATTTTTTTCAGGTGACCTTTTGATTACACGTGCAAATGCAGAATCAACATCACAATGTAAAACAAAAGGCAAATCTGATTGCGGATCAAAATCTGCTAAAGATAACAATTGAGGCAATTCATCTATAGTTTGAGCGTGATATGCTATATGTGAAAGATAACTTCTATTCTGCAATACAACTATTTCTGGATTTTCTAATAAAGGCAAAAGTTTTTGATATGTAAAATATCTTCTGCCAGCTGTTAAAAATAATAATGAACAATCCATATCTGATCTTAATTCCTGATGTGCCCAAAGATATTTTGGAACTTGCCTAAATGGATCTTCTCTCTTTTGAGTTAGCTGGACGATATCCCTGTTTACATATGATAGATTATCTTGCATATGTTCTGCTAAAAGCCCTATTTGCTTATCTTTTCCTGCTCCACCATGGCCATCAAATGTAATCAAAAAACCATTCTTTTGAAACTCTCTTTCTTCTGGCCTTTCCAGCTCAAAATGGATAAGTAAAAACTCATACAATCTATCTATAGATTCTCTTGATTCTTCCAGAGATTGTGCAAATCTAATAACATTCTCAATATTCATTTTACCATTCTTTCATCATTCTTTCTACAATAGATCCAATAATTTTTGTAGTAGATTTTATTTCTGCATCAGGTCTAGGAGGAAAAACCTCAATTTTCCCATTATATGACTCAACCAGTTTCATCTCTTGCCTTACAATTTCTTGTGATCTGTCAGTATTTGCCTTAAAGAAATAGTCTGGTTTTAGTTCTTCCAGAACAACAAGGCAATTTGGTTCTTCAAGGGGGATCACATAATCAACACATTCAACATTACAAATCATATCTAATCTTTCATTAATGTTCAGGACTGGCCTGCTTTTTCCTTTTTTTGTTCTTATATTTGCATCTGATAAAGTTAATGCAACTAATAGGGGATTAGGATATTGACTAAGAAATTGTTTTGCATAAGTCATTCCCCAGATATGTCCAAGATGCAATAAATCAAAACAACCCGAAACAATTCCTAAAACAGCAGATTCTCTTTCGGTATTTAAAGCGTGGATTCGGGTTACTTTTTCAGATAATCTATAATCCGGCTCAATAGGAATAGTTCCTGATCCCGATTGTATTCTTCTTTCTATTTCATTATCAGCATTTGAAGTTTGTTGTAAATATCTTAATAAGCCGTCATTTTGCCTAAAATAACCCAAATATTCTGCAAATTGTTCAGGTGAATAAACATCTAAATTTTTAATATCTCTGATTATTTCTCTAGCTTCCATTTTTATTTATTCATAGGCTTTTTTCTTTGGCAATATTTGAAACATTAATATCCCTTATGCAATAAGGATCTCTTCCATTAATATTTCCATCCAAAAAGTAAGCCATTGCAGGACAACCTCCATTACACTTGACCTTATAATGATCACAATCTGGACATCCTTCCCTTGTTAAATTCCTAATCATTTTTAATAACGGTGAATTGTGCCATACATGAAGCAAATCTTTCTCTCTTATATCCTCACCAATCATTTCTTCAGCATTAACAAAATAACCGCAGGAAGCAATTCTGGCATAAGCATCAATATTAAGCCCGGATATACCTAATGGGCATTTAGAGTTATCAAAAGGAAATGGAGCATAGCCGGATATTTTTTCCCCTTTTACATCTTGTGTACCTTCACAAAAGATATCATAATTGACTCTGATTGTACCTTGTGGTAATCCCAGTTCATCTCTCATCCTTTGTGTTTCATATGCTGCTTGAACAACCTGTTTAGGAGAAAGCATCTCATCTGATTTTGCCCTGCCGCTTAATCGCATTAGCCCAAAACTTATTTTAAAGCCATAGCCATTTGCTAGCCTGATCATGTGTTCCATATACGGTATTGTTGACTTCATCAACACTACATTTATTGTTGGTTTTGTTGGATCTGATGCTGTTTTGTTATACTCAGCGATTCTTTCAATAGTTGTAATAGCACCCTTATAATTTCCTGACCATCTTATTCTATCATTAACTTCTTCAGGTCCATCTAAACTTATTCTTATGTCTTTAATGCCTCTAGAATGAATCTGCTCAAGTTTTTTTTCATCAAACATACCATTTGTATTCAGGCCAACTTCCATACCTGCTTCATTGAGCAAATCAACAATATCTAAAAAATCCTGTCTTTGTGTAGGTTCTCCTCCAGTTAGCCTTATAGAGTAACCGCCTAAGTCAGCAAACTGCCTGACAATTTTTTCAATTTCCGGGAATGATAGCTCTGCCTGATTCCACCTGGGTGAATTAGAGTCCATAAAACAATCTGTACAAGCTCCATTACAATGCTTTGTTAATTCCCAAAAAATGCTATTTGGGCTTGAAGTGGAATTCGTCAAAAGTGGATACTCTTTTTCGGTTACATCAACAATCTGAACTTTAGCAGCTCTGTCTTCCAATCCTGATAACTCCTGTTTCTTTATTTCATATTCCTCTGGCTTGAGAAATCGCCCTCTTCCTGCTGATGTATCTACAAAAAGACCACCAAATGATTCTTTTTTTAAGATTAATCTTCTATTTTTCATACGAATCCTCTGTGATGCCGGGGTGTTTTTAGATATTCAATAACTTCGTTATATTTACTCATAGGATGAGTACAAAATCCAATGCATTCAATCCTATAAATCCTGTCAATTATTTTTTTTCTTTTTTCACCATGCCATAATCTTTCAAAAGTATCTCCACTTCCATAATCCAATTTGCCTATGCTCCATTCTTCAATAAACCTAAGGTTACAGCATGGATAAACATTCCTGTCTGCTGCTACAACAGCTAATAAAGGAGAAGCCAGGCATCTTCCGGTAATATGCTCAATTCCATTTGCTCCTTTCTGCATGTATTTTCCCCTTCTTGGGGAGTCTCCTCTGGAAGAGAAATATTCTGCTTCGCTATCAGATATCCAATAATCTATAAAAACTTTCATTTTTCCATTATAATCTTTCTTTCCTCTTTCAAATGCTGCCAAAAGTTCTCTTTTTTGATCTACAGTTATGGTGTTTTGTCTTCCAACCTCTTCAAAAAATGGCGGTCTAAAAAATACATAATTTGCCCCAAGATTATTTCCTAACTTAATTGCTTCCCCGATGAAATCTATTAATGAGTAATCCATTGCAAAGGAAAGCCCGACTATCGGGTGTCTTTGTCCCAGGCATTCCCTCAGCTGGATTATTTCTTTAATTCCTGCTACAATATTATCAAAATCATTGCTCCTATGAATACTTTGATGAGATTCCGGAGTGGGACCATCAATACTTATCCTCACATAACTGGCATTTCTTGTTATTTGATCATATAATTCAAGAAGTTTGCTCCCATTTGTTACTATTCCAACCTCAAATCCTAATCCTCTTGTCTCTTCCAAAATTTCAGCGTATGATTGATGAAGAGTTCCTTCTCCTCCACCTTTAAAGACTATACCTTCAATACCTAACTCTTTTAGTTCATCAAGCAATTGTGAAACAAATATTCTCTCAAGCGAGTGATTCATATGTTTAGGATCAACACACCATCCGCAGTTATGATTACAATAACTAACTAAATCAAGCTCAACAGTTACTGGAGAGATATCTTCTCCTCTTGCAATGGCTTCTAACTTATCCATGTGCGTTACCCATTTGTAAGGGCTTAATTCAATATCTTCAAATGAATCCCCAAATGTCATTTTATCTGTTTTTTTCTCATAACAACTGAAAAATCAGGTGATAAAAATTGGTTTAATGATATTGTATTAAAAAAATTTTTTATATCCTCTGTAGATAATTGTAAGGTTAGCTGTCTTTTGGGAAGTTTATCTCTGTGTTTGTAATCTTCAAAATCAACAGATTCTATTTTCGCTAAAACTAAGTTAGTAAGCTCAGCAGTCATAATTACGTTGTCATCATAAGTAGTATGTTCGTCGCCTCTTGATTCTTTGACAACTCCTATGTTTCTTGCTATCCTTGCAACATCATAAAAATGATATCCTTCTTGTAAAAAAGTGCCGAACTCTAAGACACTGACATCTGCAAAATCCTTAACAAAAGTTGAAAATGTACTGTGATTAAAAAAATGATAGTGATGTATAAACTGCCTCATTTTCCATCTTTCCCTGCCAATAAATGCTTCAAGAGAATCATTATTTGGTAAGCCCCTTATAATTAATATGCCATCATTTTTTAATGCAGTCAGGGCGTTTTTTAAAGCTTCTTTAGGATTAGATAAATGTTCTAAGAATTCTACCATAAGAATACAATCAAAATAATCGTTAAATCCTATTCTTTCTTGTGCATCACCGCAAATAACAGTAGACAAAGGATATTTTTTCCTTGCAACTTTCACATTTCTTTCTGAATTATCCATTAAATAAACACTTTGTGGTGCCCATCCTAATCCAATCAATCCACTTTCTAATCTTCCCAGACCACAACCTAAATCCAGCAACTTTCTTTCTTTAATATCATACTTATGGAATATCTTCGCAAGATAAGTAATGTCTATTTGTGTTCCAATTGATGATTCATCTGTTGAGTGGAAAATACATTCAGGGATATCTTTTGGGCTAAATATTGGATTGACATATTCATGATCGCAATTAGAACACGTCACTATCCTTCTTGGAGGTATATGAAATAATGGAGTATATCTATTACTATCACAAACAACACAATTTACTTTGGTGCTACCTTCTCCGTTATTTTGAAAATATTTGCCCAAAGTCATCTCACTTTTCCATCATCATTATAACATCAAGATGTAATGTATTGATTTGTGTATTATTTTCATTTAATTTTTCTAAATCATACCATCTGCTCTGATTAATCTCCTTTTTATTTACTAATGATGATTCATTTTCACCTGCTACTTTAACTGAAAAAAATAATAATTTTGAAATAAAGAAAGTGTCAATATCATCTGCGTAGAACAGAGTGAATCTGGTATTAATTGGAGAATCACTGATTATTTCTATGGTGTATCCTGTTTCTTCCAAAAACTCTCTTTTTAATCCATCTGTTATTTTTTCATTTTCTACTGCACCGCCAGGCAACTCGAACTCTTTTTTCCATGTAGGGTTAACTAACAAAATTTTATTTCCTTGTCGAGCTATGCCATAAGCAGATATCCTATTTAAAACCTCTCTGCTTTTTGGTTTTATTACCTTATTCCCTTTTCTGTCTGTAAATACCTGTTCCATTTATTTTGCTACCTTGCTCTCACTCATATGTTTTGCTCCACCTATTTTAAGTATTTCTGTTGCCATTGCTAACCATCTTTGAACATCCTCCGGACTGAAATTTTTATGCCTTAAAGCAAAAGAGGTTCTTCCATCTCTCCCTATCTGTACATAATCAGTAAAGTCATCATGCACTATAGTGTAACCGAATTTTTCAGGAAATTTTGCAATAGCAGTTCCTGGATACGGAATCAAAGGATATACTGCAAATTCATCTACCTCTAGTTGTGCAGCCCTTGTAAAAGATTGCTCAAGTGTTTCGTCTGTGTCAAAAGGCAATCCCACCATAAAAGAGGATCTGACAACCAGTCCATTTGATTTAGCTATTCGCACATTATCTTCATGACCCACTTGTGATTTCTTACCAATTATCTTTAAGTTGGGAGGATACAATGACTCTAAGCCAACAGACACATGGATACATCCGGCTTCTTTTAGTAATCTGGAATTTCTATCATTTAAATCCTCTATTCTGGCAAAAATACGGAAAGTGATGTCAAGATCTTTCATTTTCATTAATAGCTCTTCAAGATTAGGATTTCCTGTAAAATGGTCATCATTAAATCTGTAATATTCAGATGAATCTCGCATTGTTCTTATTTCTTCAATAATATTATCTGGGCTTCTATATCTTACTATCTTATTTCCACCACCCATAACTACGCTATTGCAATGCGCACAATGATGTTTACATCCTCTTGAACTTAATAATGAAATTACCCGATTACCCATTAATTTTCTTGAATATGTTGTAAGATCAACAAGATCCCTTGCAGGAAAAGCATAGGAATCAATATCTGTCCTTCCAACTCCATTTTGGATTCCTGTTAATCTCGAGCCATCAACAAAAGAGTCTATACAATCTTTAAAAATATCTTCTCCCTCCCCGACAACAACTGCATCAGCTCCAGAATCATTATATGTGAATTCAGGAGTTCCTGATGGATTTGGGCCACCTATAACAACATAGGACATTCTATTTGTTGATTTTATATGCCTAATAATTTCTTTAGCATACAGATAATTTGTACAAAGACATGATATGCCATAAACATCAGCACCCTGAACATTTCTTATCTTTTTTTTAATTTCCGACTCCGATTTTACCCCACTCATATCACAAATAGAAACATTTCTATAACTCATTTCCCTTAGGTTTGCCGCTATATATAGAAGACCTAACGGCGGTTCAACCCTATCATCATTCACGCAATTGGAAGGTGGATTTACTAATACCGCTCGCATTGATGAGCTCATTTTAATTCAGTATTAAATAATAGCTTCAACTATATAAATATTCTTGATTCTCAGCAAAGATTCGGAATTTATAATCTTATTAAATCAGCGAAGGAACATTAATTCAGGACAACACAGATTTTCTTTGCAGCAATGTTTATATTAATGCAAAGCGTATGGAATAGCGGATTCTTCCAGAACATAATAAATAATGCAAATATCAATATTATAACCATCTCCATGGTTTTATTGGTAAGTATTATTTTAAGTCAATTAATCTCGAACGTTCCATTAGTCGCTTTATACATTCCATTGCTTACTCACGCAGGAGCAGGAACAAAAGAAATGATTGCTCTGGCTGCAGGAAGTACTATTGCTGGAAATCTGTTAATATTAGGTGCTGCTAGTAACATAATAATTATTCAAAATGCTGAAAAAAGATCAAGAGAAACAATATCCTTCCTGGAATTCGCAAAAATAGGAATTCCATTAACGATAATTAATACTGCGATTTATTATATCTGGTTTATCATATTTTAGTGAATCCATCATTAAAATAAAATTTTCATAAAACAACTTAATTTAATATTTCTCCAGCCCTTTTTCCTTTACTTTAATGCCTAACTGTTCTTTTATTGATCTTGATATGGCAGAGCCAACAATTCCTGAAAGTATTTCAGGGTCTGCAATCTTTAGGCTTCCTGATGTTTTAAAACCTGCTCTGTATAAACTTCTGGCTCTTATCTTTCCAATGTTCCTTAATCTTACTAACTCGAGTAATTCTTCTTTAATTCCGTATTTAAGTCTCTTTCTTATTTTCATGACATGGATAATTTCTTCTCTTAAATTTTCCTTGTCAACAATCTTCGCTATTTCCTCTATGGAATAAAACAGCCAGTCTGCGGTTTCCAGCTTATAGTTAAGCTCTCCCGGCCTTACATTGTAAGCTTCTAAGATATCCTGCTCTGTTTTTTCATTTATCCAGTCTTTCAGGACAAGGGCTGTTTTTGCGATATTAAGATAATAGTCATGCTCAAAATTATTCCTGATAACTGTATTTTCTGTATTAAAAGATAAATTCTCCTCAATTATGTCATATTCTCCTGCAGAAACATTAAACAATGGCCTCATTTCCAGGGTTGAGCAGATCAGATGCAGGAAAGTAAATTCATTAATCTTAACTTCATGCAGTTTTTTTAAGGCTTCTATGACCTCATTTGCTGTCAAAGGATCTATGTATAACTGTGAGACTCTTTTTCCTAATACTGTGGAATTCACTTTCTCATCTGTTATGATTATGAAACCAAAATCTTCCAGCAGATCAAGCATTTTTTTTATAATGATGTCTAATTTTTCAAGATTCCCGAACTGGTGGGCATAGAATGTTTTCTTAAAGAACTCAAATATGCTATTTCTGGAGTTGACAATATCACTTGCAATCAGGCTCAGTAAATATGTTCTTAATATAGGCTCAGCAGCAAGCTTGGAGATTATTTCTTCAGGATCTCCGAGAATATACCTGTTGTATATTGTTTCCTTGTCTGTTTTTGTCTTGGCAATGACAATAGCCTCACCAAAAGAATGACCATATGAAGGTCTTCCAGATCTTCCGACGAACTGCAGGTATTCTATAACAGGAATCCAGTCCTGGCCATGGCCAGTATATCTTTTCAAATCTCTTATTATAACTCTATCAGTTGGATATTCAATGCCAGCTGCCAATGTAGGAGTATTGCAGATTACTTTTACTATACCTTTCTTAAAATTCTCCTCTATAATCTCTCTTTGCTTTCCTACAAGGCCAGAATGATGATATGCAATTCCGCCAGTTATGCATAAAGCCAGTTTCCTGCATTGTTCTGTCGGCATACTCAGGGCTTTAAGTATATCAGAAGAAATTTTATTCAGCTTTTCTTTTTCATCATTTGTAAGGTATTTTTCAGTAACCTTGGAAAGTTTCTCAGCCAATACCTCAGTGCTTTTTCTTGTGTTGACAAAAACCAAGGATTGTCTTTTATTTTTTACAGTATCTAAGACCAGGTTGATAACTGAATCAGGATTTTCCTGCATTAGCCTCAATTCCTCTTTTTCCCTAAAGAAATCTATGTTGTTGTTCAGAAGTATTCCCTGATATAACCTGACAGGCCTCCAGGAATCCTCAACCAATGAAGCATTCAGCCATTCACCCAATTCATCAGGATTTCCGATTGTGGCTGACAATGCTATTATCTGTATATCACTGACTAATTTCCTGAATATTGTTATTAGAATCTCCAGGGTAGGACCTCTGTCAGCTGAGTCAAGCAAGTGAATCTCATCAATTATTAATACTCTAACCTTTGTGATCCATTCAGCTCCTAATCTTATCAATGAGTCTAATTTTTCATTGCTGCATATAATAAGATCATAATTCTCCAAGTAAGGTTCTTTATTTTCAATATCACCTATAGAAATAGCTATCTTAATTCCTAATTTTTCATATTTACTCTTAAAGTCCTTGTATTTTTCATTCGCCAAGGCCTTTAACGGAACTGTATATACAACCTTTCCTCTTCTTTCTAAGATTGTTTTTATAGCCTGCAACTCAGCAACAAGAGTCTTTCCTGATCCTGTTGCTGAACAAACCAAGAGATTCTTATTTTCAAATAACCCCTTTCTTATTGCTTTTTCTTGTGCAGGTCTTAATTCATCTATCTTTATATCTTCTTTTAGCAGTTTGTAGAAAGATACAGGTATCTTGTCTTTAATTTCTTCTATTTTCATTATATGTTTTATTATCAGGTTTTTCTTCGATATTAACTATGTACAAACCAAAAATGCTTGGTAGTGCCAATATAATGCCCATGGACATGACATAAGGTGAACACTCAAGGACATATGGTTACAAATCCCAAAATATTCTGGAGCAATGTACTTTATTGTCTTGCTTGAAATATGTAAAGCAGCTCCCATAATGAAAATATAATTGCTGTACGTGCACTTCCTTTGCTTTTCAATTAAATTGTATTCGCTCTCACTGAGTTCAGATAATTCCTCAAGATTCTTGGGCATTTTTGTTTATTCTTGATTTTAGATGATTATAGCAATATATAAATATTAAGGATACTGTAGCTATGGGATGAAATAGCCATGCCAATGATGGTTTTCTTTTAAATCCTACTAAAGCATCACATAAAGGCAGGACAAAAGATGCACAGTACAATCCTGTAAGTATAAGTTTTCCATTTGAAAGCCCATAATTGTTGTTCCATCTTATTTCTCCGGAATATCTTCTTTTGATTCTTCTTAATTTTTTCCTATAAAATGTTTTAAAGCTTCCATCTTGTTTATGTATAATTCCAATCTTAACCTTGGCAAATTTATTGTAACCATTTTTAACAAGATCAGATATCAGTATAGGATGAATAAATGGATTATGCTTAATCTTCATTAGAATATTTTTTCTTATCAGAAAACCATTTGATCCCATTGCAGGAACCTTGTTTTTATAAAGAAAAATCTTGATATAACTGCCCCTGTTAATCTTCTTATGATACTGTCCTGTCCATCTGTTATTGAAATAACATAGCCTGTCATTAATGCCGAAATAGGAAGCAATTGGATCATCTCCACCGATTAAAGCATTATATCTTGTTATTATATCATCATCTTTCCTGTATGTGTAATACAAAGTCTCGCTTCCGACAATGTCCTTTTCATTAAAAGGCTCAATCATTCTTCTCAGCCAGCTCTTATCAGGCAGGATATTATCGTCATCTATGAAACAGAGAATCTCTCCCTTGGCTTTTTTTATTGCCAGCGGCTTTCCTTTTTCTTCAACCTTGTATTTGTTTTTAACAAGTACAGTGTTATATTTCCTGATAATCTCTCTGGTTCTGTCAGTTGAGCCGCCATCTGCTATTAATATCTCAATCAAATTCTTGGGATAATCTTGTTGCTTAATAGAATCCAGGCATATAGAAATTCTTTTTTCTGCATTAAATACAGGAATAACAAAAGAAATCTTTGGTAATTTAACCATGAAAACAATAAATTAAAAGGCTATTTAAACACTTCTCCTGTTTCCATAGACCAGAATAAAAGGTCAAGCTCGTCTATTGGTATACCAACCTCTTTTGAAAACTGGATGAACTTATTTTCGATATCCAGATATTGTTTCTTGCTTAATGGATTTGGTATCTCGGAAATGACATTTAACTTGTTTAGATTCTTTAATATATGCCTGTCTAATATCGAAATTTTATTCTTGCTTAAACCTATATTCCTGATAAAATGCCCGCTTTCCTTATAACTCATACCCTTTATATTTTCAATAAGCCAGTTTCTTAACATTATAGGATCATTCCTCAGCATGTTTATCTTTTCAATGACAGCAGGAAATTTCCCTTTGGCTTCAATAAGGTATTTACTTTTATTGTTAAGGAATCTTATCCCTTCAAGATATAACACAGGATCAAGATTGATTTCTATGAATCTTTTTGCCCTTAATTTCTGTATTGCCTTATCAGCCATCTTTGCACTTGTCTGGGGTGTTAACAAACAAAATATTAACTCATAAAAATAATCGTCTTCTTTAATATTTTTAAAATCATTTAACCTTTTTTTTATTATCAGCTCTTTTTTCTTATACTCTTCTTTTAATTGGTTAATGCTCATAAAATTAAACTCTAGCAGATGTATTTATAATTTTTTAGTAATTTACATTAATAATTCAATGATTGTATTTAACTCAAAATTATCCCATTCTTGATTAAGCTTTTAATTAAATACAATATAGTCTTAAAATATATTATCAAAACAAATAAAATAACTATTTTATAATAGTAAAAACAGAAAACTTTATAAACAGGCAAATTCCTAGCATTATAATAAAATTTAACAAATAAGCGAGATAATTAAAAATGGATGAAAGAATTTATTTGGATCAAAAAGTTCAGGATTTATTGCTTAATATATCACAGACAGTCGGTTTTGCACAGGATATTACCAAAATAGCAAGAGATAGAGCTGCTAATCACCAAGATAATCAGTTATTTGATAATAATAGTTCAATGTTTATAGAAAGCTGTAGGACTGACTTTTCTGAAGTACCGCAAGGTAAAATCTCTAGTAGCCAAGCAGAATTATCCTTTCATAACGATACAGAAAACTCAAAACTTGAAATACCCGGCATGAGAGGAAACTTTTATCCTGATGGGATAGTATACACTGTTATAAATTTTGATAATGGTAATGTTACTGCTATTAAAATTGACGCTTCTCAAGATGGGCTCTATATTAGAAATGTTGTAAAAAGTCATATTAATCCTGAAAATCATTATGAAACTAAAGATCTTAAGATATATACAGATAAAATATCTTTATTAGAGGCAAAGGCATTACTGAACAAGGAATCCCCAAATCTGCGAATACATTATAAAACAGCTATGAAATTAGAAGATAAAAGCGATTTCTCAGCGACTGTAGAAAACCATCATAATACAATTGCTTATGCCTACGACGCAGGCTACTACAGCGGAATGTTTACAGGTGTATCAGTTGGATTTTTTGCAGGTTTTCTTTTAGCATTGCTTGTATATAAAGGTTTGAATATGTATAGATTCCATTGAAATAGAAAAGATAATGGAAAAAAGAATAATTAAATTTTTTCTTTTAACAATGAAAATTTTTCTTTTGTCTCTGTCAGATATTTTGATTTATTGTTCAAGAATCTTATTCCTTCTAAATACAAAACTGGATTAAAGTTATTTTCATGAAATTTTCTTGCTTTTAACTGCTGGATTGCCCTGTCAGCCATTTTCGCACTTGTTTGGGGTGTTAATAAGCAGAATAACAACTCATAGAAATATTCCTCTTCTTTAATATTTTTAAAATCATTTAACCTTTTTTTTATTATCAGCTCTTTTTTCTTATGCTCTTCTTTTAATTGGTTAATGCTCATAAAATTAAACTTTAACAGGTGTATTTATAATTTTTTGTACTTCGTATTATTAATTCAATGATCGTATTTAACCCAAAATTACCTAAACTTTTAATTAAATGTAGTATAGTCTTTAAACTATATAGTTCAGACAAATTAAGTAATCATTCTAAAATGGTAAAAATAGAAAGCTTTATGAATAAAGAAATTCTAGATATATTAGCAAATATTAAGGAGAATAACTTAAAATGAAATTAACTAAATGTGAACCTCTATTCGACTTAGGTGATCGTTATTTATTTCAAGCTCAATATGATGAAATAGGGAGAGAAGCAGTTAAAAAAATATTATCAGATTATAAAACTACAAGAGTAGCTCTAAATGTTTTAAATCCAAAAGCAAAAAGAGGACCAATAGATGGAAGTAATATTTACTCTAAATTTGCTTTGGGAAATACATATAGGGAATTATCAGGACAAGATGTCTTGCCACTAGATCTCATGGACAATAGTCTAGTATTATACAGAGATTTAATAAAAGACTGGTCAGAAACTTATGAAGATTTAGGATTAATAGTCTATCCGGGTAAAGGTTATAATCCTGCATTGTGGAAACATCTTAGAGAGATAGCTCAATCAGATTTTGACAACTCAGTAGATTTACCTTTTGTAATCACAGGTTTAATGGACGTTATTAAAGATGATAAATTTGAATATGGATTAAGATTAGATCCGACAGAATTTACAGAAATGTATAATGTTTCAATTCCAGATCAAAAACCTGATATTCATACTCCACTATGTTTTGGATTAAAAGGGGCTGGATTTCCAATAGACTTATTATGGGCAGAAAGTAATGGTGTTTGTAGACGTTATCGTTATGGATATTATGGAAGTTATCGTCATGGAAATTTTGACTTGATTGATAAGTCAGGCGATCTCGTTTATTCGAATACCGATGGTAGGATGCACTACGTCGTAGAAAATTTTAACGGAAATTTAGATGATCTGGTTGATGGACTTGAACAAAAAAAGGCAGAACATAAGAGAATGTTAGACAAAGAAGAAGAACGTAGAAAACTTAAAGAAGCATTCCACTTTCTTTCAACAGGCGGAAGGTGGTAATTTCCTTAGATTTAGTTTAGATCACTGGCTTACATATAAGTGCTATCTAAAATAGCCATAGAACACAAATGACTATCTTTAAATTTCATTAAATTCTTTTATATCTCCAACTTCTTAATCTTATAAGCCATCTTTATCATCTCCATATTTCTCTTTAAATTCTTCTTCTTCAATTTTGTTTAATTTTTTACAATAATCCTCAATCTTATTAAGAAAAGATTCCAACTCATCTAATGCTTGGATAGTTTCTTTATCCATAAATTCCTTCTTTCTTGACAAGATTTCTAATCTTAAATCACTGAGTTTTTTTCTAATCTTATCTAATTCTACTAAAATCTCATAAGGCTTTTTAGACATAAAAGAAGCGACAATTTCTTCTATTTCTGCAAAAATAGTATATGCATGACCTGTCCCGCCATAAAGAATGCCGTATTCTCCAATGAGTTTATCATATAACCTATAATATTTGTCTATACCATCGCTACCCAGCATCTTGAAATACATCTCTCTCTGATCATTATCTAATTCAGTATCAGCCGTATCAATCAGGTTTTTAAATTCAGTAAATACATCCCAGCCATGTTTACCAGCTCGCACAATTGCATAGCCTTTCTCTTTAAGCCTTTTGTTAACTGCTGTATGGATTGGTAAATCATCATCGTATACAACGATTGTTGCATTTTCTTTTCTTTTTTCCCAATATTTCTTTCTTTTTTCCCTTAATTCTTCACTAATATTTTCCAAACCATTGTAAGTAGTTTTTTTCATAAGTATCTCAGCACTATGAGGAAGTTTCATGTTTCCTAACACCCAGGTGTCCGCCTCACTTATGCTAATCACTTTGTCTATGAAATCTTTTAATGGTAGTATTATTGCAAATCTTCTACTACTCCAATCACCACCTGTATGAGCTGAAACAGCATGGTTAAGTGAAAAATGCAGAGTATACCTAGGATATTCTACTTCAAGATCATGTAATACACCTTTTATTGCAGTCCTTAAAGATAACTTTAAGAAGAGACCTTTACTGGCAGGTTTGACTATACCTTTATCTGGAAAATGGTCAGTTAAACGAACCGCAATTAAGTTTTCTATTTTAACATTTTTAAGGAAATTTTTAATAACCTCAAGATATTCATTTTTATGGCAAGGATACCCAGCAGTTTAGTGCTGGGAGGAATTGCCCTCCTTCGTTAAGTTTTTCTTAAGCATTTTTGATTATAAAGCGTGCGCAGCGAAAATCGGCGCACGCATTTCCTTAGTTTTAATCAGCGTGAGCTATGTTTCCAGAGTTGCGCAGGAGGCAAAAATGGAAACACAACAAATTTATGCATATGGGTATAGCAAACACCCACACTCAATTGGCGATAGTATTTGGCACATGCAATGGTGCCCCAAATACAGGTATGAAATGTTTAGGAAGTTTAGGTATAAAAACTTAATTGAAGCATGCATCAGGAAATCTGCACATGAACATGGAATTGAAATACTCGAAATCAATGCAATGCCAGATCATCTGCATTGCATTGTAAGGCTTCCTTTAACCATAACTCCTAGCAAAGCCTTGCAATTGCTTAAGGGAAGATCTGCTTATCTTTTCTTTAAGAACCATCCTAAAGCAAGATTAAGATATCCACAAGGACATCTTTGGAGCAGAGGGAAGTTTGCATCAAGCATTGGCTTCTCAGATATTGAGAAGACAACTTCCTATATTCAAAATCAGGAAAAGCACCATGGCTTAACCCTCACTGGAAACTCCACCCTTTAGGGTGTGAGAGGAGGTCATATTAATATCACCTATTAACTTATATATAAATGTTACTAGATATTGATGGTGTTTATGGAAAAATTTCTTTAGAGAATAAAGAAAAAATAAATGTGCAGAAAAATTTAAATCAGTTTTAAACATCAATAAAAAAAGGGTGATACTATACTTTCTACAGCCTTTTCTTTATATGTTAATTCCCCTTTTTTTACCGATTGTGAAATAGCTCTACCGACTAAATAATAAAAACCAATTAATAAACCCAATGGATTTGTTCTTAAATAGTATTCTCTATCTGACATAACATATGCTCGATCTGTTAGCCACTCTTTTGTTCGTTCATCTCTTAAGAATTGATTATATGCATTTGTTTCCTTAATATCAGTTGCAAAGAAGTTTGATTGTGCAGATATTTTCGGCATATAACTTTCTAGCACAGGAAATATTTCTTCATCTTCATAATTTGTTCTTTGTCTTATATCCTCTGTTATTGTACTTAATATACCTACTCTTGATAATGCTAAATCTCTTGTGTCATTTAATTGATAAGCTTCTTTTAGATTTAATTCTTTTTCAAATTTTTTTGATAACTTCTTGCATTCCAGCAATCAAGAAATCCAGCAAATGGTAATATTACATGAGCAGTTGCAACACCACCTATCAAAACAAAAGTGCCAAATTCTGTAATTATTTCCAAATTGTTCATGTTGCTGATATAACTTTTATTAATACTTATCTGTCATCTTTATTACTGGAATTTCAAATTTTTCTAATGTTGCTAATTCTTGTTCTGTAATATCTCCAAGATTATGTATGTACCTTATTGCCTCTCTTTCAATTGTTTCTATCCCTTGTCCTTTTTCTAGATATGCTGGCGTAGTTTTTGTTAAATCTTTTAATAATAATTTTAAATAATCTTTATCTACATTTAATAGCAGTCCGTTATCTATTAAACGCTCTTCGAAATTTAACCAGAATTCAATAATTTTTTCAATTGGTACTCTATTATTTGTTGTCAAATAATGTACATTATAGTCAATACCATATTCATCACCTATTTCGTTTAATCTATAGAGTCTCATATTTTGCTGATTATAACAAGATTTATATTACTATTCCTAATGTAATTTAAAATCAATTTTATCCTATATAGCTTATATCTGTTTTTTGAGGCAATCCTTTCTTCAATGTCTTCTGTATTTTTTCAAACTCATGAGACTTGAGGGATACTTCCTTTTCAATGTCTTTTATCTCTTCATTCAAGGCTTCCAGATCCAGCTTCAGGTTTAATTTTTTGTTTATTATGTCTAAGATCTCCTTGGCTCCTTTTATTCCAAGATAAGTCGGATGCGAATATGTCTGCGCCAATATAGCTATGGCAGGGATTTTCCTTTGCGAAGCCAGGCCGACTAATAACCCTGTAACACCGATGATAGGACCTACAACGCCGAATATGTTTGAGTCAAGCTCTTTTGTCCTGTATTTTTCTATTATTGGCTTCTCATTTGCTGTACAGTACACTTTTGGGTTCTTTGGTATTTTCGGCAAACCAATACCTCCTAAAGTGATTATTTCTTTTGTGTTATGCTGCTGCAGTATGTCTAAGACTGCATCACAGAATTCGTAGCAGGATTTTTCATCTAATGGCTGAATGTCTCCGGCCATTATCAGGATATCGTTCTTTGGTCTTGGTTTATGGTAGATCTCTATCTTTGGTAGATCAACCAGGTTTTCATCGTTGATGAAGACTGAGTGAGGAAAACCATAAGAATGTATCTCATATATTTTCTTGGCATTGAGGCTGTCGACTAAAAAATCCGCAGCTATTTTGCCTACATTTCCAATGCCTGGAAGGCCTTCTATCAGTATAGGGTTGTTGATCTTTGCTTTTGAGATCTGTTTTATTTTTGTTGTCATTGATTAATAAGGAGTAAGAATGATTTATAAATGTTTAGCCTTTTATGTACTTTTTCTTGTATAAAAGCCTTAAATGACCGTATCTGTCCAAAGGAGACCATTTTCCAGGTTTTGATGATATTGTTTCAGAAGCGCAAGAGCCACATTTCTTTTTTAAGGTGTAAACATTACATTTGCTGCATTTTAAGATCTCAGTTTTCATGTTTTTGTTCTACCTTGCCTATTACAGTGCTGTGCATAAATAATATTTTAGCTGGACTTATTTGTTTCTTGTAAAAGATCCTTCTCCATTTAGTTTCTTTATGTATTTTATCGTTGATTCTGATATCTCTTTCATAATGTTTTCTGCTGTCTTGTAATTGTTAGATGTTATTGATATTTTATATTTTGGTGCGCCAAGATATGTTATTTTTATCTTGCAATTTTTTGCCAGTGAGCTTATATAAGATAATGTTTTTTTTATTATTTCTATACCGTTGCTTGCTCTGCTTTCTAGGCTGAAGATGCCTGATATTGTTACTTCTTGTAGTTTTACCTTTTCTTTTACTATTGAGGTAATTGATTCTGCTATTTTCTTCTCTATACCTAGCTTTTCGATGTTATAACTATCTGACACAATTCTGTTAAAACAATCTGTGAGAGAACCGAATGAATCCACTATCTGCGAACCTGCTTTTTTATAGAGATCATCAAGGCTAATCTTCAGCTTTTTGGCTGCGAGATCAAGCAACTTCTCTGATTTTAGCTCTTGCTTGTATTCTTTGTTTTTGTTTATTCTTTGCGCTTGAGAAACTCTTCTTAAAGACAGCTCAATATTGTTCTTATTTTTGTCAACTCTAAGGACCTTACAGACTATTTTTTTCCCATCTCTAACATAATCTCGTATGTTTCTTATTCTTCCCGGAGCTATTTCCGAGATATGGATCAGGCCATCATGCATATACTGATCTAGGTCAACAAAGATAGAATCGTATAGTATCTTCTTAACAGTACAGACTATTATTTCATCTTCTTCTGGAAATTCCTTATTTTTGTACATCTATGAACCTCGTTATCATATATGAATAAATCTGAAATATTATTATAAATGTTTTGATTTTTGGTATTTACTTACCTTTCTTAAGTTCGCAGATGATAAACGATTTTAGGCATTTTTTGTTTCCACAACGACATAGCTTCAGAAAGCTAACTTTTTGTAAGAAATTGTTTGTCATGCAACAAAATAAATTATCCTATTCAAGAACTTCCAGGATCCTGGCCTTGATTTTTGATTTTCCACCACTTGGCATTGCCAAGTTTGTACTGCAAACCAAGCAGTTTATTTTAGTGGATGATTTCCCAAATATTATCTGCTCATTCTTGCACTTGCTACACCGTACTTTGATAAATTTGCTTGATGGTTTCTTTATTGTCAGTTCTCGTCCCATTTTATTGCTCAAACACTAATTTTTTTGTTCTAAACCCATGACCTTGGATATTTGCCTTTTTACATATGTCGCATGTGAATTTAAGGTTTGTTTTCTTTGATGTTTTTGCACCTGTCATTTTAAACTTACTTATTGCAGGCTTTGAGCCCCATTTTCCCTTATTTCCAAAACCCATGCCTCTGCCTCTTTTTTGAGCCCTCCTGATAGAACCGTGCTTTAATGAACCCCTTTCTTTTCCCTTCACTTCACTTACTTTCTGAGTGGAGTGCTTTTTACAATGTGGACAATAACGTTTGACTTGTTTTGGGTATTTCATATTTCTTCTGCTTTATTATTCTTTATAAGGTAATCTGCTATGTCTAATGGAAGATTAGCGATATATTCTTTTTTAAATGGGCCATAAACATTTAAATCTGTTCCTATGAACCTGGACAGAGGTTCCACAAATCTTATTGTCTTAAGTTGAATATTATCAGTTTTTATTTCTTTTGGTTTTAGCTCTGGTGCCATTCCTTTGTTGATATTTTCCAATATTGAAGATCTGTAACAATCTAAGTCTTCTACAATAGAGTTATACAATTCCTTTTCTTCGTCAAGTAGTTGGGAAATATTCTGATGCACATTTGTTTTTATATTTGATAGGGCTAACTGTATTATCTTCAGTTCACGTTTTTCATATATCTCTTTTATCACTTTTTTTATGCTCTCTAACTGCTTTTCCTGCTTTGATGATTCTTTTATATCATCTGTCTGCCTTATTGTATCTTCTTGCTGTTTAATAAACCTGGCTACTTCTATGAAGAACCCCTTGTCTATTTCCTGTAGGTTGGAATATAGGCGTTCTTTTCTTAATACATCGTATATATGCTCTATTGAAAATTCCTCTTCCATGCTCTTTTCTCAATTTCTTTAGATATAATAATTTTATTATAAGAATTAATAATGTTTATATAACTCATTTAAGGGTATCTCTTCATGATCAAGATAAAATCCATGCCTGAAGATTTTTATGTAAAAGAGATTTTCGATATTAAGACAAATGATAATGGAGATTTCTCTTATTTCTTACTGAAGAAAAAAAATCTTACTACTAGTGATGCTATAAAGATTATCTGCAACAAGATCGGATTAAATGCCAAACAGATTGGTTTTTCAGGCAATAAAGACAAGAAGGCAATTACTGAGCAATATATCAGTATACATAACCTTGGTGAGAAAAGAGATTTTGAATTTCATAATATTTCACTAAAATTTATCGGTTTCGGCAATAGAAGAATAAATTTAGGAAGTCACGACAGCAATGAATTTGTAATTACTGTAAGAAACCTAGACCAGAAATGCCCCATAAAACCTTGCTTTATCATAAATTACTTTGATGAACAAAGATTTTCCAAGAACAATGTTGAAACAGGAACACTAATTCTGCAGAGAAGATTTGATGATGTTGCCGGGCTCTTTAAAGCTAATGACTTAAATCACTTCAGAAGAAAAAACAGGAGACTATTAAGATTTTACATTCATTCAGTCCAAGGGTATATTTTTAATCAGGTTTTGTCATCTTATCTTAAGGATAAATATAAAGAAATTAAGAATGTAAAATACTCTTTGGGAATGTATACTTTTGTTGATAAGAGAATCAAGAACTTTAAGCTGCCTCTTGTAGGATTTGATGCTGAAATCGATAAGAGATTTTTAAAGTATTACAATTGTGTTATGAAAGAGCTGGGTATAAAGAGAGCGGATTTTCTTATCAGAGAGATGCCTGAACTTATTGAAGAAACCGTATACAGGAATATTTTAGCTGATGTAAAAGGGTTCAAAACCATAGAATATTCTGGAGATGAGCAGAACAATGGTAAATTCAAACAAACAATTTCATTTAGGCTACCTAAGGGAAGCTATGCAACTATTCTAATCAAAGAGTATTTTGATTGATAATACCATATCTTTTCGGTCTTTCCGGGTCAGTTATCTTTATCATTTTTTTCTTCATCAATTTACTCAGTTGCTTTCCAACCGAGCCTTCTGTTGTGCTTAATGTTCCTGCTAGCTGCTGTGCTGTCTTATCTTCTGATTTTAACCCATCTAAGATTTTTTTCTCCATAGGACTTAATTTTAAGTTAGTCTCAATTTGTATTTCTGCTGTTTTGTTTTTCTTTTCAATTTCCTTGTTGTTTAAGTCCTTTGCTTCTTTATTATCAAACTGCTTAAGGACATTTTTCACATCACTTACATTTATATTTTTTGTTTTCTTTTTGTATAGTTTTCCACATATTATTTCACAAGTCTCGAGAATTTTCCTTGGGTTATAATCAGAATACTCTATTATTGCCTCTACAGCAGGGTTCTCAAACGGACTCTTGTTTTTTGTCCTAAAATCTACCAGATTAAAAGCGTCTGATTTCGGTATTCTGTCAATTTTCACTATCCTGTTCCCAATCCTTGATTTGAAGCTTTCTGAGAAACCATCTAGGTTTGGGTTTATTTGGGTTATCACTATGCTTTTTATGTTGTCATGATCCCAATGAAGCTTTAATGCCTTAACCAGATCAGCATCGCATTCCTGACTTTCATCCAGCAAAATTACAACATTATCAGGGAACTTCTTTCCAGCAAGCTTATTCCATATATTATTGGATTTCTGGAGATATTTTGTTATGCTGAATCCTTCGTCTACTTCTGCAGCATCCAGATATATTACTTTATGGTTCTTTAACTCCTTTTCAATAAGCTTCATTAACGATGATTTGCCCACTCCTGTGGGGCCATTAAGAAAGCATATGTCACTGCTTAAAATGTAGTTAATCAATTCAGTCTTTTTACTGTCCAAACCAAAAAGTCTTGTGTTAGTCTTTATAGAAAATGGATTCTCTTTCCAACCGAATGCAGCATACCACATTTTTTGTCTTCTGACTTACTCAGTCTTAATTAATAAATCTTATTGTATTAGAAAAGTATATATTGTTTTGTTTTATTACTTGTTATATGTTTGGATTTTTAAAGAAGAAACTGAGAGAAACTGTAGAAAGATTCAGCAAAAAAACTGAAGAAGAAGGTAAAGAGGTTCCTAAAGAGGAGATTAAAGAGATTTTAATAGAAAAATCTGTTGAGATTAGTGAAGAAAAAGAGGAAATTGAGATAAAAGAAGAAAAAAAGGAAGAATTAAAATTAGAATATAAAAAAGGAAAAAAAAAAGAAGAGGCCGAGAAAAAAGGATTTTTTGCCAAAGTTAAAGAAAAAATTCTAACAAGAAAATTAAATGATGGAGAATTCGATGAATTTTTTTCTGATTTAGAGTTGGTCTTACTGGAAAATAATGTTGCTGTTGAAGTTGTTGATAAAATCAAGGAAGATTTGAAGATGGATTTGGTTAATGTTCCCTTGAAGAGAAACGAAATTGAGAAAATAATTGATAATTCTTTAAGAGAATCTATTGATGAGATTTTAAGTTTTAAAAATATTGATTTAATTAAAAATATTGATGGCAAACAAGAAAAACCATTTGTTATATGTTTTCTAGGTCAGAATGGGTCAGGAAAAACGACTTCAATTGCTAAGGTAGCGTATTATCTAAAAAAACATAAAAAATCTGTTGTTTTTGCTGCTTCAGACACATTCAGGGCAGGATCTATCCAACAGCTTCAAGAATGGGGCGACAGGTTAAATGTTAAGGTTATAGCTAAAGACTATAAAGCTGATCCTTCATCAGTTGCATTCGATGCTATAAAATTTTCTCAAGCTCATAATATAGATACTGTTTTAATTGATACTGCAGGTAGGCAGCACAGTAACCAAAATTTGATGGAAGAGGTAAGAAAAATAATAAGAGTTACTAAACCAGATTTAAAAATTTTTGTTGGTGAAGCACTTACAGGAAATGATTCAGTATTACAAGCTCAAACTTTTAATAAAATCGTAGGGATAGATGGAATAATACTTACTAAGGCTGATGTTGATGAGAAAGGTGGTGCTGTTGTTTCTATGTCTTATATTACAAAAAAACCTATTATTTTTTTAGGTGTAGGCCAATCATTATCGGACCTTAAAGAATTCAATAAAGTTGAAATTTTGAAAAATATTGGATTTTAGTCATTATCCAATAAATTTATCCTTCATTTCCATTAATTAACTTAACAGAATCTAACGAGTATCTCCGATGAGTTTTAGTTACCAAATAATGGAGAGTAGTTTTTGGATGAATTTAACACAATTTTGATTATTTTTAACAAATTTGCAATATTAAGCGAACTTTTTAATCTAAAAGATATACTTTTAGAGTTTCTCTGAACCTTCATTTCCTATCCATCAGAGATACTGTCTAACATAGAAAGATTTAATAAGAAACTTTGAGTGTTTTTATTTATAAGGATTGATATATAAATAAATTAAATGGGAGGATGATCAGATGGTAAAAGCCCGTTGTATGAAATGCCGTGTTGAACGTGAGATGAAAGATGCTAAAGAAACTACTATGAAGAACGGTAGAAAGGCTATGAAAGGTGTTTGTGTAAATTGCGGAACAAACATGTTTAGGATCATGGGTAAAAAATAATAATTTATTTTTAAAAAAGCTTAAATAGCTTATTTCTTTTTTTATTTTTAAGATGAAATATTTACTAACTTTAAATAGATTTGATTTAGATAAAAATCTTCTTATAGAAAAATTAAGAAAATTCGGAAATGTTAATGAAGATAATAAACGATTGGTCTTGGAGTGTAATACTGATATTAATAATTTAAGGAAGATACAGGAAATAAATGATATTTATACCATTGGTGTTGATTTTAGAGAATTAAGAAATTATCAAGAATTTAATAAAGATATCCTGGATTTTGTTAAAAAGATTATGGGAAAGAGTTTTTTTGTCAGAACTAAATTTTTAAGCAAAATTCCTATTTCCAGTAAAAGTATCATCAAAAGGATTAATAGTTTATTAAAGAAAGAAGATATGTATTTTAAAGAGCAAAATGCTGAGATAAATATTTATACTGAATTTAAAAAGGAAAGCAATAGAATATTTTATAGGATATGCTTAATGAATAAAAAGGAAATTTTGGATTCTGATTTAAGCAGGTTTATTGTTATACTTGAGAAACCGGGTTCTGTTATTGAAATATCCGATTTTTTAAGGTTATGCTGGATATTTAAGATTTCATTGTACATTATAGATGAAAATAATGATAAGTTTCAATTTTTATTTAATAAAGCTAAAAAGATGACTAAGGGAATTCCTTATGAGAAAATGGAGATTAGTATTGTTAAAGATTTTCCTAAAAATTTTGTCTTAGTTGGGTTTTCTAAAAACGCTAATTTAAGTGAAAAAAAATTGTCCGATATTTTAAATCAAAGTAGAAGAATTGCTTTGGTATTTGGAGATGAGAAGTTTGGGCTAACACAAGATTCAAGGGACAAATTAGATTATTGTGTTCATTTAACACCAGAACTAAAGAAGCCATTAAGAGCGAGCCATGCTTTGAGTTATGTGCTTGGGTTTTATGCCCAAAAAAAGATCACATAATACTTACCCATTTTATAATAGTAAAAATACAAATATTTATAAAGGATTATCTTTCACGTTTATTATGGCAAAAGATGTATGTACAAGACGAGATTTTAATAATATAGCAGCCGGTACTTTATTAGGCCTTTTAGGATTAGGAACGGGATTATCTAGTGGTTATAACCATGCTAAAGATACTTATAAGTTCAATATGCAAGAAGTGACTCCTGAATTAATGATATTATATAACTATAATAACAAATATCTGGGTTATATACAGAGATTATTCCCCCAATTTGCTACAGATTTTAATATTATACGTGCAACAATGAATGATGCAATTTTAGATTATACCTCTGACATTTCTAAAAGCGGGATTGTAAATCCTACTGTTAAAATACCAAGTAATCATTCAATTGAAGATGCAGTTAATGAAATGGTAAAAACATACGGAAATGCAGTGTTCTTAGAGAAAGATTACTATTCTTATATTTTCAACAGGATGAAACATGCGAACCAAATAGAAAGGTCTTATAATCTGGATGCATATTTAGACTTTCGAGATCTTCGTTCAGAATTGCATGAACCAAAAATTGATAATCCAGGAATTTCCAACTCTATGAATGTTGAAGAGGCATTGTATATGCTGGCACAAAATCCAAATATTGGAGTATATATCGCCTGTGAGGCTTTGGAATTAGCACCTACTGCAACTCGTATTAATATGCCTTATGTTATGCCTCCAGATAATTTTGAGTGTGTTGTTACAATAGCACCGATGAGAATGCTTGGTAATGGTCGGCTAACATTATTGAACATGGAACTTGCAGAAGGTCCTTTGGAGAAATTTTTAAGTGGTAGAGTTATTGTGCCTGCTGTTACAGGCCGTAAGATTACTTCTTAATCAGATTTCCATCTTCTAAAGATTTACCGAACTAATAAAAATTATTATTAACTAGAATTGATCCAATATACCTTTTTTTGTGCTTCCCAAATTATTGCTAATATTTTTACTTTTAATTCATTTAATATTTTATTTTTTCTTTCCTCAAATGCTTGAAGCTCTTTTTGACTTATGGTTGCCTTAAACCCACGACTTGTGTCATAATTTCCCTCAGCCATGCGTTTTTTATCCATCGTTTCCATTTCGTTACGAATGAAGTGAATCTCATTAGATTTAGTATATTTTATAAATTAATTCTTTATATTTAAATATATGGTATTAGATAATTTAGGAGAGAAATTAACAGAAACGTTAAGGAAAGTAGCTAAAAGTATCTTTGTAGATGAAAGTCTAATCGACGAGCTGATTAAAGAATTGCAAAGGGCTTTACTTTCTGCAGATGTTAATGTACAACTGGTTTTTAATTTAACTAGACAAATTAAAGAAAGAGCATTAAAAGAGGAAACTCCAAGAGGCTTAACTAAGAAAGAACATTTAGTTAATATTGTTTATGAGGAATTAGTTTTTTTTCTTGGAAAAGAGAAAAGTGAAATTAATGTATTAAATAAAAAACCATTTAAGATTATGTTTGTTGGATTATATGGTAGTGGTAAAACAACTTCAATTTCTAAGGTTGCTAAGTATTATATGAAAAGAGGATATAAAGTTGCTGCCATTGGTTTAGATATTCATAGACCTGCTGCTCCAGAACAATTAAAACAAGGTTGTGAAGTTATTAATATTCCTGTTTTTATTGATAAAAAAGAAAAAAGTGCTTTAAAGATATATGAAAAATATGAAAAAGAATTTTCAAAATTTGATATTTTATTAATTGATACAGCCGGGAGAGATGCTTTAAGTTCAGATTTGATAAAAGAGATTAAAGAGCTAAATAATAGAATAAAACCTGATGAAAGATTATTAGTTATTAGTGCTGATATTGGACAGACTGCTCAGAAGCAAGCTGAGGCTTTTCATGAATCTTGTAACATTACAGGGGTTATTGTTACTAAATTAGATGGAACTGCTAGGGGTGGAGGTTCACTAACTGCATGTAGCGCTACAAAAGCTCCAATTGTTTTTATTGGTGTTGGGGAAAAGGTTGATGATTTAGAATCTTTTAATCCTAAGGGTTTTGTTTCTAGATTACTCGGAATGGGAGATTTAGAGGCTTTGTTGGAAAAGGCTAAAGAAGCTATAACTGAAGAAGGTGCTAAAGATTTAGAGAAGAAATTTTTGAAGGGTGAATTTAACTTAATAGATTTGTATGAGCAGATGGAGAATATGAGTAAAATGGGATCGTTTAGCAAATTAATGGAAATGATTCCTGGATTTGGGCAATTAAAGCTGCCTAAAGAGATGTTAAGCGTACAAGAAGATAAATTAAAGCGATGGAAATACATTATTGACAGCTGCAATAAAAAAGAATTAGAGAATCCCGAACTGATTGATGGATCTAGAACAGAAAGAATCGCTAAAGGCTCTGGAACTAGTACTGGTGAAGTTAAAGAATTGATTAAACAGTATAGACAGAGTAAAAAATTAATGAAAATGATGGGTGGAAATCCTGAAAAATTGGCCAGGAAATTCAAGGGTAAAATACCTGGATTTAAGATATAGATTTTCGCTTTATAATCGTTATTCTTATAAACTTATTAAGTATAATAATAGAATGGAAAAATCTACTAAAAATAAAATTCTAAATGCTTTGGGTGTTATTGGTATTACCCTTGGCATAATCGCATTGATACTTCTGATATACAAAATATTGCAAGGATTTTAATATGATTAAAATTAAGGATGCGTTGAATGCGATTGCATTTATATTAACTCTGGTATTGGTATTATATGGCTTTTCTAAAGGTTATGACTTAATTGAATTCTTTATATATGACATTTATTTTCTTGTTGTAATTATAGCTCAAATATTAAATTTGTTTGAAGAATAATATAAAATGAAACTTTTGAAGCAGGGAGCGGAGGCGAAGATTTTTTTGGATGGTAACAGTATAATAAAGGAAAGGATTTCTAAGAGCTACAGGATTAAAGATATTGATAAAAAATTGAGATTATACAGGACTAGAAGTGAGGCTAAAATTTTAGACAAGTGCAGTTCTATAATTAATGTCCCATCTCTTTTTAATGTTGATGAAATCGGCATGAAGATTAAAATGGAATTTATTAATGGAAAATTATTGAGAGACTTATTAAATGATTTGAATGAAGAAGAAAAAAAAGAAATTTTTTTTTATATTGGTAATGAAATAGCAGTATTGCACGATAATAATATTATACACCAAGATTTAACAACAAGCAATATGGTTCTTTTTAATAAGAAAGTATATTTTATTGATTTTGGCTTAAGCTTTATTTCTGATAGAGTAGAGGATAAGGCGGTTGATTTGCATTTATTGAAACAAGCATTGAATGCAAAACATTATCTGTATGCTGAGGAATGTTTTGATAATGTTTTAGAGGGTTATAGAAAAAGCAAGAACTATAGTAAAATAATTGAAAGACTTGATAAGGTTGAAAGAAGAGGGAGATATAAATAATATATATATGTATATATATTATTTATTCTTGTTATATTCTCTGAAAAGGCTTAATAAAATTTAGAATTCCGAACCTAAATCTATCCTCTGAATTATAATAATCCTTAAAAATAACATTTTTAATATGATTAGTATGAAAACAGTGTCCCAATATTTAGAAGAGGCTAAACTAAAAGGTAAAGAGCAACAAGCAAAAGAATTAGATATTCTAGTGGGCAAAAATTTTGTTAGCTCAGAAAGAGGAGATGCTATTTATAGAGTGATTGGAGAGACTTATTCTTTTGGGTGTGTTGTTAAATCTATTAACATACAATTTTATGGTGTAGGAAATCCATCAATAATCTATGGAATTAATCCTGAATCAAGGTTTTCTGATTATGAAGCTACACAAGAGCAGATAGACGAGATAAGAACAAAAAAATTTTCAGCAAATCTATCCACAAAAATAAATGAGCCACAATTAAGCAAAGAAAGGTCAGATAAACTGATGTGGCAATAATACTTCAGTAAAAGAATTAATTCCTTTTTTTATATTACATCAGAACTTTTGAATTGAACATTATTCTAATTATATTTTTTCATTAAATAAACCTAAAGAGATCTGCTTTAGCTTTGATGAATATACTTCTAAATGTATAAAAGCATAAAATAATTTTCAAATATGCAAAGTTTTTTAAGGTATTTTTGTTTCTATATCTGGATAGTCCCGTCGTCTAGATCGTGGAGGACATTGGTCAAGGATAACTTAAAGTCCTTAAAGTGGCCTTTGGGGCTTGAAGAAAGCCATTGACGGAGGTTCGAATCCTCCCGGGACTAGTTAATTTTTTATACTAGAAAATTATTATCTTAATCATGAAAAATAGGGGAAAAACTGTTAAGAGGAAAAAGGCAAAAATAAGAGTTGCTAGAAAAAGAAAGATTGCTAAAATAGTAAGGAGAAGCAAGGTAAAAACAGCAAGAAGAGTTATAAGAAAAGCTTTGACAAAAAAGCCTGTGGCAATAGGCAAGGTATTTGCTTACTACCCAAATATAAGCGTTGCAGCAATAAAACTGAATGATAAACTGAGATTAGGCGACAGGATACTGATTAAAGGAGAGAAAACAAATTTTGAGCAAAGAGTTGAGAGTATGCAGATTGAACATAAATCAGTAGATGAAGCTAAAAAAGGAAGTGATGTGGGTATTAAGATTATTGATATAGCAAGACAAAATGATATTGTTTACAGAGTTTAAGCTTTTCCATAGGAATTAGCAACTTTTATAAATCTATTCCATTTTTAGGATGGTTAGGATAGGTCGGTTTATGGCTTGCTTATACCTAGCTGAGTTCTAGGTAGGAATTTCAAAATGAGTGTAGAATATTTTAATACCATATCAACTTTGGATTTTGGAGACTGTAACACAACTATCAGATTAAATGAAAATCCAGGCTTACCTTATGTTGACAATGGATTAAATGGTGTTATTATTGATGGATATTATCCAGGAGATCAGTCTAGATATGGTGTCGCTTTCTATGATATTGGAGAAGAGGTTTTTTTCAGAGAAAAACTTAAGATTAGATCTGTTGACTTCACTAAAAGAATAGAAGGCTTTGCATTTAGGAATGCTGAAACTGATTTTTTAATGAATCTGCAGAAAGTCAAAATAAAACCTGACAATCGAGAAGAAAATGATGATTATATTTTAAATATGTTTATATATGATCCAAGTACAGTTATGTATATTAAATTATTTTTAGATATTTTGGAGAAGCGATAAATCAGAATGGCAAAGATGCATTCCAGGGCCAGGGGAAAATCAGGGAGTAAAAAACCCTTCACAAAGAGTAAGATAAGCTGGTTGAGATATAGTGAAGAAGAGATTGAACAGCTTATAGTCAAGATAGCCAAATCTGGGAAAACAGGAAGTCAAGTCGGCTTGGTTTTAAGAGATACCTATGGCATTCCAAATGTAAGCAGAGTGCTAAATAAAAAAATGAATGATATTTTGGAAAAAAATAATCTATTGAGCGAATTACCTGAAGACTTACAGTTTTTAATCAAAAAACAGATAAATATCATGAAGCATATGGAAGAAAACAAAAATGATAATTTTGCCAAGAGAGGGCTTATGCTGACAGAAAGCAAGATTAACAGCTTAATCAAGTATTATAAAAGAACTGATAAACTGCCAAAAAATTGGAAATATGACAGAGAAAAAGCAAAATTGATAGTAAGCTAAGATGGATAATCTAATAAAAAATGGATCTGATAAATTTTTGGTTCTAAATAAGAATAAGCCGTTAAGGATAATAACACACAATGATGCTGATGGTTTAACAAGCGGTTCTATTTTAATAATAGCATTAAGCAGAGATGAATATAAATTTGTTGCAAGCAATGTTAAGCAATTAGATGACAAGACAATCGAAGATCTTGCAAAAGAGGATTATGAGACTTTTATCTTCACTGATCTAGGATCAGGATATCTTGGTAAAATAAAAAAACACTTCAAAGATAAAAATATCTTTATCCTTGATCATCATGAGATTGATAAAAATGACTTTGCCTTGGATAGTCAGAATATTGTACATATAAACCCAAAACTAATAAATGAAAATGACTATAATTATGTTTCAGGCGCTGGTGTTGTTTATTTATTTATAAAGTTCTTAAACAAAAGAAATGTTGATTTGTCATATCTTGCCTTGATAGGGGCTATCGGAGATTTACAATGCTTAAACAAGGGATTAAACAGCATAATATTACAAGATGCTATAAACAGCGGTAAGATAGAGATTAAAAAAGGATTAAAGCTTTTTGGATATCAGTCAAGAGCGATACATAAAGTATTGCAGTACAGCAGCGATCCATTTATTCCTGGTGTTTCCGGACAGGAAGATGGTGCTGTCAATTTCTTGAATGAGTTAGGCATAGACATCAATAATGGAAAACATTACAGGAAGCTAACTGATCTTGACAAAGAAGAGATGCAAAGATTGATTGCTGGAATTATTATGAAAAGAATGGGGA